>OFML01000779.1_pt1 | contig 21666 bp, 25 predicted proteins | sample 1541831 | NCBI WGS metagenome assembly OFML01 (sample SAMN04209237, study PRJEB22552) | human gut metagenome | biome: gut; material: feces | host: Homo sapiens | place: USA: Oklahoma | reverse complement strand
GCTATGGCTCGGACAACCCCGGTGCCAAAAGCCAGGGCATGAAACAGCTCATGGCGGGCGGCGGCGTTGCCCTGATTGGCGGTGTCCTTGTCCCGCTGCTCTCTGGACTGTTCAGCTAACCGATTCTGAAATACACCACCGCGCCGTCCCCGTAGCTGGGGGCGGCGCGGGAAAGGAGGTGCTGCCTTTTGATTATTGATTGGCTGGAGGAATGGTTCAAGGGTGTTTTGATCGACGGTATCATCGGCAACCTGTCGGGGCTGTTCGATACGGTGAATGCAAAGGTGGGTGAAATTGCTGCCGATGTCGGAGCAACGCCGCAGGGCTGGAACTCCGGCATCTTCAATATGATCCGCAACCTGTCCGAATCCGTCATCATCCCGATTGCAGGTGCAATTCTCGCATTTGTAATGACCTACGAGCTGATCCAGATGGTGACGGAGAAAAACAATCTGCATGACATCGACACTTGGATGTTTTTCAAGTGGATTTTCAAAACGGCGGCGGCCATCCTGGTCCTCTCCAACACATTCAATATCGTCAACGCGATTTTTGATGTGTCGCAGAGCGTGATTGCAAGCTCGGCGGGGGTGATCCAGGGCTCCACGGATATTTCGCCGGATATGCTGGCGGATTTGGAGGCCACGCTGGAGACAATGGGGCTTGGCTCCCTTTTGGGCCTGTGGCTCCAGTCGATCTTTATCGGTTTTACCATGACAGCGCTGAATATCGTGATTTTCGTTCTGATTTATGGCCGTATGCTGGAAATCTATATGCTGACCAGTTTAGCGCCCATCCCGGTGGCTACCCTGTCCAACCGTGAAATGGGGAGCATGGGGCAGAATTATCTGAAGTCCCTGTTCGCCATCGGTTTCCAGGGGCTTTTGATCCTGCTGTGCGTGGGCATCTATGCGGTGCTCATTCAAGGGATCGCCACAGGCGGAGATCCCATCGGCGCAATATGGGGAGCCGTGGGCTATACGGTTCTGCTCTGCTTTATGTTGTTCAAAACCGGGACGATTTCAAAAAGCATCTTTGGAGCTCATTAAAGAAAGGGGTGTTATATGCCGAGAAGAGATGGGCCTGACGGGACGCGCCTGTGGTATGGAAAAGCGCCGGAGGACTTTAACGAGGCGGATGTTGCCCGCTTTATGGCGGAAACGGAGGCCGTTTTACAAAAGCGGGAATTGCTGGGCGGAAGGGATGACGCAAAGACGATTGCCCGGCAGTTAGCCGAAGGGCGGGCGCAGGCCGCCCGTGAAAACGCCGCCCGCCCTGTCCCGGCAAAGGGTAAGGAGGCAAGGGATGACCGATAAGGCGGCTTTGGGACAAAGTGTCCCGAAGTCCCCGGACTGCCCGGAGGGGCTGTTTCTGATGGACGGCATCGAGGGCCTGCGTTCCCTCCCTCGTCATTCGGTGGATATGCTTTTGACCGATCCGCCCTACGGCACTACCCGCAACTTTTGGGATGTGCCGTTGCCGCTCCCGGAATTGTGGGAGGCGGTGAAATGGGCCGTCAAGCCGGAGGGCGCGGTGCTGTTCTTTGCTCAATGCCCCTATGACAAGGTGCTGGGGGCCTCCAACCTCTCCATGCTCCGCTATGAGTGGATCTGGTACAAAGAGCGCGGGACAGGATTTCTCAATGCAAATCGGGCTCCGCTGAAAAAGTCGGAGAATATTTTGGTGTTCTATCAAAAAGCCCCGCTTTACAATCCGCAGTTTACTTACGGCAAGCCGTACAGCCGCGTCCATGCCCGCAGCGGCACCAGCCCGAACTATGGAAAATTCGAGCGGCAGAGCTCCGAGTCCAGCGATGGGCGGCGCTATCCGGGAAATGTGCTGTTTGTCCCCACGGTAACAGGCGGCACCCATCCCACACAAAAGCCCGTGGAGCTGTGCGAGTATTTCATCAAGACCTACACCCGGCCCGGCGAGCTGGTGGCCGACATCTGCGCGGGCTCCGGCACAACCGCCGTTGCCGCCCTCAATGCTGGCCGCCGCTTCGTCTGCTTTGAAACGGCTCCGGCCTTTTACGCCGCCGCCAGTGAGCGCATCCGCGTGGCGCGCTTGGCAGTGGAGGCCGGGGAGAAAGGAGTGTAACTATCGGACGATATTCTATCATTTACGCCGATCCCCCGTGGCGGTACGCCCAAAAGGGCCTGCAAGGGGCGGCGGAGCATCATTATCCCACAATGGGGATTGACGAGTTATGTGCGCTCCCGGTGGCGGATCTGGCGGCCCCGGACAGCGCGCTTTTTTTGTGGGCGACTTTCCCCCAGCTCCCCGAGGCCCTGCGGCTGATTAAGGCGTGGGGCTTTCAGTATAAGTCCGTGGCTTTCGTCTGGCTGAAGAAAAACCGGAAGGCTGATAGCTGGTTTTACGGCCTGGGCTTTTGGACGCGGGGAAATGCGGAGGTCTGCCTGCTGGCAACAAAAGGGCATCCGAAGCGGCAGGCGGCCAATATCCACCAGTTTATCATTTCACCCATTGAAGCCCACAGCAAAAAGCCGGACGAGGCCCGGGAAAAGATTGTTGCCCTCATGGGCGATCTGCCCCGGGTGGAGCTGTTCGCAAGACAGACGCCGCCCGGCTGGGATGTGTGGGGAAACGAGGTGGAAAGTACCGTCCCGGACTTTGGGACAAATTGTCCCGAAGTCCCCGGGGTGAGGAAGGAGGTTGATCCATGCCCTATGTGAATGTCCCGAACGACTTATCCAAAATCAAAACGAAGATGGCGTTCAATTTGACAAAGCGCCAGCTCATCTGCTTTGGTGGGGCGGCGGCCATCGGCATCCCGTCCTACCTGCTGGCGCGGGAGCCCCTGGGGAATACCGGGGCCATGTTCCTTATGCTGGCGGTCATGCTCCCGGCGTTCCTGCTGGCGATGTATGAAAAAGACGGGCTCCCCTTTGAAAAAGTGGTTCATAACATCATCCGGGCCAAATTCCTGCGGCCCGGGGTTCGGCACTATCAGACAGAAAACATTTACGCCCCGTTTACCGGGCGGGGCGCTGTGAGAAAGGAGGATGCGATTGCGAAAGGCAAAAAGCAAAAACAGTCCCGGAAGGGGTAACAGCCGGGCGGCCCTGTCCGTCCAGCAGACGATCCCCTATCTGGCGATGCACCCGGACGGGGTGTGCAAGCTCCCCGGCGGGCTCTATACAAAGACCGTGGAATATGAGGACATCAATTATTCCGTGGCAAGCACCGAGGATCAGACGGCGATTTTCGGCGGCTGGAGCTCGTTTCTCAACTACTTTGACAGCACTCTGCCGTTCCAGCTTTCCTTTATCAACCGCCGCTCCCATTCCAGGAGCCGCTACAAGGTAAACATCCCCCAGGCGGATGATGATTTTAACAGCGTCCGGGAGGAGTTTACCGGGATGCTGAAAAATCAGATCGCCAAAAGCAACAACGGCATTGAACGCTCCAAATACATCACTTTCGGCATACCCGCCGAAGGGATCGCGGAGGCCCGCCCCCGCCTGGAGCGCGTGGAGGCCGATGTGATGGGAAACTTCAAGCGGCTGGGCGTTCCCTGTGAGCCGATGGACGGGCGGGCAAGGCTGGCCTTGCTTTATAGCCAGATGCACCCGGGAAACCGGGAGCCGTTCCGCTTTTCGCGGAAGGACATTCCGCAGACCGGGCTCGGCACAAAGGACTTTATCGCCCCGGACAGCTTCGACTTTCGGCAGTCCCGTTCATTCCGCATCGGCCAGTATTGGGGCGCGGTGTCCTACTTGCAGATTTTAGCGTCCGAGCTCTCCGACAAGCTCCTTGCGGAGATTTTGGAGATGGATGCGGAAATGACGGTCACGCTCCATATTCAGACGGTGGATCAGCTCAAGGCCATTAAGACCATTAAGGGCAAAATCTCCGACATCGGAAAAATGAAAGTGGAGGAACAGCGCAAGGCGGTGCGGGCCGGGTACGATCCCGACATCCTGCCCCCTGACCTGATTACATTCAGCAAGGACGCGGCGGAGCTTCTGGCTGACCTCCAGTCCCGCAACGAGAGGATGTTCCTGCTCACTTTCACGGTGGTAAACTTTGCCCCCACCCGCCAGCGGCTGGAAAACGATGTGTTTACCGTGGGCGGCATCGCGCAGAAATACAACTGCTCCTTAAAGCGTCTTGACTGGCAACAGGAACAGGGCTTTGTGTCCTCGCTGGCTCTCGGCTATAACGAGGTGGAAATCCAGCGCGGCATGACGACCAGCTCCACGGCGATTTTCATTCCCTTTATGACCAGGGAGCTGCGGATGGCTGGGCAGGCCCTCTACTACGGCATGAACGCCCTTTCCCACAATGTCATCATGGCTGACCGCAAAAAGCTGAAGTCGGCCAACGGGCTGTATCTCGGCTCTACCGGTTCGGGAAAATCTTTCGCCGCAAAAAGGGAGCTCCTAAATGTGTTCCTTGCCATCCCCCAGGATCGGATTTTGATTGTCGATCCGATGGGGGAATATGCTCCGCTGGTTCGCAGGCTGGGCGGCCAGGTGATCGAGATTGCCCCGGACAGCCCCCACCACTTAAACCCGATGGATGTAGAGCTCAACATGACCGCCGGGGAAAGCCTGCTCTCCATGAAGGCGGATTTCCTGCTTTCCCTGTGCGAGCTGGTGGTAGGCGGAAAGGACGGCTTACAGCCCATCGAAAAGACGGTGGTTGACCGCTGTGTGCGTCTGGTCTACCGGGAGCAGGCCCTGGGGCTTGCCACGGAAAAAACGCCGCTGTTGCAGGACTTGTACGAGGAGCTTCTCAAACAGCCGGAGCCGGAGGCCCGCCGGGTGGCAACCGCCCTGGAGCTCTACTGTACAGGCTCCCTCAATCTCTTTAACCATCCCACCAATGTAAAAACGGACAGCCGGGTGGTGTGCATCGTGCTCAAGAACATGGGAGAAAACCTCCGCAAGATTGCCATGCACATCACAAACGAGTTTGTCTCCCAGGCGGTGGACACCAACTTCCGGGAGGGCGTGGCGACCTGGTGCTACTTTGACGAGTTCCATGTCCTGCTCCGCGATCCTCTGACCGCCAGCTACTTTGTGGCGGTCTGGAAGATGCTCCGCAAAAAGGGCTGTGTCCCCAGCGCACTTACGCAGAATGTGAAAGACCTTTTGGCCAGCCGGGAGATTGAGAATATTCTCGACAACACGGATTTTATGATCCTGCTGTCCCAGGCCCAAAGTGACCGGACGATTTTGGCAAAACAGCTCGGCATTTCCGAGCACCAGCTTTCCTACATCACCCACTCCAATTCCGGCGAGGGCCTGCTGTTCTATGGGAATGTGACCATCCCCTTTGTGGATCGGTTCCCGAAAGGCGAGATCTATAACCTGCTGACCACCCGCCCGGAGGATGTGAAAAATGAAGCGAAAACCGAATAACGGCGCGGGCCCCGAACCCAGGGAGGCGGCTGGAGCCGCCGATCCGGGCGGGGCTGGCGAAAGAAACACCGGGGGCACTTCGGGACAAAGTGTCCCAAAGTCAAAATTCCGGCAGAAAAGCAACCAGGAGAAAGCGGCGGCGTCCAAACTCCGCATGGAAAAACGCGGGGAAAAGCTGGATCGGGCGAAGGAAAAGCTGGCGAAACAGAAGCCGCCCAAAAAGCCGGGCCCGGTGAGGCGTGTGGGCCGGGTGGCCAGCGGCTCCGCCCACAGCTTTGTGCATGGGAAGATTTACGAAAACGAGCATGAGAATGTGGGCATCGAAGGAGCCCACCGCTCCGAGCTTGTGGGCGAGTCTGCCCTGCGGCATGGCTCCCGGTTTGTGAAACGGAAAATCCGGGAACACCCGGCAAAGGTAGTTCAGAAGGCGGAGTCCCGGTATATCAGGGCTACGGCGGATTATCATTTTCATACCGCCGCCCAGGAGCACCCGGAGCTCTCCAAAAACGCTTTGTCCCGGTTTTGGCAGAAGCGGCGGCTCCGCAAGAGGTATCAGAAGCAGGCAAAGGAGGCGGCCAAATACGGGGCCCAGGCCGCCGGGAAAACGGCTGTTACCACAGAAAAGCTGGCGGCCCGGGCGGTGGGTTTTGTGAAACGCCATCCCGTGGGCTGTCTGCTGGCTCTGGCCTGCGTCCTGCTTGTGCTGGTGATGCAGTCCTGTTCTTCTTCCCTTGTTACGCTGGGAAACAGCACCATCGGCGCGGTGGGGGCCAGCACCTATCCTTGCGAGGACAGGGATCTGCTGGGGGCCGAAGCCGCTTACTGTGACTTGGAGGCGGAGCTATCCGACTATCTGGACAGCTACGAAAGCACCCACGACTATGACGAGTACCACTTCGACCTGGACGAGATCGAGCATGATCCCTATGTGCTTCTTTCCCTGTTGTGCTCGCTCCATGAGGGCCAGTGGACGCTTAACCAGGTGGAGGGCTCTCTGCAAACACTCTTTGACAGCCAGTACATTCTGACCGAGGATGTGGTGGTGGAGGTGCGCTACCGGACGGAAACCCACACCGACAGCGAGGGCAACGATTACGAGGTGGAAGTCCCCTACAATTACTACATCTGCTATGTGACGCTGGAAAACAAAAACCTGTCCCATCTGCCTGTCTACCTGTTAAGCGAGGATCAGATGTCCCGGTATGCCATCTATATGGCAACGCTGGGAAACCGCCCGGATTTGTTCCCAGGCTCCGAGTATGTCGGCAAGTACACTGAAACGCCCGAGGGGTACGAGGTGCCCAGGGAGTATCTGGATGACGAAACCTTTGCCGCCATTCTCTCCGAGGCCGAGAAATATATCGGCTATCCCTATGTGTGGGGCGGCTCCAGCCCGGCCACATCCTTTGACTGCTCCGGCTATGTGTCCTGGGTGATCAATCATTCCGGCTGGAATGTGGGCCGCCTGGGGGCCCAGGGGCTCTATAACATCTGTACGCCGACCAGCAATCCGCAACCCGGCGATCTGGTCTTTTTCAAGGGCACTTATGATACGCCGGGGGTGAGCCATTGTGGGATTTATGTGGGTGACGGGCGGATGCTCCACTGTGGAGATCCCATCGGTTACGCAAACCTAAATACAAGCTACTGGCAGTCTCATTTCTACGCCTACGGGCGTTTACCATGATTGGAGGTTATCTATGGCAACGGCAAAAAGCATGAAAATCCAGGCCGAGATTGATAAGGTCAAGGCCAAAATCAGCGAACAGCAGGCCCGGCTGAAAGAATTGGAGCAGAAGAAACTGGAGGCCGAAAACAGCGAGATCGTGGACATCGTGCGGGGCATGAGCATCCCCCTTGCGGAGCTCCCGCTCCTGTTTGAAAAGCTGAAGGGCGATGGGGCTTTGGGACAAAGTGTCCCGAAGTCTGAACCCGGCGGGAAGGAGGAAAATTGAATATGAAACGATGGAAGTCTCTGACGGCGGCGCTCTGTGCCGCCGTTCTTTTATGCGGCTTTTCGGCTGTCCCGGCCTTTGCTTATGCAGACGGCGGTGAGGGCGAAAACTATGGCGATCCCACTATGACCGAGGAAACCACGGCCCCGGAGCCGGAGCCCACCATCGAACCGGGCGAGGGCTTTTCGGAGAAGGGAAACCTTGTTACCCGCGATCTGCTCTATGACGAGCACACCAACAAGCAGTTTATCACGGTACAGACGGCGGGCGGGAACACCTTTTACATTGTCATTGACTATGACAAGCCTGTGGATGAGGAAGGCGAGCAGTATGAAACCTACTTTTTGAGCATGACGGACGAAGCCGATCTGCTGGCTGCGGCGGAGGCTGCCGGGGTGGAACAGGCCGCCTGCTCCTGCTCTGAAAAATGCGCGGCAGGGGCTGTCAATACGGATTGCCCGGTCTGCGCTGTCAATATGACCGAGTGCGCGGGCGTGGAGCCGGAGCCCGTGGAAACGGAGGAAACCGGGGAACCCGCCCCGGAGGAGGCCGAGCCGGAAACAGGCGGCAATATGGGGATGCTTCTGCTGGTGCTGGCCGTGGCGGTGATTGGCGGCGGGGCTGGCTGGTACTTTAAGATTTACCGCCCGAAACATGAGAAAGCCGCTGAACCCGAGGAGGACTACGGCGGGGAGCTGGATGGCTATGACGGCGGGGAACCCTACGGGGACGAGGAGGATGACGGCCCGCCCTGGGACGAGGAGGACGATGACGGAGAGGAGGCTGGCAAATGAGATTTACCAACAGCCCCTTTGAAACAATGATGAAGCAGAAGCCCCGCCCCCAGGCTCCGGCCACGCCGAAGCCGCCCAGGGGCTCCCGTTGCTCCGGGTGTCCCTACTGGCGGGGCATCGGCTGTGTGTCCTGCTACCGGGAACTTTTGAAAGCCCCGGCTGGCGGGAGGTGAGGCCATGTCCCGCGAACTTACCCGGGAGGAGAAAGCGGCCATCCGCTCCCTTGTGGTAAAGTGGTGCGCCAACTATGACCGGGAGTGCGGGTGCCTGCCGCTGGACTGTGAGTGCTATATGCTGGGGAAATGCTGGACGGGCGCTTACTGCCGCTATTTCCGGGAGGCCGTCCTGCCCCTTGATCCGGCGCTGGAGGCGGCCCTCTTGACCGAGGGGCCCAGGCCGGATTTTAAGGTCTGCCCGGTCTGCGGCGGGCCCGTTCCCCCGGATCGTCGGCAGGCATACTGCTCGGCGGCCTGTGCAAAAAAAGCCCACCGCCGCCAGCAGAGGGAATATATGCGGAAAAAGCGGGGCTGGGGTGTTGACAATTAGGCCCATCAAAACCCGCTTGTATCAAGGCTTTCCGGGGCCTGTTTTGGGGCGGGCCGTATCAGAGTATGGACTGCCCCGTTTCGGCCCGGATGCTGTCAACATTTACGCTGTGGGACTTTGGGACAATTTGTCCCGAAGTGCCCGCTTTTTAAGGAGGTGCCGAGCATGGAAAAAACACGCAAACAGGAACTTACCGACCAGGGGGCCATGTGGCTTTACCGGGAATTTCATGCCCCGATCCCCGCAAGCCCCCGGGAGCGGGAAAAGCCGTTAGACAAGGTAAAAGAGCCGCCCCGGGCCAGCCGCAGTCTGGAGCGGGAGGAACGATGACAAAGAAACGCCGCCGCCCGATCCATCTCCATGTGATGGTGTCGGAGGAGGAGCAGGCGCTGATACGGGAACGGATGGCCGAGGCGGGCATCCGAAACATGGGGGCCTATATGCGGAAAATGGCACTCAACGGTTATGTGCTCCATGTTGACCTTTCGCCCGTCCGGGAGCTGGTGTCGCTCCAGCGGCGGTGCTCAAACAATCTCAATCAAGTGGCAATCCAGGCCAACACCTACGGCGGGATCTATCCCGAGGAAATTAAGTCTTTGCAACGGGACTATGAAAATCTGTGGGGGCCATTGTCCGATCTTTTGAAAAAGCTGTCTGCTATTGTGGAGCGTTAGTCCTGCCGGGGAGCGGTTTTGCCGTTCCCCGGCTTTCACTACTTCGGGACACTTTGTCCCGAGGTGCTGAAAGCCGGAGGCATCCTTGTTGTCCCTCCGAGACAGAGGTATAATGATTATATAAGGATAAACCGTCACCAAAAATAAGGAGGTATCAAGCTATGCGAATCATTCTGAAAATCATCGCGGCTCCTGCTGTGCTGGCTCTTACACTGATTGTCGCAGTCCTCAATTTCAGCGTTTCCCTCGCGTCCTGGGTGCTTGGCATCCTGTCCCTTGTCCTTGCGGTGTGCGGCCTGTTCGAGCTGTTCATTCAGAGCAATCCACAATGGGGGATCACTGGGCTGGTGCTTGCTTTTCTGCTTTCCCCTTTCGGGCTGCCCGCCGCAGCCGAATGGCTGGTCTGCAAGCTGGATGATCTTACCTACTCGTTAAAGATCTTTATTGCGGGATAACGCTTTGGGACAATTTGTCCCGAAGCCATTTGCGGCGGCTGTGCTCCAGCCGCCGCCTTTTTTCAGAAAGGAGGCGCGGCTATCGCTACAACCTATATCCGGCCCTACAAGGTAGCGGCTGGAAAAACGGCTGTCAAGACGATGGAGGATCGGTTTGCCTACGGGCTCAATCCGAAAAAGATAGGGGCTGTGTCTGCCTACCTCTGCGATCCGTCATCGGCCCCCGCTGAGTTTCTTCTGACGAAAAGCCAGTACCAGGCGGAAACGGGCCGGGCCGTGGAGCGCGGGGCCCTGTTCTTTCAGATCCGGCAGTCGTTCCCTCCCGGCGAGGTCACGCCGGAGGAGGCAAACAAAATCGGCTATGAAACAGCCATGCGCTGGACAAAGGGCAAGTACCAGTTTTTCGTCTGTACCCATATTGACAAGGGGCATCCGCATAACCATATTTATTTCAATTCCACGGCCTTTGACTGCTCCCGGAAGTTTCATAACTTCATCGGCTCGTCCTTTGCTCTGCGGCGGCTTTCTGATCGGGTGTGCATTGAGCATGAACTGTCCGTCATTCAAAATCCGAAACAGCACAGCAAGGGCCGCTTTCTCCATTATGGCCAGTGGATCGGGGAAAAGCCGCCCTCTGCACAACAGCGGGTGCGGTGGGCCATCGTGGAGGCCCTGGGGAAAAAGCCAGCCGACTTTGCGGCCTTTCTGCGGCTTATGGAGGAGTCCGGCTTTGCGGTGAAGCATGGGCGGGGCGGCGTGATCTCATTTCTGGCTCCTGGCCAGGATAAGTACACCCGCCTGCGGGCTTCTGTCCTGGGCACCGGCTTTGATCCCGATGATATTCGGGCGGTGATTGCCGGGGAGCGTCCCATCCCGGGGCTCCCGAAGGACAGCCCGGCTCTGCCCCGGCGCGTCAATCTGATTATTGATATTAGAGAGCGTATGGCACAGGGCAAAGGCCCGGCCTATGCGCGGTGGGCGAAGGTCTACAACTTGAAACAGATGGCCGCCGCGCTCCAATATCTCCAGGAGCATAAGCTCACAGACTATGAGGAACTGGCGGCCAGCACCGAAGCGGCGGTGGATCGCTTTCACGCCCTGGCCGGGGAGCTCCGGGAAACCGAGGCGGCCCTCTCCCATACCGTACAGCTCATGGGCGCTACAGTGGATTTTGCAAAAACCCGGCCCGTGTTTGATGGCTATAAGGCGGCCCGGTACAGCAAAAAATATTTGGCCCAGCATGAAGCGGAGCTGGCCGCATACCGGGCGGCGAAGGCTGCCATGAATGATCTTTTAGGCGGGGCGAAGCTCCCGAAAATGGACGCGCTGAAGAAGGAGCGCCGGGAGCTCTCCGAAAAGAAAAAAGCCCTCTATGCCGAGTACCGCAAAGCCCAGGCAGATATGCGGCAGGCCGTGGCGGTCAAGGCTAACATTGATTATCTGCTCGGCCATACGGACGGGCGGGAAAATAAGGCCCAGGAGCGTTAGCCCGGGCCGCATCCAACAGGCGCTTGCGCCGGGACTTTGGGACAATTTGTCCCGAAGTCCAGCGGGTTTGGGGAGCTCCCCAACAAGCATTTTCACGGGCCTGCGGCCTGTGAAAATTTCGGAGTGTGGCCACACCCGAATTGCTTGCCGTTTTGTGCAAGCCCCGGAAATGGCGCGAAAAAACGGAGGTACACGCTTTTCTTACGCATCCTCCGTTTCCCGGGCTTTTTGCAGTCCCTCTGCTGTGTATTTCATTACGGTTAGTTCTTTTTCGTCCATCGAATTGAGCATGACATCTATCTGTTTCCGGCAGGTACTCTCTCCGTTGAGCTTGTCCGGGAAAAAGAATTGATCCACGGAAATCTCCAGCAGGGTGACAAGCTGGTAAAAAACATTGAGGCTTGGCTTCTGCCCCCGATTTTCCATATACATGATGGAGCGCGGGGTACGATCCACAAGCTGGGCCAGGTATTCCTGTGTCCAGCCTTTTTCCTCTCTTTTGCGTTTGATTTCCCGGCCCAGGGCGTGGAAATCAAGTTGTTTGTCATATTGGTACATTCTCATATCACCCTATATTATTCTACATTTCGGGTAAAATTATGAGAACGAAATATAATTTTATGTTTAGTAGTATTTTATTTCGCAAATGACATTCATAAACCTTGACGGTAGATGTCATGATTTATATACTATAATAGGAGCAAAGGAGGAAATCACTTGAAAGAAAGCAGATTATTCAAAATAATATATTATATCTTGGAAAACGGGCGTGTCACAGCCCCGGAATTGGCAGAAAAATTTGAAGTATCGGTACGGACGATTTACCGTGATATAGATGTGATTAGCAGTGCAGGTATTCCCATTTATGTGACAACAGGAAGAAATGGCGGCATACAGATCCTTGAAAACTATGTTTTAGATAAAGCCGTTTTTTCTGAAAAAGAAAAGCAGGATATTCTATCCGCTTTGCAAAGTGTGTTTGTTGTGAATGAAACTTATGAAAAAGAAATGCTGACAAAACTGTCTGCCCTCTTTCACATCCATTCCGATCAGTGGTTTGAGGTGGACTTTTCCCGTTGGGGAAGTAAAACACAGGACAACACGACTTTTGAGCTGCTGAAAAATGCCGTTATATCTCATGAGGCAGTCCGCATCTTATATGTGAACTCTTATGGAAAAAAGGGAAAAAGAAAAATCTATCCCATCAAAATGATGTATCGGGCAAAGGAATGGTATATCAAGGCTTATTGTGTTGATAAATCTGATTTTCGCATTTTCAAACTTAATCGTATTCTTGAAATGGAAATGCTACCAGAAAAATTTGCACCGATGGAATATCCCAAATCAGCAGACGAACCGAAGAAAAGATATAATACAATATCCCTTTGCTTTCCCAAAAAAATGGCGTATCGTGTGTATGATGAATTTGAAGGAAACGAGATAGAGGAAACAGAAAATGGCGACCTTATAGTTTCCTCTGAAATGCCAGAGGATGGTTGGCTGATTGGTTATCTCCTTTCTTTTGGAACACAGGTTACAGTGATTGAGCCTGCCTATTTACAAAAAGTCCTATCTGATGAAGCAAAAAAAATATATGAAAAGAATAAAACGTGACATTAGGTGTCAAGGTTTATTTGCTATCATATGGTCATAGCGTATTTATGGAGGAAAAAATATGAGTGAACAATTTATAAACCTGACAATCGACAACATAGAGAAAGAGCATTTGTGCTGTGCGATTTCCGATAAAAAACATCAAGCCGGAGTAGCGACAAAAAAGAACTGGCTCCGGGAACGGATTGCGGAGGGACATATTTTCCGTAAACTTGATGAAAAAGGAAAAGTGTTCATTGAGTATGCCCCTTTGGAAACAGCGTGGGTTCCTGTTCATGGAGATAATTACTTGTATATTTATTGTCTTTGGGTAGCGGGTTCTTTCAAGGGAAAAGGGTATGCAAAATCTCTGATTGAGTATTGTATCAACGACGCGAAAGAAAAAGGGAAAGCGGGCGTTTGTGTTCTCAGCTCTAAAAAGAAAAAACCGTTTTTAACAGATAAGAAGTTTTTACTCAAATATGGCTTTGAAGTCGTTGATACCATAAAAGATGAATATGAATTGCTGGCTTTATCTTTCAATGGAGTAAAGCCTTACTTCTCTGAAACCGTAAAAGAAATGAAAATCGACAGCGAAGAACTGACAATCTATTACGGATTACAATGTCCGTACATTCCAAACTGCATTGAGCAAGTACAGGAATACTGTACTAAAAACAATATACCGTTCAATCTGATCGCCGTAGATAGTTTAGAGAAAGCCAAAAATCTTCCTTGTATTTTTAACAACTGGGCTGTCTTTTATCATGGGGAATATGAAACAAATCATCTTCTCAACGAAACCTTTTTGAAGAAGAAATTTCAATTATAGGGCAAATAGAACATAATCAAAGCAGGTTGCCGCCAACGGTAAATAAAAAAACCGTTTTTTTGGCGGCTGGATTATCACGCACCAAAACAAAATACAGTGGCCTTACGGCGGTTTTGAAATAACAAATTTCAAGCCGCCGTTTTCCTTTCAAAAAATGAGAATACGGGGGTGTGTTAAAGTCACCCTTTTTTAAGGATACGGCGGTGTCCGGGAGGTATCGCCGTGTCCTTTTTCTTTTTCCATCCCTCTAACCTGTCAAAAAAAGCCCACCCGTCCGGCAGGATCAGTCCGGCGGTGGATGCGAAATTTGGCAGTACATAAATGATTTTGTCATTTCATGCGCTTGCGTGGCTTTGTGTCGCGCAGGCGCTTTTTGTTATCTGCACTTCGAGACAAAGTGTCCCGAGGTGCGGAGCAACTCTCCAGGGTGCCGCTCCCCGCCGGGCCCCGTTTCGGTCACTCATCCACCCGACACCGAAACGGAGGTTTATTATGGCTATAATCAATCTGAAAGATTTTTATTATTGGTACACCCAGGATCAGTTTATTGAGGTTTCTGACGAAGTAGCGGAGGTCTTTCTTGCGGATGCCCGTTATGAAATGGCTTACCAGCGGCGGCTCTCCCGGCACAAGGCGCATTATTCTCTTGACTGTGAGGACGGGATCGAATACTCGGCCTGCCTGCATGAGCCCACGCCCCAGGAGCTCTTGGAACGGATGGAACTCTTTATCCGTCTGTGGAACGCGCTTAACTCCCTGCCCGAAGTCCAGGGCCGCCGTGTGGATGCCTGCGTCATTCTTGGCAAGACCTATTCTGAAGTAGCTGAAGCGGAAGGCGTTGACGAAAGCGCAGTGCGACGGGCTGTGGAGCGCGGTTTGGAGAACATGAAAAAATATTTAAAAAAATCCCGCTGAACCAGTCCGAATATCATCCAAAAATGTCTCGGTTTATGAGAGGAGGTTTTCTTTTCTCCGCAGATGAACAAGGACGGCCCCGAGCATGATCCGGGGAGCCAGGCGGCGGGTGCGCGGTGACTTTTCCCAAAGGAAAATGAGCGAACAACACCAGCGCCGCAAGTGGGCCCGGCCAACCTACGGCCACGATCCGGCAGTGGACAGGCTGGCCGCCTGTCCCTCCGGGCCGCCCTCTCGTCTGCGAGGGAGCGCCGCGCCGAGTATAGTTGTCTTTGGACAGGTCAAGGAAATGGGCGCGGCGTTCCCTAAATTTTTATCAAAGGGGGAATGAAAAAATGAAGTTCGATCCTACATTGGCCGCTATGCTGGCCGAGCCGTGGAGCAACAACGCCTGCCGGGGATATGTGATCTATGCGATGGAAAACTGCGGTTTTTCCCCCGAGGACATCCGGCGCGTTGTCGGTGAGCTCCATTATGTATTTGATTTCAAAACGCTGGACGAGGCCCAGCACCATTACGAAAACGGCCCCTATTAACTTCGAGACATTGTGTCCCGATGTGAGGACAGGCCAAAGGGCGGCACTTATGCGGTGCCGCCTTTTCGCGTTTCCCCACAGGACAACCGGGAGGCGTTTATCAATCTGAACAAAGGAGGTTTTACCGTGAGATTAACCGCACAGGAACTGGAACAAATGAAAAGCGTTGACATTGGCGCAGTTTCCCCGGAGTCTCTGCCCGATGTGAGCGGTATGACCTTTGATAACGCCCTTTCCCGCAAAGAGCGAGTCACAAGGTTTTTGCAAGTTGCCAAAAATCTGTACTGCTTCAACATCGGCGGAGTCGGTGTGAAAATTGAATTTGCTGAAGGTGGGCCGTCTTTGCAGGACACCTTGACGGACTATTTGATCCGGCAAAAAAGCGGGCTGTGACTTCGGCTGCGGCCCGCCCCAGCTTCGAGACAAAGTGTCCCAAGGCGGAGCCATCCTTGTTGTCCCTATGGGACAGAGTTATAATATAAGTGTAATGTGATAGGGAAGGAGGAACAATGTCACGAACAAAAAACAGAGGGTTTCAACAGAGTTTCTCTCCCTCTTTTACGATCCGGCGCTGGCGGCTGGGCGAATATATCCGGCTTTCCAAAGAAGATTTGAAAAAAGGAAAAGACGATAGTAACAGCGTAAAAAACCAGCGCGACCTGCTGAATGACTTTTACCAAAAACACATTGAGGAATTTGAAAGCGTTTCCGAATATGTGGACGATGGACACACGGGGACGGATGCCAACCGCGAAAATTTCCAGCGGCTTCTGGCCGATGTAATGAGTGGGAAAATCAACTGTGTTGTGGTAAAAGACCTTTCCCGTTTTGCCCGGAATTACAGCGATGCGGGAAGTCTGATTGACAACCTGTTTGTGCAGATGGGCGTCCGTTTTATCAGTCTTGCTGAAAATGTGGACAGCTACCTCAACCCGGACAGCGTTTCCAGCATTATTGTTCCGATTACAAATGTAATGAACGATCAATACTGCTATCAGACTTCAAAGAAAATCCGCCAGGTGTTTGACTATAAGCGGCGCAACGGCCAGTACATCGGCTCCTTTGCTCCCTACGGCTACATAAAAGATCCGAAAGACAAACACCAGTTGATTGTCGATCCCGAGGCCGCCGAGATTGTAAAGCTCATTTATAACAAGACTTTGCAAGGAGAAACAAGGCGGGCTATCGTCTACCACCTAAACGACCACGGCATCCCCAGCCCGACAACCTACCGAAAAAATAAGGGCCTGCCCTATTCCTGTTCGGTATCAGACAATCCCATGTGGGGAGATCGGGTGCTTACAAACATTCTTACCAACCCGATTTATACCGGGGATTTGGTACAGGGCCGCCGCCGTGTGAAAAGCTATAAGGTACATGAGATTGAGGCGGTGCCGGAGGAAGAATGGGTGCGGGTGGCTGATACCCACGAGGCGATTATAGACCGGGAAACCTTTGAAAAGGTGCAGGCCCTGTTGAAACGGGACACCCGGACGGCCCCACGGAAAAAGGAGCTCCATCTGTTCAGCGGTTTTCTCCGCTGTGCGGATTGCGGAAAATCCATTACACGGAGCCAGAGCGGGAAAAATGTGTATTACGCCTGCTCTACCTACAAATACCGCTCCCGGGCCGCCTGCTCTATGCACTCAATCAAGCATGAGCGGCTGGAGGCCGCCGTCCTGTTTGCCGTCCGTCAACAGGTACATCTGGCCGTTTCCTTTTCGGAGATACTTGCCCGTATCAACTCGGCTCCAGTCAAAAAAAGCCAGTCATTCCGACTGGATGATCTGATTGCCTCAAAGGAAAAGGAACTGGCGAAAATTACCCGCTACAAACAGTCTCTTTATCAAGACTGGAAAGACGGGGAAATTACCCAGCAGGACTACCGGACGATGAAGGCTGACTATGAACGGCAAATAAGCTCTATCTCCGATGTGCTGGAGCGGCTGACCGCTGAACGGGCGGAACTGGCAAACGGCGTTGACAGCGAGCATCCGGCGCTGGTGGCCTTTAAGAAACACCAGAACATTGAAACGCTCAACCGGGAAATCCTCATTGATCTTGTAAACTACATCAAGGTTTACGAAAACGGCAATATCAGTGTGAAATTCAAGTTTGCTGACGAGTTCCGCAGAATTGCCGAATACATTGAAATTAACATTTCTGAAATTCCCGCCGCGGCGGGCTAATGCCCGCCACACCATTTCTGGCAGTGTGTTTTCCTAATATGAAACATTCATATGCTTGCTACGGTATCTCCCTCACTACTACAACGGCGGCACAGCCGCAATTTGGCAAACCGCAGGCAAACTTTTTCAAAAGAAAAACGCCATGAACCACCTGTTCATAGCGTTCCTTATACCGTATTCAATTTTCTCCCTCGTTGTCCGTCCTTGCGTCCAGCAACGCTTGCGCGGTTGCTGTGAGGATTTTGATTTCAGCGTCCGTCAGCTCATCCAACAGCGTTTCAAACTGCATCCGCTCCGTGGACTTGCCCTCCATAGTTTCACCATGAAGAATCTGATCCACAGAGATATGATAGCGGGACATCAGTTCTAAGAATACCTGTACGCTGGGATGCTGCCCCTTATTTTCGATGTTGGCAAGATAGCGCGGCGAAATAAACAGCGCGTCGGCCGCCTTATTCCGGGATTCTTTCTGCTTTGTGCGCCCAGCTTTGATTGCTGCACCATACGGCTTGAAGTCGATTTTCGCAACAGGGCGCTTTTCTTTTTTTGCTCTTTTAGACATTTTCAATCACCCTATTACATTCTACTGTTCCCCTTTCTTTTGAAATATGTCTTGATTATTCAATGCAGTAGCTTAAATAATTCATATTACAGGAAGCGCTAAGCGGCGTGACCTCTTGCAAATATCTGAATAATGCAAAAACGCCATCTCGTGAAATTACGAGATGGCGTTTTTTGACGAAGCATGTATCGTATGTGAATACATGAAATGCGCACTTTATAGAACATATCGAAACGGGCGTACAATAATACGCAACAGCGATTGAAGGACTTGTTTGGTAGCTGAAACTTTTGGTGTTATATACAATTCTCCCGTAACTGTCACTCCGTCTGGTGATATGGTTTTGCCCTCGTACATCATCTGCTGTGCTTCATCCCGAAGTATAGCATTTAGTGCAGGACAGTCTATCAACAGCATCATTTCCGTATCCAGATAGGCACTACGCATATCCCAGTTAAATGATCCGATGATGCTAATTCGATCATCAATCAGAATCGTTTTAGTGTGCATGGAGAAGCTGCCGTTCCACTCACATATATCAACACCCGTTTCTAAAATATCATCCCTATGATTGAGATAATCAGCGCAGCCCCACGGATTTGCTCCACTCTGCGGCGCGTTGGTAATGACCTGTACCTGTACATTGTCGGTGACCTTTTTGAGTGCATTATACATAGCTTGGTTGCAGATCATGTATGGGGTTTGCAACACAATATTTTGTTCACCCTTCTGCATCAGCGTTGTCAAGGTATTCAGAAGCATCGGCTCCTTATTCCACGCAGTGCAATCACCACTTAAAAGTGCGACTTCATTTGTCTGGAGCGTTTCTGTCTCCCAGTTAATCGCTGTTAACTGTTTTGCGTCATTGATCTCAGTCCAACGTCTTGCAAGAATGGCAGTAGCTTTTTTAACCCTGTGATTCTCAGCCTCTGCGTGGAATGCACGGTTGGTATCGAGTAACCATATCCTATCAAAATATTCTAACAAGGTATTAGCGGACGCTGTTGTGAAACCGCCGTTGTATACGACTATATCACGATCTATGTTCTGACGTGACGTACCCCCACTCCCAAGGAATAAGTCGCTGGTGTTCCGCCCACCCATAAGATATGTAGATCGGTCGATAATCAAGTATTTATCGTGGCAGCGATAATTGACCGTCCAAAGTTGCGTCAGCCGAATAGGGTTGTAGAATTTGACCTCCACATTGTCGTGCGCTGCCAATGCCTGAAACACATCACTGCCGCTTAAATGCAGTTGCGCATTGATTCCGTCAATAATGAGCCGTACTTGTACGCCGCGCTCTGCCGCGCCCCAAAGCGCCGCGATCACATCTGTTCCACTGCTGTCGGCGCGGAAGTCAAAGGTTGAGAGAATGATTTCTTCCTGTGCCGAACGAATGAGCCTCAGCCTCCAAAGAAGTGCATCCTCGTTATTGTCAATCAAGCAAACTCGTTCAGACGTTGTTATGGATACTTCTGCCTGCGTATCACTCTGTTCATGTGTTCCAATCAGCGGAGGAATAATTAAAGAAACAAGTAGATATATCAAAAAGCATAATGACACACCTAAAACTAGTTTGAAGCATTTTATGCGAAAGGTTTTTTTCATGTTTGATTCGATTTCTCCAAGCAAATCATTTTTTCCTGAGTTGCTAATTTTATCTGCAAAATTGACTTATTTATGAGGACTATCATAATCTGCACGCGCTGGAACACAAGAGCAACTTTTTGAAACACAAGAGCAACTTTTTGAAACACAAGAGCAACTTTTTGAAATAACGTACCTTTGAGGAGTCTGGACTGGCTCCTCTTTTTTGTTGCACAAATTGTGCAGGCGGTGCTTGCACAATTATCAACCTAACATCTGCATTCCATACAATCTCGATATTGTCCTCCTGTTGTTCTGCGTTATGCTTTCTCCGTGCATTTTCGTATTATTTATTCTGCCATCTGACTTCGCCCTTGGACAGAAGCGGATAACAGATCAGCTGATCTGAATCCAGATTTTCCGCATGCATGTCAACCGCTGTGATCTGATGATTATCATAAGTCGTATAATAATAAATACCTTTTGCTGTATTACAACAGGACGTGTATATCGTGATCTCATATTTGCCTTCTGTCACCTCACAGCATCCACGCTGCTGATCTACGGATCCTAAGATATGGAAGAACTGGCTTACACTCTCATCCTCTTCTTCACCGGAGATCGAATTTAATTTTGTAAAGGCAACTTTCACAAATCTTGACTGGCTGGAAAGATCTCCAGGTATTCCCATTCCACCCATTCCTCTGCTATATGCATCAAGCTGTAATACTCCTGCAAAAGTACTCTCCGGCTGTTTTCTGGATACTCCGGCATAATTATTCAGTGCAAACATCTGACTCGGGAATGGTGGATTATTGGTAAGCACTCCTACCGGATTATCATATACATGCAGCCCATCTTTCATAGACTCAACAACGATACAGGAGTCTTTGTCTGCAATGATCCAGTGAAGCTGTGCTGTCGGCAGCTGTTCACTGAATGCTGTGCCTGTCAGTCTCATTGCTGCCAGCTTCTCTCTCGCCTCTGCTACAGTAGCACACTGTGTAAGGATCCATGGGATGAACTCGAACTGTGCCACCTGGCTGACTTCTGTTTCATCTTCCGGCAAAGCTTCTTCATATGCCGCATTGCCGACAAAATTAAGACCTGCCATTCCAAGGCCTTTTTCATTAACAGCATCATAATAAAGCGGATAACCTCCTGCAACAAATGCCATTCCGATCAAAGCATAATGGCTTTTTATCTTCCCGGCAAACCGGAAATCAAATTCGTAATTTCTTGGCGTTATCGTGATCTGTTCCCCATAGGAAAATTCATAATCAAGCGTTCTGCCCATATAAAAATCTTTTGTTTTGTAAGTTGCTGCTGTACACATATCGAACACCTCTTCTTTCTGCTATAATAGTCCTGCAAACAATCTCATAAACAACTGTCCGAGCCATAAATATGCACTCCGTCCTGTGCGGTACTTTTCGGTCACTTCCCTGCATTCATTCGAGGATTTTTCTTTACACAATAACTCCATATAATTACCGGAATCAGACAAAGCCGAAAAAAGAAAGAAGATTAGGAACCGTAATAATTCTATTCAAATTTTCTTTCTGATTCACTTCACTCTGCATGTACGGTCACCTCACTTTCCTTTTTTTTAGGCATAAACCAATAAAATATAACACAAAATGCTAAAGCAAACACAACACCAAAAACATTTTGACTCACTCTAAGACTAACCGCTCCTTGTAGTCCATATGTCTCTGCAGCAATGGCTAAAGCACCAAATGTGTTAAATACTGCCTGCCAGCCATATTGTGCTGAAAATCCTACACCGATTCCACCAAGAATTCCTATATATGCATAGATTGACGAAGGAAGCAGAAAATATAATACTGTAAAACATATAACACCTGCAATATTTCCGACAATCCTTTTACGGACTCTGTAGTGCATATCTTCCATAGACGGCAAAATCACGGACATGGCCGCAATACCAGCCCACATTGCACGTGGCATATTACAAAGTTCTGCAATGCAAAGGACAATCGGTACGCATAAAATCTGACATATCTGCCATTTTGTTCTGGAAGAAGTGATATCAAATTCTTGTATCAGATCTTTCAGATTTCTTTTATAAGTTCTGTTTTTATGATTTCGATAAAATACGAAGCAGGTAAGTGCTGCACCTAAAG
>OFML01000749.1_pt1 | contig 22436 bp, 19 predicted proteins | sample 1541831 | NCBI WGS metagenome assembly OFML01 (sample SAMN04209237, study PRJEB22552) | human gut metagenome | biome: gut; material: feces | host: Homo sapiens | place: USA: Oklahoma | reverse complement strand
AAACAAGACATGTATTTAGTGGATTAACCCAAGGAGGAATATACACAATAAAAGTAGAAGCAACGAAAGATGGAGAGCAACAAATAGTAGAAAAAACAGTACAAGTAGGAGAAATACCATTAGCGATAGACGGAGACGTAATATGGACAGGAAATGGCCAAGCAGAAGTAAGAATATATACAAATGAAACAGAATACCAAATAGAATGGCAAAAGAATGGAATAGAAGAAGGAAACTGGACAAGAGAAGCATCAGGAGTAAAAGAAAAAACAATAACGGGATTAGTAAATGGAGACATAATATATACAAGATTATATGATGGAACGAGTAGTGGAAAATATAGTAATATAGAGGTTAAAGATATAACTAAGCCGAAGATTATAATAAATTTAAATAAAAAAACAGGAAATACTTTAGTAGGAATAAAAGCAAAGGTTGAACAAAAAGATGAAGAAAGTGGAATAAAGTTAACTGAATGTAAATGGACTTATAATTCAAATAAAAATACAGAAATAGATGAAACTGAATATACTCAAAAATTTAGTAAAGAAACAGAAGAATTAAACTTAAAGATAGATGTAGAAGGAACATATTATTTACATGTATTAACAGTAGATAATGCAGGAAATAAAGTTCAACAAATATCAGAAGAAATAAAAATAGAAAAGGCAGATATAGAATATGTAACTGATGGACTAATAGTATATTATGATGCTATTAATAATACAGGAAATGGACATGCAAATAATATAACAACTTGGAAAAATCTTGTTTCAGATAAATATAATGGGATTATACATGGAGGAGTTTGGCATGAAGAGTATTTTCAAACAGATGGAATAGATGATTGGGTAGACGTAGGACTGATAAAAGAACCTAATATAACAATAGAATCAGTAGTAGCACATGGAGATACCTATAATTCTTATGGAATTAGTAATTTTGATTCAGGAGGAATAGGCTTATCCGATTATAATAAAAGTGGCTATAATGGACTAATGGTATATACAAATGGATATAAGACAATAGATAGTTCAAAAAGATATACTGTAAACAAAATTTATTCACTAAGTGGTTCATACAATGGAAGGACAGCTAAATTTTTTGAAAATGGGGATAAATATTCATTAGAAGTTAATGCGCCTATAAGTTATGCAAGTAATACAATTTATGCACTAGGAGGTAATCCTTCAGGAACTTCTTGTGGAATGTTTACAAAGGAAAAAATATATTCAATAAGAATATATAATAGGGCTTTAACAGACGAAGAAGTGTTACAAAATTATAATATGGATAAAGCAATATATAATTTTTTAGATTAATGCAGATTTATTTCTGCATTTTTTTATAATAAATATATTAACAGTAATTAGAATAGCTACATATATTGAGATAGTTAATAATAAAAAATAATGTTTTTGAACAATAAATTGAGATAGAAATATAATACAAATAAATCAATTTCAAAATATAATTTTATAAAATATAAAGAAATAATACAAGAATTAATAACCTAATTTTTCTTACAGAGTAAAGACTTTTTTACTATGTTCGCTTGCATAATTTCTAACAGTTTAGTATAATACAAGAGTGAAGAAAAAGAGAAAAGAGGTAGTAAAATGGAAGCAGAAGACAATAAAAACAACGACGGAAAAATTATTGAAAAAGACATAGAAAAAGAAATGAAAACAGCATACATAGATTATGCAATGAGTGTAATTGTGTCTCGTGCTTTACCAGATGTAAGAGATGGTTTAAAACCAGTACATAGAAGAATTTTGTATGCTATGTATGAAGATGGTATTACATCAGATAAGCCATACAGAAAATGTGCAAATACAGTAGGTTCTGTTTTAGGTAGATACCATCCACATGGAGATGCATCTGTTTATGACGCTATGGTAAGAATGGCACAAGATTTTAGTTTAAGATATCCATTAATTGACGGGCATGGAAACTTTGGTTCTATAGATGGAGATGGAGCTGCTGCAATGAGGTATACAGAAGCAAGGATGGCTAAAATTGCAGAAACAATGCTTACAGATATAGAAAAAAATACTGTAGATTTTATGCCAAACTATGATGATAGACTACAAGAACCAACTGTTTTACCTTCAAAAATACCAACATTATTGATAAATGGTTCTTCTGGAATTGCGGTTGGTATGGCAACAAATATTCCACCACATAATTTAACAGAAGTCATAAATGGAATTATAAAAATAATAGATGAAGATAATGTTACAGATGAAGAATTATTAAAAATAATTAAAGGTCCAGATTTTCCAACTAGCGGACTTATTCTAGGAAGAGAAGGGATAAAACAAGCTTATACAACTGGAAGAGGAAAAATTATAGTAAGAGCAGAAGCAGAAATTGAAGAAATGGAAAATGGTAGACAAAGAATTATTGTAAGATCATTACCATATCAAGTAAATAAGGCAAGATTAATAGAAAATATTGCTAACTTAGTAAAAGATAAAAAAATAGAAGGAATTTCTGAATTAAGAGATGAGTCAGACAGAAATGATAAAGTAAGAATTGTAATTGGTTTAAAAAAAGATGCAAATGCTCAAGTTGTATTAAACCATTTATATAAAAATACACAATTGCAAGATACTTTTGGAATTATTATGTTAGCATTAGTTAATGGAGAACCTAAAATATTAACATTAAGACAATGCTTAGATTGTTATATAGACCATAGAAAAGATGTTATTTTACGTAGAACACAATTTGATTTAGATAAAGCTTTAGCTAGAGCTCACATATTAGAAGGATTAAGAATTGCTATAGATAACATTGATGAAGTAATTAATATTATTAGAAATTCATATGATGATGCTAAAGAAAAATTAATGCAAAGATTTAATTTAACAGATATACAAGCACAAGCAATACTAGATATGAGATTAAAGACATTATCAGGATTGCAAAGAGAAAAAATAGAAGAAGAATATAACGAGTTAATGAAGCTAATTGCTCATTTAAGAGAAATTTTAGCTAGCGAAAGATTAGTTTTTGATATAATAAAAGAAGAATTACTAGAAATAAAAGAAAAATACGGAGACGAAAGATTAACTAAAATTGTAGCAGCAGAAGGAGAAATAGACGACGAAGACTTAATTAAAGAAGAGCAAAATGTAATTACATTAACACATTTTGGTTATGTAAAAAGAATGCCTATAGATATGTATAAAAGCCAAAAAAGAGGTGGAAAAGGAATAGCTGGAATGGCAACAAGAGAAGAAGATTTTGTAAAGAAAATATTTACAGCTTCTACTCATGATACAATTTTATTCTTTAGTAACAAGGGGAAAGTATATACATTAAAAGGATATGAACTTCCAGAGGCAGGAAGAACTGCAAAAGGTACAGCTATTGTTAATTTGTTAAGATTAGACCAAGGAGAGAAAATAACAGCTGTTATTCCAATTGCAAATTTTGCTGAAGGCAAATATTTATTAATGTCTACAAAAAACGGAATGATTAAGAAAACGGCTTTATCTGAATATTCTTCTGTAAGAAAAAATGGATTGTTAGGAATAACTTTAAAAGAAAATGACCAACTTATAGGAGTAAGATTAACAGATGGAGAAGATGATGTTGTTTTAGTAACAAGTCATGGTATGAGTATTACATTTAGTGAAAAGGATGTAAGGCCAATAGGAAGAGTTTCTCAAGGTGTAATTGGAATAAAATTAGATGATGACGATTTTGTAATTGGAATGGAATCTATAATAAGTAGAGAGAATGCTACACTTCTTGCAATAACAGAAAATGGATTTGGTAAGAGAACAGAACTAGATGAATATAGAGTTCAAACAAGAGGTGGAAAAGGAATTTTAACATATAAAATTACAGCTAAAACAGGAAATATAGTAGGAATAAGAATTACCACAGATGAAGAAGATGTAATGATAATAACAGAGAATGGTACAATAATTAGATTAGAAGTAAAAGACATAAATATTTTAGGAAGAACAACTCAAGGAGTTACTTTAATGAGAACTAATGAAGGAAAAGTTGTTAGTATAGAAACAATTAGTCCTGAGGAGGAAGAATAATGAATAAATCTGAAGCACTTGCAAATGTGGGAAAATTAACTGAAATTGAATTAATAACAGTTTTAAAATTATTAAAGGAAAGCTCTTATGGAGTTTTAAGTAAAGTAGCGAGAGAAAAAGCAATTGAACGTTTTAAATCAAAAAAAATAGGAAAAGAATATTACGAAATTTTAACAGAAGAAGAAATTAATATTATAATAGAATATACTTTGGCTAGATTTGGTTTAATGGAAAATGAACATGAATTGAGGCATATAGAAAATAAATCGTCTAAAACTCCTGATAGAGATGAAAGATAACAAATGAAAAGGTAAATATTAAATAATAAAAATAAAAAGTAAATAAACAACAAAAAAATAAAACAACAATGAAATAAAGAAATAACAAAAAGATAATAAAAAAGAAATAACGAATATAAATAAAAATTCATATTCATTATTTCTTTTTTTTCTTAAATCTAATATCATCTCCAAAGAAATAGCAAATATTATAGTTACCAACAATTCTAGATACAATACGTTCATCATAATTACTAAATAAATTTTGTAAACTTAAATTTGTTGAAATAATAGTTTTTGTTGTTTTATTTTGATTAAGTAAGCGAGTATTTATTATATTAAATAATTCTGTAAATTTTATATTATTCATTGCCTCTGTGCCTAAATCATCTATAATTAATAAATCTGCATTTAAAATATTATAATAAATATCTGGAGAACAGTTTTGTTTGTTAAATCTGTAATCTATTACAGTGTCAAGCATTACAGGAGCTGTTTGATAAAGTATTGTTTTTCCTTTTTTAATCAACTCATTAGCAATACAACTAGATAAAAATGTTTTACCTAAACCAGTATTTCCTGTAAATAATAAGTTCTTTTCATTAGGGTCATCAAAATTTTCTATAAAGCTTAAACAAATACCTTTAATTAATATTATATTTTCTCTAGGTGAAATTTTTGACTTATATTTTTCTGGGTTAATATCATCTGAATAGAGATTTAAGGCAAAATTTTCAAAATTTTGATTTTTCAAATTATATATATTTGATTTATTATATTCCATATCAAATAATTTTTGCTTTAAACATGGACACATTTCAGTTTGACTGTTTTTAGTAATATATCCGGTATCTTTACATATTTTACATTCATATTTTGGAAGAAAATAATCATCAGAGATATTTAAACTTTTTAGTATTTTATTTTTTTCTTCTTTAATTTTTTTTATATTATTATTTAATTCATCCAGTTTTTCTCTTGAATTTTTATTTATTAAAGATAAAGAAGTAGAAATAGCAAGAGATGTTAATTTTTCATCAAGTTTTTGTAATTCTGGGTGGATTTTATAAAATTCAGTTTTTCTTTCGCTTGCCTCTTGTTCTTCCAAAATACGCTTTTTATCATATTCAATTAACATATTTTTTAAATAAGAATTGTTCACTATAAATTCCACTCCTTTTTCGATTTGCTCAAATGCTTAAATAATTATGAAAATTTTTTTCTAATCTTCAAAATAATAATATAATTACAAAAAATAAAATATAATATAATAATAAACAATAAATAATAAATTTTAATTTATTATTTATTCTAATTTATTATTTATTTTTAAGTTAAATATATTTATTATGTAATTAATTAAAAATAATATTAATATTGATTTTTATAAAAAATATTAATTTAAATTTTCTATAGGTTTATTAACATAAAAATCATCTAAATTATCATAATTTCTTTGATTATATTGATTATAACCAGTTGCCTTTTGCAAATTCTGTACGTTTTTTTGTTTAACTTTCATATCTGAAATATATTTTTGTACTTGTTCTGGTGTTTTTAATCCTTTGTCATACCAATCAGATATTAATTTATTTAAATAATCAAAATTTGGATTAACCTTTGAAGTAGTTTTCTTTAAAGCTATTTCAATAATATTTAAAGAATAACCAAAATCTAAAACCCACTTTTCTACATAAGCTCTTTCGTATTGTGAAAGTTGTCTGTTTAAAGATAGCTTTTTAGTAATAGATTTAATTATTACATTTATCTTTTCTTGCCTTTCATAGTAATTGTCTAAATCAGAAAATGTTTTAATTTTATTGCTTGCCCAAGCTTCTGCAACCGTTTGAATATAAGACCTATTTAAAGCTGCTTTATTAAAACAGTAATTAAATAAGGCAATCATAACTTCTTCATCAAATCCGTATTTACTAAACCATAATTCTATATCCGGATACCAAGAAAGAGGCATTAAACCAGAAAAATATTTGTTATTTATGTATTCTATAGATTGAGCACGTTTCTGGTCTTCTGCAGATTTTTGAAGTTGCTCAGCAGATAAAGAAGTTTTTGGTTTATAAAGTTTGTGAAGTTCAATTTCTTGAAGATCATTTATAATATAACCTGTTGTCTTTTTTGTTAAAACACCAGCGTCTTCCCAATATTTTATACCATCTTGAATAACTTTAAGAGGCAAAACTAATTTTTTTGATAAATCATTTAACTTTATATCTTTATCATATTTAGATAAAAATAAAATATATAGATATATTTTAATGTAATCTCCATTTGCAGAAGATAAATATTCTGAAAAAAATATATCTGGTATTTGTGTATTAGAAAATAATGGTGCTTGAGCATTTTGTTCTAATTTCATATAATCTGCCTCCTAGTAACTTATATATAGAAATTATGGTATATAAATACTATATACAGTTTACAACAGATTATATCATTTTCCGACTTTTTTTACAATATAAATATGATTTTGGTTTGAAAATAAATTTTGATATATAAACAACAATAGATATAATATTTTCGTGATTAAAACTGAAAATACTTAACAATAAAACAGGTAAACAAAATGTAACAAATATAAAAATTTTAAGATTAAGATTGGTAAATATTAAATTTATTAAACAAAAAACAAAAGCACACCAAATTATATTTAAAATTAAGACATTATATTCTATAATACCAAGAAACTTGCTTTTAAAACTATAATTTTGTGGAAAAATAAATTTCATTAATAAAAACCTCCTTACGAATTATAGAGTTTATATATGGTATAAAGAAATAAATTTATATTTTATTTCATAATTAAACCTTTGGAAAAACTTAAATTATTACTAATATCTGTGCTAATTCCACCTATTAATTCTTTCATGTAAGAATTTGCTTTAATTAATGCATATATTCCACCGGATGTACATTAATTGTGAAAATATATCAGTGGTTTCAAAGTTGAATGTGAATATAACAATTAAAATAATTGAAACTAATGACTGCAATAAAAATAATGAAATTATTGTGCGTACATACATTTTAAAAAACCAAGAAGTAGAGCTATTAATAAGCGTCAAAATTGCAAAAGGAGTTATTAATATAAAAACTTTTAACATAATATAACGCAAAGCATATGAAAATATTAAATTAAGCAAGCTAATAGAAGCAAAAGATTTTATAATTCCGTTAAAAGAAAATATGTTAAAATTGTTATCTTCTGGAGAAATAGAAGCATTTAATTTATTTATTAATTCAGAAAAAGATATATTACAATTAAATATATTTTCTCCAATTTCACGAATAGAAGAAGATAAAAACGAATTTATACTAATAAATTGTTCTAAAATAAAATAAGAGCAATTTATGCAAATACCAAAAATAATAATTTTAGAAATAAATTGATAAGGTCTTTCTATTTGTAATCCAATATAATGAGAATATAGTAACCTAATTCCATAGTATAGTAAAAATCCTACTAAAAGGGAATTTACAATTAATAATATTCCATTAGAAGAATTTGTACCAAAAACTTTTTGCATAAATAAATCACTTAATATATTACTATCTACAAAAACAATATCATCTAAAAAAGAATAAATACTATTATCTATAGAAGAAAATAAAGTTTGAAAAATACTATTAATTGTTTTTATAATAACATCTGTTAAATTCATAGATTCCAAAATATCACCTCATTTTATCCTACAAGACTTTTAATTGCAGATAAAATTAATTGAATAGCTAAAATAAAAGCATAAGAAAATAAACTTCCTCTAATTAATTTTTTGGCAGTACGGATTCTTTCCTCATCACCAAAACTAAATTTCTTCATAAAAACACCTATGCCGACGGCAACTGCAGCAGCTGGTGTTGCAAGTTTTATAAGCCAATCTGTAATATTATTAAAAGCATCGTTTAATTTGTTAACCAGTTTAGGAGTCGCAGCAAAAGTAAAGCTTGGAAATACAAAAGATAAGATAAAATAAAAGATTAAAATAAATATTAATAATTTAAAGTAAATGTTATTTCTTGATAGAATTTTTTTATTAAATTTAAACATAAAATCACCTTTTTATAAAAATTTAGGATTTAAATGGTACCCATAAACCAGATATTTAGAACTTTTTAAAATAAGGAAATAATTTAATTTTTTGAGGTGTTAAAATTTTATTACCATCTGATAAAAAAGAAAGACAAGTAAAGTTTTCTAGTTTTTGTGTAAAAAAGTTTGTATCATAAATAAAATCATATTGAAGGTATGTATTTAAACTCTCAGAAATATTAGAATCTTTAGAATTTAACGAATTAGAAAAATAGCTATAATTTGTAGTTTTGGCATTTTCAGATATACTTTTTGATATTTTTTCTTTATCTTCTTTTCCAATTTGCTTTTGAGCACTTTCTATAGTAAATATGTCGTCAGTTCTAAACCATAATTTATTAACCAGGTTTTGAATAATAACTTTTACAGCAGATTCATTATTTATGGTATTTAACAAAGAAGAGTAACTTTGTGTAGCAACAATGTTTATACATTTGGATTCTCTACTTTGCGCAAAAAAGTTAGCGTCAGATATAGTACAATATTCATGATATTCATCAGAAATAAATGCAATAGACCTCTCATTTTCCATATTACATTTAGATAAACGCATTAAAGCTTCTGTTTGAAAGTCCAATTTTAAATATGTTGCTATTATCTTTGATAAATCTGTATATTCACTTATATTCATATTTAAAACTACAATTTTTCCGCTATTTACAACATCTTCAAAACTAAAGAAATTTAATTCATTTTCATTGGGACAAAATGTGCTGTGTACTTTATAGTCAGAAACAAATGTATTTGTTATTCTGGTAATTTCAGATTTTAAAATGGATTTAGTACGTGAATCTAAGTTATTGTATTCTTTTTCGAAAAAATTAAGAGCAGTAAGCAAATTGTAAATATCCTCTCTATTTAATTTATTTAAGATAAAAAGTTCTCGTAAATATTTGACTTTTTCTAAATAATAATTGTCTATCGTAACTAATTTATGGATTTCTTCAAATGTAACATAATTATTGTTATATAATCTGCATAATTTAATGCACTCTGTTAAAACTTGTTCACATTTATCTATCCAAAAACTTTCAGAATTATTAGGCGAAAATAATAATAAAATTGTTTTTAATCTATTTGCTAGTACAGATGCTTTTAAATTTGGCTTATGTAAAGGATTATATTTATAATATCCGCCTAGTTCTAATACAATTAAATCTTGTTCTCTATTTTCATTTTCTACAAATTCTTTTACTTTTTTATAATAATTACCTTTTACGTCCAAAATTAACATGCCTATCTTTGTTTCTGAATCTTTAGAATTATAAGAAATAAGTTGCTTAGTAAAAGGATACATTGCGCTACTAGTTTTTCCAGTGCCAATAGTACCTGTGATTAAAATATTTTGATACAACGACTTTTCATCAATAATAATATTTTGGGACTTTTCATTTTCACCAATTAATAAGAAAAGACCAGATTTTTTATTTTCTATTAAGCATGGAAGAGAAAAATGTTTTACAATAATATGTTTATTTTTATGTTTTTCTTTTTGATTTTTCATAAATGCTTTCGAGAATATATTTAATATTATAGTATAAAGAGAATTAAATATAAATAAAGATGAACCTACAAAAGATATTATAAAAACTATTTTTATGTAGTGCCATAATACAGGTTGCTCTTTACAAATATCGAAATTTCTTAAACCATAATCTATAATAATAGAATTACTTTGAAAAATAGGGACGAAAATATACCAACCAAGTAAGCAAAAAACAAATGAAAAAATAAGAATAAAAACAATACGTTTAATAAAAAGACCTCCTAGATATTTTATTATGTTTATTAATTAAAAATGGGCTATTTTTTATTGAAAAAATCATTCTTTTTTAAATTTAATTTATAACCTTGTTGATTTTTAAAAACTTTATTATCAAAAAACAAATAAATTGAATAGAAAAAGATAAATGAATTAATAATAAGTACAAGAAAGAAAAAATCAATTAAATTTATAACAAAACCTCCTTTTACAATTTTTACCATAATATAATAAAAAAATGATTTTGTCTATACTTTTTTTAAAAAATATGATAAAATAATAAAAATTTTTCATAAAGGAAAATTAATTGCAAAAAAGTTTTATAACTTTATAAATAAAAAACATAGAAAGGAATGAAAATTATTATGAAAATAGAAAAAACAACTACAATTGGTGAAATATTAGAAAAAGCACCAGAAAAAGCAGACTTATTATTGGAAGCAGGAATGCACTGCCTAGGATGTCCAGCATCTCAAATGGAAACTTTAGAAGAAGCTTGTGAAGTACATGGAATAGATGCAGACGAGCTAGTAGAAAAATTAAATAAATAATAAAATTATTATAGTTTTTCACAGTAAAAATGATAAATTTGAGAATTTAATAAAAATATTTTATTAAATTCTCAAATAATTGTTGACAAATAAAGAAAAATAGGTTAAAATAAATTCTGCATTTGTTACTAAGGTGTAACAAATATCTGGGTCATTAGCTCAGGTGGTAGAGCACTTGACTTTTAATCAAGTTGTCCGCGGTTCGAGTCCGCGATGGCTCACCAGATTTTAGGGTTTAATTAATATATACTAGTTAAATCCTAAACTTTATTTAAGGCCCCGTGGTCAAGCGGTTAAGACATCGCCCTTTCACGGCGGAGACATGGGTTCGATTCCCGTCGGGGTCACCAAATGCCACTTTAGCTCAGCTGGTAGAGCAACTGACTTGTAATCAGTAGGTCGTCCGTTCGAATCGGACAAGTGGCTCCAATAATTACGAAGAACTGGAATTTCTAGTTCTTCTTTTTTTTCAACATATAAGGGGGCGAATTTAAATAATGGAAGAAAATCCAGAAAGAAATATAGTAAATAAAGTTGTTGTAGTAACAGGAAGTTCTAGAGGAATTGGAGCAAACATTGTAAAAACTTTAGCTAAGAAAGGTTATAGAGTTATCCTTAATTACAATAAATCCGAAAATTATGCACAAAATGTGCAAAAAGAGTTAATTAATGTTGATATTTTTAAAGCAGATGTTTCTAAAAAAGCAGAGGCTGTTAGTTTAATAAATTTTGCAATTGAGAAATATGGAAAAATAGATGTACTTATTAATAATGCAGGAATTTCCCAAAGTAAATTGTTTACAGATTTAACAGATGAAGATTGGAATAATATTATTAATTCTAATCTAAATTCGGCATTTTTTTGTAGTAGAGAAGCTGCAAAAAATATGATACATAATAAAAGTGGACTAATAATAAATATTTCTTCTATATGGGGAATAACAGGAGCATCTTGTGAAGTAGCATACTCTACAAGTAAAGCAGCATTAAATGGATTTACAAAGGCTTTAGCAAAGGAATTGGGACCATCTAATATCCGTGTAAATGCGATTGCACCAGGTATTATAAATACAGATATGAATAATTATTTAAGTAATGAAGAATTAGAAAGTATAAAAGAAGAAATCCCACTAGAAAGAATAGGGGAAACAATAGATATTTCCAAATGTGTAGAGTGGTTAATAGAGGATAATTATACTACAGGACAGATTATTTCTATAAATGGTGGATGGGTTTGCTAATTTAATAATAATTAAAAATAAACAATAAACTATAGACAATAGACTATAAATTATAGAAAGAATAAATTATGAATTATAAAAATATATAGAAAATAATACAAAATATGAAGTTATATTTTTGTTACTATTTAAATAAAGTCAAAAAAAACCCTCAGCTATATTGAGGGATTTTTTGTTTATTCTTCATTAACTTTTCTTCTATAATTTCCAGAGATAATTCTTGGAATGTAAGTTATTATTTTATAAACAGCAATACGAATTTTTTTACTCCAAATATAAGACTTTCTTAATTTTCTAGGAGCAGCAATTGACATTTCTTCAGTAGGAACTAAAGATAATTCTACTTTTTCTATTGGAAATACATAGTTTGCTCCATTATTATTGTCCCAATTATTATTGTTATTTCTAAAACAGAAATTAAATGTATCATATGATTTTAAGTTTAATTCTGCTTGAAAACCAAGCTCTGTTTTTTCCATTTTAATTTCGTTTAAATCATCCCAATTTAATCCAAAACCATAATGTATAAATACTTCTTCTGAATTATTTTGAAATAAATCTCCTGTATAAGAAATTTTTACATTACTGTTTTCAACCAATTTATCTGTATTAAAAAATATATTCTTTACTAATTCCATTTAATTTTCTCCTTATTCTTCTCTTGTTAACATACAAATTATAATATTAAAAATATGTTTATGCAAGTCTTTTTTACAAAAATTATCAATTATACTAATTAATCTACATTTGTTCCTAATATTTTGCCAATAATATAAAAGTCGTCATCTTTTGTTACACAAATATCATCAATTTCCTTTTTTTCTGCCCTTAGAGCAATATCATCTTTTCTAAGAATAAATCTTCTTATTAATAATTGACCTTTATAAGAGAATAGTCCTATATCTTTATTTTCTAAAGGCATATTTAATGCTAAATATGCATAAGAATCTTTTTTTAATTTTGGTTCCATAGAGTCATCGTTAATTTTTATTGCCATTGAAGCACTTGCCATACTAGCTGGACATGAAATAAAGTTTTCTATATTTACGGCTGGAACTTCCTGATATGAAATGTGATTTACTAATTTATATTCTTTGTGTACTTCATCCATGTTTTTATCTATAGTAAATAATGTTGGTTGGTATGGAACATCTAATGCTTTGCATATTGCTTTTAGGGCTTTATAACTAGGACTTCTTTCGCCTTTTTCAATATGAGTAAGATGACCGATATTTATATTAGTCTTTTCTGCAAGCTCTGTTTTTGACATATTTTTATCCTTACGTATTCTTGCTATCATATCACCAATCATAACAAAATCTCCTTATAAAATATATATAGTATTATATATAAAGAAATGCAAAATGTCCATAATTGTAACAATAATGTAACAAAAATATCAAAATTTGACAAAATATGTATTATTATTTGTTGTAAAAAATATATCATTGTGGTAATATTATTGCATAAAAGCATATATGATATAGTGGGGGAAGGACAATGAGCAAGCAGAAAAAAAATAATAAGAAAAAAGATATACAAAAGAATAAAAAAACACAAGAAATAAAGCAAGAGAAGCTTAATTTAGAAGAAAAAGAATTGAAACAAGATAATACCAAATTAGAAAAAGAGCCAGAAAGTGAAAAACAAGAAGAGAAAAAGGAAACAGACAATAGAGAAAATACAATAGAAAAAGAAATAATAGAAGAAAATATAACTAAAAATAATGATGAAACAGAAGAAGTTACAAATACAAAAAAAGTAGAACAGATTGCAGAAGATATAGATAATCCTGAAAATAGAATAAATAGTAAGGAAAATAAAGATAATAAAATAGAAGTAAACGAAATAAAAACAGATAACAATGTAAAAAAAGACTTGGTAATTAATAAAGAAAAATCTGTTACAAAGATTAAAGAAGAAAATAAAAAGCAAAAAAACAAAAAGAAAAGAAAAATTATTTATATAGTTTTAGGAATAATAATATTTATTTTAGCAATAATGTCTGTAATTTTTTCATTAATAAATATAAATAATAATGATATAATATCTGGAGTAAGTATAAAAGGTATTAATGTTTCTGGGATGTCTAAAGAGGAAGCAAAACAAAACATAGAAAAGGTAACTAAAGAAAAGCTTTTAAAAACAATAAAACTTATAGATGGAGATTATAAGGTAGACCTTAATCCAAAAGATATAGAAGCTTCATTTAATGTAGATAAAGCTGTAGAAGAAGCTTATAACATAGGTAGAGACGGAAATATTATAGTAAATAATTATAAAATTCTTATGGCACAATTATTTAAAAAAGATGTAAATTTAGACTTTACATTAAATGAAGAAAGACTATTGGAAATAATAACTGATACATCATTAAAATTACCAGGAACAGTAGTACAAAGCAGTTATTACATAGAAGATGATGAATTAATAATTACAAAAGGAACTGCTGGAGAAAGAATAAAGGCAGATGAACTAAAAAGAGAAATATATAACAATATAGAAGACTTAAATGTAGGAGATAAAAATTTAAATATACCAACAGAAATAGTTGAGCCAGATCCAATTAATTTAGAGAAAATAAGAGCAGAAATTTATAAAGAACCAAAAGATGCATATGTAACTAAAAATCCTACAAAGGTTCATACACATGTAAATGGTGTAGATTTTGCAATAAGCATGGATGAAGCTAAAAAAATAATAAAAGAAGAAAAAGACGAATATGTAATTCCACTAAAAATAACACTTGCAAAGAAAACTATAGCAGATTTAGGAGAAGAAGCATTTCCAGATAAGCTCTCAACTTTTACAACAAGGTATGATGCAAGCAATTATAATAGAAGTACAAATATAGAATTAGCAACAAAATCAATAAATGGAACTGTTATAATGCCAGGAGAAATTTTTTCTTATAATAAAACAATAGGCAGAACAACTTTAGAAAAAGGATATAAAGAAGGTACAGCATATGTAGGCGGAAAAGTAGTACCAGATGTAGGAGGAGGAATTTGCCAAGTATCTTCAACACTATATAATACTGCATTATTAGCAAATTTAGAAATTACAGAAAGAAGTAACCATTTATTTGAAACATCATATGTATCACCAAGTAGAGATGCCACAGTATATTGGGGGTCAATTGATTTTAAATTTAAAAATACAAGAACATATCCAATAAAAATTGTAGGAACAGCGAAAAATGGAGTAGTAAAAATTGATTTATATGGAATAAAAGAAAAAGAGGAATATGAAGTTGTAATTGACTCAGATGTTATATCTTATATTCCAAATGAAACAGAATATAAAAAAGATCCTACTTTAGAAAATGGAAAAAAGGTAGTAGAACAAGTTGGATTTAATGGTTGTAAAAGTAAAGGATATAGAATATTAAAGAAAAATGGAACTGTTATTTCTAAAACACTATTATCTACAGATACTTATAGTCCAAAAAACAAAATAGTAAGAGTAGGAACAAAAAAAGTAACAAATAATAAAACAACTACAACACAAAACAAAGACATAAAAATAGAAAATAAAACTGAACAGTAAAAAATAAAAATATATAACTATTAAATTAAAAACTTTTCAAAGATATTAAGAACTTTTTAAAGAAGTATTGACAAATACTTAAAATACAGCGTATAATATACGTTGTACGCGCCATTAGCTCAGTTGGTAGAGCAGCAGACTCTTAATCTGATGGTCGGAGGTTCGACTCCTCTATGGCGCACCAAAATGATTGAGAGAGTAAGAACATACAATTCTTACTCTCTTTTAATTAATAGTATATTACTTTGTACAAACAATAATAGAAAGGAGCTTGAAGATGGCTACATTTGAAGTTAATTTTCCGCCAAGGCAAATAGCAGATTTTATGTCAGAAGTATTAGTATTAGGAACATATAGTAAAGATGGTGTAGTACTAATAACTCCAGAAAGAAAAGTGGAAAATGGAGATAAACTAGGATAAAGTTTAGTTAAAAATGTATAAAAATCTATGTTAATTGGAAAGAATAAAAATAAATTTAGAAAGGAGAGTATGGTCTATTTAAATTATTAAATAAATCATACAAGAATAAATGAAAGCTTTAGTTACAGGTGCATCTTCTGGAATTGGAAGAGATATGGCAAAGGAACTTGCAAAAAGAGGTTATAACTTAATTTTAGTAGCAAGAGATGAACAAAAATTAAAAGAAGTTTCAGAAGAAATAAAAAATATTTACAAAGTAGAAGCAAAAGTTATACAAAAAGACTTATCTATAAAGCAAAATTGTATAGACTTATATAACGAAGTAAAAAGCGAAGATATAGATATTCTTATTAATAATGCTGGTTTTGGAGTACATGGGAATTTTGTTGAAACAAATTTTGAAAAAGAAATTAAGATGTTAGAAACAAACGTAATGGCAGTGCATATTTTAATGAAATTATTCTTGCAAGATATGGTAAAAAGGAATAGTGGACAAATTTTAAATGTATCTTCAATGGCAGCATTTAGTCCAGGACCACTAATGGCAGGATATTACTCTTCAAAAGCATATGTGTATAGGTTATCAGAATGTGTAAAAACAGAATTAAAAATGGCAAAATCAAAAGTTAAAATATCCGTATTATGTCCAGGACCTGTTAGAACAAATTTTAATAAAGCAGCAGATGTAAATTTTGCAGCACCATCATTAAGTAGTGACATAGTTGCAAAATATGCAATTAATAAGATGTTAAAGGGAAAATTTACAATTGTACCAGGAAACTTAATGAAGATAACAAGATTTTTTGAAAAAATATTACCACATAATTGGGTAAGTTATGTGTCGTATTTAGTTAATTATAGAAAAAGCAATAAATAAAAAGCAAAAATATAAAAATAAAATATAAAAATAAAAAATAAAAAACAAAAATAAAAAACAGAAATAAAAATATAAATATAAAAGATATAATTAATTTGTTAAAATCAAGAAAAAAGGAAAGAGTCCCATAATTGCGGGGATCTTTCCTTTTAAATGCTTAATGTAATCTTTTCTAACTTTTAGTGCTTGATTTATTTTTTATTGCTTTTTTAATATAAATTTTACTTATTATAATAAATAATAATAAAAATAATTTGCATATATTATTATTATTATTATTATTATTATTCTACGCTTTTTAAGCTTTCTATCATATTTATTTTTTTCAATGCAAAGTATGTTACTATGTTTACAATAATAGTAAATAATATCGTTATTAATGCTGCAAATACAAAGCTTAAAGGAGCAACAAATTTTCTAAATCTTAGCATATTTATTTCACAAGTTTCTAATATAAAGAAATCTAAGAAATACCCTGCAACTAATCCTAATACTAATCCGATAGCTGTTAAAATAATAGTTTCTCTTGTTATATATAAATATACCTCTTTATCATAAAAACCTAATACTTTTATAGTAGCAAGTTCACGTATTCTTTCGCTAATATTAACATTAGATAAATTGTATAATACTACAAATGCAAGAAGCCCAGCAGATACAATAAGTATAACAACAACATAATTTAAAGACTTCATTGTATCGTTCATCATATTCATTGCAGTAGAAATTCTTGTAACAGATGCTACTTCAGGCATGTTCATTAAATCTTTTACAAAGTTGTCTTCTGTTTCATTATCTAAATTAAAATCTTTTGTTAAAATTACATTACTGTCAAAAGATTTGCCATATAAATTTTCGTACATACTTTTAGACATATATATGTAGTGATATACATAGTTTTCTACTATATTTGTAACTTTTACATTAGTTTCATTTTCATCAGTGTCTTTTAAAGTAATAGTATCTCCAGCCTCTATTCCTAAAAGTTGGGCAGCTTTGTCTGTTAACAAAACTCCATCTTCTGGCAAAGATAAATTGTTTTTGCTTTTTACATCTGTAAGATTAATTAATGTATTAAAATCTGTATTATTATTTGGTACTATAATTTGTACATTTTCCTCAACGTTTTCATTTATTGCAGAAATAGAAGACATATATGTTTCACTAAGTTTTTCTATTTTATCGTCATTTGTTAATGAATTAATAAAATCTTGTTTTTGTTTTTTATCTAAATCTGCTTTCAAATTAATTTGTAAGTCGTAATTAAATACTTTTTCATATTGGTCAGGCATTATAGCTCTTATAGAGTCCCTTATTCCAAAACCTGTAACAATTAATGCCGTACAACCCATAATTCCTATAATTGTCATTAAAAATCTCTTTTTATATCTAAATATATTTCTAACAGTAACTTTTCTACTAAAAGACAACCTTTTCCAAATAAATGTAACTTTTTCCAAAAAAACACGTTTTCCCATTTTAGGAGATTTAGGTCTCATTAGTGTTGCAGGTGTTTGAATAAGCTCTTTTATTACTGCATAAATTGTTGCGCCAAGAATACTTATTACTATTAAAATAAAACCTAAACTACCAATTTCAAAATTAAAACTAGTTTGAATATCTCCAATTTGGTACATCATACTATACATTTTCCATACAATTTTTGGTAATAATACAAATCCAACAGACATACCTAAAATACTACCTATAATACAAGCTAAACTTGCATAAAGCACATATTTGCTGGTTATTTGTAATTTATTATAACCTAATGCTTTTAAAGTACCAATTTGAGTTCTTTGTTCTTCTACCATTCTTGTCATAGATGTAAGAGAAATTAAAGCAGCTACTATAAAGAAAATAACAGGGAATACTTTTCCTATATTTGCAATACTATCTGTGTCTTGTATAAAACTTGAGTATCCAGTATTTCCATTTCTATCTAAAACATACCACTTTGGATTTTCTATTTCTGCAATTTTAGCTCTAGCATCATTTAATTTGCTTTCCGCATCTGCAATTTTTTCATTAAATTCTTTTTTATTTTTTTCTAATTCATTTTCGCCATCTTTAAGTTCCTTTTTAGAAAGTTCAAGTTCTTCTTCTGCATTATCTAGCTGTTTATATGTGGAATTTTTGGTAGAATAATATGCGTTTTCACTTTTTTTAAGTTCATTTTTAGCAGATTGTAATTTGTTTTTAGCACTTTTAATTTCTGTTTTTCCAGTAGCAATTCCTGAGTCTATTTTAGATATAGCAGAAACTAATTGTGCTTTTGTATTATTTAGTTCTGAAAGTTTATTTTCTAATTGTTTTTTTGTTTTTTCAAAATTTGCTTTTTGTTCACTCGTTAAATTAGGATTTTTTAATGCAATATTTATATTTTCTATATTTTTTTGTACTTCTGTAATACCACTATTTAATGTAGTAAGTTGTGTATTTAATTCTGCTTTTTGCTTTTCTAATTTATCAAACTCTTCATTTGCTTGCTTTTCTTTGCTTTCTAACTGTTTTTTACTATCTGCAATTTTATTTTTACCGTTAATAAGTTCTGCATATGCTTTATTAAACTCTTTATCTGCTTTTATTCTATTAGATTTAATTGTCTTTTCTGCATTCTCTATTTGTTTTTTTCCATTTTCAAGTTCTTTTTTTGCATCTGCAATTTTAGATTTAGCGTCAGTCTTTTGCGTATTTAATTCCTTTTCTGCATCTTCTACTTTTTTAGTAACGGTATTTACTAAACTGTCATATCTTGATTTTTCACGATTATCTTTAATTTTTTCTATTTCTGTTTTAACACTATTAACACAATCTTCATATTTTTTAGAAGAGGTTGTATATTTATTTGCGTCTTTTACCTTTACATAAATATTAGTATATATACTATTTGCTTGTACATTACTTTTTGGAATATACATATAATAATCTATTTTCCCAGAGCCTAAAGTACTTGTACCTCTATCTACAGAAATATACATAGGACTTTGAACAGTACCTACAATTTTTAGCTCTTTTTCATATAAATATGGTACATCTTCTCCATTATCATTTTGCATATTTTTTATATTAAGTTCTATTGTATCACCAATGTTTTTATTATTTACAGTTAAAAATCTTTCCTCAACAACACACTCATTTTTAGCAGATGGAAGAGAACCATCAATTAATACAGGAGTATTAAAATCGTTTAGAGACATAACTTTTGCTATAACTTCTTTATTTCCAACTTCAATTTGACCGTCTGTTTCAAAATTTCCATCAACATGTTCTACATTTTCTATTTTAGAAATTGCATTAATATCGTCACTTGTAAGTCCTAAGGTGGACAATACTTGAATATCATACACATTTTGATTTTTATAATACGTATCTATAGTATCTAACATATCTGGTGAAGATGCTCTAATTCCAGCAAAAAAGCCGACACCTAAAAAAGCCATTAATAAAATGGATATAAAACGCTTATATGATTTTTTTATTTCTCTGAGAGCGTCTTTAATAACAGCTTTTTTCATACCTATTACTTTTACCTTTCATTATAATTTATAGACTTTTGTATAGTTAGAATAATCGAAGAATTTTTTATGCTATTACCACTCAATTTCTTCTACAGAAACTGGATTATTATTTATAATAATATCTTCTGCTGTACCATTTTTAAAATGTATAACTTTGTCTGCCATTGGAGCTAAAGCACCATTATGGGTTATAATTAAAACTGTCATATTTTCTTTTCTTGCTGTATCTTGTAGTAATTTTAATATTTGTTTACCAGTTTTGTAATCTAAAGCACCTGTTGGCTCATCACAAAGAAGTAATTTAGGATTTTTAGCAATAGCTCTAGCAATAGCCACTCTTTGTTGCTCTCCACCAGAAAGTTGTGAAGGGAAATTGTTTAGTCTATCTTTTAATCCAACCTTTTTTAAAACTTCGGTTGGGTTTAGTGAATTTTTACAAATTTCAGTAGCAAGTTCTACATTTTCTTGAGCTGTTAAATTTTGAACTAAATTGTAAAATTGAAAAACAAAACCAATATCATTTCTTCTATATTTTATTAAATCTTTATTTTTTAAATTTGTAATATCTTTTCCATCGACTACTACTTTTCCAGAAGTAGCAGTGTCCATACCACCTAAAATATTCAAAGCACTTGTTTTACCAGCACCAGAAGGACCAACAATAACTACTAATTCTCCTTTTTCTACACTAAAATTAGTGTTATTTAAAGCCTTAATTGTAACTTCTCCCATTTTATATTCTTTACAAACATTTTTAAACTCAATATATGACAAGGCACAATCCTCCTTATACTTACTTATTACTTAATTATATTCTTTTATAATAGCAATATCAATAATATACACAGAAAATTTACAATTAAATAGAAAGTGTAAATTGAAAAAGTAAATGCAATTTTGAAAAATAATAGATTTATAAACAAAACTAAAATTGTAATTTAATATATTTAAAATTAAAAATGTAATAATAATGTAATAGAAATGTAATATAAAAAAGTACACAATTTCACAATAAAATGATATAATATGTTCTATAAATACATACAAAATGGAATATATTATTCTTTATGTAATTGATTAATATGTAAAATTTTATGAAAAATGATTAATAACAATTATAACTGTAAATACTTATTAAAGAAATTATAAAAAACGGAGGAAAAAGATGAATTTCGGAAATAGAAAAATATTAAAAAGTTCTTTAAAGAAAGAATTAAAAAAAGAAAAGAATTTTTTTAAAATAACTAAAACAAATAAGCGGAGTAACATTAATATCATTAGTTGTAACAATTGTAGTACTTCTTATTTTAGCAAGTGTAACAATAAGCACAGTATTTAGTGATAATGGAATAATAAAAAAAGCTCAAGAAGTAGCAAATAAAACAAAAGAAGCAGTACAAAAAGAAAAAGACGAATTAAACCAATTGTATAATGACTTAGCAAGTGCATTAAATAATGTGCCAGAAGAACCAACACCACCAGAGCCAACATTACCAAGCGATGGAAGCTATAGTGATGAAAAAGGTGTAAACACACCAAACTTGGGAGAAGGGATGACACCAATAAAGTGGGATGAAACAAAAAATGATTGGGTAGAAACAAATGGAAGTGACCCAGAGTGGTATGATTACACAGCAAAAAAATGGGCAAATGCAAAAACAAGTGATGGAAGTATGTGGGTATGGTTACCAAGATATGCATATAGTATAACAAGTGGATACCATAGTAGCACAGCAGGAAATATAGAAATAGAGTTCATGAAAGGATTAACAAACGAGACAAGTACAGGAAGAACAACATTTCAAAATGCAAGTGGACAAGGAAACTGGAACATCCATCCAGCATTTAACTATGGAACAACAGTAAGTGGCCTATGGGTAGCAAAATTTGAAGCAAGTAGAAGTAATGCAACAAGCAGTAGTGCAGGAAGTAATAATACAATAAAGATACAACCAGGGGTACAAAGTTGGAGAAGTATAACAGTAAATGATATATATACAAACTGTTTAAATTACAATAAAACATTAAATAGCCATATGATGAAAAACGATGAGTGGGGAG
>OFML01000744.1_pt1 | contig 22607 bp, 26 predicted proteins | sample 1541831 | NCBI WGS metagenome assembly OFML01 (sample SAMN04209237, study PRJEB22552) | human gut metagenome | biome: gut; material: feces | host: Homo sapiens | place: USA: Oklahoma | reverse complement strand
TGTGTTCATCAGGTCGCGCGCCCCTGACTTACACAGTTTATTTTACACTCTCAAAAGAAGAAGCTTTGTAATATAAACTTCTTCTATGTAGGTTTTATTATTCTTCAGAAGCTGCTTCTTCAGCAAGTAATTGTTTATCATAATTCTTTAAGAATGGAATAATGACTACAACATCTACAGCACATAATACAATCCATAAAACTAATGCTTTCCAATCCATTGTTGATAAGAAGGCTGCAAGTGGTGCAGGTGTTGTCCAAGGTAATACTAAATATGTTTTTCCAATGATATTGAAGTATGTCGCAAAGTAAGCAACGCAAATATTTACAACAGTACACAACATTGTTGGAATTAATGTAAAGACATTTAATACAGTAGGTACCCCAAATACTAAAGGTTCATTAATATTGAATGCAGTAGATAATGGAGCTAATTTGCATAATGCACGTAATTGTTTAGATTTAGTTACTAAGCACATAGCAATTAATAGGGCGATATATGTACACCATCCTCCCCATACACCATTGAATTGTCCTGCAAAAATATGTGTCATAGGTTGTCCGGCATTGTATGCTTCAAGGTTTAAGGCAACGTTCATTGTAACGATAGGTGTAACAACGGCACCTACCATGTTATCACCATGGATTCCGAAGAACCAGAATAATTGTGAAATTAATAATAACGCTAAAATTGATGGTAATGATTCTGTAGCACTAAATAATGGTTGTAAGAATTTAGTTAATAAATCACATATACCAACTCCAGAAAGATTTGTACATAAAATATTTAATAAGATAAATCCAACAACGTTTACTGCCATTGGAATTAAAATTCTAAATGGAGCTGCAACATTTGGTGGTACAGATCCAGGCATCTTAATAGTAATATCTTTTGAAACAAAAAGGTGAATAATTTCTACAACAATCAATGCAACGATAATTGCAGTAAACATACCTCCAGCTCCTAAGTTTGCAGCTGGTAAATAAGATGCACCTTTAATAGTTGTTGGTGCAGCACCAATAGCAAGATATGTTAAAATAGCTGTAAAACATGCTTCTAATTTAGGTAATTCATATCTTTCAGCTAAACGATAAGCAACAGCACCTGCTACATATAAAGAAATTGCGCCAAGTGTTAAATTATAAGGAATTAATAAGTATTGAGCGTTAGCCGAAGCCCAATTATACCAACCAAGTAGAAATGATGTAAATAAATTGGTAGCTTTTAAAGTTTCTGGGTCAACAGGTGGTTGTGCTAACAAGATTGCAAAACCTCCAATGATTGTTAATGGGATTAGAATTCCCATTGCGTCACGTACAGCAGCTAAGTGACGTTGATTGCTTAATTTGTCAGCGATAGGAACTAAAACTTTTTGTAATTTTTCTTGGAATTTATCCATTTTGCTTGTATTCATAATGTTCTCCTCTCCTTTTTTCGTTATCATGTATTTTCGTTATCATGTAACCGCTTTACATTTATATTTTAATCATTTATTGTTATTTATGTCAATACATATTTTAAAATTGATATATTTATCATATTTTTATTTACATCCTTTTTTTATTTGCATATAATGAAAGTGTCATGTAACGAGCTGTTATATCTAGAAGAGAGGAATTGATATGAAAATTAATACAATAATTGAAAATATGAAAAAATATCATAAAGGATATGGAACAATTGATGAAGACAAAACAAGAGATAAAGTACTCTATGGAAATATTAATCAAGAATGTACAGGAATTGTGACTTCTTGTTGGGCTTCTGTTGATGTTATTAAATACGCTATTGAAAAAGGCGCTAACTTGATTATCAGTCATGAAGCTTTATTTTGGAATCATGGGGATCATCAAGAATGGTTGGAAGAATCAAAAAATAGTGTCTATTTAGAAAAAAGAAAACTATTGGATGATCATCAAATCGTAGTCTGGAGAAATCATGATTATATTCATTCGGGTATTCCTTATAATGGTGACTATATTGATGGTATTTTCTTGGGCTTAGCTAAGAAAATGGGATGGGAAGATAAACTTATTGATAATCCTGTCAATGTTATTGATTCATCTTTGTTATGTTCTACAGCTTATAGCTTTGATCATTCAATCAAAGCAAAAGATTTAGCTAAGAAATTAATTGATACCTGTCATTTAAATGGAATTAAATTGATAGGTAATTCAAATGCAGATATCAAAAAAGCTGCAATTTTATTCCATATTTTTGGTGATGCTAATGAAGCAATTAAAAATACCGATAAAAATGATGTTGATTGTTTATTATCGATGGAACTTAGTGATTTTACCTATGCAGAATATCTACGAGATAGTGCAATGTTAGGAAGAAATAAAGTTGCTTTAGGAATGGGACATTTTAATCTAGAAGAACCGGGAATGGAATATATGTTGGAATACTTAGATGAAGCGATAGGTGAACATATTCCTGCTTGGTTTAAACAATCAGGAGATAATTATGAATATATGATAAAGGATTGTTGTGATAATCATTGATCTTTCCAATTTTAGAAAAATACTATGAAAGGAATGATAATATGGAATATTTTAGACATATTCAACTAAATGCTCATTTAATTCGTATTATTGGATTAGATGAAACCTGTTTTTATTTAGTAAATGGAAGTGAAAAAACCGTACTTCTTGATGCAGGAAGTGGCTATGGAGATTTGAAATCTTATATTGAAGAAAATAAATTGGCTACTCATGATGAAATTGATGTCATTGTGACACATGGACATCATGATCATATTGGAGGAGCAGATTCTTTTAACAAAATCTATATGAATCATAAAGATTTAAAAGTATTTAAAGAATTTGGCACAATGGAATCAAGATTAAATTATACTCATGAATTTGAAGAAAGAATGGGTATTAAGTTTGCTGATAGTATGCTACCAATGACAAAAAAAACATTACTTCCAATTGAAGATTATCAAGTTTTTGATTTGGGAGATATTCACATTAAAATGATTCCAGTTGCAGGACATACACCTGGTATGATGTGTCCTCTTATTGAAGAAGACCGTATTTGTATTTTTGGAGACGCTTGTGGGGTTTCTGTTTTACTTATGGGTGAATATTCTTCAAATGTAAGTGAATATAAACAAAGTTTATTAAATCTCAAAAAATTTGAAAATGATTATGATACGATTTATCGTAATCATGGTAGCTATGTATCACCAAAGGAATTATTAGATAATGTTATTGAATGTTGTGATCTGATTTTAGAACATAAAGATGCACATCAACCTGTAAAAATGCACGGTATGGATTTCTTTGCAGCACATAAAGTCGAAGGTTATGGACGTGCTGATGGTAAAGAAGGAAATATTTTTTATGAAGATGCAAAAGCTAAATAATTATTTAACACCTCCCTATTTATATGAAAGATGATAGAAATATCATCTTTTTTAATACCTAAAAGGTATCGTTATTAATAAATTATAAGTATTAGATATTTAAAATAAAGTGAATTATAATGAAATTGTAAAGAAAGAATGATACTTATGACAATTGAAGAAGTAAGTAAAAAATATAATATTCCAATTCATACCCTTAAATAATATGAAATTTGGGATTGTGTCAAGAAGTTAAAAAAGTAATGGGATCTTGGCAATATGATGAAACAGACTTTGAAAGATTAAGCTTGATTATGATGTTACATGATTTAGATTTTACAGTTGAAGAAATAAAAAATATATGAAACTTTCTTTGGAAAAAAATGAAAGAGAATGTTTAAAGCTTTTAAATAAAAAAAGGAAAGGAATCTTAGATGAAGTTCATCTAAAAGAAAAACAATTATCAAGAATTGATTATTTAAGATATGAGATGGATTGGGAAAATAAGGAATGAAAAAGATTTGTACGTTGATGTAACCTTTAATTTTAGTTTTTATCTGTAGTGCTTGTAGTAGTAAAAAAGCAACCGCTAAAAAGAAAACAAAACACAAACAGATTTAAAAGAAGTCAATTCAAAATCATTAGTTATTTATTTCTCTTGGGTTGGAAGTACTCAAAATATTGCCAAGGAAATACAAAAACAAACAAATTCGACATCTTTGAGATTGCTCCTGAAGTTGCTTATAGTGATGATTATGATACGGTTGTTGATGATGTGAAAAAGGAACAACAAGAAAAATCAAGACCAAAGATTAAAAATAAAATTGAAAATATTGATGAATACGAAACCATTTACGTAGGATATCCAAATTAGTGGAGAGAGATGCCTATGATTCTTTATTCATTCTTTGAAGATTATGATTTATCTAACAAAACGATTGCACCATTTTGTACAAGTGGTGGAAGTGGATTGTCAGATACTGAAAAAACAATTCAAGCACTTGAACCAAGTGCTACATTGGTAAAAGGATTGCATGTTTCAGGGTCAGCATCAAAAGATGCTACAAGTGATATAAAAGAATGGGATAAATGAAATTAAATAAAAGGAGAGAAGAAAGATGAATTTATATGCAACAGATAAAGAATACAAAGAAAGATTTGATTATTTTTTAGAAGAAGTTAAAAATGATGAAGGAAATAAATTAGATGAAACAACGCGTTATTTAGCTATTTTATCCGTTTTAATGGGAAATCAAGGAATTTGTGCTTATGAAGAAGTTCTTGAAAAAGCGTTAGATGTTTTATCACCTGTACAAGTAAAAGAAATGGTTTATCAAGCAACTGACTATTTAGGATATGGAAGAATGCTAGAATTCTTAAAAGTTACAAATGAAGTATTTAATAAAAAAGGAATCGAACTTCCATTAGAATCACAAACAACAACGACAATTGAAAATAGATTAGAAAAAGGAATCCAAGCACAAGTAGATATTTTTGGTGAACATATGAATGAAGCTTGGAAAAAAGCAACAGTCAATAAATGGTTAGCTTCTAACTGTTTTGGTGATTACTATACAAGAACTGGGTTAGATTTAAAACAAAGAGAAATGATTACTTTCTGTTTCTTATATGGACAAGGTGGATGTGAACCTCAAGTTATGGCCCATATTCAAGGAAACTTAAATTTAGGAAATGATAAAGCTTTCCTTACAAATGTTGTTTTACAATGTGTTCCATATATGGGATATCCTCGTAGCTTAAATGCACTTGCTTGTATTAATAAAGTAGAAGACTAAATATTGAATATTTGTGGTATTGCAAAGCAATACCACTTTTCATATATAGAGGGGTGGGAAAACGATGAAAACTATTGTATTACAAGGAAGTTTACTAGTAAATGATCAACAAATATCCTCTGAAAACTTTATCAAGTGAGCAAATGAAAAGAGGTATGAAGTAAGAAGTTTTAAGGTTTCGAAAATGAATATTAAACCTTATCTTGGTTGGGTTGCCTGGGGTTATGAAGAAATCATTATTACGTAATGATTTCTTTATGTACAAATATAGGATTTTATAACAAAAAAGGGTTTAGCTGAACCCTTATTTAATTTCTATCCAATATCTTTGAATTGTTTTACCATCTTTAACAATTTCATTTTCTAAAATAGCACCATTGTTTTTAATTGATTTTGCAGAACCAATATTATCCTTATCACAAACAAGAAGTACTTTATCAATATTTAACTTTTGACATTCTTTTAAAGCTAAACCGATGATTTTAGTTGCATAACCTTTTTTTCTTTCACTTGGTCTTATCCCATCACCAATATGTCCACCGTAATTTAATAAATAATCATTAAGTTTATGACGAATATTGATGGCTCCAACCATTTTATTTCTTTCTACATCTAAGGCGAAAAAGGTTGAATCTTCTACCAAACCAGGTTTTGGATTTTTTAAATCAAGACTATTAATATAATAATCAAAATTATGATAATCATTTTTAAAAATAGAAGCTGGAGAAGTATTAGCTTCAGGATGATTATTATTATAATCAATCCACTCCTTCAACATATCTACAATTAAATCTTGATATTCATATGACGCTTTAATTAATTTAATTGACATAATATAATCTCCTTTTATTAAAATATTTCTATTATTATAACATTTGTAGAATATAGTACAACCCTCTATTAAGTTGTACTTAATAGAGGAAAGTGCATATTATCTATTTTATCAAATATTTTAATAAATCTTTAATAGTGACAATACCATAAAAACATTGGTTCTTTAAAACAATAATATCTTCATAAAAACGTGAATGTTCATTTTCAAGAAAAAGTTGACAAACATTTTTAATAGGTAAATGGGAAGGAACAATTAGAGAGTCTTTAAAAAGATTAGATTCAGCTGCATCTAAATTACAAAGCATATTCTCTCTTTTTAAATAACCTAAATAATGTCCTTCATCATTGATGATATAAATTCTTTGAGTGGTATTATTTTCTTCAAAAAGTTGATAAGCATTGTTTATATTTTGATAAGTTTTTAATGTACAAGGGAAATGACAAAGTGAATCTATTGTAGGAATGTCTAAAGTTTTCTTATATTTCTTGTATAATTTTTTGATAGTTTCCTTGATATCTGGTAAAAGATCCTCAAAGTTATCAATAGGTTTCTTTAAATAATAACCTTGACCATATTCAACCCCTAATTGAATTAAACATTCAAGTTCTTCCTTTGTTTCAATTCCTTCAACAATTAACTTATAATTCATTTCCTTACAATAATTTACCATAACTTCAACCATTGTATGTTTATCTTTATTTAAGTGAATATCTTGAATAAGCTCTCGATCAAGCTTTAGATACTCGGGTTGTGTATGATTGATTCTATTTAAATTAGAATATCCTGAACCAACATCATCAATCGCAATTTCAAAACCTTGGCTGCGATAATGTCTAACAGCTTGTTTAAATAAATGTTTATCTTCTATAGATGTTGTTTCAGATAATTCAAAAACAATATTATTAGAATCTAAATGATATTTCTTTAAATATTCTTTTGTGAATCCTTGAACAAAATCTTGATCAAGTAAAATATTAGCATCCACATTAATAAATAACTTTTTACCTAAAGGCATTTGTTGACTTGCTTTAATTGCACATTTACGACATAGTTGATCTAACTTCCATGATTGTTCAAGCATGTTAGCTATCTTGAATAATTCTTCAATATTTATAGGGCATGATTCTAAAGTAATACGACTTAAGGCTTCGAAAGATACTATTTCTCCTGTTTTTAAGGAAACAATAGGTTGAATAACACTTTTTATTTTCTTTTCATTAATAATCTTAAAGAAATCACTAATCTTTTTTTCATTTAATTTCATTTTTTAATCCTCTATTCTTTTTTAGAATATATAGAAATATGAAAAGAGTTTCTATCAATATTCAATAATAAAAAGGTTAAAAATAAGTAAAGAAAAGAAAGTATTGTTTTTATTATCGAATATCGATATAATGAAAGTGAGATAAGTATCGATATTCGATAATAAAAGAGGTGAGAGAATGGCTAGAAGAGAATTTGAAACATTGACACCACAAATGTTTTATATATTACTTGCACTTTATGATCCACTTTGTGGCTTAGAAATTATGGAAAAAGTCAATGAAATGAGCGAAGGAGATGTAAAAGTTGGAGCTGGTACACTTTATGCACTTTTGCCAAGATTTGAAAATGAAGGTTATATAAAATTAGTAAAAGAAGAAAATAAAAGAAAGGTTTATCTTATTACAAATAATGGAAAAAGAAAACTTGAATCGGAAAAAGAAAGGATGCAAAAACAAATTATTTTGTTTATGAAAAGGGATTACGAAGATGAAATATAAATATACATTTTTACGCAATCGATTATATTATGATGAAATACTTGTTCCTTATTTAGAGAGAATGTCTAAAGAAGGATGGAATCTGGTCTCTATGAATACGTTTTTTAAGTTTGAAAAGACACCACAAACTTATAAATATCAAGTCGATTATAATCCATTAACGGATGAATATTTAGAAACATTAAATTATTTAGGGTATGAACATGTTTGTTGTGTGCAAGATATGCATATTTACCGTAATCTTGATTTAAATGCAGAGGATTTATCGAGTGATGAAGATATTTTATGTGAAACAAAATTAAAATTGTTTAAACTATGGATGATTATTTTTTGTCTTTTTTCAGCAATTTTCTTTTATGGCGTCACAAAGTTTTTATCATGGCTTTATCGATATACGTGGGGTTCGTTGCTTTTAAACTTAGATATGTATTTTACTTCATTATTGTTGTATGCATGTAGTTTTCTATGTGTTTTAGGTGCATTATCTCTCTTTGTAAAAAGAATAGCGTTAAAGAAAAGAACGTATTCTTATCAAAAACTTAAATATTTAGATGGTATTGTGCAATTAGTAACAATTATTTTAGCTGTTTTTACAATTCTCATGTTTTTTGTATTAAAGATGAATCGTTTAAGTACATTATTGAAAATAGGCGGATATCTTATTATTACTATGACATATGTGAAAATCGTAAATACAAGAATTCCTTTAATAAAAGATACCGCAAAGAAGAAAATAATTATAATTATGACAGTGGTAATTTATGTTGGTATTTTTAATCTTTATGGAGAAATAGATTTTTCTAATTTAGATAAACAAGAAGTAACAATAACTTTACCAAAAAACAAAAAGATTGATGTAAAAGATTCAAATCTTCTTGTTGATATTACAACATTTAATCAAAAAATAGGATACGATCAAGAAGTAGATGAACCTGTTTATTCTTATGAAGGATATTATCAATGTGCTAATGCTTTTATTTCAAAGAATATCTTTAAAGAATTAGTGGTTGAACATGAAAGAGAAGAAAGAATGCCAAGTGATGAAGAAATAAATAAGATAACGGATGAAAAAGGTTCATGGAGTAGTGATGAAGTTAAATATGATACGTATCAAAATGTTTTAAAGAAATATAAAAGTAATCACTCAAAATATTTTGATACAGTTATTGAAATTGGACAATATAAATTAGGAATTAAAGAAAAAAATATACTTGTTGTTTATGATGAAGATATTGATTATTTTTATAGTCATTATCTAAATCTTATAAAAAAATAAACGATTGAATCTATTATTTTTTCTTGATAAAATTCAAGTGTAAAGAAAGTATACCGTTACCAATAGGCAAAATAAAAATGGTTGGGTTGTAAGTAGTAGTTCTTCACTATTAAGTGAGGGGCTTTTATTTTAAAGCTAAAAAGGAACATTAATCTTGTTCCTTTAAGCTTTCTTTATAACTTCTTCCAATAGGAAGATGAGTTTGTTCTTTTAAAATAACTTCTTGATTTTTTACTTCTTGAATAAATTGTTTATTAACAACATAAGATTTGTGAATTTGAATAAAATCGAGAGATTGTATTTCTTTAATAAATTGACTTAATGTTTTTCTTTCAATCATTTCGCCATTGATTGAATGAAGAATGATTTGATGTCTTAGTGATTCAACATAATAGATTTGGGATAATCTTATTTTAGAAGTAATCCCATTTCTTTGATAAAGATAATATTGAAAATTCTTTTGAATTTGTTTTTTTATAAAATCTTGATAATGAATAAACTGTTTTTCTAATTCACTATTAATAAAATAAAGATGTGTCTGCTTTTGTAGACATATACTTACTAAATCAAAATCTTTGGGTCCAATAATATAAATAAGTGTACTTTCTAATTTCTTGAGATGATTTAAAATATTTAAATCATCCTTTTTTTCTATTTCTACAAAATAAATATCTTGAATGGATTGATGTGTATAATTTGTAAGAATGTATTCTACTTGTAAATTATCAAAGAATTGATGAATAAGTGGTTCTATTTGTTTGTAATGTTTTGAAATAAGAGAAATTCTAATCATGATTTTTCTCCTTTTCAACGAGGGCAATATGTAGATTGATATCTTTATTAGAACAAAGTGCTTCTAATAAATGATAAGGATCAACAAAACGCACACCTTGTTTTTTCATCAATTCAATTCCTTGTTTAAAAGATTCTCTATCATGACTTACAAAGTTTTCAATAATATATTGTGAACCATCCAACATATTAAATTTAAAAACAATTTTATATCCTGAACCATCAACTAAATATTTAGATGGATAAAAAGAATAACGATAATAAGATATTTGTACAAAATCAATTTGCGAAAGTCTTAAATTGATTTGATATCGAGGATATTTATTTCTAAAAAGAAAAGAATAAAGATATTTTGTTTTATCTAAATTGTGATCGAAATGAATATATTTTAAAGAATTTTGATCTACTTCCCACATAGAGTTTAAAAATATTAAACTTGGCAAAACAAATATCATCACTATAAATAAAGTAGTAATAAAAATAAAGAGTAAACATTCTTTATAGTTATCATACCCTAAATCAATATTCATTAATAAAAAGAGATAAAAAAATAAAGGAGCTAATAATCCAATGCAATATTTTATAACTTTCCTTTTCTTTATTTTTCCAACCGTAACTTTCATAACTTCCTCCTGCTTTGTATTATAACATATTCTTTTCTATTTTCTTTTGTTGTTGGTGTCACATTAACTGTTGTTGGTGCCATATTTTAATTAAATGAGAAAGAAATTAAACAATAATTTAAAAAATACTTGAGTATAAACCTACTCTATAGTCTACATTGAGGGTGTAAGGAAAAGAAAGAAGGAAAAAGATATATGATAGGTTTTACTTTTAAATATTTCTTTAAAGAGATGAAAAAGAATATAAGTATGATAGGGGTTATAACAGGATCATTATTATTACTTAGTTTGATATTAAGTATGTTTTATAATACAACGCTTAATCCAAATTTAAATATGGATGATCTAGTAGCGTTCTTTATGGATTTGTTTAGATCAACTGTTCTTTTGGTATTTATGCTTATTTGTATTTATTTGATTGTTTATTCTGCTAATTACTATAATAAAGTTCATTCAAGAATTTTAGGCTTATTAAAAATATTTGGTCATACTAATCAAGAAATTGTTGTATTTTTTGTAATACAACTCGTTATTATTTTAGTTGTTTCACTTATATTATTTACTTTATTACGCATTGTAGTAACACCTTTATTATTTAAGTTTATTTCATTTTATTTACATGAACATGTAGATACTGCCCTTTTTGGAAAAGGATATACAGATACGTTAGCGTTTTTCTTTCTAACGATATTAGTTATTATTTTTGTTGAATTCAGATATATTATTCAAACACCAACAACACTTTTAGTAAAAGATGATGAAGTTATTTCTTACAAGATTAAGACAAAGAGTTTATTTAAAGAAGTTCTTTATTTGTTTTTATTTATCTATGGTCTTTATGTTATGACTACTTCAACTTTAAAGATTTATTTAATTGTTCCACTTTCATTATGTGTCTTTGGAGTCAATGGAATTGTAAAATATACACTTCCTAGAATAATTCAAACAATTATTCAAAGAAAAAATGTTTCTGGTGAAATGATGGTTGTTTTAAAGAATTATATTTTTATTATTAATCAAATGAGTATGTTGATTTTATTAAGTATTTTAATCAATTTAATGATGCCAGTCATGATTTATGTTTATGTTGATATATCTGGATTTTTTATTGAATTTGTCTTGATGTATGTTTTCACAAATCTTATCTTAAACTATATTATTTATCAAAGACTTAATATCAGAAAATTAGAAAATAAAAACTCTTATAAAAAGTTATTCACATTAGGGTATGATTTAAAGTCTATAAAAAAATATAGTAAAAAAGAAATATTTTTATTCTATCTTACTTTATTTATGTGTATCAGCATTTATCTTTTAACATTATCTATTTCATTGATTCTCAAAGAAGTATTACCATTAAAAGCACTATTTATTTGTTTAGCTTATATTATTCCAATGACTGTGATGTATCTTATCACAGATTATAAAGAAGGGAGAAGTGTATTATCATGGAAGAAATCATAAAAACAGAAATGCTTACAAAAATTTATAATCCTTTAAGTCAAAATCCTAAATTAGCTTTAGATCAAATTTCTTTAAGTATTAAAGAAGGCGAATTTATTACGATTATGGGAAAGAGTGGTTCAGGAAAAACTACATTGTTGAATATTTTATCGACAATTGATGATTTTACAAAGGGTAAATTATTTATTTATGGTAAAAATATATTTGAAATGTCTGATAGTGAAAAAGCACATTTTAGAAAAGAAAACATCGGTTTTATTTTTCAAAACTTTAATTTATTAGATACACTTACTATTAGAGAAAATATCCAATTACCATTAAAACTCTCTAAGAAAAAAATAGATCAAGATGATTTTGATCGTATTGTTGGTGAATTGGAAATTACCGATATTTTAGATAAATATCCCTTTGAATGTTCAGGAGGACAAACCCAAAGAGTAGCGGTTGCTAGAACACTCGTTATGCATCCAAAGATTATCTTCGCTGATGAACCGACAGGAAATCTTGACGGCGTTCGTTCAAAACAACTCATGCAATACTTAGAAAAAGTAAATCAAGAAGATAAGATAACGGTTATTATGGTAACCCATGATCCTTTAGATGCAGCCTATTCTTCACAAATGTATTACATTGAAGATGGAAAAATAAAAGATCATCTAATGAAAAATGATGATTCATTTGATACTTATTTTTCTAAGATTGTTAAAATATCTATGGAGTTATAAAAGAAAACAAAGTTCCATTTATGTGGAGCTTTTTTGTTGTTGATGACGTAATCTTGGTTGTTGGTGCCTCTTTTCTAAACATTAAAAAAAATAAGACTATGATGAAAGTGTAAAGAACAAGGGAAGGTGATGTTTATGATTAAGATGGCAATTCATATGTTGTTTATCGAAAAGAAAAAATTGATGAGTTTTATTTATTCTTTGAGTGCAACATTCGTTGTTTGTTTATTGTTTATACAGTTTTTTACAAATCCTTATCTTAAAAAGATCATTAAAATAGGTCATAAAGTTGTTTTTAATGCAGCTTATGCTTTACCAGAGGATGTAGTCAAACTCAATGATAATTTTATTGTTATTCTATTATCTTTTGTTTTACTTGTTATTTGTATCTCACTTATAAGTTATAGCTGTTATTATCATTGTTTAATGACTTCAAGAGAGATAGGCTTATTGAAATTATCAGGCTATAACCTAATACAAATTATAGGTTATAAGATGATTCAAATGGTTATGGTAATGAGTATTTCCTTATTGATTTCAAATCTTGTTTATTTGTTTTTAAATCCCTTATTTTTATATTTGATAAAATCATATTTAAAAATAGAAATGCCCTTAATATTACTTAATAAAGAACTCTATGAATTTCTCTTTATGATTGTAGGAATCCTCTTTATATTTATTGTATTTTTAGAAACAAGATATGCGCTTTCTACAAATATTTGTGAACTTCTTACAAATCATACAATGAATCACTATAAAGAAGATAAACGCATCTTAAAAATACCAGATACCGTTTATATTATTGCTTATATGTTAGGAATCCTTACCATGTATTCTTCTTATGAATTAGATGCAGGATTTTCTATTGCGGCCTGTATTGGAGCGATAGGTGCTTATGGGATGTTTTATTATTTTATTCCCCATACAATATTAGATATGTTTGATCATTTGAAATTATCAGGAGAAAAATATGTATCTTTAGGAGATGTTTCTATTTTTATGCAACAATCAAAATCTTTAATAGTTTATATTATGTTATCAATTATTTTATTTCCTACATTTATTCTTGTTACGACTCAAAGACCATTCATTTTTATGATCTTACAAATTGCGTTTATTTTAATTAATATTTTATTAAGTACAAGTTTGATGAATCGTTTCTTTATTGATTTATATGAAAAGAAAAAACATTATTCTAATTTATTTAAAATAGGATTAAACAGAAAAGAAGTTATACAGGTTTCTACACAACAAGGAAATTATTTTTATGGTTTATTTTGGATTTTTACTTTGATTTATATGTTTTGTATAATAAGTGTCTTTTATTTGAAAATACAAATCAGCCTATCAATCATTTTATGCCTTGTTTTGGAATACATGATTCCTTATTTAATTTCACAAATTGTTGTTTATATGAGTAAAAGGAGGAATACATTATGAAAGCAATAAAAGTGGAAAACTTAAAGAAAGTCTATAATCCTTATAGTGCTTTTTCTAAAGTGGCTTTAAAAGATGTAAGTTTAGAAGTAGAAGAAAGTGAATTTATTTGTATTATGGGAACTTCTGGTTCAGGAAAAACCACATTGATAAATGTTTTATCAACGATTGATGAAGCAACAAATGGTAAAATACAAATAAATCTTCATAATTTAATGACAATGTCAGAAAACGAAAAAGCACTTTTAAGAAAAAAAGAAATAGGTTTTATTTTCCAAAACTATAATTTAATAGAATCATTAAGAATCAAAGATAATATTTTATTTTCGCTTAGAATTAATAATATTGATCCAAAAATTCAACAAGAAAGATTAAATCAATTAACAAAACAATTAAATATTGAAGAAATACCTGATAAATATCCACTTCAATGTTCAGGAGGTCAACAACAAAGAGCCGCTATCGCAAGAGCGTTGATTATGAAACCAAAAATCATTTTTGCGGATGAACCCACAGGAAATCTTGATTGTGAAAATGCGAAAGAACTAATGGAATTATTTAAAAAAATAAACAAAGAAAATCATACGACCATTGTAATGGTAACGCATGATAGTCTTGTTGCTTCTTATTCGAATAGATTACTTTATTTAGAAGATGGAAAAATATCGAAATGTTTAGAAAAAAATAATAAAACACAAGAAGAATATTATCGAGATATTATTGCGATAACGACAAAAATGGATTTAGCACATGTTTAAAAGACGAGGAGAAAAGATTATGAAAAAGACAAAACAAAAATTAATGATCGTAGTTATATTTTTAGTTGTATTTATTGTGATAGGATTTTATAGTTTTAATAATAAAGACCCTTATAAAAAGTACAATCATATCCAAGTAAGTGAAGTTTTAAAAGAAAATCAACATGAATATTGGGTTTATTTTTATTCACTAGAAAATAAGGACAGTATTAATAGTGATAATGGAATCGGTTCTTTAACTAAAGCAACAGATAGTGTTTATTTTGTAGAAATGAAAGATAAGGAGATAAAGATTAAAAAGCAAACTATACAACCAACAACTTTACTTTATATTAAAAATCATAAAATAGTTAAAACTTATCATGGTTTAAAACAATTAAAAGAAAAACATGAAGAAATATTAGAAATGAGTTGGTAAAAGAATGCTCCAATTGAGGAGTATTTTTTTAATTTTTGTTATTTGTAAAAAGTATTATAATCATTGAGGGAGATGATTATATGTGGGTATTATGTGCATTTGGTTCTGCGTTCTTTGCAGGAATTACATCTATTTTAGCTAAATGCGGTATTAAAAAAACAGATTCACATGTGGCTACAGCGTTACGTACCATTGTCGTGTTATTTTTTTCATGGTTAATGGTATTGGTTGGAGGAAGTCATCAATCTTTATCATCAATTTCAATGAGGACATGGTTCTTTTTGATTGTTTCAGGACTTTCAACAGGAGCTTCATGGCTTTGTTATTTTAAGGCATTACAAATTGGTGATATTAATAAAGTTGTACCAATTGATAAATCAAGTACTATTTTAACGATAATTTTAGCGTTTATCTTTTTAAAAGAAGAAATTACACCCTTAAAAGGACGTTGTGTTTGTATGATTGCTATTGGTACGTATTTAATGATTGATAAAAAAGAAGGAGAAATTAAAGATGAAAAAGGTAGTTGGCTTATCTATGCCCTACTTTCTGCCATCTTTGCTTCTTTAACATCTTTACTTGGTAAAGTAGGAATGGAAAATATTGATTCAAATTTAGGAACCGCTATTCGTACTGCGGTTGTTTTAGTGATGGCTTGGGTTGTTGTTTTTGCTTGTCATAAACAACATACTTTAAAAGATTTAGATAAACATGAACTTTTATTTATTTGTTTATCTGGTCTTGCTACTGGAGCATCATGGCTTTGTTACTACAAGGCATTACAAATGGGACCAGCAAGTGTGGTTGTTCCAATTGATAAATTAAGTTTAGTAGTAACGGTTATTTTCTCTTATTTTGTTTTTCATGAAAAACTTAATAAGAAATCTCTATGTGGATTTATTTGCTTAATTGTTGGGACACTTTTAATGCTTTTATAAGGATTTAATGGTATACTCATTTTTGAGGTTACATTATGCAAAAACAATTAATTAAATGGTATCAAGAAAATAAAAGAGATTTTCCATGGCGTAAAGATCAAGATCCTTATCATATATGGATCAGTGAAATTATGCTTCAACAAACGACGACAGAAACGGTTATTCCTTACTATAATCGTTTTTTAAAAAACTTTCCAAATGTAGAAGCACTAGCGAGTGCTTCTTTAGAAGAAGTTTATAAAATGTGGGAAGGATTAGGTTATTATCGTCGTGCTAAGCATATACATGAAAGTGCACAAATTATTTTAGAAAAGTATCAAGGTGTTTTTCCTTATGAATATGATGCTATTTTATCTTTAAAAGGAATTGGTGAATATACAGCAGGTGCGATTAGCTCTATTGCTTATGGAAAGCAAGTTCCTGCTGTTGATGGCAATGTTTTGAGGATTATTAGTCGTTATTATTTAATAAAAGAAAATATTGCGGAAACAAAAGTTCAAAAGAAGATCTATCAAATTGTACAAGAACTCATTTTAAATCATGATGCTTCTGCTTTTAATCAAGGAATGATGGATTTAGGTGCTACGATTTGTAAACCTGTTCATCCCTTATGCTTAGAATGTCCTATTCAAAAAGGCTGTTTAGCTTTTAAAAAGAAACAAATGGATGTTTTACCAATTAATATAAAAAAGATCAAAAAACAAGAAATAAGCTATATAACAGGAATTATCACATATCAAAATAAATATTTATTGATACAAAATCCACCAGGGGGGCTTTTAGAAAATCTTTATGGTTTTGTTCAATATGACGAAGAAAGTCCTTATAGTTTTATTTCTTCATTTCAAGAAGAATATCAACAAAATTTAATAATTCAAGCACACATTAAAGATATTAAACATGTTTTTAGTCATCGCACATGGCGGATGCATGTGTATCATTTTATTTTAGATAAAGAAATAGAAAATATGTATACGTTAGAAGAAATTAATCAATTACCTTTATCAACGGCACATATGAAGGTGTTAAAAGCGTATCTAAGTTCATTTTAAAGACAAATAAAAAGAATAAGATAAAGATGGGTGATAAGATGAAATTATTTCATAGAGAACATAAAATTGAAAATCATGAAGAAAAGGAAATGTTCTTTTCTTTTTGCGTTGAACAAATTTATCCTCATAAGCAAGGAGAACTCTTTGTTTTAGGGACAGTTGATGGAAAAATACAAGAACAAGAATCGCTGTATTTAATAGGTCCCTATGGCTTTGAAGAAAGAATAGAAGTGAACCAATGGATAGAAGTTGATCCACAAAATAATTTCTATGCACTTCTTGTTGATCAAAAACTATCAGGAATCATAGACGAGGGTTATATTTTCACAAATAAAAATAATCATTTAGCGAATTCTAGAGAGGATGTTTTTAATCCTTATCTTCATTTTCTTTTAGAAAAAGTAAATTATCAACATTATGAATATTTAGATATCTTATTTGAACAATTGTCTACACGATCTTATTTTTTATCGGTATTTGATTATCAAGATTTACCAATTTATCAAATAGGAGATAAAAAGTATTATCCCATTTATACAAACACTTTAGAAATGGAAAAGGATCAAAAATGTCAAAATAAAAAAAGTTCTGTTTATAGTTTTGACGATTATTCCAGAATGTTTTTAAATCAAGAGAAAATAGATGGAATCATCATAAATCCGTATCATAAAGAACGTAGTATTGTTTTAAATAAAGATGTTATTCAGTATATCAATCAGGTAAAAAATAAAAATATGAAAACTTATGTTCAAACAAAAAATTATTTAAAAGATAAAAAAAGGAGACATAAATATGAAATTAATCATGAGAGCTGATGATTTAGGTTTTAGTGAAGCAGTCAATTTAGGAATTTATAAAGCAGTTAAAGATGGTGTTATTACCAGTGTTGGAATTATGACAAACATGGAACAGGCGTATGCAGGCTATGAACTTCTTAAAGATTTTGATATTGCTTTAGGACAACATACCAACATTTGTGCAGGAAGACCTCTTACAGATCCAAAATTTATTCCTTCATTAGTACAAGAAAATGGTGAATTTTGTAGTTCAAGAGAAATAAGAAATCGTCAAGTAGACACTATTGTTGTCGAAGAAGCTGAAAGAGAAATTGAAGCTCAATATTTACGCTTTAAAGAAATGACGGGAAGAAATCCAGATTATTTTGAATGTCATGCAGTGATTTCTCAAAACTTTTTTACTGCTTTAAAAAATGTTGCTAAAAAATATGGACTCTTTTATGAAAATATTCTTTTTGATCAAGAATTTGAAAAAGAAAACAATATTTATGGAATTGCCATGGCAAAACTCAATGAAAAAATGCTTTATGATCCAAAGGAATATGTAGAAAATAATTTAGATTTTATCAAAAATCATGATATATCCGTTATGGTCTTTCATCCTGGTTATTTAGATCAATATATTTTAGAACATTCATCATTTACCCTCATTAGAGCGATGGAATGTGATTTTCTATGTTCAAAGTGGTTAAAAGATTGGTTAAAGAATAATAAGATTGAACTAACGGATTTTAGAAAGGTAAAAAATGGATAGATGTTCTTGGGTCAGTGATGATCCTCTTTATCAAGAATATCATGATTATGAGTGGGGAAAACCTGTTTATGATGATCAAAAGCTTTATGAAATGTTTTTATTAGAAACATTTCAAGCTGGTCTTTCATGGATTACGATTTTACATAAAAGAGAGGCTTTTAAAGAAGCTTTTGATGACTTTGATGTTTTTAAAGTTGCTTACTATGATGAAAAGAAAGTAAATGAGTTAATGAATAATTCAAGAATTATTCGTAACTCAAGAAAAATCAAAGCGGCTATCAAAAACGCACAAATTTTTATTGAAATCCAAAAAGAATTTGGCTCTTTTTCTAACTATCTTTGGTCTTATACAAATCACAAAATTATCTATTTAGAAGATGAGGAACTTGCTACAACAAGTCCACTTTCTGATAAAATATCGAAGGATTTAAAGAAAAGAGGTATGTCATTTGTTGGAAGTATTACCATTTATTCTTATTTAGAAGCAATCGGTATTTATAATCATCATCAAAGAAATTGTTTCTTACATCCTTAAGAACAGTTTCTTTTTTTGTATTATTAGGTATAATAAAAATAGGTGAAAAAAATGAAAAAAAAGAGACCAATACTATTATGTTCACTTACCATTGTTTTGATGTGTTTACTTACAATTTCAAGCACTTTTCAAACAATATGTGTTAAAACACTTGGTGATAATTATCTTGATGCTTTAACAATCAATCAAATTGTTGATTTGGTTATTGACCAAGATGAAAATATACAATTTAAACAATTACAACAACTTCAAATAGATTTAAGAATGAATAAAGAACTCTATAATTTTAATTGCTATGCTTTTGATTATACGATACGTCATATAAATGATGAAAAAATCCAATTAGATCAAAAGAAAATAAATCAATTCTCTAAATCATGTTATACAATTATTAAAGAAAATCATGATACAAACGTAAAAGTATCTGATATTTCTAAAATTGTTAAAGAGAATCATTTTTGGAAAAAATTAACACATAATATGAAAAAGAAAATGAAATCATTTTCTCAAGCGTTTATTTTTATTTATTCAATGGTTGAATCTTTAATCTTTAAGATGATTTTAATTCTTCTTATTTTAGTATTGTTTATAAAGATTTATGCTTTAAATAAAAAAGCTTTTTCATTATTTTTAACAGTTATTTTTATTGTAAAGAGTTTGGTGGATTATTTAATGATTTTATCAATTGAATTATCTAAGACTTTTTATATTAAGATGCTAAATATTCCTATTACTTCGATTGAAACAAGTTCTTATTTGTTGATTGCAACTATATGTTTAACAGTAGGTATGTTTTTATTGATAGGACATATATTGAAGACAGGGTAACCTATCTTTTTGTTTATAAAAAAATTATTAAATTAATAACTATTTATAAATTGTATAAACGCATCACGTTTCACTAGACAAACAAGATTGTATACAATATAATGTTAGCAATACAAATAAGAAAGGAAGGTTTTATATATGACCGAAAAAAGAGTTTACAATTTCTCAGCAGGTCCTTCAATGTTGCCTGTTGCTGTACTTGAAAAAGCAGCAAAACAAATGTTGAATTATGAAAACAGTGGTATGTCTGTAATGGAGATGAGTCATAGATCCTCTTCCTACTTAGATATCTTTGAAAAAACAAAAGGATTATTAAAGAAAGTGATGAATGTTCCTGACAATTATAAAATTGTTTTCATTCAAGGGGGAGCAACTCAACAATTTTCAATGGTTCCTTTAAATCTTTTAAAGAATGGGAAAGCTGATTATGCAATTACAGGTGCTTTTAGTAAAAAAGCAGCTGCAGAAGCAAAAAAATATGGGGATATTCATATTGTTTATGATGGTAGTAGCAATGATTTTAAACACATTCCAACACAAGATGAATTAGATTTATCGAAAGATGCATCTTATTTACACATCTGCGCCAATAACACAATTTATGGAACAGAATGGAAATATGTTCCTGAAACATATGGTGCACCAATTATTGCGGATATGTCATCAAATATTTTATCTAAACCAGTAGATGTAAGTAAATATGGGATGATTTATGCTGGTGCTCAAAAGAATATGGGAATCGCTGGATTAGGGGTAGCGATTATTCGTGAAGATTTACTTCAAGATGTAGCTGAAACAACACCTGTTTTATTAGACTATAAATTGATGATTAAAAATGATTCAATGTATAACACACCACCAGCTTATGCTATTTATGTTTTAGGACTTGTTCTTGAATGGATTGATTCTTTAGGTGGTTTAGAAGTCATGAAAGAAAGAAATGAAAAGAAAGCTAAATTAGTTTATGACTATTTAGATCAATCGACTTTCTATAAAGCACATAGTGATAAAGAAAATAGATCACTTATGAATGTGACTTTTACGACACCAAATAAAGATTTAGATGCGAAGTTTGTAAAAGAAAGTATTGAAGCAGGTATGACGAATTTAAAAGGTCATCGTTCTGTAGGGGGAATTCGTGCTTCTATTTACAATGCAATGCCTTATGAAGGTGTTGAAAAACTTGTCGCATTTATGAAAGAATTTGAACAAAACAATCAGTAAGGGGACAACTATGTATAAAGTAAAATTAATGAATAAGATATCTTCTGAAGGACTAGATTATTTTAATGAAGATTATGAATATGGGGAAACGTTAGAAAATGAAGATGCCATTTTACTTAGAAGTGCATCTTTACATGAATATGAATTTACAAACAATGTAAAAGCAATTGCGAGAGCTGGTGCGGGGGTCAATAATATTCCTGTTGAAAAATGTTCAGAAAAAGGAATTGTTGTTTTTAATACACCAGGTGCAAATGCCAATGCCGTAAAAGAACTTGTCTTATGTGCTTTATTTTTATCGAGCCGTAAGATTGTTGAAAGTATTGAATGGGTCAATACTTTAAAGGATGATGAAAATATTGGAAAAACAGCAGAAAAAGGAAAATCAAACTTTGTAGGTCCTGAAATTGAAGGAAAAAGACTAGGGGTTATCGGTTTAGGAGCTATTGGAGTTTTAGTCGCAAATGCTGCAAATAAACTTGGTATGGAAGTTTATGGCTATGATCCATTCATGTCTGTTAATTCAGCATGGGCTTTATCAAAACATGTGCGTAAAGCAAAAGATATGGATGAAATCTTTAAAACATGTGATTATATTACGGTTCATGTACCAAGTACAAAAGATACAAAGGGTATGTTAAATAAAGAAAAATTTGCACTAATGAAAGATGGAGCACGTTTATTAAACTTTGCAAGAGGGGACTTAGTTGTAAACGAGGATCTATTAGAAGCGGTTGAAACAGGAAAATTAAGTAAATATATTACAGATTTTGCTGCTCAAGAATTTATTGGAAAAGATAATATTATTGTATTACCACATTTAGGAGCGTCTACTCCTGAAAGTGAAGATAACTGTGCAAGAATGGCAGTTCAAGAATTAAAAGATTTCTTAGAAAATGGAAATATTAAAAATTCAGTGAACTTCCCAGCTGTTAATCAACCAAGAGAATCAAAAGTAAGACTATGTATTACCAATAAAAATATGCCAAATATTTTGGCACGTATTTCTAAACTGTTCGCGGATCACAATTTAAACATAGAAAATATGGTTAACCGTTCTCGTGGAGATTATGCTTATACACTTATTGATACAAATGATGATGTACGCCAGGATATCATTGAACGTATTGAAGCAGCTGAAGGAATTATTAATGTAAGAGTTATTAAATAGAACTTATATGTGATTTAAAGAGGTCCTAAATGGACTTCTTTTTTTTGGACTAAACGTCCATTGAAGAAGAAA
>OFML01000741.1_pt1 | contig 22675 bp, 20 predicted proteins | sample 1541831 | NCBI WGS metagenome assembly OFML01 (sample SAMN04209237, study PRJEB22552) | human gut metagenome | biome: gut; material: feces | host: Homo sapiens | place: USA: Oklahoma | reverse complement strand
GTGTCCGAGTTGGAACGGGGGCTTTGGGCGGCTCCGGCTCCTCGTCCGCTTCCGGAACATCGGCTTCGTCGATTTCCGGCGCATGAGCCAAGAGCGGTTCCGCCCGACGCTCTTTTTGCTTGTCTTGAAAAGCTTGGCGAGCTTGCGGATAAAGCCAGTTCACCGGAGCTGGACAAAGAAATCTGCATGGTGCTGAAACAGATCACAGCAGAATTTCTGCTGCCGGAAAAGGGATGATGCGCTATGGCGGTGACAGGCTTTTGGCCTGTGTTCAAAAACCTGAAAGCCACGCTGGACTACGCCGACAATCCCGACAAAACCACCGCACTGGAATATCTCGACGAGGATTTGTACGCCGCCCTGCGCTACGCAGAGAACGATAACAAGACCGACCGCAAAATATTTGTCGGCGGCATCAACTGCTCGGCGCAGAACGCCTGCGCCGAAATGATCGCCGTACAGCGACGGTTTGGTCTGCGTGGCAAGGTGGTCGGTTACCACGGCATTCAGAGTTTTCGTGAGGGTGAGGTTACACCGGAGCGGGCGTTCGCCATCGGCAAGGAAACCGCACGGCGAATGTGGGGCGACCGATATCAGGTGCTGGTTACCGTTCACCTGAACACCGACAATGTGCATTGCCACTTTGTTGTGAATCCTGTGTCCTTCAAGTGTACAGTCGTTCGGCCCTGCGCTGCAGGAGCGGGCTAGCGCTCGAGCAGCCGAAGCATACCGGCGTGGAGCGCGGAGGCTGTCGGCATGGCGGGAACCGCGCCAAAAGCGGTTGCGGTCAGCGAACCGGCCACGCAGGAAACGCCGAGAATGTGCTGCAAGACCTGCGGCGCGGGAATTCTGTCGCAGCAGTCGCAGAGCAGCAGCTCGGAAAGGAAGGTTCCCCAGAAGGCGTCTCCGGAGCCGGTGGTGTCCAGCGCGGTGACCTGAATCGTGTGCTGCCGCAGAAAAACGCCGTTTCTACATAGGCAGAGGCAGCCGTCGGCGCCAAGCGTAACGACAAGCATCCGAATATCGTAACGTTCCAGAAGCTCCCGCATTCCGGCCGTGTGATCGGCGGCCTTTGTCAGAAATTCAAGCTCCTCCTCGGAAAGCTTGACAAGGTCGGCATAGCGCAGTCCCTCGCAGATTGCATGATAGGCGGAGTCGGTATCGGGCCAAAGCGGCAAACGGAGGTTGGGGTCAAACGCGATCGCCGCGCCCTTTGCTTTGGCATATTTCACGGCGTCAAGCGTTGCGGATCGAGCCGGCTCGGCAGTCATGGAGACCGAGCCGAAATGGAAGATACCCGCTTGCTCCAGAAGCGTCAGCGGCAGCTCGGCGGATCGGAGCATACAGTCGGCGCTATGCTGGCGGTAAAAGCTGAAGGATCGATCCCCGCGCTCGTCCAGAGAGACAAACGCCAAGGTGGTCGGCTCCGTCTCGCTGCGCAAAAGGCCGTCGGTGCATATGCCGTTGCGCTCCATTGTGCTGCGGATCAGCCGCCCGAAGACGTCATTGCCGACTTTGCCGATAAATGCGGTCTGCATATTCAAATGGGAGGCGGCGGCCAAAACATTGCTCGGAGCGCCGCCGGGAGCGCCCAGATAGGACACCTTCCCGCTCTCCTGCTGTCCGCCGGGAACAAAGTCGATCAAGGCTTCTCCAAGCGCAACAATGTCGTATTTCGGCGCTGCTTCGCAGCGGATGCACGCGCCGTTGCGTTCTTTGAGGGAGGCCTCCGCGTTGGCGCGGAACACGAGTCTCGGGGCGTGGGCCGGATCTGCCTCCGGAAACGTCTGCGCTCCTTCAAAGCAGTATAGTTCAATGGGCGCGGGGCCATTGAACACAACGCACTGCACACGGCCGTGCGGTGTATCGTTTTCAACCGGCGCAAACTGAGGTCGGAAGCCGTATGCACTCAGCTCCCGGAATGATGCGGCAAAATCGTGCGCGGAAAGACCGATGTGCTCCAGACCGAGTATTTCCGCAGAGTCAGGCGGGTAGTCCTTGTCAAGGCGCTGGCAGAATTCAAATTTTGTTCCAAAGGGGGCGATCAAATTGAAATACCTTGTGCCCGTGCCGAAAACCTTGGGATTAAAAAAGGGATCGCCTCCATCGTGCTCCGGCGCGAGGCCTTTTGAAAGCAGCGCGCGCAGCAGAGCGCCGGCATCCGGGGTCTCAAGGGCGATGTGCTCAAGCCCGACGATCTTGTCCGGCGCGCGGGACGGCGCGTCCCCCTCGGCGGTGACGAGGCGCAGACGAAAATTTCCGCAAACATAGAGTCTGCCATCGTCGACGGGTAGAAAATGCAGAACGGATTCCAGCCAGCGTCCCGCTTCATCCGGCGAGGGGACGGGCAATTCGATGCAGTGCAAGCGCATAATAAGCTCCTCTTATTGGCTGTGGCGCGAAAGAACGCCCAGATAGATGCTGCTGAGAAGGATCTGCTTTTGCTCAGCGGCGCGGTCCTTGATGCGGCGCAGGATCTCCTCGCCCGCCATTTTGCCCAGCTCGTCGACCGGCTGAGCCACCAGACGTACCGGCGAGGATTCGAGGAGAGGAGAGTCAAAATCCGAAAAGCAAACCAGCTCAACATCCCGGCCGATCTGCATACCGCATTCGCGAAGACAGTGATAAACATCGGTGCCCATCAGGCCATTGGAGGCAACGATCGCAGTACACCTTTGCTTGAGCAGCTCCCTGGTGCTGTTCCATGCGCTGCGCTCCATCGAATCTCCGTGCTGGATAAAGCCATCCTCAATCGGAATGGCGAAATCGGACATAGCCTGACGGTACGCCGCAAGGCGCTCCCGCGAGGTGCTCAGGCGGCTCAGGCCTGTAATGAAGCCGATCCGCCGCTGCCCCTGTTCGATCAGCGAGGCAACGCTCCGGTAGACGGATTGATACGCGGACACCGTCACGGAGGAAAACGGCGCAGCGTCTACCTTCCGGTCGGCCAAAACAGTGGGGAAGGACGCCGGAAGCACCGCAGAAAACTCGCTGTAGGACTCCATGGTCGATGCCAGCAGGATCCCGTCCACAACTCCGGAGGTAAGATACCGCAAATGCTGCAGCTCACGCTCCTTATTCTCTTGTGTGTTCGCGATGATCAAATGGAAGCCCTCTGCAGAAATGCTACTCTCAACAGTCTCGATCAAACGGGCGAAGAACTGGTTGGAAATATCCGGGACCACAAAACCAATGATATTCTTCTTTCCTGTGCGGAAACTGCGGGCAAATGCATTTGGTGTATACCCCAGCTCTCGGATTGCCTTCATCACAAGCTCTCTTGAATGCTCGGATACGGTACGGGTGCCGTTCAGTGTGTGCGATACCGTTGCGGTCGACACGCCCGCCGCGCGCGCAACGTCTGAAATATTCGGCAGTTTCTTTTCTGTTCTCATAGGCGGTTTTATCCTCACTCATCCGTTGCTGTATTGGTTTCATATGCGTAAACGATTACGTTTATTATATCGATGAGATAATTCGTTGTCAAGCCGAATGAAAATAATAAAAAAATTCGGCATATTATACAAAAAACAAGCATCATTTTTGGAATTGACAGAGTGGAAAAACTGTGCTATCCTTGCTGTAGCGAAAAGTTAATCGTTTGCGCAATCGATTAACCAGTGTTAAACAGCATATTATTATAGTAAATAGGAGGTATGTACATGGGTGGATCGTCAGAAGCCGCAGAGGTCGGCTGTCGAATCATCTCAACCGTAGACGTTCTAGTCGTTGGTGGCGGTCCTGCCGGGATCGGGGCTGCGGTCGGCGCGGCTTATCACGAAAATTTGCGTGTGGCGATCGTTGACGAAGGCGGCTGCTTCGGAGGCGCGGTTCCAAAATCGTTGATCACCTTTGCAGAGGGCGGCGTTGTTTGCAGCGGTGACCAGCTCTTGATCAAGGGCGTGTGGCAGCGCATCCAAGACGAAATGGTTCGCCGCGGCGGTGCGATCCCTGCGCACGAGCTGATCCATTCTAATAAGTATTATCCGTTCGACCGTTCCCGCTGCGAAAAGGATCTTCAGCTCACGATTTTTGACCCGGAGTGCTTCAAGCTCGCCGCAGACGAGATTTTGACCTCCCATCCCAACATTCAACCCATCCTGTATACGCGCGCGGTCGCGCCGATTATGAGTGGAAACCGGGTTACCGGCGTTTATGTGGAAAACAGGGAGGGACGCGGCGCGATCCTGGCAAAGCGTGTGATCGACGCAACGGGGATGTCGTTCCTTTTGCGCGCAGCCGGCGCCGAATGCGTGTCAACGTGCGCCAACGCGCCGCACCGTCAGGGGCCGATCCTCGTCTTTTTCAGAGCCGGCGGGATCAGTGAGGTCACGCCGACCTACCGGCCTAACGTAACGGATGTGCCCTACGGCGCGATCAACCTCTTCCCGACGATGCGCGACCATGAATATCGGATCGAGATGACGCGGGCGCTCGGCGACGGAAGCAGCGTGGAGGATATGACCCGCGCTTCGATCGAATGTCGCCGCCAGATCCCGGAGATCATTGAATATCTGCGAAAGAACTGGTACGGCTGTGAGAATATCTACCTGATCGACTCGGGCAATGAGGCGCTGCCGATGTCTCTATATAAGCTGGTCGGCCGCCGGCCGGTGTGCGTGAATGACATGCTGAACGGCGTCGTCCCCGAGGACACAATCGCCCTCTGCGGCTACGGGATCGACGTTCACAGCGCCGAAAAGGGCGGCCAGAATTACCTGCACTACCTCGAGCCGGGTCAATACTATGGCATTGGCTATGGCGCGCTTGTTCCCGCAAGCGAGGTCGAGAACATTCTGACCGCCGGGAAATCGGTTTCCTGCGAATCCGGCGCGGAGGCGGCGATCATGGCGACGGCGCTCAGCATGGCGACCGGCGAGGCGGCCGGAACGGCCAGCGCGCTCAGCATCTGTGACGATGTGCCGGTGCGCAGTGTCGATGTGAAAAAGCTCCGCGAGGCTCTGCGCAGGCAGGGAGCGCTCTTGGAGCCGGAAATACTTCCCGAGGCGCAGAAATACGATGAATACATATTTACCTATTAAGAATTATAAGGAGGACAAGACACGATGAAAACAGTTAACATTCCTGCAAAAGCCTGTCCCGTTGTCGACGAGGTCGATGTGTTGGTCGTAGGCGGCGGCGCGGCCGGCATCGGTGCGGCCATCGGCGCTGCACAGTGCGGCGCATCGGTCGCGCTAGTCGAGTACTTCGGTGCGCTGGGCGGACTGCTGACAAACGGATATGTTACAAACTGCGAGGCGGGCGTGGCGATCTCCGGCGACAAGATCCTGATCAAGGGCGTTTTCGACAAGCTGGTCACGCGTATGGTCGAAAAGGGCGGCGCGATTCGCGGCTACGACCTGATCCGCTCGAACAAGTATTATCCGTTCGACACCTCGCGCTGCGAAAACGATCTGCAGATCACGCCGTGGGATCCCGAGGCGTTCAAGCTCTCCGCCGATGAGCTGATGGCGGAGCACGGCGTAAAGGTGTATTTCTACACCCAATTCACCGAGATTCTGAAGGAAGGCAACAAGGTGGTCGGCGGCGTGATCGAGAATCGCTCCGGGCGTCAGGTCATCTTGGCCAAGCGCGTCGTCGACTGCACCGGCGCTGCCGCCGTCGCGCAAATGGCCGGCGCCGAATGCTGCGGCGTCGGGCGCAAGGGCTCCATGACGCTGATGTTCCGGGTGGGAAACGTCAAGAACGTCGTCCCGTCCTACAAGCCGAATGTGAAGGAGATCCCCTATGGTGCGGTGAACTTCTTCCCTCTGATCCGGGAAGGAGACTTCCGCGTGGAGATGACCCGCTATATCGGCAGCGAGAACAGCGCGGAGGATTATACAAAGGGCACTATTGAGTGCCGCCGTCAGTGCCAGGAGGTTCTGCAATACCTGAAGGAGCACTGGATCGGCTTTGAGGACGCTTATATCATTGACACCGCGCCGACGCTCGGCTCGCTTGCTCAGCCGGCGCTGGTGGGCGAAAAGAAAATGACGCAGGAGATGATCCTCAAGCGCGAGATGCCGGACGACCGCATTGCCATCACCGCCTACGGCATCGACCTGCACAGCCCGGAGATGGGCGGGCAGAATTTCCTGTACTATCTGACCCCCGGCGAATATTACGGCGTGCCGTTCGGCGTGGTCGTTCCGAAATCGCCTGTTGAGAATCTTCTGGTCGGCGGAAAATGCGTTTCCACCGAGCGGGACGCGTTCAGCTCCGTCTGCTGCTCCGCCATTTCCATGGCGACCGGCGAAGCCGCAGGCACGGCCTGCGCGATCAGCATCCGCGAGGGTGTGAATGCCCGCGATGTGGACATCGGGATGCTGCAGCAGGCTCTCGTGAAAAACGGCGTATTGCTCGATCCGGAGCCCGCTCCTTCGGTCGAAAAATACTATGTTTACCCCAAGCGTGAATTCAAGCTCGACGAAAACGGAAAATTGAAAGGATGAGAAAAAATGAAAAAACTGATCGCTCTTTTGCTTTGCGTCTGCCTGCTGCTGAGTGCAGCAGCCTGTACGAATACGTCGGCCGCCGACAAGAGTACGGATGCCTCAAACCAGGACGGTGAGCAGCGCCTGCGCATCGTCGCCACGCTCCAGTCCCAGCAGATCAACTTCTGGTCGAATGTTCAGCACACGCTTGAGCGTCTTGCAAAGGAAGAAAACGTCGATCTGACGATCATGGATCTGAACGGCGACGTCACAACGTTTGCAAACGTGATCGACGACATCGTCGCCATGAAGCCGGACGGCGTCATTACCTGCGGCTTGGAAACATCAACTCTGGGCATCCATGTGAAGACCCTGCAGGACGCCGGCATTCCCGTCGTGACCTACAACATCAGCCCGGAGGGCGCAACCTGCCCGCAGGTCGTTGCAGATCAGTCGGAGTTCGGCCGCGTCGCCGGTACTGCGGCGGCAGAGTACTGGAAAGAAAATCACCCGGATACGACGCCTGTCGGCGGTGCAGTCGATCTGTATTCCGCGCCGCAGTGCAAGGAACGCGTCGACGGCTTTGTGGAGGGCTTCCGCACCGTCTATCCCGACTTTGAAGTCGTCCAGTCCGTGGACGGCGGCGGCTCGCGCTCGGTTTCCCTTGCAGCCTGTGAGGATTTGCTGCAAGCGCACCCGGAGATCAACGTCATGTTCGGCATCAACGCCGACAGCGCGCTCGGCGCTCTGGATGCTCTGCGCGAGATCAATCGCGGCACGTCCGCTGATTCTCTTGTCGCCAGCGTCGACGGGACGGAGGCCGACTGCGCAGAGCTGAAGGATCCGAACTCCGCCCTGAAGGCCGTTGCGGGCAACTCTCCGCGCATTATGGCCGAGATGGCGTGGGATCTTGTGATGAAGGTCATTCACGGCGAGCTTTCTGCCAACGAGGATTATCCGCAGTCGCTTGAGATCATTTCGGTCACAACGGATACGGCGGATTCTTGGGTTAAAGAGAATTTCGAGTAAAAAGCAGTTCCCCATCACGCAGTCCGAAGCGACCGCAGACCGCTTCGGACTGCCCTCTGTTATACGAAAGCGCGGATCGGGCCGGAGAATAAGCAGCTCCGGTCGCGAACGCTTTTATACAAATACTCAGGAGGCGGAGAGAAATACTCCGATGTTCAAGATGAATGACCCTATTTTATTGGAATTTTGCCGCGTTCGGAAGCAATTCGGCCCGGTTATTGCCCTGAATGACGTTTCGTTCTCCGTTCGCGCCGGAGAGGTGCATTGCCTCGTCGGCGAAAACGGGGCCGGCAAATCAACCCTGATCAAGATCCTTGCCGGTGCCTACAGCATTGACGGCGGCGAGCTTCGGATCGACGGGAAGCCCGTTCGGATCGAAACGCCCGCTCAGGCCGCCGCGTACGGAATCTCCGTTGTTTATCAGGACGTGACAAACGTGGATAAGCTTTCCATTGCGGACAACATCGTTCTCGGTGCGGAGAACAGCAGATTTGGGTTCAATCAGAAAAAGAAAAATATCGAATTCGTTCGGCCGTTTTTAAGCCAAGTCGGGCTTGAAATCGAGCCGACCGTGCTAATGGAATCACTTTCCATTGCACAAAAGCAGATGGTAATGATTGCAAAGGCCCTGTCAAAAAACGCCAGAGTAATCGTGCTTGACGAGCCGACAGCCATGCTGAATGAGCAAGAGGTCCATACGCTGTTTCAGATTATTGGCAGCCTGCGCGAGCGGGGCATCACGGTGGTATACATTTCCCACCGAATGGAAGAAATCTATCGCATCGGCGACCGGGTGACCGTTTTAAAGGACGGCAGCTATGTCGGAACATGGGCTCTGTCCGAAATCAATACCCAGCAGCTGATCGTCAAAATGGTGGGACGCGAGCTTCACGACGTTTACCCAAGCAAGCAGCGTCCGGTTGGAAAAGAGCTGCTGCGCGTTGAGAATCTGACCACGGAAAAAATCAAGGGCGTGAGCTTCAGCTTACGCGAGGGCGAGGTCGTCGGACTTGCGGGTCTGGTCGGCTCCGGTCGAACGGAGGTTCTGCGTGCAATTTTCGCGGCTGACAAGCTGCGCAGCGGGCAGGTTATTCTGGAGGGAAAGCAGCTTTCCATGGGCGCCCCGATCGATGCGATCCGGAACGGCATCGGACTGCTGCCGGAGGAACGCAAGCGCCAGGGAATCGTGAACTGTCTGTCTGTAAAGGACAACATCACGCTGATTTATTCCCAGCTGACCGCGAAATTCGGCTTTCTGAAAAAGGCGGGCGACGATGCGATCGTCCGACGCTATATCGACACGCTGCATATCAAAACGCCGTCTGCGATGCAGGCGGTGGGGAATCTCTCCGGCGGCAATCAGCAAAAGGTCGTTGTCTCAAAGTGGCTGTCTATCTCCCCTCGGATCCTGCTTCTGGATGAACCGACGCAGGGGATCGACGTCGGAGCAAAGGCCGACATCTATCAGCTGATCGATCGTCTTGCTCGGGAAGGCATGGGCGTGATTGTGGTTTCCTCCGACCTGATCGAGATCATCAACCTCAGCAATCGAATCGTGGTCATGCGGGACGGTCAAGCCATAAAAACACTTGAAAGCGATGAGCTTACAGAAGAGAATGTTATGCTATATGCTATGGGAGTTAACGCCGATGAAAAAGCTTAAAACAAATACGCAAACAAAGCAGCGCCTTGTAACGCTGCTGATCCTTGTACTGATTATGGTGATCCTTTCGTGTATCAGTAACAAGTACCTTACGGTCAACAACCTGATTAACATTGTCCGCCAGGAGAGCACCCTGATTATTATTGCCTGTGCCGCGACAATGCTGATGATATCCGGCGGCATGGACCTTTCTCCGGCAGGCGTGATTGCCCTGACCTCCGTGGTTTTTGCGAAGCTCTGCGTCTCCGGCATCAGCATCCCGCTGGCGGCGCTGCTGTCGCTTCTTGTTGGCGTCGCTGCAGGCACGTTCAGCGGTCTGCTGGTCGTGCTTGCCAATGTTCCGCCCATGATCGCAACGCTTGGCACGTGGTACATCACAAAGGGCTTGGCATACGCGATCAGCAACAGCTACGCGATCGTGCAGGGGCTTCCCGCAAACTTCGGGTGGGTCAATCGCTATGTCGGCCCGTTCCCGCTGATGCTGCTGATCGCGCTGGTTGTCTTTGTTGTGTTTTATGTCATGTTGAATCGCACGTTGCTCGGAAAGTACGCCTATGCGATCGGCGGCAACAGCGAGACGGCGCGCCTGTCGGGCATCAAGGTCAATCTGGTGCGCTGCGTATTGTACATTTTAACGGCGCTCATGTCCTCCTTCGTCGGCATTCTGATGTCCTCACGCATCAATTCCGGCGACCCGAATCTCAGCACCTCCGGGATCGAGTTTGAGATCATTGTTGCAATCATCCTCGGCGGAACCAGTCTGCTTGGCGGGCAGGGCTCGCTGATCGGAACGCTGATCGGCGCGCTGATCCTCGGGAACCTTTCCAACGGCATGAACCTGCTGGGAATCGGCACGGTCTATCAGTTCATCGTCGAGGGCGCCGTGCTGGTCGTGGCTGTCGTTCTTGATCTGACGCTGAAGGGCAACGGCCTTCGCATCAAGAAGCTGCGCCGGTCAAACTGACCTCGGAAGCCCCACAAAAAATCCGGACACGAGAATGATTTTCTGACGATAAATAGCTCCGCTGCCGCTCCTTCGGTCAAAGCCGAGAAGCGGCAGCGGAGCTGCTTCGCACGCGAAATTTAGCTTCGTTAAGTGATATACTTGCGGGCGTGGATGGATTTTCTTCGTATCACTTGCTGCGGAATATCAAATTTTACCAATCATATCCGAGAGATATACCACTCCGAAGCAGGGCTTTTCAATTGCAGAATGTAATTATAAAGAGTTTTCAATTCTGAATCGATACGGAGCGCCATTATATATAAAGATCCTCTGATTACCCATACCGTCAGTATGGGTAATTTCTATCGAAATCATATGGGCTATCCCTTTCGCTCTTGCTGTGTCCATGCTACAATGGAGCCACAAACAGAAGGGAGCGGGAGAGAATGAAGCTTTCCGAAAACATCCGCGCGTTTCGCAGGGCGCGGGGGCTGACGCAGGAGCAGCTGGCCGAGGTGCTCGACGTGACGGTCGGAGCGGTCTACAAGTGGGAGTCCGGCCAGTCGACGCCGGAGCTGGCCACGATCCTGGAGCTGGCGGACTTTTTTGACACTTCGGTCGACGCGCTGCTCGGCTACGAGATGAAAGACAACCGCCTGCAGGCGACGGTGGAGCGGCTGCGCCGCTGCCGCGACGAAAAGGACCGCGCGGGCTTTGCAGAGGCGGAGAAGGCCCTGAAAAAATACCCGAATTCCTTTGACGTCGTCTATGGCAGCGCGCTGCTGTACACCATGTTCGGCGCGGAGACGAAGGAAAAGCCGCTTCTGCACCGCGCGCTGGAGCTGCTGGAGAGCAGCCGCCTGCTGCTTGCGCAGAACACTGATCCGCAGATCAGCGAGGCCACGGTCTATGGGAAAACGGCGGCGGTCCTGCTGGCGCTGGGCGATGCGGAGCGGGCCGTTTCGCTGCTGCAAAAGCACAACGCGGGCGGGCTGTATGACGACCTTATCGGCCTGACGCTGGCGCGGACTGCAAGCGCCTGGAGGAGGCGCTGCCGTTCCTGTCGGAGTCCCTGCTGAACCACACGGTCGCGCTCCTGCGCACGGTGTTTGGCTATCTGAACGTGTATCTGGACCGCGGCGACGACTGCGCGGCCCGCGACATCGCGCGGTGGGGGAGCGCCATGCTCTCCGGCCTGCGGGAGGACGGCAGGCCCTGCTTCTTTGACAAGACGAACTGCGCCCTGCTGGTCTGCCTTGCCGCATCGGAGTTTCGGCTCGGCGATGCGGAGGCCGCCCGCGGCACGCTCCGGCAGGCGGAGGAGATGGCAGCGCAGTTCGATGCTGCGCCGTCCTATCGCCTGCGCACGGTCCGCTTCGCGGCTCCGACGGAGCACGCCAGCGCCTATGACGACCTCGGCGCGACGGCGGCGGAGACTGTCCGGAATACGCTGCGCGCGCTGGACGATCCTGCGCTGTGCGCGCTGTGGGAGGAGGTGCACAGTCATGCATAAGCCGCTCCGGAAACAGCTCGTCGCGCAGTTTTACCGCGGGAACCGTGCGGTCTTCGCCCTTGCCGTGTTCGCCGCGCTGGCGGGCCGCGGCCTGACGGCGGTGAGAAGCAGCGCGTCTCCATCGCGCGCAGCCTGCTGAAAAAATCGTCCGTCCTGCTGGCGGACGAGGTGACGGCGGCACTGGACGCCGAAACGGCGCATCAGGTCTCGTCCGACCTCCTCGACCTGACCGGTATGACCCGCGTCGTCGTGACGCACACGCTGGAGGCCGCGCTCCTGCGCCGCTATGACGGCATCCTCGTCCTGAAAAACGGCCGTATCGCCGAATCCGGCAGCTTCGACGAGCTGATGGAGAAAAAGGGGTATTTTTACGCCCTGTTCACCGTTGCGCAGGGGTGAGAGCCGGATAAATGATGCAGTAAGAAGAATCATTCCGGCCCGATACCGCCGAAAGCTGAATTTTCGATGGACAAGATGCGCGTTCCATGCTAAAATCAATTTGTGTGACCGCATTTTCTGCGCAGAAAGGAGCGAAGACTATGATCGATTTTTCCAAACTGGAACAGTATCGGGAGAATAACCGCATTGAGGCAAAAAAAGCGCTTGGCGGCCTGCCGAAGAGCATTTGGGAGACATACTCTGCCTTCGCCAATACCTATGGCGGGATCATCCTGCTGGGCGTAGAGGAGCGGGCGGACAAGTCCCTGCACCCGGTCGATCTGCCCGATCCGGACCGGCTCATCCGGGAGTTCTGGGATATCGTCAACAATCCCAATAAGACCAGCGTCAATATCCTGTCTGCCAGGGATGTTTTTGTGCAGGAGGTGGACGGCGCGCACATCGTGGTCATCCGCGTGCCCCGTGCCGAGCGCTCCTATAAGCCGGTCTATGTGGACGGCAACCCGCTGTGCACCTATCGCCGCAACGGCGAGGGCGACTACCGCTGCACCAGAGAGGAATATCAGGCTATGGTGCGGGACGCTTCCGTGCGGACGCAGGATATGCTGGTGCTGAACGAGATGGACCTGGGCGTGTTTCATCCGGAAAGCGTCCGCAGCTATCGCCAGAGAATGCGCCTGTCCCGCCCCGGGCATGTGTGGGAGTCATTGGAGAATGAGGAATTCCTCCTGAAGCTGGGCGCTGTCGGCATCGGCTCCGACGGAAAGAAGCACCCGACCTCTGCGGGCCTGCTCATGTTTGGCAATGAATACGACATTGTGCGGGAATTCAATGCCTATTTTCTCGATTATCAGGAGCAGTATGATGCCGATACCCGCTGGACGGACCGGATCATTTCCTCGTCCGGCGACTGGAGCGGCAATGTGTATGATTTCTATTTCCGCATTTACAACAGGCTGATCCAGGATATCAAGGTGCCGTTCCGGATGGACGGCGGGAACCGCGTGGACGACACGCCCGTGCATCAGGCACTCCGCGAGGCATTGGCCAACTGCCTTGTCAATGCGGATTATTATGGCAGGCAGGGGCTGGTCATCCTCAAAAAGCGGGACGGCATCACCATGTCCAACCCCGGCAGCTTCCGCATTGAGCTCGACGCGGCAAAGAGCGGCGGCGTGTCCGATCCCCGCAACGGGACGATGCTGAAGATGTTCAACCTGATCGATATCGGTGAGCGCGCCGGAAGCGGCATCCCGAATATATTCCGCGTCTGGCGCGAGCAGGGCTGGGCAGCCCCCACATTTACGGAACAGCTTGAGCCGGAACGGACGATCTTATCGCTGACATTCGAAAAAATCGGCGATAAAAAATCGGTGATAAAAATCGGCGATAAAAAATCGGTGATAAACGAGAAAATGAAGGAAACGATCATTGCATATCTTACGGATCATGCAGAGGCGAAGACCGCTGAGATCGCCGCATATATTGGCTTGAAGTTATCACGCACAAGGGATTATCTGAATGAACTGATCGCAGAGGATATCGTTGTCGCCGAGGGCGGAAATCGCAACAGGACCTACCGTCTGAGATCCTGATGCCCCGCGGCGGGAAAGCCATGCTTGACAATCCTGCGCGGGTGCGCGGGTATGATAGAGTATCCCCTGCTCGGAGGGCGAGCTGTTCGAAGAAATAGCAGCCGGACAAGAGGCAGACTGAGACGTCTGTTTTCTGTCCGGCTTTTTTTGCGCAAAAAAGGAGGTGTGCGATATGGATTTTCTGAACGGCAGGATCAAACCAATCTGGCAGCCTTGAGCCAATGAACTTGTGCCGCAAAACGGCCGCAGCCCTCTGCAGGACTGCGGCCGTTTTTGCGCATTTTATTGCGGATATTTGTTTTCAAGTATGGAGCAGGCCGGAAGCTTACTCCGGAAGATACGAGAATGCATAGCCGAATTCTTCGGCAAGCTCCTGGACCGGAGAACCGCGATAGCCATAGACCGTAACAGTGGCTGGGTCGCCAAATGGCACATTATCGCCCTCGAGGTTGGGATCGCCATCTCGGTTAAAGTCCAGCGACCAGCACGGTACGACTACCTGCTTCAGATTTGGGCAGGAATTGAATACTTTGCTGGAAAGCTTCTGCAGATATGGCGGCAGCGTGATCGATTCGAGAGATTCACAGCCATAGAAAGCGCCGCTACTAATGATATCGGTCATGACCGGCATTTCAACCTCCGTGAGGGAAGTGCAGCCTTTAAAAAGACCGGAAGGAATCCGCTCCAGAGCGACCGGCAGTCTTGCCTTTTTCAACGCAGTACATCCAAGGAATACGTTGTAATCCAAGCCTTGATTTGCAATATAAAATTCTGTAAGGGAATCCGGCAGATCGATCTCCTGCAGCGCTGTGCAGCCTGCGAAAGCATAGCCTCTCAATGTGACCAGATGATCCGGCAGATCGATCTCTTCCAGTGAGGTACAGTTGTAAAACGCTTCGTATCCAATGCTCTGCAGCGAATCGGGGAGCTGGACATGCCGGAGCGAAGTGCACCCGGAAAAAACGTAATTGTCTATCGTAGTCAGGCTTTCGGGCAGCTCTACGGATTCCAGCGCGGGATAGTTCCGGAAACAATACTGGTGCAGATACTTTGCGCCGTAGACAACCTTGACAGTTCGGATGCGCGGGATATACTGCTCCCAGGGGAATTTGTATATTTCAAGCTCATAAGTGCCTATCCATGGTGTTTCGTTGACCACAAGTGTTCCGTCCGGGAAGAATGCCCAGTCTATGTTCCCGGTCGAGCCGCTTGCTTCTGCTCCGGTGGGGTCCACAACACCGGGCTCCGGGAGCGGATCGGCGACGCGGTCGATGAAGCGGACGAGGATCGCGGCCACCTCTGCACGCGTTGCACCGGAGGCAGCGTGGAGCAGCAGCTGGCCGCCCTCCTTAGCTCCGCCGATGATCCCGCAGGAGACTGTCCAGGATACGGCATCCGTTGCCCACGGGCTTACATCCTGCCCGTCTGCGAAAATGCCCATATCGCCGCGGCCGCTGGTGTCAAGCCCGGTTTTCAGTGCATAGCGATAAAGTATGGCGGCCATTTGCTCGCGTGTGACTTCGCCGTTCGGATCAAACTTTCCTCCGCCAACGCCGTTGACGACACCGCTCTGCGCAGCCCATGCGACCGGCTGAGCATACCAGTCTGAGGCTCGAACATCCGTGAACGGTGTGCCGCTGATGTCAGGCGAGCCTTCATAACGCCAGAGTACTGTGACCAGCATGGCACGGGTCATTTTTTCCTCCGGGCGGAAATGGTGCGTACTGACACCACGGAACAGGTTCTTCCCGACCGCAGAATGGACAGACGAATAGTACCAGGCATCTTCGGGTACGTCGACAAACTTATAATAATAGCTGTTGTAATGTGGGATGGTCTCACGCATATATGCGCCGCATTGCGTGCAGGTATGGATCGTCAGTCCATCGATCGTGGCAGAAGGCTCCCGTATTACGACCGGCTCGGCCTCGTGGTGGCCGTTCGGGTCAACACAGGTGTTCAACTCGATTGTCACAGATATATAGGTGCTTGTTTCGATTTTCAGAGTGCCCCAGCCGTAACCATTGGAATGAAGGATCAGAAGTCCGTTGCATTCCTCGACGGAATACGGCCCGGTGCAGGTGGCGTAGTTGAGCCTGACTGCGTAGCTGGGCGTGGGAGTCCGCCCGACGGCAAGAAGAACGGCCTTTCCTGCCTCAAGCTGGAGTTTGTCCAGCGTCTCGCCGGTTTCCCAATTCTCGATGGTCAGCTTCTGCACGGAGGCCGGGTAAAGGGAAACATAGAGGTTTGAGGCGAAGGCGCTTCCTTCAATCGGCTTCAGAGTGTTGCCGTCAAGTACGGCGGTGAAGTACACTATGGTATAAGTACCGACTGCCAAATCGGAATCGAAATGGTAATAATGTAAGTATTCATACAAACCGGGTTCCCCGGCGAATGCACCGTAGTGGGCGTTCAACGGCGTTCCGGACGGTGCGTCACCGCGATAGACTGCCGTGCAGTAGTATTGCCCGGCTTTTGCTGAACGGCTCAGGATCGCTTCAACTGTCAGACTGCTCTCCGGCGACATCGCTGCATCTTTTCTGGTTGGGGCAGGAAGAATCAGATTGTCATCCAATGCAAGCCGTTTTTCCCGGTTTATGGCTGCGTCAGGAACCAGACGGATTTCAGTATCCTGCGCGGATTCTTCCTGCGCGTTGGCCAGTGCGGCGCTCAGGACCTCTGTGGGGATTGCAGCTGCGGGGGAAGCCTTCGACACGGGGATGAAGAAGCACAAAAGAAGACTGCATAACAGGAATAACGCGGTGATTCTTTTCATGGGGTATCCCTCCTTTCCTGTATTGTACAGGTCATGGCAGCACATGTCAAGAAAATTTACCAAATGATCTGTCAAAGACTTTCTGCAACATGGAAAAGCAGGGGCTTTCCCATGCGCTGCCCCGTGGTCGATAATAGCCGATCTTCGCCTGTACTGATGCAGGGCTTGCCCTGCAGGGTATTTTGTGATAAACTGGAGAAAAATTTGCAAGGAAGTGATTGGATGTCGCTGCGGGAAAAGCTGCTGCGGGTCGCGCCGGAGGAATGGGAAAACGAGTTCGTCCGCATCCGGCCGATGACCACGCGGGACGACCTGATCTACGCGGGAGACGGCTGCCGCCTGACAGATGAGCAGAGGGAATTTGTGAACCCCGTGTGGTTTTCGCTCGGCCGGGCCTATCTGGCCCCGGAGGATCACGATCCCTGCCTGATCGAAAACGAGCGCCGGGAGCCGATCGGCTTTCTGTGCTTCACGGCATGGGCCGATGCCTACAGCTGGAGCTATTTTCTCGACGTCCGGCAGCAGGGGAGGGGCTACGGAAAGCGGGCGGCGCAGCTGGCGCTCCGCCTGCTCCGGCTGGCCGATCCGGATATGCCGGTCAAGCTGGCCGTGGAGGCTGCCAACACACGGGCGCAGCGGCTTTACCGCTCGCTGGGCTTCCGGCAGCTGCCGGAGCGGGACGGCGACGATCTCATATTCTGCATGGAGGAGAATCCTGATGGATGATCTGGTCTTTCGCCGGGCGGGGAAGACGGACCTGCCGCACATCCTTGCCATGCAGGCGGATATTTTCCACGGTGAGCAGGGCATCCCCGATGACGACGTCGGGGCTTTCCTGCAAAAGCGACCCATCTGCTGGTGCGCCGGGTCGGGCGGGGTGCTGTGCGCGGCGGCTGCGGCGTGGCAGGAGGGGAGCGAGACCCACTGGGGCCGCTTTGTCGTGCTCCCGGCCTTCCGGGGGCGGCACATTGGGTCGCGGCTGGCGCGGTTCTCGTTTGACGACCTGTTTGCGATGGGCGTTGACCGCATCCACATGGACGCCCGCGAGACGACGGTCCGCATCGTCTGCGGCATGGGCGGGCGGATCGTGGGCGAGCCGGCCGCGTTCTACCGGGGCACCGTGACCCCGGTCGTATTGGAAAGACATGCCTACCGCGCGATTTGAATTTTCGGAGGGAATGACAATGTGGTTCTGGTGGTTTATGCTGGCCTGCGATCTGCTGATCCCGGCGATCATGATCCTTACGGGACGGATGATGTGGAAGCACTGCCCCAAAAAGATCAACGGTCTCCTGGGTTATCGCACGACGCGCTCCATGAAAAATAACGATACATGGCGGTTTGCACATATGCACAGCGGCAGGCTCTGGTGGCGTGTGGGCTGGGTCCTGCTGCTTCTGTCAGCTGCGGTGCATCTCCCGTTTTATCACAGCGATCCCGGAACGATCGGGAAATTCGCCCTCGCGCTGGAGGCGGTCCAGTGCCTCGTCCTGATCGCCTCGATCTTCCCGACGGAGCACGCCCTGAAAAAGACGTTCCGCGATGACGGAACCCGCAGAGAGATCGGGGGGACCCGATGACACAGCGGGAACGCATTGCCCGCTTTGAGCGGCTGGGGCTTGGCCTGTTCGTCCATTTCGGCGTCTTTTCCGTGCCGGAGGGCGGGGAGTGGCATCAGGCCGCGTCGAAGGAGAGCGCGGCCGAATATGCGCGGTATCTGGACCGCTTTTTTCCGAAGAAGGACTGGGCGGAGGACATTGCGGCCTTTTCATCAGGAAATTTTCCAAACAGAAAATCTACAAAAAAGCCGGGCCCGGTTTATGCCGGGTCCGGTGTTTCACGATACAATAACAGAGAGAACCATGTGACGACATTGCCGCCGTACTGAAATTCGATCCCGTGGCGCTCGGCCAGTGCCGTGACGACGATGCCATGGCTCTCCACGCAGGGAAACATCCGGTCCGGGTGGCGGCAGGGGCCGTCCGGCCAGGCACAGTGCGCGCAGATGGCGCACGATTCCGTGGAAAGCCCGTAGACCTCTGTACCCTGCGCGCGCAGGATGGCGGAGACCTGCCGCGTCAGCTCCTCGTGCGGGCCGCGCGTGGCGAGTGCCGCCTCGGTGTCCGCGATGTCCGCGACCTCCGTCAGCGATGTGATGAGCAGGCCCTGCGGATAGGACAGGCAGCGCGCCCGGCACGCCTCCACGGAGCCGACGGCGGGCGGACAGGCCCATGTTTTGTTATAGCGCGGACAGTTCTCACGGCAGACCGTGCGGATGCGCTCGGAGAATTCCAGCTCCGCCGTTTCGAACCAGACATATTCCGCCAGCGGCAGCTCCGCCAGCTGCGCCTCGACCGCAGCACGGTTCACGCCTTGTCCTCCCGCTTCAGATACAGCAGATCATAGGACACCGGCGTGCAGAACAGGCGGCGAATTTCCGCCGGGTCGCGTGTCTGACCGAGGATCCACATCAGCTTGGCCACGACGGCCTCGGTCGTCATATCATAGGCCTCCAGCAGGTGGAGATCGTTCTTCAGGTGGAAGCCGACGTCATAGACGGACAGATTGCTGCCCTCGTTCTGCACCTGCGTCGTCATGACGATGGTCTTTTCGGCCTCCATGGCCTCACGCAGGACGCGCTCGAAGCCGCTGCCCTGATAGGACGGCAGGCCGCCGACGCCGAAGCTCTCGATGATGACGGCGTCGTTATGCTCGAGCAGGTACGACAGCATGCCGCAGTCCGCGCCGGGGATCATTTTCATGAGCGCGACGCGCTCACCGAGCTTGTCATAGAACACGGGCGCGGGAAGGGCGGACGGGCGGATATATTCCATCAGGAAGCCGTTCTGCAGCACGGCCAGCTCCGGATAGTTGATGCTGGAGAAGGCCTGCAGGCTGACGGTGCGCGTTTTGCGTGCACGGGTGCCGAGAATGACGCGGCCGTTGAACACGATCATCACGCCGCGCAGGTCGGACACGGCGCAGCGGAACGCATCGGCCAGATTCGTCTTGGAATCCGTATTTTCAAACACGATGGGCTTCTGTGCGCCCGTCAGGATGATGGGCTTGGGAGAATACTGGATGAGATAGGACAGCGCCGCGGCTGTATAGGCCATGGTGTCCGTGCCGTGGGCGATGACGAAGCCGTCATATTCCTCATAGCGGGCGCGGATGGCGCGGGCGATCGTCAGCCAGTGCGCGGGAGTCACATTCGTCGAGTCGATGGAAAACAGCTCTTCGCAGGTCACGCTGCACAGAGATGAGATCTCCGGCACGCAGCGCAGCAGCTCCGCCGAGGTGAGCGCCGGGGCAAGGCCGCTCGGCGTGACCTCCGAGGCAATGGTGCCGCCCGTTCCGAGCATCAGAACCTTCTTCATGATTGCCTCCTGTCCGCAGTACAAGCACATTTTGGGGGAAATATTCTGCAGCTAGTATATCACGGAATATCGCCGGACGCAACCGGCGCGATTGACAAAGTCTCTCTTTCGCGGTAAAATAATCAAAGTTATAAAAAGAGGTGAGACAGATGCTTTCTGTTGTGATCCCTGCCTTTAATGAGCAGGAAATGGTCCCCGCGGCCGCCGGGCAGATCGACGGCATTCTTTCGCGCGCCGGGATCCCGCACGAATTGATCTTTATCGACGACGGCTCGCGCGACGCCACCTGGGCGGAGATCCGCGCCGAGTCCGAGCACCGCGATACCGTGCGCGGCGTCCATTTTTCGCGCAATTTCCGCAAGGAGGCCGCCATTTTTGCCGGTCTGCAGGCGGCGGACGGCGACTGCGTCGCCGTGATCGACTGCGACCTGCAGCATCCGCCCGAGAAGCTCGTGGAAATGTACCGGCTGTGGGAGCAGGGCGTCGAGGTCGTCGAGGGCGTGAAGACGGACCGCGGCGAGGAGTCGCTGGCTCACCGCGTGGCCGCGAAGACGTTCTACCGCCTCATCAGCGAGGCGACGCACATCGACATGACGCGCGCCTCGGACTTCAAGCTGCTCGACCGCAAGGCCGTGAACGTGCTGCTGTCCATGCGGGAAAAACGCGCGTTCTTCCGCGCCCTGTCGTCTTGGATCGGCTTCCGCACGGCGGAGGTGCCCTATGAGGTGCGCGAGCGCGCCGCAGGCGAGTCGAAATGGTCGACATGGCTGCTCATCAAATATGCACTTTCCAACATCACGGCCTTCACGTCCCTGCCGCTGCACCTCATCACGGGCTGCGGCGCGGCGTCGTTCCTGGCTGCGCTTATCGTCGGCATCGTGTCGATCGTGCGTCTGGCCATGGGCCGTGTCGTCACCGGCCTGACGGGAGCCGTGATCCTGCTGCTGTTCCTCAGCGGCCTGATCATGGTCGGCCTCGGCATCATCGGCTACTATCTCGGCAATATCTATATGGAAATTCAGGACCGGCCGCGCTTTATCGTATCCGAGACGTGCGGCGTGCGGAAAAAAACCTGAAAGCCTGTTGACTTTTTCCGGAATTCTGCTATGATAGTGACACAATGCAATAACCTTATCGAGAGTGGCGGAGGGACTGGCCCGATGAAGCCCGACAACCTGCATTTGCAAGGTGCCAATTCCAGCGATTTTATCGACAGATGAGGACAAAAACCTTGTGCCCTGTCGACAGCAGGGCGCTTTTTTGTATCGAGAAGGTTAGAAGCATGCAAAAATTTCAGGGAAGAAGGAACCTCCAGATGCAAAAAAGAATCTTTACCTCCGAATCCGTGACCGAGGGGCATCCTGACAAGGTCTGCGATCAGATCTCCGACGGCGTGCTCGACGCTATTCTGGCGCAGGACCCCAAGGCGCGTGTCGCCTGTGAATGCTGCGCCACGACCGGCATGGTCATGGTCATGGGCGAAATTTCCACGGAATGCTATGTGGACATCCCCCATGTGGCCCGCGATACCATCTGCCGCATCGGCTATGATAAGCCGGAGTCCGGCTTCAACGGCCACACCTGCGCGGTACTCACCGCCATCGACGAGCAGTCCGGCGATATCGCCATGGGCGTGAACAGCTCCTTTGACGATGCCGACACCCTCGGCGCGGGCGATCAGGGCATGATGTTCGGCTTCGCCTGCAGCGAAACGCCCGAGCTGATGCCCGCTCCCATCACCTATGCCCAGCAGCTTGCCATGAAGCTGTCTGCCGTGCGCAAGTCCGGCGAGCTCGACTGGCTGCGCCCGGACGGCAAGAGTCAGGTCTCCGTGCAGTACGGCGAGGACGGCAGCGTGGAGCGCATCGACACCGTCGTCGTTTCCACCCAGCATGCCGACAGCATCTCGATCAGGGACCTGCGTGAGGCCGTCATCGAGCGTGTCATCCGCCCGACCCTCCCTGCGCGGCTCATCGATGGGGATACGAAGTTTTATGTCAACCCGACCGGCCGCTTTGTTGTGGGCGGCCCGGCGGCGGACAGCGGCCTGACCGGCCGCAAGATCATCGTGGATACCTACGGCGGCTACGCGGCCCACGGCGGCGGCGCCTTCTCCGGCAAGGACCCGACGAAGGTCGACCGCAGCGCGGCCTATATGGCCCGTTACGTCGCCAAGAACCTTGTGGCGGCAGGCCTTGCCGCCAAGTGCCAGATCGAGCTGGCCTATGCCATCGGCGTTGCCCATCCCGTCTCTGTCCTTGTCGACACCTTCGGAACGGGCCGCCTGTCCGACGCCCGCCTGAGTGAGCTGGTCAGCGAGTGCTTTGACCTGCGCCCGGCGGCGATCATCCGCAGTCTGGACCTTCGGCGTCCGATCTACCAGCAGGTCGCAGCCTATGGCCACTTCGGCCGCGCGGACCTCGACCTGCCGTGGGAGAAGACCGACGCCGTGGAGCGCATCCTTGCCCGAGCATGACCCCGAGCATCGAAAGATCCCTCCCTGCAAAATTTTAATTGACCAGAGGTGTGATTATGAAGCTCTCCCGGAAAATCTGCGACTGTGCCCAATCTCCCATCCGTAAATTCTACCCCTACGCGGTCGCTGCGCAGCAGCGAGGCATCCGTATCCACCAGCTGAATATCGGCCAGCCCGATATCCAGACGCCTCCCGCCTTTTTTGAAGCCATTGAGGCCGGCAGGCGTGACGTGCTTGCCTATGCAGAATCCCCCGGCATCCCCGCCCTGCTCGAGGCCATCCGCGCCTATTATGCGCGCATCGGCGCCTCGTTTGAAACGCAGGACATCCTCGTGACCACCGGCGGCAGCGAGGCGCTGCTCATGGCCATGCTGTGCATTCTGGACGAGGGCGACGAAGTGCTCATCCCGGAGCCCTATTACCCGAACTACTTTACGTTTATCCGCATGGCGGGCGGACGGGTG
>OFML01000704.1_pt1 | contig 23796 bp, 19 predicted proteins | sample 1541831 | NCBI WGS metagenome assembly OFML01 (sample SAMN04209237, study PRJEB22552) | human gut metagenome | biome: gut; material: feces | host: Homo sapiens | place: USA: Oklahoma | reverse complement strand
GCAGGTTGATGTTCGTGCTCGTCACGCCGGACAGCTCGATCTTCGCCTTCTCGGCCGCTTCCTTCAGACGCTGCATGGCCACGCGGTCGCCCGAGAGGTCAATGCCGTCGCTCTTCTTGAACTCCTCAACGAGGTAGTTGGTGATGCACTGGTCGAAGTCGTCGCCGCCGAGGCGGTTGTTGCCGGCCGTGGCCAGCACTTCGATGACACCGTCGCCGATCTCCAGCACGGAGACGTCGAACGTGCCGCCGCCGAGGTCGTAGACCATGATCTTCTGGTCGGTCTCCTTATCGAGGCCGTAGGCCAGCGCGGCCGCCGTCGGCTCGTTGATGATACGCTTGACGTCGAGGCCGGCGATCTTGCCGGCGTCCTTGGTCGCCTGACGCTGTGCGTCGGTGAAGTAGGCCGGCACGGTGATGACGGCCTCGGTCACGGACTCGCCCAGATAGGCTTCCGCATCGGCTTTGAGCTTCTGCAGGATCATCGCGCTGATCTCCTGCGGGGTGTACTTCTTGCCGTCGATGGTGACTTTATAATCCGAGCCCATCTCGCGCTTGATCGAGCTGATCGTGCGGTCCGGGTTCGTGACGGCCTGACGCTTTGCTACCTGACCGACCATACGCTCGCCGGTCTTGGAAAACGCGACGACGGACGGGGTGGTGCGATGACCTTCCGCGTTGGGGATGACGGTCGCTTCGCCGCCCTCCATGACGGAGACGCAGCTGTTGGTGGTGCCAAGGTCGATACCGATAATTTTACTCATAATGATTTCCTCCTGTATTGAAAGCAGATTGTGTATACGATTTATATTGGAATCAGTTTGCGACCTTCACGACGGAATACCGCAGCACGCGGTCTCCGATGCAAAAGCCCTTTTCAAACTCTTCCACGACAACGCCCTCGCCGTAGGCATCATCTTCGATGTGCATGACGGCGTTGTGGCGGTTGGCGTCAAACGGTTTGCCGACGGCTTCGATCTCCGACACGCCGAGCTGATTGAGCGCGGTGTGATACTGGTTCATGATGCCCTCGATGCCCTTGCGGGCGGGGTCATCGTCCGGAGTCTGTTCCAGTGCGCGCGACAGGCTGTCGTACACCGGCAGGAACTTTTTGAGCGTCTCGCAGCGGACATCGGCATAGATGTTCTCGCGCTCGCGGGCGCTGCGCCGGCGGAAGTTGTCATATTCGGCGAGCAGGCGGAGGTATTTGTCCTTTTCCGCCGCGAGATCGGCCTCGATCTCTTTTTTCGTCTCTTTCTTTTCCTTGGGCTCTTTGGGCTCCTTAGAGGCCTTCGGTTCTTTTTCCTTGCTGTCCTTCTTCGCGGTCTTCTTGGCCGCCTTTTCCTCGACGTCCGGCGTGACCGGTTCGGTCTTTATGTCGTCGACGACCGGCTCCGTCTCCGGGGCGGTCTGCTTCGGGTCATTTGTTTTCGTGCTCATCTGAATCGTCTCCCTTAATGATCAACTTGTTATCCAGCCCGGGGGGCGGAAGCGTACCGCCGCCGAGCAGCTTGGACAGGCCGGCCGCAATGAAGCTGAGCTTTGCGGCGACCTTGGAATAGTCCATACGTGTCGGACCGACCACACCGATCAGACCGCGCATATTTTCGCCCGCGTCATATGTCGCGAGCACGACGCTGCTGTCGCGCAGCTCCTCGGCCACGTTTTCCGGACCGATGAGCACACGCACCTCGTTTTCACCGCCGAGCTGTTCCATCGGGATGTCGAGCAGGTTGCTGCCGTCGGACAGATAGCTCATGAGGCGGTGCGCCTTGTCGGGGTCGCGGAACTCCGGCTGGTGCAGCAGCTGCGACTCGCCGACGAGATACGTCTGCGCGGCGCCGGCGCCGGTGAGCACCTCGATCGCGAAGGCCGCGATCACGGCCGTGATGCCGAGATTGTCCTGCGCGGCGCGCTCCACGGAGCTGATGAGCGTCGGCGTGATGTCCGGCTCGCGGATGCCCGTGAAGTGGGCGTTGAAGACGGCGGCGAGCTTCTGGATCATGTTCTGCTCGGCCGAGACCGGCAGATGCACGAGCTTGTTTTTCACCGTGTCATCGCTCAGAAGCAGCACGATGATGAAGCTGTTGGCGTCGAGATAAATGAGGTCAAAGCGCCGGATCGTGACGCCGGCACTCGCCGTGAGCGTCACGGCGGGGTAGCTCGTCAGCTGCGAGGCCAGACGGCTCGCGTCCGTCATGAGCTCGCCGCGCTGGTGGCGTCCCGTCAGGCTCTGGGTGATGGCCTGCGTCTCCTCGGCGGTGAGATCCTTGTGCTCCATGAGCTCGTTGACGTACATCCGGTAGCCGAGCGGCGTCGGCACGCGTCCGGCCGATGTGTGCGGCTGCTCAAGATAGCCCATGGAGACCAGCTCCGCAAGCTCGTTGCGGATCGTGGCCGAGGAACAGCCGAGATCGGCGCTCGCGGCGATGGCCTTCGAGCCGACCGGCTCCGCCGTGCGGATGTATTCCTCAATGACCGCGGCAAGTATTTTCTTTTTGCGGCTGCTGATATCCATAGGTCCCTCCGCTGGCACTCGGAGCTCCTGAGTGTTGGCACTCCTAACCTTCGAGTGCTAATTTACACCCGGGCGGGCGGAAAGTCAAGGGCTTTCTCTATATTATTGATAGAAAGTTCATATTTATTTTCCCGGCTGCACGCGGCGGAAAAAACGCCCGGTTTTCCGGCGCAAAAACCGGGCGCGGCGGAGTTGCCCGCCGCGCCCGGAAAGCGCTGATATTTCATGATTTCTGCCGCGGTGCGCGGCGTTGGGGGGATCAGTTCAGGAAGTCGCGCAGCTTCTTGCTGCGGCTGGGGTGGCGCAGCTTGCGCAGGGCCTTGGCCTCGATCTGGCGGATGCGCTCACGCGTGACGTTGAACTCCTTGCCGACCTCCTCGAGTGTGCGGGTGCGGCCGTCGACGATGCCGAAGCGCAGCTCGAGCACCTTTTTCTCGCGCGGGGTGAGCGTGTCGAGCACCTCCATGAGCTGCTCCTTGAGCAGCGAGAAGCTTGCCGCCTCGCTCGGCTCGGACGCGTCCTCGTCGGGGATGAAGTCGCCGAGGTGAGAGTCCTCCTCCTCACCGATCGGCGTCTCGAGCGAGACCGGCTCCTGCGCGATCTTGAGGATGTCGCGCACCTTGTCGACGGGCATGTTCATCTCCGCCGCGATCTCCTCGGCGCTCGGGTCGTGGCCGAGCTCCTGCAGGAGCTGACGGCTGACGCGGATGACCTTGTTGATCGTCTCGACCATGTGCACGGGGATGCGGATCGTGCGCGCCTGGTCGGCGATGGCACGGGTGATGGCCTGACGGATCCACCAGGTGGCATAGGTGGAGAACTTGTAGCCCTTCGTGTAGTCGAACTTCTCAACGGCCTTGATCAGGCCGAGGTTGCCCTCCTGAATGAGGTCGAGAAACAGCATGCCGCGCCCGACGTAGCGCTTGGCGATCGACACGACCAGACGCAGGTTTGCCTCGGCCATGCGGCGCTTGGCCTCCTCGTCGCCCTCGGCCATGCGCTTGGCCAGATCCTGCTCCTCCTCGGGGGTGAGCAGCGGCACCTTGCCGATCTCCTTGAGGTACATGCGCACCGGGTCGTCGGTCGAGAACGTGTCGGCCATGGCCTCGGTCTCGTTCATCTCCTCTTCGGTGACTTCCTCGATCTCCTCAAGCTCCTCGAGCTCGGGCAGCGCGTCCTCGTCCACGGGGAGCAGCGCATCGTCGCCGAGCACGTCGATGCCAAGACTCTCGAGCCGGTCATAAAACTTCTCGGTCTCCTCGCTCGAGAGGTTCATGTCCTCGAGCGCCATGAGATCCTTGCTCGAGAGCTTTCCGGCTTTTTTGCCGCGCTCGATAAGCTCGTTGAGCTTTTCCTCCGTGGTCTTTTCCGCCTCGGGCTTGTCTGCTGCTGCGGTCTTGTCCGCGGCGGGTGCGGCCTTGGTTTTGGTTTTCGCCTGCTTTTCATCGTCGGCCGCGAGCAGCGCGTCGGCCATGGCCTTGAGTTCCGCCGGGGAGAGATTATTCATGTCTTTCTGTTCCATCTTTACCACCATACCCTTTATGTTCTTTGAGTTTGTTTGCAAATGCCAGAAGATCCGCCTCCGACACTGCAGCGCCGGCGGAGGACTGGGTCTGAAGAATGCTTATGTAATCATCAAGCGCACGCGCGCCGTTGGAAAGCTCCGCCGGCTGCTGGATGATGCCCGTGAGCAGCGCCAGCTCGTCCGGCGCCAGCTCGCCCGAGAGCGCCGCGATCTGCACCGTACCCGTGCCGCCGTGGGCGAGCAGGACGGTGTAAATGTGCCGCAGCTCCGGTGAGGAAAACTGCGCCGCGTCCGGCACGTTCGTCCGGCCGTAAAACAGGCCCGGGTCGAGATACAGGAGCCGGATGACGCCCTGCTCGGCGGCTGCCGAGCGCGGATCGTCAAAGCGGATGCTTCGGCCGGGTGGCTGCATCGCCGTCGCGGGGCGCAGCAGGTCGCGTTCCTGTTCCTTACGCGCGCGGCTGAGCCGCCGCTTGCGCTGGCGCTGCACCTCGTCGGTCACGACCGCGGCGGGCATGCCCGCCGTCTCCGCGACGCGCATGGCGTACACCTCGCGCTCGACGCTGCCGGGCAGCTCCGCGACGATGCCCGCCGCCTCCTTGACGAAGGCCACGCGCTGCTCGTCGATCTGCAGGTCATACTTTCGCTGCACGGCGCCGAGCCGGTAATCGATGTGGTTTTCCGACTGCTCGAGCAGGTTTCGAAACGCGTCCGCGCCGAAGGTCTTGATATATTCGTCGGGGTCCTTTGCGCCCTGCATCTGCAGAACACGCACGCGCACCTCGAGCTTTTCGAGGATGCCGATCGCGCGCTGCGACGCCTTCTGTCCCGCGCCGTCGTTGTCGTAGGCGATGACGATCTCGCCCGTGTAGCGCGACAGCAGCCGCGCCTGCTCCGGCGTGAGCGACGTGCCGAGCGAGGCGACCGCGCTGTCGAAGCCCGCCTGATGCAGGCTCGCCACGTCGATGTTGCCCTCTGCCAGTATGATATACCCGCACTTTGACTTTTTAGCCAAATTGAGCGCGAACAAATTGTGGCTCTTGCTGAAAACAATGGTTTCCGGGCTGTTCATGTACTTCGGCTCGCCGTCGCCGAGGATGCGCCCGGAGAAGCCGATGACGTTGCCGCGCACGTCAATGACCGGGAACATGAGCCGGTTGCGGAACGTGTCGTACACGCCGCCGGATTTTCCGTGGCGCACGAGCCCGCCGTCAAAGAGCTCCTGCTCAGAGTAGCCGAGCGCCTTCATCGCGCGCACGAGGCTGTCCCACGTGTCGGGCGCAAAGCCGAGGCCGAAGCGCGTCACGGTCTGCGCCGTGAGCTGCCGGCGGGCGAGATAGTCTCGCGCCGGCTGCCCGGCCGGGGTCTTGAGCTGCGCGTGGAAAAAGCGCGCAGCGTCCCGGTTGAGCGCGAGCAGCCGCTGGCGCTTTTTCGCGCCGGGGTCGTCCGCCTGCTCGGGCAGCTGCATGCCGGCGCGGTTGGCCAGAAACGCCACCGCCTCCGGGAACGAGAGATTCTCGATCTCCATGATGAAGCTGATGACGCTGCCGCCCTTGCCGCAGCCGAAGCAGTGGTAGATCTGCTTATCGGGCGAGACGGAAAACGACGGCGTCTTTTCGCTGTGAAACGGGCAGAGCCCGAAGAGGTTCGACCCGCTCTTTTTCGTCAGGCGCACGTAGCTGCCCACGACATCGACGATGTCGTTGCGCTCGGCGAGCTCCTGCAGAAAGGATTCCGGAAAAGCCACGTGCGTCACCTACTTTCTGTGGTTTCCGTTGGATGTACTTCCTTATTTGATCGTCCACGCTGCGGGGATGAAGAGTTCGCTGTACACCTCCAGCGCGTAGCTGTCGGTCATGCCGGACACATAGTCGCATACCGCGCGCTGCGGCCCCTCGTCGTCCGCGATGGATTGATAGACCGCGGGCAGCTCGTCGATATGGTTGACATAATACTCCCAGATGCTGCCGAGGATGTTCTGTACCTTGCGCTCCTCGCCCTTGGCGATGGGGTTGTAGTACACGCCCTGATACATGAAGTCGGTGAACACATCCACGGCCTCCTGCATCTCCGGCGACATCTTCAGCGCGCCGTCGCCGCTGTGGGCGATGATGTCCGTGAGGATGGAGTTGATGCGCACGCTGTTGCGCTCGCCCACGCGATCGCGCACGATGGCGGGCACATCCTCCGGCTGCACGATGCCGCCGCGCATGGCGTCGTCAAGGTCGTGGTTGATGTAGGCAACGCGGTCGGCCAGGCGCACCACATCGGCCTCGAGCGTGCCGCGCGGCTGGCCGGTCGTGTGGTTGAGGATGCCGATGCGCGTCTCGTTGCAGAGGTTCAGACCGCGTCCGTCGCGCTCGATGCGGTCGACAACGCGAAGGCTCTGCTCATAGTGCCGGAAGCCGACGCCGGTGTAGATCGCGTTGAGCGCGCGCTCTCCGGCGTGGCCGAAGGGCGTGTGGCCGAGGTCGTGCCCGAGGCTGATGGCCTCGGTGAGATCCTCGTTGAGCTCGAGCGCGCGGGCGATCGTGCGCGCGAGACGCGCAACCTCGAGCGTGTGCGTCAGGCGCGTGCGGTAGTGGTCGCCCTCGGGGCGCAGAAACACCTGCGTCTTGTGCTTGAGGCGGCGGAACGATTTCGAGTGCGTGATGCGGTCGACGTCGCGCTGAAAGCACGTGCGCATCTCACACGGCGCCTCCGGTGTCGGACGCCCGGTGGACTGCGCGCTCAGCAGACCGTGCGGCCCGATGAGCAGCGCCTCGGCGGCCTCACGTTTTTCTCTCGGACAGAGCACAGGGATCCCTCCGTTTCCACAAAAAAATCAGAAAATGCGGCCGGATCGCCTTGCGCCATTTCCGGCTGCAATACTCTTATACGACATTGCTGTGCATTTCCCTCTTTTTTTTGAAAAAAAGCAGAAAAATCGCCCCGCATCCGAATATGCGGGGCGATTGTGTGCTTTGCGTGCGCGGAGATCTCAGGCGGCCTTTGCGGTCTTGGCTGCGCGCCATGCCTCGAATCTGGCGCGCATGTGGTCGTTGAGGCGGCAGAACGCCTTCATCACCGGCCACGACAGCAGACCGAACACGATGAGGATGAGCGCGCTCTGCAGATCGAGCTTCTGCAGGTTAAACAGCGTCGGGAAGCCGAAATACGCGATCACGAACAGCACGCCGAGCACGACGATCATCACCTTGCGGATGGTGTTGTACGGCTGACATGTGCGGTGCACCATCATGAGACCGACGATGCCCATGACGCCGGTGCAGATCGTGATCATGGCCGTATCGTCGAGGTGGAAGGCGATATAAAACAGCAGGATGCCCACGACCATTGCCAGATCCGTCATCGCGGCCGGCAGCGCGCGGAAGAGCACGTTGCGCAGGAATTTTCCCTTGACGAGGCTCTCGTTCGGCTCCATGGCCAGAATGAACGACGGGATGCCGATGGTCACGGCGCTCACGAGCGTGAGCTGTGCGGGGCTGAACGGGTAGGGCAGCGTGGCAAAGAGCGTGAAAAACGCGAGGAAGAACGAGAAGATGTTCTTGACCAGATACAGCGACGCGCTGCGCTCGATGTTGTTGATGACGCGGCGGCCCTCCGCCACGACCGACGGCATGGAGGCAAAGTTGGAGTCGAGCAGCACGATGTGCGACACCTGACACGCCACGTCGCTGCCGGAGGCCATGGCGATCGAGCAGTCGGCCTCCTTGAGCGCGAGCACGTCGTTGACGCCGTCGCCCGTCATGGCCACGGTGTGCCCCTCGGCCTTGAGCGCCTGCACGAGGCTGCGCTTCTGCGCCGGGGTCACGCGGCCGAAGACCGTGTACTTGCCAGCCGCATCGCGGATGGCTTCCTCGCTCGTGAGCGTGCGCGCGTCGACGAAGCGGTCGGCGTTTTCGATACCGGCGCGCTTGGCCACCTCGGACACGGTGCGCGCATTGTCGCCGGAGATGACCTTCACGGCCACGCCCTGCGCGGCAAAGTAGCCGAAGGTCTCCGGCGCCTCGGCGCGGATCTTGTTCGAGAGCAGGATCAGCGCGATCGGCAGCAGGCCGGCGCTCAGCGTCTCGTCCGAGAGCGCGCCGTCATACATGCCCAGCAGCAGCACGCGGCAGCCCTTGGCGGAGTAGCCCTCGATCTGCTCCTGATAGGGGTTTTCCCGCCCGGCGAGCAGCACATCCGGCGCACCGAGCAGATACGTCTCCTCGTCGTGGAACGACACGCCGCCGTATTTCTTCGCCGACGAGAACGGCAGCGTTGCCGTCGCGTCCTGCGTCTTTTCGCCCGTGAAATAGCGCCGCAGCGCCGCCATCGTGTCGTTATCGGCCTGCATGGCGTAGACGTAGTCTGCCATGATCATGCGGATGTCGTCGAGCGTGAAGCGGTCGTCGCACAGGGGACAGACGTCCTCGACGATCATCTTGTTTTCCGTCACGGTGCCGGTCTTGTCCACGCACAGCGTGTCCACGCGCGCGAGCGTCTCGATGCAGCCGAGCTCGTGCACGAGGGTCTTGCGCTGCGCCAGACGCACCACGCCCGCCACGAGCGCAAGGCTGGTAAGCAGGTACAACCCCTCGGGGATCATGCCGATGATGGAGCCGACCGTGCTCGTCACGGCGATGGGGGCGGCGCGGTCAAGCCACACAAACTCTTTGATGAACATCACCACGCCGAGCGGAATGACGATCACGCCGATCCACTTGACGAGGTTTTGCAGCGCGCGCATCATCTCTGACTGCTGCGGCTTTTTGGCGCGCTTGGCCTCCTGCGTCAGGCGCGAGACATAGGAATCCGCGCCGACGTCGGTCAGCTGCGCGCGGCACAAACCGCTGACGACGAAGCTGCCCGAGAGGAGCTTGTCGCCGGGGTTTTTCTTGATCTCGTCCGACTCGCCCGTGATGAGTGCCTCGTTGACGTAGCAGCTATCCTGCGCGACCACGGCATCGGCATAGATCTGGTTGCCGGCGGCAAAGACGACAATGTCGTCGCGCACGAGCTGCGCCGTGTCCACGGTCACGCGCTTGCCGTCGCGCACGGCGACGGCCTTTGGGGACGCGAGGATGCTCAGCTTGTCGAGCGTTTTCTTCGAGCGCAGCTCCTGCACGATGCCGATGGCGGTGTTGACGATGATGACGCCCATGAACGTCAGGTTCAGCCACTGCTGCACCACGATCACGCACAGCGCCAGCAGGAAAAACAGCATGTTGAAGTAGGTAAAGATATTGCTCAGGACGATCTGCTTGACCGTCTTGCCCGGCGGGTCAACGGGTGCATTCGTCCAGCCGGCGTCCGTGCGCTCGCGCACCTGCGCGCTCGTGAGTCCCTGCTCCGGAGCGGGGTGAACGACCGGAATGTCGCGCCGCGCCGGCGTCTCGGGCTCGGGCGCGCGTTTGTCTTTTATTTTTTCGATCAGCTTGGCCAAAGGTCTGCCTCCAAAATGAGTATACCGAATATTATAGCGGCATTCGCTGCGGAAAAGAACAACAGTTTGTGAATAATAGCTTAAAATTGCCGAAAAATTTCGGCACTCTGCACGGTGTGCAGCAGCAGCAGCGCGGTCGTCACGCTGCCGACGCCGCCGGGAACGGGTGTGCAGGCGGCGACGGTCCCGGCGGCCTCGGCCGCTACGTCGCCGAGCAGCGTGCCGTCGGGCAGGGCGGTCACGCCCGCGTCGAGCACGATCTGCTCCGGATGCACGCAGTCAGGCGTGATGAGCCCCGGTGCGCCCGCTGCGGCGAGGAGTATGTCGGCCTCGCGGCAACGCGCGGCGAGGCCGGGCGTTTTCCGGTGGCAGAGCGTCACGGTCGCGTCCGCGCGCGTGAGCAGCAGCGCTGCCGGACGTCCGATGACGAGACTGCGCCCGACGACGGTCACGCGCCGGCCCGCAGGGTCGAAGCCGTATGCGCGCAGCAGGTGCAGGCACGCCTCGGCCGTGCAGGGGGCAAAGCCCGCCGCGTCCGTCAGCAGTGCGCCGAGCGATGCCGTCGTCATGCCGTCAACATCCTTGCGTGGGTCGAGCGCGTCGAGCAGGTGCTGTGCGCGCAGCGCCTTCGGCAGCGGTCGCAGCAGCAGCACGCCGTGCACGGTGTCGTCCGCGCTCAGGGCGCGCAGCGTGCCGGTCAGGGCATCCGCCGCGCAGTCTGCCGGCAGCTCGACCGGGCGCACGGCCACGCCGCACCCGTCCGCCGAGCGCGCGATGCTGCGCAGGTAGGCGCGGTCATCCGGCTGCGCGCCCACGGATACCGCCGCAAGACACGGCTGTGTGCCGAGCGTGGCTGCCTTTTCGCGCACCTGCGCATAGATCTTACTTGCGACCGGCGCGCCGGTCAGACGTGTTGCCATCGCTCAGCCCTCCCCGCGCAGCGCGGCAAACACCGCGTCCGCGATCTGTGTGCAGCTTTGCACCACAGTCGCGCGCAGATGCTCGGCGCGCGCCTCGGTCACGGTGCGCTCGTCCGGCGTGAGCAGGCCGGTGTTGACAAATACGTTCATGGCCGCAGCCTCCGCCGCGGCGCGGCACAAAGCGGCGGCGCAGCCGACATCCGAGCGCAGGAGGGGACTTGCCGTCTCGAGCGCGGCGGTCAGCAGCAGTGCGGTCTGTGCGCAGTGCTCCAGCATTGCCAGCGGCGCGAGACAGGCCGTCTGCGCTGCCGCCGCGAGCTTCGCTGCGCGGTCGGGGTCGGTCCTGGGGATGGCGTAGGCCTTTTGCAGCGGCAAAAAGCCCGCTGCGTCCGCCTCGATGAGCGCGAGCAGCGTCGTGCGCTGCGTCTCACAGGCGTCGATGAGCGCGCGCAGCGCGTCGCTGCGCTCGGCATAGCGGGGGTTTGCCGCCGTGACGTTTGCGGCCATCGCGGTCAGGCTTGCGGCCAGTGCCCCGGTGAGCGCGGCAGCGCCTCCGCCGCCCGGTGCGGGCTGCGCGGAGGCAAGCTGCGCGGTAAAATCGGAAAGGGTCAGATCCATATCAAAATACCTCCTGATCGGGGTGAAAGATCGCTTTTGCGCCGCTCACAGACCGGCGTCTGCGAGGGGGACGGCGCGCTCCGTCTCGCCGACGGGGCGCACGGCGCAGCGGCCGGCCGTCAGGTCGCGCACCTGCGCGGCAAAGGCCTCGCCGGCTTCTTCCGGCAGCAGGGCGCAGAGCGTCACGGCGGCGGCATACTGCGTCTCCTGCACGACGCCGCCGAGCGCGGCAACGGCCGCGCGCACCGGCTCGTAGAGCGCGTAGGGCATGCTGACCTCGCACGCGAGCCAGCGGCGCACCACGGAGATCCCGGCGTCTGCGAGCGCATCGGCAGCGGCGGCGGTATATGCCCGCAGCAGACCGCCCGTGCCGAGCAGGACGCCGCCGAAATAGCGCGTGACGACGCAGACGACATTCGTCACGCCCGCACGGCGAAACACCTCCAGCATCGGGATGCCGGCCGTGCCCTGCGGCTCGCCGTCGTCGGAGTAGCGCTCCGTGCCGTCACGCAGCAGGTAGCACCAGCAGTTGTGCCGCGCGTCGTGGTACTGCTTTTTGCAGGCGGCGATGATCTCGCGCGCCTCGTCCTCGGAGCTTACCGGCTGCACGAGACCGAGAAAGCGCGAGCGCTTTTCCACGTATTCCGACGCGCCATTGCCTGTGGGGATGCGATAGCTGTCCATGCTCAGCCCTCCTCGCTCTGGATGACGAACGGCTCGAGCCGCGGCCACTGCTCCGGGTGGATGATTACCTCGAGCGCGATGCCGTCGTCGCGGTAGTCGGTGTGCAGCACGGCACAGTCGCGGTGCAGCGTCTCAAGCAGCGCACCCTGCGCATACGGCAGCAGCAGCGTCACATGGTGGTCGGCGCGGCCGAGGATCGCGCGCACGCGCTCGGTCAGCTCGTTCGTGCCCTCGCCGCTGCGGGCCGAGATGCAGACAATGTTCTCCCCGTGCGGCAGGATGCCGAGATAGGCGTCGCACTTGTTGAACACGCGGATGCACGGCGTGTGCGCTGCGCCGAGCTGGTCGATGAGCCGGTCGACGACGTCGGCCTGCGTCTCCCACTCGGGGTTGGAGAGGTCGATCACGTGCAGCAGCACGTCGGCATACGTCAGCTCCTCGAGTGTCGCCTTGAACGCCTCGACCAGATGCGTCGGCAGCTTGCGGATGAAGCCGACCGTGTCCGAGAGCAGCACCTCCTGCGCGGCGTCGACGCGCCAGCGGCGGGTGGTCGTGTCGAGCGTGTCGAACAGGCGGTCGTTGGCCTGGATGTCCGACCCCGTCAGGCAGTTGAGCAGGGTGGACTTTCCGGCGTTCGTATAGCCGACCAGCGCGACGACGGGCATGGCGTTTTTCTCGCGGCGGCGGCGCTGGGTGCGGCGCACCTTGCGCACGTCCTCAAGCTCTTGCTGCAGCTTCTGGATCTTGCGACGGATGTGGCGGCGGTCGGTCTCGAGCTGCGTCTCGCCGGGGCCGCGCGTGCCGATCGGCGATGAGCCGCCGGAGGCCGTCTGCCGCACGAGGTGCGTCCACATACCGGTCAGGCGCGGCAGCAGGTACTGGTACTGCGCCAGCTCCACCTGCAGCTGACCCTCGCGCGTCTGCGCGCGCTGGGCAAAGATGTCGAGGATCAGGCCCGAGCGGTCGAGCACGCGCACGCCGAGCTCCTCCTCGAGCACGCGCATCTGTGACGGGGAGAGCTCGTTGTCAAACACTGCGAGGTCGCAGTCGTTGGCGAGGATCAGCTCCCGCAGCTCCGCCACCTTGCCCTCGCCGAGGAAGGTGCGCGGGTCGGGTGTTGGCTTGCTCTGCAGCAGCGTTGCCACGGGCTGTCCGCCGGCCGTCTCTACGAGCGCGGCGAGCTCGGCAAGAGAGACCTCCGTCGAGCGCTCGCGCTCCTCCATGCACGCCGCGGCGAGGCCGGCCAGCGCGGCGCGTTCGATTTTCTGTTCGGTAGATTGCATAGGGGTCATCCTTCTGATGTGAAAATATTTTGTGTCAGACTGCGCTCATGACGGGGCGGCGGAGGCGGCGCGGCGAAGCGCTGCACGCCCCAGATGCCGACAAGGATGGCGGCCGAGGCCACGGCGCTGATCCAGCCGAACGGCTCGTGCAAAATGAGCACGCCGGTGAGCACGGACACGACGGTCGAGAGATTGATGAGCACCGCGGTGCGCGCGACGGGCAGCACCTCGAGTGCACGGTTGAGCGCAATGTAGGACAGCACCGAGGCCACCACGCTCAAAAACAGGATCGCCAGCACGAACGGCGCGTGCGTCATGGGCTGCACGACGGCGCTCAGATCGTGCCGGTGCTCGAGCAGAGACAGCACACCGAACGCCACCATACCCATCAGGCACGTGACGTATGTGCGCTCAAAGGCCGAAAAGCTGTCGGCGCAGGCGCGGCAGGCGACCATGTAGGCCGCACCGGCAAAGACCGTGCCGAGCAGGATGAAAAAGCCGGGCACGCTGCCCGAGCCGATGCCGGAGGCGTAGACAGCCAGCACGATCACGCCCGCGACGGACAGCACCGAAAACAGCACCTGCCGCCGCGTGGCCTTTTCGTGCAGGAACACCGCTCCGTAGATGAGCGAGCACAGCGGAATGAGCGCGATCATGACGCCGGAAAACGACGTGCTCGTGAGCTTGAGACCGTACTGCTCACAGGGGAAGTAGAGCACGGGCTCAAACAGTCCCGCCAGCAGCACCGGCCGGAGATCGCGTCCGTGCAGGTGTACATGAAAGCGCCCCGTCAGACACAGCAGATTCATCAGCACGAATGCCAGCGCAAAGCGCCAGAACAGCAGCACGAACGGTGAGCCGTAATTCTGCGCGACGCGCGAGGCGAGAAACGTAAAGCCCCAGATGAAGTATGTGAACGCGGCGAGCCAGAACGCGGCCGTCGGCGAGGGGGTGCGGTGCATGGGGGTTATCCTTCTTTCTCGGTGGTAAAGGTGAGATTCGTGCCGTCGGAGCGGCAGACGACCGTGCCGTTGAGGTCCGTGCGGTAGACGGTCACGTCCGCATCGCGCAGACGGCTGAGCGTGTCGTCGTGCGGGTGGCCGTATTCGTTCCCTGCGCCGCAGCTGATGACGGCGTACTTGGGCTGCGCCTCATACAGCAGACGGTAGCCCGTGGAGGTGCGGCTGCCGTGGTGACCGGCCTTGATGACGTCACAGCGGACGTTTTCACCCGCGTCGAGCACATCCGTCTCGCTCTCGTACTCGGCGTCACCGGTGAAGAGAAAGGCGTTGCTGCCGTAGTCCACGCGCAGAATGAGGCTCTGGTCGTTGACGTCGCTGTAGTGCTTTTGCGGGCCGAGCACGGTCACGGTCGCGCCGCCGAGGGCGAAGGTGTCGCCGACGCCCGGCACGGTGATGGTGAGATTCGCCGTCTCCGCCGCGCGCATGACGCGCTGGAACGCGCCGTTGCTGCTCGAGGTGACGGAGCTGTAGAGCGTGTGCACCGGGAAGGCCGCAATGACGGCCTTCATGCCGCCGCAGTGGTCGGCGTGTGCATGTGTGCACACGAGGTAGTCGATGCTTTTGACGCCCTGCTGCTTGAGGTAGGTCGTGATATGGTTTGCCTGCTCGCCGATGCCGGCGTCGATGAGCATGGTCTGCCCGTCGCACTGCAGCAGTGTGCAGTCGCCCTGGCCGACGTCGAGATACGTCACGGTCAGGCCGCTGCCGGGCACGGGTGTAGCGGCGGCGTCGGGGCCGTTTCCGCCGTCACGGCCGGCGCCGAACCACATGGAAAGCCCCGCGATGACGAGCGCGAGCAGGATGGTGATCAGATGGTTTTGGGCCTGCGAGCTGCGGCCGCGTTTCGGTTGGGACATGGGATGCATCTCCTGTAAAAAGCGTGCGGGGCGTATTCCCCCGCCAGAGCGTGAAAGACGAAAAACGCAAAAAAGTCTGTGTAAGCAATACACAGACATTTTCTCATATCGCAGCCCAAAATGCAACCCCGCGGCAGCCCGGATGCGGGGGCGGCCGCGGGGATTTTCAGACCTTTTTTTATCCGTTTTTGCGCCAGAGCTCAGCTGCGCGGATGCGCGCCTTTGCGCGTGCGCGTGCGGCCTCGGGCGTGGAAATGTTCATCTCCATGCCGCGCGCCTCGAGATCCGACTCGGCGCGGTGCAGCGCGGCCTCGGCACGGGCAAGGTCGATGTCCGGCGCGCGCTCGGCCGTGCGGGCGAGCACGGTCACGTTCCCGGCGGCGACATTCACCGTCCCGGGGCTCACGGCACAGTAATGCTCCTTGCCGGCAGCCGTGTAGCGCACGACGCCGCACATGAGCGCGCCGAGCAGCGGCGCATGACCGGGCAGGATGCCGACCTCGCCGTCGGCGAGCGGCAGCGTGACCTGTGCTGCCGGCGTGTCCACGACGGCGCCGCCGGCCGTAATGATCTCCAGATGCAGTGTGTCCGTCATGGCGTGCCTCACTTGAGCGCGTCGCGCTTGCGCAGCACGTCGTCGATCGAGCCGCAGAACAAAAACGCCTGCTCGGGAATGTCGTCGCACTCGCCGCCGAGGATGGCTTCAAAGCCGCGGATGGTCTCCGAGAGCGGGACGTACTTTCCGGCCATGCCGGTGAAGTTTTCCGCCACGTGGAACGGCTGCGACAAGAAGCGCTGGATGCGCCGCGCACGGTTGACGGCGGCCTTGTCCTCCACGCTCAGCTCGTCCATGCCGAGCACGGCGATGATATCCTGAAGGTCCTTATACTTCTGCAGCACGCGCTGCACGGCGCGCGCGGTGTCATAGTGGCGGCGGCCGAGAATGTCCGGCTCGAGGATGCGCGACGTAGAGCCGAGCGGGTCGACGGCCGGGTAGATGCCGAGCTCGGAGATGGCGCGGTCGAGCACGGTCGTGGCGTCGAGGTGGGCAAAGGTCGTGGCCGGGGCAGGGTCGGTCAGGTCGTCGGCGGGGACGTAGATCGCCTGCACGGACGTGACCGAGCCGTTGCGCGTGGACGTGATGCGCTCCTGAAGCTTGCCCATCTCGGTCGCAAGCGTGGGCTGATAGCCGACGGCGGAGGGCATACGTCCGAGCAGCGCCGACACCTCGCTGCCCGCCTGCGTGAAGCGGAAGATGTTGTCGATGAACAGCAGCACGTCCTGTCCGGACTCGTCGCGGAAGTTTTCCGCGATCGTCAGACCCGACAGCGGCACGCGCAGACGCGCTCCGGGCGGCTCGTTCATCTGGCCGAAGACGAGCGCGGTCTTGTTGATGACGCCGGACTCGTTCATTTCGTTCCAAAGGTCGTTGCCCTCGCGCGAGCGTTCGCCCACGCCGGCAAAGACGGAGTAGCCGCCGTGCTCGTAGGCGATGTTGCGGATGAGCTCCATGATGAGCACGGTCTTGCCCACGCCCGCGCCGCCGAACAGACCGATCTTGCCGCCCTTGGCATAGGGCGCGAGCAGGTCGACGACCTTGATGCCGGTCTCGAGCAGCTCGGTCGCGGGGGCGATGTCGGTGAAGGCCGGGGCCTCGCGGTGGATGGGCAGATATTCCGCGGCGTTGACCGGGCCTTTGCCGTCGATCGGCTCACCGATGACATTGAACATGCGGCCGAGCGTCGCCTCACCGACGGGCATTTTCACGCTCGTGCCGGTGTCGACGGCACGGCAGCCGCGCTGCAGTCCGTCGGTGGAAAAGAGCGAGATGCAGCGCACCGTGTTGTCGCCGAGCTGCTGCACCGCCTCCATGACGATGCGCCGCTCGCCGGTGTGCACCTCGATGGCGTTGTTGATCTCCGGCAGCTTTCCGGCCGGGAACTGCACGTCCACCACCGGGCCGATGACCCTTTTGACGATACCGTTTTCCATACGTTCTCCCTTCGTGGGACGCGGCGCTGCCGCCGCGGTGTTAATCAGATCCTTGTGATTGCTTGAGTGCGGCGCTGCCGCCGACGATCTCGGAGATCTCGGTCGTGATGGCGGCCTGACGCGCACGGTTGAAGTCCAGATTCAGCTCCTCGATGAGCTCCGCCGTCGAGTCTGTGGCGGCGGTCATCGCGGTCATGCGCGCGGCGTGCTCGCCCACGCGCGCCTCGAGCATCACGGCGTAGACCGTGTTGTTCAGGTACAGCTCGAGCACGTTGTCGAGCACGGTCTGCGCGTCCGGCACGAACAGATAGTTGTTGTTCGCGGCGGGGGCGTCGGCCTCCGGTGCGGCGGGCAGCAGCTGCCGGTGCACCGGGGTCTGGTGCAGCACGGAGTCGAAGCGCTGGTAGACGAGGTGGATCTCGTCCGCCTCACCGGTGCGGTAGAGGTTTTTGAGCGTCTCGGCGATCTCGAGTGCCTCGGTCATGGTGGGCGTGTCGCTCAGCCCGGCGCAGATCTCCCGCACGGGCAGGTCCGTTCCGGCGAGGACATCGCGTCCCCAGCGGCCGCACACGATCACGGAGCAGGGGCGCGTCTCGGCGTGCACGAGCTGCTCCAGATGGCGCAGCAGCACCTGATTGTATGCCCCGCACAGGCCGCGGTTGCCCCAGAACACCACGTAGCACACGTGCCCGATGCGGCGCCGGGGCGTGAGATACGGGTGCTCAAAGGTGACGTCATCGGCGAGCAGGGCGTTGAGCACCTCCTGCCCCTTGTCGGCAAACAGGCGCACGCCCGCAAGGCTCGTCTGCGTCTTGCGCAGCTTGGACACGGCGATCATTTTCATCGTGCGGGTGATCTGCTGCGTGCTGTTCACGCTGCGGATGCGCGCGCGGATCTTATGCAGATTTGTCAAGGGGCGTTCCTCCTCTCTGCCGGCGGCGGGGATGGTGCATCATAGATTCTTGAGCGTCTCGTCGGCAAGCGTGCGCAGCCGCTCGAGCGCCTCGGGCGGAAGCTTCTTGCCGCTGTGCACGAGGGCATGCAGCTCCGGATACGTGCGGTGGATGCGCGCAAGCAGCGCCTCGGCGTAGTGCGGCACATCCTCGACGGCGATCGAGTCGGTATACCCCTCGCCGGCGGCGAAGAGCACCGCGACCTGATCGGCCGCGTCCATGGGCGCATACTGCGGCTGCTTCAGGAGCTCGGTCATGCGGCTGCCGCGCGCGAGCGTGTCGCGCGTGGCCTTGTCCAGATCCGAGCCGAACTGCGCGAACGAGGCAAGCTCGCGGTACTGTGCCAGGTCCATGCGCAGACGGCCGGCAACCTGCTTCATCGCGCCGAGCTGCGCCGCACCGCCGACACGCGACACGGACAGGCCCACGTTGATGGCCGGGCGCACACCGGCGTGGAACAGATCCGTCTCGAGGAAGATCTGCCCGTCGGTGATGGAGATGACATTCGTCGGGATATAGGCCGAGATGTCGCCCGCCTGCGTCTCGATGATGGGCAGGGCGGTCATGCTGCCGCCGCCGGCGGCCTCACTCAGGCGCGCGGCGCGCTCAAGCAGGCGCGAGTGCAGATAAAACACGTCGCCGGGGTAGGCCTCGCGTCCGGGCGGACGCTGCAGCAGCAGGGAGATCTCGCGGTAAGCCACGGCCTGCTTCGACAGGTCGTCGTAGACGATGAGCACGTCGCGCCCGCGGTACATGAAGTACTCACCGATGGCGGCGCCCGCATAGGGCGCGATGTAGAGCATGGGCGCGGTCTCCGACGCGTGCGCGCACACGACGGTGGTATAGGCCATGGCGCCGCGGTCACGCAGCTTCTGCACGACGCCTGCGACGGTCGATTCCTTCTGGCCGATGGCGACGTAGATGCACAGCACGCCCGTGTCCTTCTGGTTGAGGATGGCGTCGATGGCGATGGCGGTCTTGCCGGTCTGACGGTCGCCGATGATGAGCTCACGCTGACCGCGGCCGATCGGCACGAGTGCGTCGATGGCCTTGATGCCGGTCTGCAGCGGGACGCTCACGCCCTTGCGCGCGATGACGCCGGGCGCAGGGCTCTCGATGGCGCGGCGCTCCGTCGTGCGGATCGGGCCGTGACCGTCGATCGGGCGGCCGAGCGCATCGACCACGCGGCCGATCATCTCTTCGCCCACGGGCACGGACATGATCTGCCCCGTGCGGCGCACGCGGTCGCCCTCCTGCAGGTGTCCGTAAGGGCCGAGCAGGACGACGCCGATGTCCTCGCGGCCAAGATCCATGACCATGCCGCGCAGCGTACCGTCAAAGGCGAGCAGCTCGCCGGCCATGACGTCGGCCATGCCGCGCACGCGGCAGATGCCGTCGGACAGGCTCGTGACGACGCCGGTCTGGAACACGTCGATGGCGACGTGCGTGTCCGCGAGCCGGTCGCGGATGCACGCGGCGAGATCGGGATTTTCGTCCGTGGTGTGCAGGGCGCTGTTAGCCGCGTCCTGCTCGAGCAGGTCGAGCGCGTGGCGCAGCGTGCCGTCATAGTGCGTGTCGCCGATGCGCAGGCACACGCCGCCGATCAGCTCCGGGCGCACGGTCGTCATGCACGTGACGTGACCGTAGGCGCGCGTGAGCGTGTCTTTGAGCGCGTCGAGCGCGGCGGCGGGCAGCGGCTCGGCCGCCTCGACCTCCACGGTCAGCGTGCCGGTCTCGGCGAGGGTGAGCGCGTCGCTCGGCTGGGTGGTCAGATGTGCACCGATGTTGGCGACAAATTCGTCCACGAGCGCGGCGCGTGCGGGCGCGAAGGCGTCCTGCGTCAGCACTCCGGCGGTCGCCGCCGTGATGCGGCCGATGGCCGCGTCGCTTACGCGGTCCTCCATGTCGCTGCGCAGCTGCGCCTCGGTCTGCGCTACGCCGCGGCGTACGGCCTCGGCCTCGCGCGCGGTCTCGGCGTCGGCAGCGGCGGTGTTGGCCTCGGCCTGTGCCTTTGCCTCGGCAAGCTGGGCGTGTGCCTCAGCGTCGGCAGCCTGCTTCGCCTCGGCGATGTCCTCGGCGGTGTGGCGTGCCTGATCCTGCGCGTCCGCCGCGCGGCCGAGCGCATCGGCAATGCGGTCGCGGCGCTCCTGAAAGAGCTTGCGGATCTGCTTGCGCGTGAAGAAAACCAGCGCCAGCGCCAGCAGCAGGAAGTTGAAGACGGGGCCGATGGCTCTCAGAAATTCCACGGTGTCGCCGCCCCCTTTCGATTCATTTCATTCATGGTTCAGCCCTCATGCGTGGGGGCGACCCACTGGCGGATCTGTGCGGCGCTGCGCTCGGCGGTGTCGCTGCCGAGCAGGCCGCCGGTCAGAGCCGTCACGAGCTCGGGCAGCTTCGCGTCCACGGCGGCGGCAGCGGCGGTCTCTTCGCTGCGCACACGTGCGCGCACGTCGCGCGTGGCCTGTGCGGCCTCCTGATGCGCGGCCTGCAGCGTCTGGGCGCGCTTGCGCTCGGACGTGCTCTTGGCCTCTGCCAGCAGCGCATCCGCTGCGGCGGACTGCCGGCGCTGCGCATCGCTGCGCGCCTGTGCGGCCGCATCGAGCTGCTGCTGGGCGGTGCGCCCGGCGCTGATCCCGTCCTGAATGCGCGCATCGCGCGCGGCCATGAACGACACCAGCGGGTCAAACAGCAGCTTCTTCAAAACCACCAGCAGCACGAAAAAGCAGATCACCGTCCAGATGAGTTCGGAGATGTTGATGCTCAAAGCGTGTGCCTCCCTTATCCCGTGCTTCTCAGCCGATCTTACCGATCAGCAGAAACGCGATCAGCAGGCCGTAGATCGTCAGCGATTCGAGCAGACCCATGGCGATGATCATGTTCGAGCGGATCGTACCGGCCACTTCCGGCTGGCGCGCGATGGCGTCCATGGCGTGGGCGGCGGTCAGACCCTGACCGATGGCGGGGCCGATGGTGCTGATGGCGATGGCGAGCGCGGCGGCGATCGCAATGATTCCGGTTGACATAACTCGTTCCTCCTAATTTTTCTTGGGTGTCTGAAAGATTTGTTCTTACGGGTTTCGGTGCGGGGGCATTACTCCTCGATGGCTTCCTCGATATAGATCGACAGCAGCATCGTGAACACAATGGCCTGGATCAGGCAGAACAGCAGGCTCAGCACCTGCATGAGCAGCGGCAGCACGAGCGGGAAGAGATTGCCGAGCTCATGCGTGACCATCTCCTCGCCGTAGAGGTTGCCGTACAGACGCAGCGCGAGAGAAAACGGGCGCACGATCTGCTCGATGAGGTTGAGCGGCAGCATGAGCAGGAAGGGCTTGATGAAGCTCTTGAGATAGCCGCCCAGACCGCGGCGCTGGATGCCGACGGTGTGCGTCATGCAAAAGGCGATGATGGCCAGACCTGCCGTGACGGACAGCGTGGCCGTCGGCACGGTGAACACTTGCCCCGCGCCGGGCAGCAGCCCGATGTAGTTGGACACGACGATGAAGATGAAAAACGTCGCCATCATCGGGAAGTAGCGCCGGGCGTTGGCCGGACCCATGATGCCGCCGTAAAAGCCCTGCAGCTTTTCCACGGCCATCTCGGCCGCGTTCTGCAGCGGTCCGGGCACGTCGCGCAGCTTGCGTGTCGCCAGCCACGATACCAGCGCCAGCACGGCCACGATGACCCACATGGTCACGACCGCGCCGGTGACCTCCAGCGGTCCGATGGAAAACAGTACGTTTGTTTCACCCATTTGTGTCGTCCCTCCGTTCGTCCGCCGGGGTATCCTCCGGCGTGTGTTCCTGTGCGGCGTCCGGCAGCTCCTGCGTGTCTGTGATCTCCACGCACTCGGCGGGGATGGTATCGTCCATCCTGCGCGCGAGGATCCATACGCCGGCGATGCTGCCGCCCGACAGGCCGACGGCCGTGCCGATGAGCGTGCCGGCCAGCGGCAGCGGCACGACGCCGCGCAGCAGATAGACCAGTACGAGCGCCGCGAGATTGATGACCTGCCGCAGGCCGCTCGTGCCCATGACGGATGTGGTGCTCTGCCTGGCGCGCAGCAGACTGCGGCGCGTCAGCAGGGTGTTGCCGGCGGCGACGAGCAGGCCAAAAACCAGTCCGGCCGCGCCGCCGAGCAGATATTGTCCGGTCGACATGTTCTGTCCCTCCCGTTTGTGCAGCCCCGGTGACCGGGGGAAAGCTTTCTTAGCGAGAACTTAGCGGATACTTAACAGTATTCTACTATATCATGACGGCGAAAAGATGCCAATACCCAATTCCGGTTTTGAAATAATTTCGTTGAATTCTACAAATAGAAAAAGCGCCCGGCGGACGCTCGCCCGCTTCACAAAGCGGGAAAAATAGTATATACTGAGGGGCAGAAAAAAGCCGCGGCATCCGGCATCCCACAGGACGCTCCGCGGCGAAAAATCTTCCGAAAAGAGGGATACAGTATGAAATACATTCTCGTCATCGGCGACGGCATGGCCGACCACCCGCTCGACACGCTCGGCGGCCGCACGCCTCTGGAAGCGTCGAAAAAGGACGCGATCGACGACCTTGCGCGTCACGGTGTGCTTGGTAGCGTGCGCAACGTGCCCGACGGTTTCGCTCCCGGCAGCGACACGGCCATCATGTCCATCTTCGGCTGCTCGCCGCGCAAATACTTTTTCGGCCGCGCCCCGCTTGAGGCGGCGGCTTCCGGCATCCGGCTCGCTCCCGGCGATGCGTGCTACCGCTGCAACATGGTCACGTATGCCGATGAGGACGTGCCGTTCGAGCATAAGCACATCATCTCCCACAGCGCGGGCAGCATCGAGGGCCGCGAGTCGGACGAGCTCGTGACGGCGCTCTTTGCGCACCCGGATTTCCGCCCGCTGGCCGAGCAGGCCGGCATGGTCGTGCACAAGGGATCGTCGTTCCGCCACCTTGCGGTGCAGAGCCATGTGGACATCAAGGGCATCCGGCTCGCCCCGCCGCACGACCACCTCGGCGAGGAGATCGGCCCCATCCTGCCCACCGGCTGCCCGAACGCCGACGTGCTGCGTGAGCTCATGCGCCGCGCGTTCGATATCCTCGACCAGCACCCGATCAATGTCGCGCGCCGCGCCGCCGGAAAGCTGCCGGCCAACGGCGTCTGGTTCTGGGCTGAGGGCACGGCGGCCGCGCTGCCGAACTTCCCTGAGCACTACGGCTCGGACGGCGGCGTCGTCTCGGCCGTGCCGCTGTGCCACGGCATCGGCATCCTGACCGGGCTTGAGGCCGTCACCGTCCCGACCGCGACCGGCGAGTGGGACACCGACTATGCCGCCAAGGTCGCCGCCGCACTCGACGTGCTCAAACGGCACGACTTCGTGGCGCTGCACCTCGAGGGTCCGGATGAGGCCACGCACAACCATGACCTGGAGCACAAGATCTATTCCATCGAGCGCCTGAGCGCCGATGTCGTCGCCCCCGTGACCGAGGCGCTGCGCGCCGCGGGTGAGGACTTCCGTCTGCTGCTGCTGTCGGATCACACGACGTACATGGCCAACGGCGCGCACGGCGCCGACCCCGTGCCGTTCGTGCTGTATGACAGCCGCGTGTCCGAGGGCTCCGGCCTGCCGTATTCCGAGGCAAACGGCGCCAAGGGCCCGTATGTCGACGACGGCGCGCAGCTCATGGATCTGCTCTTTGAACTGAAAAAGCTGTGACCGGTACAGCAAGAGAGGCCGCGTGGGCAAAGCTGAACCTGTCGCTTGACGTGCTCGGTACGCGCCCCGACGGGTTTCACGACCTGCGCATGATCATGCAGAGTGTGGATCTGCACGACGATGTGACCGTTACGCTCGACGGCACCGGTGTCTGCCGCGCCGAGACCAACCGCAGCTATCTGCCCTGCGGGGCGGACAATGTGGCCGTGCGCGCGGCGCAGGTGTTTCTCGGGCGCGCGGGCCTCGCCTGCGGCGTGCACATCCGGCTGCACAAGCGCATCCCCGTGTGCGCGGGGCTGGG
>OFML01000701.1_pt1 | contig 23834 bp, 16 predicted proteins | sample 1541831 | NCBI WGS metagenome assembly OFML01 (sample SAMN04209237, study PRJEB22552) | human gut metagenome | biome: gut; material: feces | host: Homo sapiens | place: USA: Oklahoma | reverse complement strand
AGTGATCTTAAGAATGTAAGAACGTTGATCACATATATAAAAAATATGATGCTGAACGAAGAAGAACTTCAAAAATTAGAGGAAGAGTCAGATATTCGGATTGCAGGAATCTACCGTGAATACTGTAGGCAGATGCGAGAACAGAAGCTGATGGATTATGACGATCAGATGTTGTATGCCTATAATATTCTGCGAAAAGATCCGGGTGTGCTTGCATATTTTCAAAATAGATATCCATATATATGTGTGGATGAAGCGCAGGATACATCAAAGATCCAGCATGCGATTATTGCGCTGCTGGCAGCCGGAACAGGCAATCTTTTTATGGTTGGAGATGAAGACCAGAGTATCTATGGATTCCGGGCGGCATATCCGGAGGCATTGCTGTCATTTGAAAAGAAGCATTCGGGAGCAAAAGTCCTTCTGATGGAAGAAAATTTCCGCTCAAATGCAAAGATTGTAGAAGCGGCAGATAAATTCATTCAGAAGAATACACTCCGGCATGAGAAGCATATGAGAGCGGCAAGAGAAGCCGGAGCGGATATTCGGGAAATTTCTCTAAAATCGAGGAAAGCACAGTATGTGTATCTGATGAAAGCTGCACAGGAATGTACGACCGGAATGGCTGGCATGAGCGGATCGGAGGAACATAGGGGCAGGGCAGATGCTTCGGTGACGGAGACAGCAGTTCTGTACAGGGATAATGAGTGTGCGATTCCACTGATCGATCTGCTGGAAAGAAAGAATATTCCGTATCGCATGCGGAATGCAGACCTTTCCTTTTTTACCCACCGGACGGTTCTGGATGTACAGAATATCATCCGGTTTGCAATGGATCCAAAAGATACGGAACTGTTCATGCAGATCTATTACCGGCTGAAATTGTTCTTTAACAAGAAAGATGCATTAAGATATGCACAGATCAGTCAGGAGAAAGATATGGAGGTGCTGGATGCGGCATTAAAATACGGCAATCTGGAGAAATATCAGGAAGATAATATCCGTAATCTGAAACGGCAGATGGTACGTATCTTAAATATGCCGGGGGATGAGGCTGTCAACCAGATCCTGACATATATGGGATATCAGGATTATCTGAAGAAAATGGGCATGAATGCCAACAAGCTGGAGACGGTCAAGTTGATCGGAAGCAGGGTAGAATCTCCGGAAAAATTACTGGAACGACTGGAAGAACTGAGAACGATCATTCAGGAAAAAGTATCAGATAAGGATTGCCCGTTTATTCTGTCTACCATGCATGCAAGTAAAGGACTGGAATATGATACTGTCTATCTTCTGGATGTTATGGATGGGATATTGCCGGAAAAAGTACTGGCAAATCCGCGGACGGCATCAAAGGAAGAACTTGAAACTTATGAGGAAGAAAGAAGACTCTTCTATGTAGGTGTGACCAGAGCAAAGAATCAGCTGAATGTATTTACGACGAATAAGCCGTCCAAATTCTGCAGTGAGTTGCTGGGAAAGAGGAATCTGAGGGAGAATCAGCAAAAAGAATATGCAGGAATAAAAAAATGGGGAGATTATAGTCCGGCGGGAACATATGGCATAAAGGGAAATGGAATGTATCATGGATATGGCACCGGGCATGGATCTCAGAAGCAACCTGGAAAAAGCTATCAGGAACTTGCGGATGCACTTGGTGAAGGCATGATTGTAAAGCATAAGAAATTCGGTGAGGGCGTCGTTGTAGACATGGAAGGTGAGCACATCCGTATCCAGTTCGGAGACAATGTAAAGAACATGGATCTGAAAGTTCTGGCAAGACTTGGAATGCTGGAAATATAAGAATGAAAAATGACCAATAGTCAAAAATTGTATTGACTGTTGGTCTTTTTTGATGTATATTGCAATTAGGTACAAAAATGACCAATAGTCAAAAATACTGATAAGAGTAAGAAGAAATAAAAAAGGATGTAAAAAAATGGTCATAAAAGGAGGGGCGGTTATGAATATGGTTGCATTTGGTAAAAAGGTAGTGAAGTTCAGAATTCCGATACTGATCATCAGTATCTTACTCTTGATTCCGGCGGGACTTGGATATGTGAATACAAGAGTCAATTATGATGTGCTGACATATTTACCGGAAGACATTGAGACGATGCAGGGTCAGGATATCCTGGTAAAAGACTTTGGAACCGGTGCTTTTTCAATGTTTATCGTGGACGGAATGGAAGATAAAGATGTATCGGCATTGAAAGCAAAGATCGAAAAAGTAGATCATGTGCAGAAGGTTCTGTGGTACGATTCACTTGCAGATATCAGCATGCCGAAGAGCATGATGCCGAAAGATGTCTACGAAGTATTCAATTCAGATACGGGCACGATGATGGCAATCTTCTTTGATGAGGGTACTTCTTCCGATGGAACGATGGAAGCAATCGGGGAGATCCGTAAACTGGCCGGAAAGCAGTGTTTCTTAAGTGGTATGTCTGCAATTGTTACGGATACGAAGAACCTGGCTGAGGAAGAGACACCGTTATATGTACTGATCGCAGTTGTTCTGGCGGTGATCGTATTAGGACTTACGATGGATTCGTATTTTATCCCGTTACTTTTTATGCTGAGTATCGGAATGGCGATCATTTATAATCTGGGAAGTAACTATTTCCTAGGAGAGATTTCCTATATTACGAAAGCGTTGGCGGCGGTACTGCAGCTTGGCGTTACACTTGATTATTCCATTTTCCTGATGCACAGTTATGAGGAGCAGCAGGCAAGATATAACGGAGACAAAGAGCGTGCAATGGCACATGCGATATCCCAGACATTTTCATCCGTAATCGGAAGTTCCGTTACAACGGTAGCCGGATTTATCGCATTGTGCTTCATGACATTTACGCTTGGTATGGACATCGGTGTGGTTATGGTAAAAGGTGTCGTCCTCGGCGTGATCGCCTGTGTGACAATCCTTCCATCCATGATCCTGTGCTGTGATAAATGGATCACGAAGACCATGCATAAGCCGTTTCTTCCGGACATCGGAAGGATATCGGATAAAGTTACAAAACGGTATATGATCTATGTGATCATTTTCCTTGTACTTTTATTCCCGGCAATCTATGGAAATAATCATACATCCGTTTATTACAATCTGGATGAGACGCTTCCAAAGGATCTTCCGAGTATCATTGCAAATGAAAAACTGAAGGAAGATTATGACATGAACACGACACACATGATCCTCGTGGACAGTTCGGTTGAATCCGCAGATGTGGCAAAGATGATCAACAAGATGGATGATGTGGATGGTGTCAAATGGGCACTTGGCCTGGATGCGCTGATCGGACCGGCAATCCCGCAGAGTATGATCCCGGATTCCGTAACCGAGATGCTGAAGAATGATAAGTATCAGCTGCTTCTGGTCAATTCTGAGTATAAGGTTGCGTCGGATGAACTGAATGCCCAGATTAAAGAACTAAATAAGATTCTGCACAAATATGACAAAGGCGGTATGCTGATCGGTGAAGGACCGCTGACGGCAGATCTGATCGACATTACAGATACAGATTTTAAGACGGTCAGTGTGGTATCGATTGGTATCATCTTTGTGATCATATTAATACTGTTCAAGTCCATTTCACTTCCAATCATTCTGGTTGGCGTGATTGAATTTGCTATCTTTGTAAATATGGGAATTCCATATTATACAGGAACGAAGCTGCCATTCGTTGCATCGATTGTTATCGGCACGATCCAGCTTGGATCTACCGTAGATTATGCGATCCTTATGACGACAAGATATAAGAGAGAACGCAATCACGGAGCAGAAAAATATGATGCGATCACAACTGCACACCGCGCATCGGCACAGTCGATCATGGTAAGTGCACTGAGCTTCTTCGCAGCAACGGTCGGTGTCGGATTGTATTCGAATATTGATATGATCAGCTCACTGTGTATCCTGATGGCGAGAGGTGCGATCATCAGTATGATCGTGGTTATCTTTGTACTGCCGTCGATGTTCATGGTATTTGATAAGGTGATCGTGAAGACGAGTAAGGGATTCTTACCGAAGTAAGACAAGGACTTAAGAATATTAGCATATAACAAATGAAAAGGACCGGTCAGCCGGTCCTTTTTGATACTAAAGTATGCAAGAAAAGCTGCCAGTGGCAGGTTTTCTGTATGTCGTTATACATTCGAAAAAGGCCGGTGGCAAGTCCTGTAGATTATCTGTAAATATATTGTCAATATTGCTTAAACATGCTAAAATATAGCCTTGAACTGGTTCGAAAACCTCCCAGTATAAAAAACTAGGCAAAGTACATAACATGTATGATTACTTTTGTTTATGGGGGTTCTGTAAGCAAAAGTATTTTTTTGCCTTTTGAATGGTTGAGAAAGGGAAAGAAAAAATGGAAAAAAGAAAAGTAATCATCGACTGTGATCCGGGTATCGATGACAGCCTGGCTATCATGCTGGCATTGCAGTCGGAAGAACTCGAGGTAGTTGGAATCACCATTGTATGCGGGAACTGTCCGGTAGAGATGGGATTCGGAAATGCGAAAAAAGTGCTGAAGCATATGGACAGGTTAGATGTTCCTGTCTATATAGGTGCAGAAAAACCGCTTCGCCGGGAGTATGTCAACGCACTTGACACGCATGGAGAAGATGGACTTGGTGAAAGCTTTTTACCAGAAGTAGAAGGATTTCGTCAGGAGATGGGAGCAGTAGAATTCCTTGCATCAAAGCTGAAAGAAGGACACATTTCCATAATAGCACTTGGACCGATGACGAATCTTGCAACATTGCTCGAACAAGACAGAGTTGCGTTTGATCAGATCGAAGAATTCGTGTCTATGGGCGGAACGTTCAAAAGCCATGGAAATTGTTCGCCGGTAGCGGAATACAATTACTGGTGTGATCCGGATGCGGCAGCGAAAGTATATGATGCAATGTATCAGAATGGACGGAAGATCCATATGATCGGTCTGGATGTGACGAGAGAAATTGTTCTGACACCAACGATTCTTGAGTATATGTGCCGGATAAATGCAAAAAGAGGTGTATTTATTAAGAAGATCACAAAGTTTTATTTTGATTTTCACTGGCAGTGGGAACACATCGTCGGATGTGTGATCAACGATCCTCTTGCTGTAGCATATTTTATTGATCCTTCAATCTGTGAAGGATTTGAGTCCTTTGTCCAGATTGAGACAGAAGGGATATCACTGGGGCAGTCGGTTGTCGATTCGATGAATTTTTACCGGAAAGAACCGAATGCAAAGGTACTGACACAGGTAGATACATACCGGTTTTTCGAAATGATGCTTTCGAGAGTACAGGAAGTAGAACCGGAGAGTCTGGATATTTTGAAAAATATGTTATAAGCGAGGAGAAGTAAGTCATGAAAAAAACATCAACATATAGAGTATCAACATACAAAATCTGCATCGTTGCATTTGCAATCTGCATTAACCTGGTTGGAGGACAGATCGCATTATTTCTGAAGCTTCCAATTTATCTGGACAGTATCGGAACCGTATTCATTGCATCCACATTAGGCCCGATTTATGGAATGCTTCCGAATGTGATCAGTGGTCTGTTCATGGGAATGACGGTTGACGTATATTCTTTATACTATGCACCTGTCGGTATCATTCTTGGTCTGGTGACAGGTCTGGTATATCAGAAATATAAGCCGAAAAAATGGTGGATATTTGTAGCAGCGCTGGTAATTACATTACCGTCAACCATTGTAAGTTCCTGCATTACGGCATTCTTATTTGGCGGGATTACATCATCAGGTTCTACGGTTCTGGTGCAGCTTCTTGCCAAAACCCCGATGGGAATGGTAGGAGCATGCTTTGTGGTTCAGTTCTTTACAGATTATATTGACCGTGTGATCTGTCTGTTCGTGGTAAGCGCGCTTACAAAGGCACTGCCAAGGAATATGATGGAGAGATTATAAGGTGACCTTATAAGGAAAATTTGTAGAGAAAAGTTCATAAAGGCGATTATATAGAGGAAAATTTATAGAGAAATTAAAAAGAGAACTTATAGAGGAGAAGGTAGAAAGTGAATGTATTGATAACAGGTACAAGCTCCGGAATTGGAAAAGGGTGTGCGAAATATTTTCTGAAAAAAGGACATAAAGTTTATGGATTTGACCGGAGAGAATCTACAATAGAACATCCGGATTATAAGCATTATTGTCTGGACATCCGTGATAAAGAGATGTATCCAGAACTTCCGCCCATGCAGATCGTGATCAACAACGCAGGTGTACAAAATGAAGATGATATTGATATCAATCTGAAAGGAACCATTGCGGTCACAGAACATTACGCAGTACAGCCGGAGATCCGATCTGTGATCATGATTGGATCTGCAAGCGGCCATACCGGATCTGAATTCCCGGAATATGCGGCAAGTAAAGGTGGGATCCTTTCATATACCAAAAATGTTGCGATGAGAATTGCTCCGTATCAGGCGACCTGCAACAGTCTGGATTTCGGCGGAGTGATGACAGAGTTAAATAAACCGGTGATGGAAGATGAAAAACTGTGGAATGCGATCATGGATCTGACTCCTTTAAAACGCTGGATGAGTGTGGAAGAAGCTGCAGAATGGATTTATTTTATGGCGGTGCAAAACAGATTTTGCACAGGCCAGAATATTCTGATCGATGGACTGGAAGCAGGAAACAGTAATTTTATATGGCCGGAGTAGAAATTAGATAAAACCATAGAGAACGGTGTAGAAAAGAGGTATAGAACATGGAGTTTAAATACTGTAAATTAGAAATATTTCTCCCGCCGACGCATCTGGAAGTTGTGCAGAAAGCACTGCAGGAGGTTGATGCGGGACATATCGGGAACTATGATTCGTGCATGTCGGTAAGTCCGGTAACGGGTTACTGGCGTCCGCTTGACGGATGTAATCCGTATATCGGAACCAACGGTGAGATCAGCTGCGAACCGGAGCTGAAAGTGGAAGTAACCGTGTATACAGAAAATGTTGATAAGACAATTGAAGCCGTGAAGAAAGTACATCCGTATGAAGAACCGGTGATCAATGTGATACCACTGTGGAGAACAAGCTTTTAAGTCTGGAGTATATAAGTAAAGCCGTTGATGCTAATTTTTGTGGTTACAGCACTTCAATGCGCCTTGGAAGGAGGAGAACGCATATGTCAGAAAGAAATCATGAAGTTATAAAAAATCAGCAGCTTTTGGATAAACAAGGGAATATTACAGAACCGGGCTGGTCAAGAAGACAGTTGCAGCAATATTCAAGAGCACAGATCAAAGCTCCGAAATTCCGGATCAAAGAATGGGACTATTATCTTGTAGTGGGTGATGATTGTGCTGTGGCATTTACACTTTCAGATGACGGTTATGTGGGCTTGCAGTCTGTGTCTCTGCTTGATTTTTCGGAAGAACCGTGGGAACATACGGAGACTATATTAGATGCATTTCCGATGGGGAAACTGACGATGCCGGAGAATTCGTCTGAGGGGAATATTGTTTACGAGAAGAAAAATCTGAGATTAAGCTATGTGCTGGAAAATAGTATGTCAGGATTGTCGGATACAGAAGGACCGGGATCTGATGAGAAAATTACAAAGCAGAATATAACAAAGCAGAGTATAAGGATACGTCATATTACATGCCAGTTTGACAACTTTTACCAGGGCAAATCATTTTCCTGTGATATCCGGTTGCGTCAGCCAGATATGGATACCATGGTCATCGCAACACCGTGGGAGAAAAAGGGAAGGTTCTATTATAATCAGAAAATCAACTGCATGCGCGCGGAAGGCTATGCGGAATATGACGGAAAGCGGTATGAATTCCATCCGGACCGGCACTTTGGAACATTGGACTGGGGACGTGGTGTGTGGACTTATGATAACACCTGGTACTGGGGATCCGGGAACTGTGATGTGAACGGGCATGCATTTGGATTCAACATTGGTTATGGATTCGGTAATACAAAGGTGGCTTCGGAAAATGTGATTTTCTATGATGGGATAGCGCATAAGATTGATGATGTAGAATTCGTGATACCGGAAGATGATTACTGTAAACCATGGAAGGTTACGTCCAGTGACGGCAGATTCGAGATGGATTTTCTTCCAATATTAGACCGGTCGGCATGTCTGGATTATAAACTGATCGTGTCGGATCAACACCAGGTATTCGGACATATGAGTGGAACGGCAGTACTCGATGATGGGACAAAAGTTGAGATAAAAGATGTGCTGTGCTTTGCGGAGAAGGTGCATAACAAGTATTAGAGTGTAAGTAAAATAATCAGGATGTCTGTGAGAATAAGAAAAATATGTAATGAAATAAAAGAAGATTCAGGAGGAGAAATATGGCTGTACATATGAGTGTAAGGCTGGCATGGCATAGTGACGGATGGAATGGTCATATCTGTAAAAAACCATGTGAAAATGTATATTGTGTCGGACAACATTCCTATCCGGGAGAATTAATCGCAGAAACTCGCGATCTTGAATTTGAGAAAGCTCATGCCGGTGAACCGTGTTCAGCATTTCCGTGTAAAACCGCATGTGGATTGAGTGTAAATGCTTTTGGCAAAGAGAGCATTCAGGTAAAAGTAAATCCCCCATCGTGGTGGAAGAAAGGAGAAGCAGATTCGACAGTTTTGACATTGCCTCCATATACGGCTTGTACATGGTGCTATGAAGCAATGTATAAAGATGAAGTTTCTTCGTCGGTAAGTGGAAAAACTTATGATAATGACAAACGGCAGAAAAATGCAGAGGCATATTTTGCTCAATTTGAAGAGGGAAAATCGCTTGTATTTTATTATGCCGGATACAGCAATCCATTTTCGGAAGAGGAAGAAGATACATATGTCATCGTTGGTCTATCAAGAATCAGGAAGATAGATGATTTTCATTATTATGAAAATACAACAGAAAAGATCAGAGCGGATTATGCAGGAGGTGTAATATGGCAGAAACCGATTACATCCAATTATCCAAATGAGGGATTTTCCATTCCATATGCAAAATATATGGAAAAAGAAGAAGTACTGAATCGTATTGCAGTAAAACCACAGCACAGATCACCTTTTAAGTATGGAAGCAGGGAAGTTTCGAATGATGATGCCATAGAGATTATGAATCAGCTTCTTAATACGGTTGATGTATTGATTGAAATCGGGGATGATACCGAGAATTGGGACGAACGCAAGAAGTGGATTAACAGTGTTTTAAATGAACTTTGGAAAGCCAGAGGTCCATATCCCGGATTTGCATCCGCAATGGTAAATATGGGACTGGAGGAATTGGTACAGTATTATATTTCCATTACCGATGAGCAAGATATGAAGCGGTTCAGAGAGGAAGTGAAAGAACTCCTTGAAGGTGAGAGGGACGATGTATCCGGTCATATAATTTCTGATCTAAGGAAAGTCCGTAGAGAATATATGCTGAAGGAAGAGGAAGAACAGCAGCTTCTTATGGATATCCTTCCAAGATTTGACCTGAGTGCAAAATAAATGAAGGCTATTCTCAGTGAAAAAAGAAGTGATGTTTCGATTACTGCGTCACTTGCCGAAATGGTTGAAAATCCTTATATCATATTTGAACAATATATCGGAATGGATTCAGATGATACGATTCCGTTTTACAAGATAGATAATGGTATGATTGCATCGCCGGAATATGGGATTGCAGATATCTTTGATGCCGGTGCAACGGAACGGTTACGCGCATTCTGCGTCGATGAACTGAACCGGATTGCGGCACATTCTTTTGGTAAAGCGGAAACGATTCTAAAATCCATTAATCACAGACTGGACCGTATGCCGGACTGGAAGCGCTATACATATAAACTTAAGAACTTCAAAATTGACAGAGATATTCTGGATAAGGCACTTGAGATAAAAGAAGATGATGATAAGACTCTTTATTTATATCTCAAATGGGTATATGAAGATGAACGTCAGATTGAAAATGTCTTTACGATGTTGGCAGAACGTCCGGATATTTCACTAAAAATGGCAATTACAAAGGAGAAGTTCAAGAAAAAGTTAAGAAATCCGGAATCCAGGCTGAATGAGACTGCTTCTGAGCAGTATGAAGCCATTTTGGATAAACAGGCTGATATATGTATGCAGATATTTTCGAAGCCAATCTGTGTATTGGCAGGAGCAGCGGGAACCGGAAAGACAACGGTTATTAAGGCAATTGTTGAAAATATCGAAAGAGTGCATGGGCAGGCAGCCGGATTTTTACTTATGGCACCGACGGGAAAGGCGGCTGAAAGAATCAAAACCCAGACGGAGAAGAATTCTATGACCATTCATTCGTATCTGGCAGGTAACGGCTGGCTGAACAGGAATTTCACGTTAAAAAGAGTGGGCGGAAGTAAAGGACAGGATGTTAATACAATTATTATAGATGAATGTTCTATGATTGATTTGAATTTATTTGCTGCACTTGTACGCAGTATTAACTGGAACAGTGTACAGAGACTGATACTGGTCGGAGATCCCAATCAGTTACCGCCGATCGGCAGAGGAAAAGTATTCTCCGATACCATTGCATGGCTGAATGAAGAGTATCCTGATAATGTCGGAGTACTTACAGAGAATATCAGACAGCTGGTAAACAGGGTAGAGGGAAATGGATGTGGTATTCTTGATCTTGCGGAATTGTTCATTCAGGAGAAACAGTCGGATATGTCGGAGACTGTGGCAGCCGATGAGTTGAAACGGAAGAAAGAAGAATTATTCACGAAAATAGTGGAAAATGGGAATGGTGACATTGACAAAGATCTGGCCGTTTATTTCTGGAAAGAGCAGAACGATCTGGAAGATATATTGAGGGATGTACTGATTAAAGATATGGAAAATATAACCGGGGTAACGGAATACGCAGGACGACAGGATAAGTTGTGGCAGCAGGCAATCAGAAAATCAGACGGCAGTCCGAATCCGGATATGATACAGATAATTTCACCTTATCGGGGAGAATTTTACGGAACGCAAGCATTAAATTCTTTTATGCAAAGTGAATTTAACCCATATTGGAGTCATAGATATAATCTTGACGGAATCAGTTATTTTGACAAGGTAATTCAATTCCGGAACCGGCCGAAATCAGATATGGCATACGCTTATAATTTGAATAGCAGGGCTACTGAGCAACAGGAAGTCTTTAATGGGGAAATAGGACTTGTCCTGATACATCCATTTGACAGCAAGAATAAGGATTATCTTCATGCCAGCCGGATAGAAAGATTTCAGGTTGTTTTTTCCAATAAGAACAGGAAGAATCTGAAATATAACTATGGAAGAAATTATGGAAGTAATGAAAAGGGATGGAGGCTGCCGGAGCAGAAAGTGCAGGAAAACCTGGAACTTGCTTATGCGATAAGTGTGCATAAATCGCAAGGGTCTGAATTTGATTATGTGTATATTATTATTCCAAAGAGGGACAGTCACCTGTTATCAATGGAGCTTCTTTACACGGCGGTTACGCGGGCACAGAAAAAGGTTACAGTTCTTTTACAGGAGGATATGGGTACGTTAACTTCATTAGGTCATATCGAAAAATCAGCAGTTCGAAGAATCAATTCATCGGTATTCAGGTTTGAGCCATTGCCGGAAGAACTTCTTTATATCCAGAACTGGTATGCAGATGAGAAGAAGCTGGCAACATTATCGGAATATTTTGTAAGATCAAAATCGGAAGTTATTATTGCCAATATGCTGGTAGAAGAGGACGTGCCTTTTGTATATGAGGATCCACTATATGCCCCGGATGGAACCATGTTCTTACCGGACTTTACGGTGCAGTTCAGAGGCGAAACCTATTATTGGGAGCATGTGGGAAGATTAGATCTGCCAGATTACAGCGCACATTGGGAAAGGAAGAAAAAGTGGTATGAGCAGCATTTTCCGGGAAAATTACTGATAACATATGAAGGAAAAGATCTGTCAACGGATGCGATGGCGATTATAAAGGAGCATAAATGATCTGAGGGGAAGAAGCGGTTCGTTTGTAGAAAGAATTTGTCTGTAAGCAGAGATTTGCATGAAAGAAAGGATTTGTCTGTAGGAGGAAACAGCAGGTTGCTTTCCGGTCATAAGCTTTTCTGCTAAGATATCGGTATATCGATAACGGAGGTAGATACGATGGAAACAAAGGATGTTATATTAGAACTTCGTACGAAGAAAGGTTTATCTCAGGATGAACTGGCCGGCAAAGTCATGGTCACAAGACAGGCAGTATCCCGCTGGGAAAATGGGGAAACAGTTCCGAATACGGAGACGTTGAAGCTTTTGTCAAAGGAATTCGGGGTGTCGATCAATACGCTTCTTGGTGCACCTAGAAAGTTAATCTGTCAGTGCTGTGGAATGCCGCTTGAAGATGATGAAATCATAAGCCATGACAGTGATGGGACGCTGAACGAAGACTATTGTAAATGGTGTTATGCGGATGGCACTTATACTTACAGTAATATGGACGATCTGATTGATGTATGTGTTAAAAATATGATCAATGAGAATTTCACGGAGGAACAGGTGCGGGCTTATATGAAAGATCTGCTTCCAAAGTTAGATTACTGGAAACGATATGAGGAGCTTGGTGACAATGGAGAATTTGAGGCATTCAAGAAGCAGCTGATACAGGAAATCAATGATCTTCATATAGAAGGAATGCCGAAAGTTGAAAAGCTGAATGCGCTTGTCGGAAAGTATGTGAATCTGGAATATCCGCTGCCGAATGGCAAACGTGTGAAGTTACTGGATGACCAGACGACGTATCTGGGGAATCAGCTGGAGTGTGAGTTTGGCGGCGACAGGTGCTTTGGAGTGCTGGCGGGGATGGATTTTATTATGGTTTGTACGTATGAGGCGGGAGGCGAAAATCCGGAGCTGGTGGTGTATAAGAAGAGGTGAGTGAATAGTAAATAAGCGAAACCATGGAAAAAGGTGTAGAAGAAAAAACACTTTTTTCTATGGTTTTTTTAGTAAGTTCTAGTATGGTATTAATAATGTCATTTAAGGTTTAATTTAGTCAAAAAACGATAGAATGACTAAATTGAATGAATTGACGACCAAGATAATTTATGCTATAAATATAATTAAATATGCGGTACATACTAGAAATAACTAAATAAATGATAATGGGGGAATTGAATGAGAGATTATAATTACAGAAAAAATTGGAATGATTTGCTAACGCCGGAAATAGTTAAGAAGCTTACTCTTATTCATGAATATAAGGGAGAACAAAGATTATTTATTGAAGCACATAAAGATGAACTAAAAGAACTGGTAGAAATAGCAAAAGTTCAAAGTACAGAGGCTTCAAATAAGATCGAAGGCATTTCAACAGCAGACGATAGATTGAAAAATTTAGTACAGGCGAAAACAACACCGCGAAATCGTGATGAATCTGAAATAGCAGGGTATAGAGATGTTTTGAATACAATACATGAGAATTATGATTATATTCCAATTAATGCCAATTATATTTTACAACTACACAGAGATTTATATAAATTTCTTGGAAATATAGATGGAGGAATATTTAAGACATCAGATAATATTATCAGGGAAATGGATGCGGAAGGAAATGAAAAAATTCGCTTTAGGCCAGTAGCCGCGTGGGAAACACCGGCTTCTATAGATGAATTGTGTAAAGCTTATAATGAAGCCAAGGGAGAAGCAGATTCATTATTACTGACTATGATGTTTATTTTAGATTTTTTATGTATCCATCCATTTAACGACGGAAATGGAAGAATGAGTCGGCTGCTTACATTGCTTTTGTTATATCAGTCAGGATTTATTGTAGGAAAGTACATTAGTATCGAAAAGATAATTGAAGGATCAAAAGAAACTTATTACGAAGTACTTCAAGACAGTTCAATAAACTGGCACGAGAATGAAAACGACTACAAGCCTTTTGTAAACTATATGTTGGGAGTAATCGTAAATGCCTATAAGGAATTTGAATCCAGAGTAAAGTTATTGACGAATCCGAATTTGACAAAAGCAGATCGTATTCGCGCAGTAATAAAAAATCATATAGGGGCAATTACAAAGTCTGAACTAATGGAAATGAATCCGGACATAAGTGATACGACTATACAAAGAACTTTAGCAGCGTTACTGAAATGCGGAGAAATAGAAAAAATCGGCGGAGGCCGTTACACAAAATACGTGTGGAAATTGGAGGACTAAATGATTACAGGTGAATTAAAAAATAAAATTGATAATTTATGGGATATCTTTGCTTCAGGAGGTTTGGTGAATCCATTAGAAGTAATTGAACAGATTACCTATCTGATGTTTATTCATGATCTGGACGATTCAGACAATACAAGAGCAAAAGAGAGTGCAATGCTTGGACTTCCATATCAAAGCATTTTTTCAGAAGAGGTGAAGATTGGAGAAAGAACAATTGATGGTTCACAGTTGAAATGGTCTGTCTTTCATGATTTTCCGGCGGACAGAATGTATTCGGTAATGCAGGAATGGGTATTTCCATTTATCAAAACATTACACAGCGATAAGAACAGTGCATATTCAAAATATATGGATGATGCAATTTTTAAATTGCCGACACCACTTGTGTTATCAAAAGTGGTAGATTCCTTAGATGAAATATATAAGATGATGAATGAAATACAGACTGCAGACGTGAGGGGCGATGTGTACGAGTATCTTTTGGAAAAAATAGCACAGTCAGGACGTAATGGTCAGTTTAGAACTCCGAGACACATTATCCGTATGATGGTGGAAATGATGGATCCTTCAAGTGATGAGGTGATCTGTGATCCGGCTTGCGGTACATCGGGATTCCTGATTGCAGCAGGAGAATATTTGAAAGAAAAGAAGAAGGAAGAAATTTTCTTTGATAAGCAGAAGAAAGAGCATTATATGAATCATATGTTTCATGGGTATGACATGGATAGAACCATGCTTCGTATAGGAGCCATGAATATGATGACACATGGAATTGAGAATCCATTTATCGAATACAGAGACAGCTTGTCCGATCAGAATCAGGATAAAGGCAAGTATTCATTGATACTTGCAAATCCACCATTTAAGGGAAGCCTGGATGCGGAATCAGTATCGGGAGATTTGCTAAAAGTATGTAAGACAAAGAAGACAGAATTATTGTTCCTGGCATTATTTGTCCGCATGTTAAAAGTGGGTGGAAGATGTGCATGTATCGTTCCAGATGGAGTATTATTTGGCTCATCGAAAGCACATAAAGACATTCGAAAAGAAATTGTTGAAAATCAACGCTTAGAAGCAGTTATTTCCATGCCTTCCGGTGTATTTAAACCATATGCAGGAGTATCGACGGCGATTCTAATATTTACAAAGACAGAACATGGTGGAACGGATAATGTCTGGTTCTATGATATGACAGCAGATGGATTTAGCTTAGATGATAAGCGGTCACCAATTGCGGAAAACGATATCCCGGATATTATTGAACGGTTTAAAAATCTGGACAAAGAAATTGACAGAAAACGCACAGATAAATCATTTATGGTTCCAAAACAGGATATCGTTGAGAATGGTTATGATCTCAGTATTAATAAATATAAGGAAATCGAGTATGTACCGGTTGAGTATCCATCTACAATAGAAATTATGACCAATATTCGTGAAATTGAGATGGAGATTGGGAAAGAAATGGAAGAGTTGGAAAAGCTGTTGGATTTGTAGGATATTTTTACAGGATAAGATAAAAGTATCAGGTGAAAAGCTTGACATTTACAGCCCAAATAGGCAAAAAAATAGTCAACCCCAGGAGCAAAGGATTCTAAGCAATGATGTGCCTACTCCTATTCGGGAACCCAGCTTTAATCCATCATAAGTTGACTATTATTGATAATAGCATAAGTAATGGGTATGTCAAGATTTCGGGAGAAATTTAATAGATGAGTGGTAAATTAAGTGAAAGAAAGGAAATGCAAATTCGGATTTGCGGGAAAAAGATGGAATACAGATTTGAAGATATTCTTGAAATAAGAAATGGAAAAAATCAAAAGGCAGTAGAAAATCCAGAAGGCCGTTATCCTATATATGGGAGTGGTGGAGTGATAGGGTATGCAGATGATTATATATGTGAAGCAGATACTATAATAATAGGACGTAAGGGGAGCATCAATAATCCAATTTATGCTTCAGAGCCTTTTTGGAATGTTGATACTGCATTCGGATTATCAGTTAAAAAAGATTTTGTGTTACCAAGATATTTGTACTATTTTTGTAAAAAATTTGATTTTGGAAAATTAAATAAAACGGTTACAGTACCTAGCTTGACAAAGTCTGATTTATTGAAAATAAAAATAAATGTACCAGTTAAAGAAGAACAACAAGCGATAATTGATAAGTTAATGAAAATAGAGTCGATTATGGCATTTAGAAAAATAGAGTTGGATTATTTAGATGTATTGATTAAGGCCCGATTTGTCGAGATGTTTGGAAATGCAAGAGAAAATCCGAAAGGATATAAAATGGTTCTTTTTAATGATATAGTAGAATACATGGGAGATATTGGTTCAAATGGTGCAAATAAGGTTATTGTTAATCATCTTGACATGAAGGATGAAGAAGATTATGCAATGATGGTTAGATTTACTAACTTTACAAAAAATGATTTTGAGGATGACGTAAAGTTCGTTTCAAAAGAGGCTTATGATTTCTTTAAAAAGTCTCAAATTTTTGGTGGAGAGCTTATTATTTGTAAAATTGGCAGTGCAGGACAGAACTATGTGATGCCCTACTTAGATAGGCCTGTTTCTCTTGGATTAAATCAGATAATGGTAAGAATAAAAGATATAATTTTAATGCCTTATCTATATCAATATTTGCATACAGATTATGGTGAACTTCTAATTTCAGGCTGTATTAACGGAGCAGTAACTAAAACGATTACAAAGACCGAATTAAAGAAAATACCAGTAATGTTGCCGCCAATGGAATTACAGAAGAAGTTTGTTGATTTTGTAATTCAAGTCGACAAATCAAAAGTTGCAGTACAAAGGGCATTGGATGAAACACAGATATTGTTCGATTCGCTGATGCAAAAATATTTTGGATAAATATACTTGAAATATGAGAAACGTTTAGAGTAAAAGATGATAATAAATTGTTAAAGACAGGAGCAGGATGTTGGTATTTCGAAAGGAGATACTAACATGGAAGAGAAGATTGTAATTGTACTGAATGAAATGTCAGAGTATTTATCAATAACTCAGATGAAAAAATTACAGGAAGTGATTATTAAAACGTTTGCGGATAATGAGGCTAGTAAAGTTGAAATCTCAAATGAAGAATTCTTAAAAATGTTCCTTGATGCAAAACGAATTGAGGGATGTTCAGAACGAACAATTATTTATTATCAGGCAACTGTAAAACATTTGTTGTCACAAATAACTACAGAAGTTCGTAAAATTACAACAGAAGAAATTCGAGAATATTTATCGAAGTATCAAAAGTGGAATAATTGTTCTAATGTGACGATAGATAATGTGCGGCGAAATATTTCAAGTTTCTTTTCGTGGTTAGAAGAGGAAGATTATATTTTGAAAAGCCCAATGAAAAGAATACATAAAATAAAAACCAAAACGGTTGTAAAAAGTGTAATTTCGGATGAAGGAATAGAGAAGCTCCGGGATAACTGTAATGAAAAAAGAGATTTGGCGATTATTGATCTTCTATACTCTACAGGCATCAGAGTTGGAGAATTAGTAAATTTAAATATAGATGACATTGATCTTGAAGGCAGAGAATGTATTGTATATGGAAAAGGTGATAAAGAACGCCGTGTTTATTTTGATGCGAAAGCAAAGGTTCATTTGAAAGAATATATAGATAATAGAACCGATAATAATAATGCTTTATTTGTTACATTAGATGCGCCACATGATAGATTGAAAATAAGCGGTGTAGAAATAAGATTACGAAATCTTGGAAAAAAACTTGCACTTGAAAGAATTCATCCACATAAATTTCGGCGATCAATGGCAACAAGAGCAATCGATAAGGGAATGCCGATTGAACAAGTGCAGAAGCTTTTGGGACATTCTCAAATTGATACAACTATGCAGTATGCAATGGTTAATCAAAATAATGTGAAAACGGCTCATCAGAAGTATATGGCCTAAAATTTCTAAATTCGGATTTGCAGAGATTGTATAAATGAAATACAAATTGAAAGAGATATTTGATTTGCATATGGGTAAAACCCCATCAAGAAATAATGCGGAATATTGGAATAGTAACGAATATAAATGGATATCCATAGCAGATTTATCTAAAACAGGAAAGTATATTAGAGATACGAAAGAACATTTATCTAAACAGGCAATTGACGAGAGTGGAATTAAACTTATTCCTGCAAATACTGTTATTATGAGTTTTAAGTTATCAATTGGAAAAACTGCTATAACGGCAGAAGATATGTATTCTAACGAGGCAATAATGGCATTTCATGATAAACATGTTGTAGATATTCTTCCTGAATATTTGTTTTATATGTTTAAATTTAAAAATTGGGATGAAGGTAGTAATAAAGCTGTAATGGGAAAGACACTTAATAAAGCTACTTTGTCTGATGTGGAGATTGATGTTTGTTCTATAGAGAAACAGAGAGAAATTGTTGATATTCTCAATAAAATAATGAATATTTTGGAAAATAGAGATAATGAGATAGTTTTATTAGATAATCTTATCAAAGCCCGATTTGTCGAGATGTTTGTAAAAAATGAATATGATTGGAAAGAAGTGACTATTGCAGAAGTTTGTATAGATATGAGAACGGGACCATTTGGAAGTTCGTTGCATCATGATGAATTTGTAGATAAAGGGGTCTTTGTTCTAGGAATAGATAATGCGGTAGAAAATACATTTTCATATAATCGTATGAGATATATAACAGAAGAAAAATATGAAAAATTAAAGCGTTATACAGTATATCCTGGTGATGTGATTATTACAATTATGGGAACAGTTGGAAAAGCTGTAGTGATACCTAAGAATATGCCTAAAGCAATTAATACTAAGCATTTGGCATGCTTGACTCCTAATACAGAGATAGTAGATTCATATTTTCTGGTAAACGCATTTCAAATTCATCCATTAATCCGTCACCAATTAGAAAGTCAATGTAAGGGTGCAATAATGGATGGATTAAATTTAACAATTATTAAGGGACTTAAATTTAAATTACCGCCTATAAAATTACAAAGAAAGTTTGTTGAGTTTTATAATCAAGTCGACAAATCAAAAGTTGTAGCTTAAATAATATTAAATATAAATAATATTTGGGAGGTTATTATGGAACAGTTAAGCGAATACATGCCTTATTTTACATCAATAATATGTGCATTGATTTCTGGAATCGTTACGTATATAGTTTCTAGAAAACAGACAAAAAATGAAATAAATAAATTAATAAAACAGCATGAACTTAATTTAGAATCGCAAAGAAAACAGTATGAACATGAAATTGCAATTCTGAATCTGGAACATGAACACCAACTTAAATTGAAAGATAAAGAGTTAGAAAATAAACTTAGTGGTGATATGATGAATACACTTATTTCGGAAGCAATGAAAAATCCGGAAATAAAAAGACAGTTTAATCAAGGAGTAACAGATGGATTAAAGAAGCATCGATAGAATGGAGGGGTTCTATGATAACTAACTTCGATTATTTAAAAAAAGATTCAAAATTTTCAAGATTTGCAGATGTTGCCATATCGGCAGAAAAGATTATACTCATGGATCCGGAAGCCAGTATTCTTAATAGCCGAAGAGCGATGGAATTTGCAATAAAGTGGATGTATTCTGTAGATTCAGAACTTGAAATGCCCTATCAGGACAACCTGCAAAGTCTGATGAATGCGGAAGAGTATAGACAGATTGTAGGACCTGATTTGTGGAAACGTATGGATTATATCCGCAGAAGTGGAAATAGTGTTGCACATAATAATAAAAAATTAGGTGTGGATGAGGCAATGCTGTGTCTGGAAAATTTGTTCATATATCTAGACTATATTGCATATTGTTATTCGACGCAATATGAGGAGCATTCTTTTGATAAAACAATTATTACTTCCAGGATTGAGAAAGCAAAGAAATCCAAAGAAGCTGTGGCTGCAACGAAAAACGAATTGGAAAAAGAACAGCAGAAGTCAGCAAAACAAGAACTTGATTTGAAGAAATTAATTGCAGAAAATGCTTCACTAAGGGATGAATTATCTGCCCGCAGACAGGAGCAGCAGCCGACCTATGTTCCGAAACCACTTGATCTGTCAGAGTATAAAACAAGAAAACTTTACATTGATTCGATGTTGACGGATGCAGGATGGACCGAAGGCGAAGATTGGTTGAATGAAGTAGAACTTTCTGGAATGCCGAATAAGTCGGAAACGGGATTTGCAGATTATGTTCTCTATGATGATATGCATCGGCCATTAGCAGTTATCGAGGCGAAAAGAACGTGTGTGGATGTTTCAAAAGGCAGGCAGCAGGCGAAACTTTATGCGGATTTATTGGAGCAGGAATATAAAAGAAGACCAGTCATTTTCATGACAAATGGATTTGAAACCCGTATCATTGACGGACAATATCCAGAAAGAAAATGTGCGTCTATTTATTCAAAAAGAGATTTGGAAAAATGGTTCAATTTATTGACTATGCGGACAAGCCTGAAGCATGTGACAGTAGATAAGGATATTGCTGGTCGTTACTATCAGGAAGCGGCTGTTAAAGCAGTATGTAACAGTTTTGATGAAAAGAATCGGAGAAAAGCGTTGCTTGTTATGGCGACAGGTTCAGGAAAGACAAGAACGGTAATTGCATTGTGTGATTGTTTGCTGAAAGCAGGATGGGTGAAAAATATTTTATTCCTTGCGGATAGAAATTCTCTGGTAACACAGGCAAAACGAAGCTTTGTAAATATGTTACCAAATCTGTCGTGTACGAATCTTGTTGAGGAAAAAGATAATTATAATGCACATTGTGTCTTTTCAACGTATCAGACAATGATCAATTGCATTGATACGATAAGTGATAAAGAAGGAAAATTATTTACATGTGGTCATTTTGATTTAGTAATATGTGATGAAGCGCACCGGTCCATTTATAACAAGTACAGAGATATTTTTTCGTATTTTGATGCTCCGTTGGTTGGCCTTACAGCTACGCCGAAGGACGAGATCGATAAGAATACATATGAAGTTTTTGAACTGGAAAATGGAGTGCCGACATATGGATACGATTTGGCGCAGGCCGTAAAAGATGGATATCTTGTTGATTACGTTTCGGTTGAATCGAAACTTAAGTTCATTGAACAGGGAATCGTATATGACGAACTGTCAGAAGAAGACAGGAAAGCGTATGAGAAAACATTTGAGGACGAACATGGTGAACTGCCGGAAGCAATAGGTTCGTCAGCTCTCAATACATGGATATTTAATGAAGATACGATAAAACATGTTTTGAATATATTGATGAGGGATGGAATTAAGATTGATTATGGTCAGAAACTTGGTAAGACTATCATATTTGCAAAGAATCATGCTCATGCGGAGAAGATACTGGAAATATTCAATAAGGAATATCCGCATCTTACGAATTATGCAAATGTAATAGACAATTATATGACCTATGCACAGAGTGCAATAGATGAATTCTCAGATCCAAAGAAGCTGCCGCAGATTGCGATTTCGGTAGACATGTTAGATACTGGGATTGACGTGCCGGACGTGCTGAATTTGGTATTCTTCAAAAAGGTAATGAGCAAAGCAAAATTTTGGCAGATGATTGGGCGTGGTACAAGGCTTTTCCAAGGATTGCTTGATGGAGAAGATAAAGAGAAATTTTATATATTTGATTTCTGCGGGAATTTTGAATTTTTCAGAATGAACAAAGGAAAAGCAACTGCTAATATGATGGCACTCCAAGGGGCGATTTTTAACTTAAAATTCGAAATTTCCTATAAACTTCAGGATATAGAATATCAGATTGACAGACTGGTTGCATATCGAAAAGCATTAGTCATGCAAATGAGCGAGAAAGTACGAGAATTACCGAGGGATAATTTTGCGGTTCGTCAGCATTTGAAATATGTGGATTTGTATTCGTCGGAAGAAAATTATAATGCATTGACATATGAGGACACATTAATTGTGAAAGAAGAGGTAGCACCGTTAATATTATCAGATGGAGATGAAGCAAGTGCTGTTCGGTTTGATGCGCTGATGTATGGAATTGAATTAGCGTATTTGGCTGGTAAGAAGTATTCAAGAGCGCGCTCTGATCTGCACAAAAAGATTGCAGGAATTGCCAGTGTGGCAAATATTCCTGAAATTCAGGCACAGACAGATTTGATTAATAAGGTTTTAAATACAGATTATGTTGATACTGCGGGAATAAATGAATTTGAAGAAATCAGAGAGAAGTTGCGTAATCTGATGAAGTATTTGCCGAATTCAAGTATTCGTTATGATACAAACTTTACGGATGAAGTGCTTTCGACCGAGTGGAATGAGTCTGAACTTGAAAATGATGATCTCAAGAATTACAAAGCGAAGGCAGAGTATTATATCAGGCAGCATCAGGATAATATTGCAATTGCAAAATTAAAGAGAAATAAACCGTTAACGTCGACAGATATTGCAATGTTGGAAGAAGTATTATGGAGTGAGGTAGGCACAAAGCAGGATTATGAACAGGAATTTGGTGAAAAACCACTGGGTGAATTTGTCCGAGAGATTGTCGGACTTGATATGAATGCTGCAAAAGAAGCATTTTCGGAATATTTGACAAATGCAAGCCTTGACAGCAGGCAGATTTATTTTGTGAATCAGATAGTAGAATATATTGTTCACAATGGAATGATGAAAGATCTTTCGGTTCTTCAGGAGTCACCATTTACAGATAGAGGAAGTGTGGTTGAGATATTTACCGATCTGAGTGTATGGATGGGAATTAGAAAGGTTATAGACATGATAAATGCTAATGCTGTAGCATAAAGGTATGATAAATTGCAGTAGTTCATGCTACATCATAAAGGGATAATAAATTGCAGTAGTTCATACGAATGCAGATCGTTTCTTCAGGATAGAGATCCGCTTACTGTTCCGTCTACGAGAAGAAATCCGGTCTTGGCAGATGTATTTAATCGCCTGGGATATATGGAGCGAAAGGGTAGTGGATTTGGAAAGATTATCGGTGGATATGAATTTCAGATTAATTATAATGAAACGAAAAGACCGTCTTTTCGGTCAGACAGATATCAGTTTACGGTGGTGATGCCGAATTTGAATTATAATAGAATTCAGAATGTCCCTCAGGATGTCCCTCAGAATGTCCCTCAGAATGTCCCTCAGAATAACTTGAAGAATCCATTGGATATTCAAATTTTAAATATGATTAATAAGAATAATAAGATAAGCACCGAGAAAATGGCAATGACTTTGGGAATAAGTTCAAAGACGGTGAAACGTCATATTAAAGAGATGGATATGGTTCAATTTATCGGTCGGGGATCCAATGGTCATTGGGAAATACAAAAGAAGGAGAAACAAAAATGATTAAAATATTATTCATCTGCCACGGCAGGATTTACCGGGAGTGAAAAACTTCTGTAAATCAAGCACCTTTTGTATTTCAAGCGAAGTTTTACCAACGATTTACCAATATTTCTAGAGAGCTGGACTTGCAGATTATGGGACTAAAATGAGAAGATTGTCCAATTGAAGAAATCGATGGGAGAGAGGAAGGTACCTACCCCTCATGTATGCAGGCACACCTTTTGCTCTAATATGGCAAAATCCGGGATG
>OFML01000671.1_pt1 | contig 24729 bp, 20 predicted proteins | sample 1541831 | NCBI WGS metagenome assembly OFML01 (sample SAMN04209237, study PRJEB22552) | human gut metagenome | biome: gut; material: feces | host: Homo sapiens | place: USA: Oklahoma | reverse complement strand
GGCAAGTACTCTGTAAGTACATCCAACCGTAACTTCGAGGGTCGTCAGGGACCAGGTTCCCGCACCATCCTTGCCAGCCCATACGTAGCAGCTGCTGCCGCTATTACAGGTAAGATTACCGACCCAAGAGAGTTTATGTAATGTTAAGTGTTCAATGTTAAATGTTAAATTGAAATGAAACAGAAATTCAATGTAATCACATCAAGTTGCATTCCTCTTCCTTTGGAGAATGTAGATACAGACCAGATCATCCCAGCCCGTTTCCTCAAGGCCATCGATAAAGAGGGCATGGGCGACAACCTCTTCCGCGACTGGCGCTACAATGCCGACGGAACTCCAAAGCCAGACTTCGTGATGAACGACCCATCTTACAGTGGTGTCATTCTCGTAGCTGGCAAGAACTTCGGCTCTGGTTCTTCCCGTGAGCACGCAGCCTGGGCTATCGCAGGTGCAGGCTTCCGTGTAGTCATCAGCTCTTTCTTTGCTGATATCCACAAGAACAACGAGTTGAACAACCTCGTATTGCCAGTAGTAGTAAGCGAGGAATTCCTGAAAGAACTCTTCGAGAGCATCGACAAGGATCACAAGACAGAGGTGAAGGTAGATCTTCCTAACCAGACCGTGACCAATCTTGCTACCGGCAAGAGCGAGCACTTCGAAATCAACGGCTACAAGAAACACTGTTTGGAGAATGGTTTGGACGATGTAGACTTCCTCGTTCAGAACCGCGACAAGGTTGAGGCTTGGGAAGCTAAAAACAAGTAATTATGAACGTTAACGCAAAGAGAGATAATTCCCGCATCAAGGAGATTGAGATCATGGACTGCACGCTGCGCGACGGCGAGCAGACCAATGGTGTCAGTTTCCTTCCTCACGAGAAGTTGATGATAGCAAGAATGCTGTTGCACGACATCAATGTAGATCGCATTGAGGTGGCTTCAGCGCGTGTGTCAGAAGGTGAAAAGGATGCTGTCGCTCGAATTTGCCGTTATGCTAAGACTATAGGTAAACTGGATTCCGTTGAGGTATTGGGATTCGTGGATAACAACAAGAGTGTGGATTGGATTGCTGAATGCGGTGGTCATGTCATCAACCTCTTGGCTAAGGGTAGCTACAAGCACTGCACCCAGCAACTCAAGATGTCGCCTGAGGAGCATCTCGCTCATATTAAGCAGACCATCGACTATGCTTTGAGCAAGGGATTCACCGTGAATCTCTATTTGGAGGACTGGTCGAGCGGTATGCGTGACAGTCGTGACTATCTCTTCATGATGATGGATGAGTTGGTAAAACTGCCTATCAAGCGCTTCCTTCTTCCTGATACGTTGGGTATTCTGAACCCATTGCAGTGTGTGGAGTATATGCGCCAGATGGTGCGCCGTTATCCGAATTCTCACTTCGACTTCCATGCCCATAACGACTACGATCTGGCTGTGAGCAACTCGCTGGCTGCCGTATTGAGCGGCGCCAAGGGTCTTCACGTTACCGTGAATGGTCTGGGTGAGCGTTGTGGCAATGCACCATTGGCAAGTGTTCAGGTGATTCTGAAAGACATGTTCGAGGCAAAGACCAATATTAAGGAAGACCGTCTGAACGATATTTCCCGATTGGTTGAAGGATATAGTGGTATTGCCGTGGCTCCGAATACTCCGGTAGTAGGAGACAACGTCTTTACCCAGGTAGCTGGTGTGCATGCCGATGGTGACAACAAGGACAAGCTTTATTGCAACGACCTGGTACCTGAGCGTTTCGGCAGACATCGTGAGTATGCGTTGGGTAAGAACTCTGGTAAGGCGAATATCGTGCAGAACCTCAATGAACTGGGATTGGAACTGACGCCTGAGCAGACCAAGGCGGTGACCAAGCGAATCACAGAACTCGGTGACCGCAAGGAACTGGTAACCCAGGACGACCTGCCATACATCGTGAGTGATGTTTTGAAGCATGGAGCTCCAGAGGATAAGGTGAAACTGGTAAGTTACATGGTATCAACCTCATACGGTTTGAAGCCTATCGCCAGCGTGAAGGTAGAAATAGAGGGTAAGGAGTATGAAGACCGTAGCTCTGGTGATGGTCAGTATGATGCCTTCGTGAAAGCCCTCCGCAATATCTACAAGGTGAAGCTCGGCAAAACCTTCCCTAAGCTCGACAACTATCAGGTAACCATCCCACCTGGTGGTCGTACCGATGCCCTCGTTCAGACCGTCATTACCTGGCGTGAAGGTGACCGTATCTGGCGCACCCGAGGCTTGGATGCTGACCAGACAGAAGCAGCTATTAAGGCAACGCTGAAGATGATTAATATGTATGAGGCAGATAAGAGCGACGAACAGGCTGTATCGCCTCGAAATCTGGATATGGAATAATATCTCCGAAGATTACGAAATTATCTCCGAAGATTACAGAATTATCTCCGAAGGTTATAAACGATAAAACAATTAAAAAATCAAATAAGATGAAATTAAACATTGCAGTTCTCGCCGGTGATGGTATCGGACCAGAGATTATGAAGCAGGGCGTAGCAGTTATGCAGGCCATTGCAGAGAAGTTCAACCACGAGTTTACTTACAACGAGGCTATCTGCGGCGCTCACGCTATTGACGAGGTAGGTGATCCATTCCCAGAGGAGACCTTCAAAACTTGTATGGATGCTGACGCAGTGCTCTTCGCAGCCGTTGGTGACCCACGTTTCGACAACAACCCTACAGCCAAGGTTCGTCCTGAGCAGGGCTTGCTCGCTATGCGTAAGAAGTTGGGCCTCTTCGCCAATGTTCGCCCAGTAGCCACATTCGATTGTCTGCTCCACAAGTCACCATTGAAGGATGAACTCCTGAAGGGTGCTGACTTCGTAGTTATCCGCGAGTTAACTGGCGGTATGTACTTCGGTGAAAAGTATCAGGATAACGATAAGGCATACGATACAGATATCTATACCCGTCCTGAGATTGAGCGCATCCTGAAGGTAGCTTTCGAGTTTGCCATGAAACGCAACAAGCACTTGACAGTAGTAGATAAGGCAAACGTATTGGCATCTTCTCGTCTCTGGCGTCAGATTGCCAAGGAGATGGAGCCACAGTATCCTGAGGTAAACACCGATTATATGTTCATCGACAACGCTTCTATGCGCGTATTGACAGAGCCTACATTCTTCGATGTCATCGTTACAGAGAATACCTTCGGCGATATCCTGACCGATGAGACTTCTTGCATCACCGGTTCTATGGGCTTGCAGCCATCTAGCTCTCTCGGTGAGCACACACCATTGTTCGAGCCTGTTCATGGTTCATGGCCACAGGCAGCTGGCAAGAACCTGGCTAACCCGGTAGCTCAGATTCTTTCTGCAGCTATGTTGTTGGAGCACTTCGGTTTGAACGAGGAGGGTGCCTTGATCCGCAAGGCTGTAGATGCTTCTCTCGATGCCAATGTCCGCACACCTGAAATTCAGGTTGAGGGCGGTGCTCACTATGGCACAACTGAGGTTGGCGCATGGATCGTTAACTGGATTAAGAATGCTTAATCTGTAAATGGATTTCTCGGCGCTGGGTGAATTAGTCTATCCAGATGCTTTATAGATAAAAGCCTTAAGAGGAGTGTTTCTTTCTCTTAAGGCTTTTCTTGTTGATTGTCCTGTCTTTCTGAAATTTAGTTCTTTTTGTAAACTCAAATAAGTTTTATAGTTTTTTATTTGGCAGTTTGTAAAAGTCTTCTTAACTTTGCACCATGAAAAGTTTTTATACATTATTATTGGCATCGATGGTTTCTTTATCTGTATCTGCGCAGAACGTAGATGCCGACAAGGCACGTGCTGCTCAGAATAAAGCCTTGCGCGATTCACTCTCCAAGGCTACAGAAGTGCTTGCATATCATCCAGACAGTATCGATCTGCGACTGAAAAAGGCTGCTTGGAATATACAGCTGGAGCAGTGGCAATATGCCAAGGATGATCTTGATAAGGTACTCTTTCTGAACAATACCAATATCGCCGGTTTGTTCTATCGTGCCTTTGTCAATGAGAAGTTGCTCCGTTATAACTTTGCGCGTCTAGATTATCAGAATCTTCTGGTACTTGTTCCTGGCAACTTCCAGGCGCAACTCGGTCTGGCTTTGCTCAATGAGAAAGATAAGCATTATACCGAGGCTTACGATGGCATTAACAGTCTGATAGAGCAGTACCCTGACAGTGCGATGGCTTATGCTGCAAGAGGTGGCATGGAGAAGGAGAGGGGTATGCTTGAGCTGGCAGAGTTTGATTACGCCAAGGCGATGGAGTTGGATGCCGGTAATGAGGATTTTGCTTTCAATCATGTAGACATCCTGATTCTGCTTGGAAGAAAAGACGAAGCCTATCGTGATTTGAAGAAACTGCTCGATGCCGGTTGCCAGCCTGGCAGGTTGCAAGGTTTCTATGCAAGGTTGAAAAAGAAGAAAAAGTAGTATTTAAGAGTTATAAAAAAGAGTTTTTAAAGATAATAAGACAAGAAATGCATAAAATTATTCCCTATATCCTGGCTGCCTGTTGTCTCTGTATGGTGGCATCCTGCGATACCGTCTTCGATGTCCATCCGTATGATGTGCATGTCGACGGCGATAGAAATCTGAATGTTACCAATATTCAGAAGATTGAGGCTGCAGTAAAGTCGAAAGATACCATCCGTTTTGCTATGATCAGCGATTCACACCAGTGGTTGGATGATTTGAAGAGTGAGGTGAATGATATCAATCGCCGCAGTGATTCCCTCGATTTCGTGATTCATTGTGGAGACCTTACCGACTTTGGTGCTACCCGTGAGTTTCAGTGGACCCGTGACCATCTTCAGAAGTTGAAGATACCTTTCGTGGCTCTGCTGGGTAATCATGACTGTTTGGGAACAGGTAACCAGTCTTATCAGAAAATCTTTGGTAATCCGGATTTCAGTTTCATTGCCGGTAAGGTAAAGTTTGTCTGTCTCAATACCAATGCCATAGAGTTTGACTATTCTCGCCCTGTACCTAATTTCGATTTCATGGAAGAGCAGGTTAAGGCTGATGCAGATGACTTTTCGCGTACCATTGTCTGTATGCATGCTGCCCCTTATTCAGAGCAGTTTAATAATAATGTAGCTAAGGTCTTCAATTTTTATACCCATCAGTTTCCAGGTTTGATGTGCTGTCTTTATGGTCATGGTCATCATACCAAGCAAGAAGATATTTATGGCGATGGCATCATCTATTATCAGGTGGCTAATGCCGCTAAGCATCAATACTATATATTCACCATTACTCCAACAGATTATCGTTATGAAGTTATTGAGTTTTAAGCATATATTCATTCTGGGAGCTTTGCTTGCTGCAGGTTCTGTACAGGCTCATGCAGCCGATGAGGTTACCGGGAAAAGTGAGGAGTTGGAACTGACGGATAGTATCGTTCATGATACGCTGGTGTTGGCGGATGGCAAACTGACCCGATATGACCGCCGCATTATGCGCTACCGTAAGCATTGGAATTTGCTGATACCTACTAGTGGTATCATTCAGACCTGTGGCAATATGGGTATCATTTCGCTGGGTATCGGATGGGAATATGGTAAGCGCCGCCAGTGGGAAACGCAGCTCTTGTTTGGCTACATCCCGAAGTTCAGTTCTGACGATGAGAAGTTAACCATGACGCTCAAGGAGAATTTCATTCCTTGGCGTCGTAATATCGGTAAGGGCTGGTGGTTTGAACCGCTGGAGTGCAGCCTGTATTTCAATACGGTATTCGGGCATGATTTCTGGACAAAGCAGCCTACCAAGTATGAAAGCGGCTATTATCCGTTCTCTACCAGAGTCCGTCCTAATATCGCCTTGGGTGAACGTTTTAAGTATGATATTCCGCACAATAAACGTAAGCGTATCAAGAGTATTACGTTCTTCTATGAGTTGGGTACAACGGATATCTACTTTATGCGTTTCTACCGTAATGGCAATGCCGGTTTCTGGGATGTCTTCGGCCTTTCTATCGGTGCCAAAGTGCAGTACCTTTAAACCAAGAACTGGTTGATGAGTTTGCTTACTCTGATGATATCTTCATCGTTGAGCGATGAGTTGCAAGGCAGACTCAGTTCTTCGTCAGCTATTCTCTTAGCTATCGGAAATTCCAGATGATTCATTTCCGGATAGCATGGCTGCAGATAGGGTGGGCGGAAGTAATGAATCTTTGTGCCGACCCCATTCTCTGCCAGAAAAGCTTTCAGTTGGTCTCGTTTCCGGGTAAGGAAAGGGAAGACGTGGAAAACATTTTCATGAGCAGGAGAGATGAGTTTCGCAGCGATGCATCTGTCCTTGATATCGTCATCCAGGTGTTCCAGGTATAGCTGTACCTGTCTGTGTCTCGCTTTCTGTTCGTTCTCTGGATATTGCAGTTTCACATTCAGTACCGCAGCCTGAATCTCATCCATGCGCGAGTTGACGCCCTGGTATCTGAAGATGCCGTCTTCTATCTTTCCATATTCATGTAGTGACATGATGGCTTCCGCCAATTCCCTGTTATTGGTAGTTACAGCTCCCGCATCTCCCAATGCTCCCAGATTTTTGCTAGGATAAAAACTGTGGGCAGCAGCATCCGAAAGATTTCCGGTATATCTTCTTTTCGATGGTTTTTCAGAAGAATCAGATAGAGTAGTGGAGCATCCGAATCCCTGCGCATTGTCTTCGAAAAGCAAGAGATGATGCTTCTTGCAGATTTCAGCAATCTTCGGAGTCCATGCCAGTTTGCCATAGAGATGAACAATCATGATGGCTTTGGTCTTCGGTGTGATTCGGGCTTCTATCAGTTGGTCATCTATCTGTAATGTACCGATATTGGCATCCACCAATACAGGTGTCAGTCCTACGCTGCTGATGGCAAGTACGGTAGCGAAATAAGTGTTGGCAGGCACAATCACCTCATCACCTTTCTGCAACTTTCCGATAGCCAGTTCGCCCATCAGCATCAGTTTGAGCGCATCCGTCCCGTTAGCGCAGCTGATGCAGTATTCAGTACCGATAAACTGTGCATACGATTTCTCAAACCTTTTTACGGCTTCACCTTGCAGATACCATCCGCTGTTGACCACCTTGTTGATAGCATCCTTTATCTCCTTCTCGTAAGGCTCATTGATAGCCTTCAGGTCGAGATAAGGAATCTTCTTAACTTCTGTTTCCATTGTTTCTTCTGTGATGATTTATACAAGTGATAAGACTTGTTTCTATAAATAAAAACGGATGTTTTGTGGTATTTATTATATAGGGAGCTATAAAAAAGACAAGAGCAGCTATCTTCTCAGACAACTGCTCTACATTCAATAGGTATTAGTTTTCTTTAAGGTAAAAAGATTGTATTCAGGATAACGTTTGCAAAGGTACTAAAAAAAACTGAAATAAAAAAATAAAATGGCAACAAATTTACCATCTACTTAAAAAAAAGTTTTAAAAACCCTTTGCGGAGTCTTTTCTATTTGTACGTGAAAACTGAGTTTTATATAAATAATGCCAAATAAAAAGCTGTGAAATGGAAAAACTGTCACGAAACCGTCTTTTTCCCTTTCATAGCGTTCAATGTCTAAAATCTTTCGATTTGTACGGTTGAAATAACCCAATACGCCCTGAAAGGGCAGAAGCTCCTAGCCCAGAGCATCGCCCTGGGTATTTATGGATGCAAACCTGTCGCCCTGTATGGGCAAAAGCTTTCAAAGATCAAGCAATTTATAAGGCTTTTGCCTTTACAGGGTGTCTTGTTGACTGCCATTAACCCAGGGTGCTGCCCAGGGCTTGGAGCTTTTGGGCCTCCTAGTCCGTTTCAACTATACAGTTCGCACCAATTTCTTCTGCAACTTGCGAGAATCGGATATATTTTTCAGCCTTTATCGTTTAAAAGATTCTAAAAAACAGTAATTATCGTTTACGAGTTCCCACTGTGGGAACTCTCATTTATTTTATTTTTTGTATCTTTGCACCGTGTGACACAGATTAGAACCTTATTACCTACTTTGGAGGCGTCGCGACAAAAACAGTAATGTACGAATCTCTACTTCCGAAAGCCAACGGAGGCGGAGACAGGAGAGTTTATGCCCATAGCAAGAGAGCTATACAGCGCATTCTCAGCTCAGTGTTCACGGTGACACGGTGACAGGGTGACACGAGTTTTTCAACATTTCGCCTCGCACGCGGGCAGGCAGGAAAAATCAGGCCGAAAGTTCCTGCCTGCCCGCGCGAGAGTAAATCTTCAGAAATCACTGTCACCAGTGTCACCCTGTCACCCAGAAGTCGGTTGTTTCCGAGACGGAAATCAAAGACTTACGATGCAAAAGTCAGTTACTTACGATATGAAAGTCAGGGACTTATGATGCAAAAGTCAGTAGCTTACGATGTATAAGTAGCTACTCATTAAAATATTTTGCCAAACAGGATGTTCATCATAGTTTTGAACAGAATCTTGGCATCAAACCACCAGGATCTGTGCTCCAGGTAGTAGAGGTCAAGACTCAGTCTTCTCAACATCTTCGGCATTGTATCCGTATATCCGTTATACAGGGTGGCATAAGAAGTAGCACCCGGTCGGATCTGATACAGATAAGTATATCGAGGGTCATGCTTGATGATTTGGTCGATGTAGTATTTCCGTTCCGGGCGGGGACCGACCAACGACATGTCTCCCTTTAGAATATTCCATAACTGTGGAAGTTCATCTAAATGGTGTGTTCTTATGAATTTTCCCACACGTGTGAGTCGCGTGTCGCCCTCAATCTCCAGTAGATTTGGACCATCTTTTTCTGCATCAGCCTTCATAGATCTAAACTTATAGATGTTGAAAGGTTTCCCGTGCAAACCTATACGTTCTTGCTTGTAGATGATTGGTAATCCATCTTCCCATTTGATAGCTAAGGAGATAATGACAAATAGGGGAGAAGATAGAACGAGACAAGGTACAGAAACAAGAATATCTGTGGAACGTTTTACAAAACGCTCCATTCTGTTGTTTCTATTCTTGATTTCTGTTTTGTTTTGTATGGTCATTTCTCTACTTCTTTCTTTAGTTTAATTTTTTGATTGATACCGATGTGTAGCATCGTATAGAGGGCTATATCGATAAGTAAGATACCTGTTAATCCTACATTCATATTGCCAAGTATTACGTTGGTGCCAACGAAAGTTAGGGTTAGTAGGATGATAAAGAATAACGTATAGTGTTGGTTATATCCCATAGCCAATATCTTGTGATGTATGTGGCTTTTGTCTGCATCAAAGATTGGTTTCCTGTTTCTGATGCGGTGTAACACTACTCGTACGACATCAAAAGTAGGTATGATGAGCAAACTGTATGCAATCAGTACGCGTTTTGGAGACATTGGCATAATATTGGGATTTACGGCAATTGCTTTGACAAATAGGAATGCCAAGAAGAATCCCAACGTTAAGCTGCCCGAATCACCCATGAATATCTTGGTTCCTTTTTCTACTTTCCCCCACATATTATAATATAGGTATACTGTCAGTACGCCAACCAAACCTGCAATCATTACTTCATAAGCAATCAGGTTGTATGGTATGAAACAATAGAAGAAACCAAGCAGAGCAATGATGGAGAGACTTGTTGCCAAACCATCAATGCCGTCTATCAGATTGAGTGCATTATCTATGAATACAAATGTAAAGATTGTGAGAGGAATACCAATACTCGAAGGTATCTCGTAAATACCAAACAAACCATAGAGGTCATTAATCTGGAGCCCACATATAGGCATGATGCTGGCTGCAAGAATCTGAGCGACAAATTTCACTTTAGCATTAAGACCGATTAAATCGTCAATGATTCCTACAGAGTAGATAATCGACAGACTCAAGATAAAACCTACGCTCCACATACTGAGAGAGATTTTGTCTTGAATATTATTTGTAGCTATGATAAGCAATACTGCCACAGCTGAAATCATCATGCTTGGTATGAATGCAATGCCACCCAATCGTGGTATGGGTGCGCTATGCACTTTTCTTAGGGTTGGAATATCATACAATTTTTTCTTCTTGCAGAATTTCAGCACTGATGGAATGAAAAATGCACCACATGTCATGCTCAGTATGAATGCTCCTATGATTGGTAATATTTCTGTAAACATATTTATATCTTCATTTTATTATATAAACTGAAAAGGTGCGTGAATATTGTATAAAACATAAAAAATGTTTGGCTGTTTCATATAAAAGGAGTATATTTGCAGAAAAATGAGACAATATGACGCAACTGAATAGAAAATTGCCTTTAGGCATACAGGATTTTGAAGAGATGCGTAGAGATCATTATATCTATGCTGATAAGACTGATATGGTTTGGAAACTGGCTAATGGTACTAAATACAATTACCTGAGCCGTCCACGCCGTTTCGGTAAATCTCTTTTGTGCTCTACCCTTAAGTGTTATTTTGAGGGTAGAAAGGAACTCTTTGAAGGTCTCAATATTATGGAACTTGAATCGGAGTGGGTAAAACGTCCTGTAATCTATTTCAGTATGAGTTTGGGTGGTTCTTCTGCACAGACGCTTACAGAATATTTGAACAATGTATTGTCTTCATACGAGAAGATATATGGCAGAAATCCGGATGAGCAGTCTTTAGGTAATCGTTTAAATGGTATCATTCAGAGAGCATACGAACAGTCGGGAGTACAGATAGCCATTATAGTAGATGAGTATGATGTTCCTTTGCAGCATACCTATGAAACCAATCATCATGATGCATGCCGTGAGATATATCGTAACTTCTTTACAGGGTTAAAAGACTATGGTTACTGCATCAAGTGCGTCTTTATTACTGGCATTACTAAGTTTACTCAGATAAGTTTGTTTAGTATGCTTAATACATTAACTAATGTCAGTTTTAGGAATGAGTATGCAACAATATGCGGTTTGACTAAAGATGAAATTCAGTTCTATTTTTCAGAACAGCTATCTGAATTGGCAGATAACTATGCTATCACGAAGAGTGCCCTTATGGATACAATGAGTTCTATCTATGATGGCTATCATTTCTCTCGTAGTCTCGTCGGTGTTTACAATCCTTTTAGTGTATGTAATGCCTTGGCTAATCTGCGCCTAAATTCTTATTGGATAGCTTCTGGTTCCAACGAAATGTTGCTCAAGGTCTTGCGTAAATTCATCAACGAGATTCCTGAGCTGGACAATTGTTTGATTGATTCTGACTATTTGGAAATGAGTGATGTCAATATGAATGATCCAAAACTCTTCCTTTATCAGTCCGGTTATCTTACAATCAAAAAGGTAGTAGGTAGCAGTTATATGTTAGGTTATCCTAACCGAGAAGTCCGAAATGCGATGTTTGGTATGATTCTTCCGATAATCTTGCATAAGGAGTCTTCGCAAGTAAGCAATGCTATTCAAGAATTAAAGATTTCGATGCTAGCTGCTAATATCGATAGGAGTATGCTTTGTCTTAAGCAGTTGGTAGCTGGTACTCCTTATAGCACTCAAAAGAAAGAAATCTTTGTTTTTGAGGAGCATTTACGTTTTATTCTGAAGAACATTTTCTATCTCTGTGGCTTTAAGGTCTCAGAGGAGCAGCAGATGTCTGCAGGTAGAATAGATTTGGCAGTTGAAACTTCAGAAAATATCTACATTTTGGAACTTAAGATGTCAGATAATGGCGGCGTTGTTTCAGCCTCACATCAAATCGTTTCTCGTCATTATGCTGATGCCTATGCTGCATCTTCCAAACCTGTTATCTCACTTGCTCTTGAGTTTGACAGAGAGAGTAGGGGGCTGATAGATTGGAGGAAACTGTGAATGAAATGGTGAAGTAAGCATGTGCTTTTCTGTTGTATAAACCTTTTGGGGATAATTCTTGAGAAATGTAGTTTTAAAATATCATTTAAAGCAATAATATGTTGAAAAGTTAGTTATATATAATATAAACAAATGGAATATTAATTAATACATTTAATAATGATTTCGATAATAACTGCAACATATAATAGTGCCAATACAATAAATGATACGATACAGTCTGTATTACGTCAAACAAATAAAGATTTTGAATATCTCATTATTGATGGAGGATCAACAGATGAAACCATTGATATAGTGAAAAGTTATGAATCAGAATTCTCTGGTAGATTGAAATGGGTATCTGAAAAAGATAAAGGTATTTATGATGCCATGAATAAAGGTATAAAAATGTCTGCTGGAGATATAATTGGAATCTTGAATTCTGATGATTTCTATACGGATGAAAATGTATTGCAGACAGTAGCTGATAATTTCGTGACTCATTCTGTAGATGCTGTTTATGGTGATATTCATTTTGTTCATGATGCTGATTTAGGCAAATGTGTGAGATATTATTCATCTAAAATGTTCAGCCCATTTTGGCTGAGGTTTGGTTTTATGCCAGCCCACCCATCCTTCTATTGCCGAAGAGAAGTTTTTGCCAAATCAGGTCTCTATCGCTTAGACTATAAGATAGGTGCCGATTACGAGATGATGGTACGCCTTTTCAAGAAGCAGAAGATTACGGCTAAGTACATAGCCAAAGACTTTGTCACTATGCGTACTGGTGGTGCCAGCAACAGTAATGTGAGAAGCCGCCTTACTCTTATCAGGGAAGACGTAAAGGCTTGTCGGGACAATGGGGTTTATACAAACTCCTTGCTTATCTGCTTGAAGTATTTGTATAAGATATTCGAATATAAAATATAATTTGGTGAATTTGTGGATTGATATAATGTTGTATAAAATTGGTAATCTGAGATGAGAATAACATATATATATATAGTTTGTCTGCTAATAGTTACTTTTAGCTTATTAGGATGTCGTGGAACTACAGATTTTACAGATGAAAATCGTCCACCTGTACATTCTAAGCGGATTTTAATTTCATATATTGTATCATCTAATGAATTTCTGCCAAATGTACATCCATGTGCTGATATCTTCATTAATCAGCATTTATCTGATATGCATGATTATGGTATGTGTTTCGGTAACAAGTCAAATACTATAAACCAAAACTTTGACTTTAAATCTTTGTATTTGTTGACTGGTGGAAATGAGCAAATTTCTTTTTATGGTGATTCTTGTCAATATCTAGCAGGGCATGATACAGATTATATAGTTGCGATGAGGCTGTGTGCAACTCATAATGTAAACGGAGATTTCGATACTTCTGATAAGTTTACGGGTGGATTTCATGGTTATAATAGTGAAACGTCTGGGAATTTTTCACCTACAATGTATGAGATTTCTAAGAAAGTATATGCTGATGGAGTAGAGCTACTCCCAAATACCTCAGTTTATGCAGATAGTGTGAAAGTTATTGTTGAAAATTTGATTCAAGGCTCAAATACCGAAAAAATAGATGGTACAGGACGATATATAATGAAACAAGTCATTATCCTTACTTGCAGTGGAGGAGACTATAATATAGATATAAATCTTATTCCGCTTGAAGATGTTTTACTATATCAGGTAAATGGGCTTTGTTTTTATAATGATTTTGACATGATACAATTTTTAGGATCAGAAAAAGATAATAATGCCTATAATAAAGCTCAAGTTGTTCGTGCTGATAAAAATGTATATGCAATAAGGCAATTTAATTCAAAGTATTACTTTGATGTGTTTATGGATTTAAAATATGGCCTAGGTACTTGTAATTTTAATGATGATTCGTATAATGCCTCTTCTGAGTCTGCAAATAAGTCATATTTTAATCTTATATCGAAACGTGATGGTGTTCTGGTTCCTAAGGATTCGGTTGTCTCATTTAGAGGAGGTTATAGGTTTGGAATTAATACCACAAATTGAAAGTATTGCTCTTACGTGGAAGGCTGGTATAAGCTTGTTAAGTCAAGTTATAGAGACTTGACTTAACAAGCTTGTTTTTATTTGTCTTTTTTCAATAAACGTTCGTACAAGTTAAAGTACTCTTCGAATCTAGCTGACATATTATATAGTTTTATGGCTCGTTCTCTGCAAGCAACTGAAAAATTATCAGAACTTTCAGAACAACAAATTTGCTCAATACATTCTTTTGCTTTTAAGAGGTTATTATCTATTATTACAAATCCCGTCTTGGAATCGATTGCCTCTGGACTTCCACCTGTATTATAAGTAACGACAGGTGTACCGCAGGCAAGTGATTCTATATTAGTCGTTGGAAAATTATCCTCTTGTGTAGGATTAAAATACACGTTTGCTTGAGTGTATATATTTCTTAGTTCATCGATGTTTTCAGTGCGTGTAATTGTAATGATGTTTGCAGGAATAAGTTTCTTGTCATTTTTGTTTATTCCCACCAATATGATTTTGTATTCGCTAGATACCATACCTGCCAGTTTTATGAAATCTTCCAGACCTTTCCTATACCAATTTGAGGCAATACCGAGAATTATCTTAGTGCTTTCTGAAATTTCAAATTGTTTTCGGATGTTAATATTAAAGGAAGGCTTGAAAACATCTAGATTGATTCCGTTATATATTTGATGGCATGGAATTGAACTTAAAAATGATTTTTGTAATTCATTTTCCAGCCATTTGCTAACAGGAACGATGGTAAGCTTTGGAATTAAAAGAAAATACTTCTTCTTGAGCGAATAATTTCTGCTAGAATGATCATAAAGTAGTGAGCATGGATATGCATTTTTCTGTATACAATTATGACAATGCTTTTGCCATTTGTTACATTTTACATACATATAATGTGCGCAATGACCGGTATACGGCCAACAATCATGTAGGGTCCAAACAACAATTTTGTTGCTTCTAGCTAAATAGTTCATCAACATGGGATAGTTTAAATAATATCCATGTATATTGTGGAGATGGATTATGTCTGGGTCAATCTCCTCTATAAATTTGATAAGATTCTTTGTTGCATGTTTTGACATTAAACCATGATTGTCGAAGATTCGTGAAAAAACGCCATGTATTCTTTCATCAATCATACTACCTATATGATATAGAACAGATGTACTAGGATTGCTCCATCTGCCATATGCAATGTAGCTATCCCAGCCTTTTGAAATTGCAAGTTTGCCTATGCCTTCAGCAATCTTTCCATGAGACCCCCAATTTGCAGTAATATTAATTTGTAGTAGCTTGGTCATTTTAATATTTTTTATTGCAACTTAAAAAATAAAAGACATGTTTTTTCGGCCAAAATGGTTCAAAATGCCTTCTGTTTATTACTTTCCCATCAAATGAGAAGTAGTTCTTATAATCTGATTGAGAAAAGACAAATTTATATTTGTTGGCTGCTATATTAATTGAAATCTCATTAGCCTGTGTTAACTTACCATATGGAAAGGCAAAGTATGCACAAGGTTTACCTAGCTTATTTTCAATAATGCCTTTGCAGGTTTCTATTTGGTACTTAAGAATTGTCTCGTTTGTGCTATTGACCATATAATGATCCATTGTATGAGCACCTATAATATGTCCTCTCTTCGCTAATTCCTCAAGATGAGACCATCTCATAGGCATTTTGTTAGGTGTCATTACCACCTTATTGTCAAAATGAGTAATGTATTTATCATCTCCATCTACATAGTTCGGATTGATGAAAAACAATGCGTTTACACCAAATTCCTCTAGAACTGGTGCAAAAATATTGTAACAATCCATAAAACCATCATCAAATGTAAATGCCACGATTGGTTTTGTTGGCATTTCTTTATTGATTATCATTTGTACTGCATCTTCAACTTTTACGAAAGATACATATTTAGCCATTTCTTCTAGAAGAATTCTAAATGTGTCTGGTTCCAGTTCTTCTTGTATACGATGACCATTTAAAATATGTATACCAGGTTGAGGTACTGAGAAACTTCCCAGTAAATCTAAAATACGATTACGTATCCAAGTTCTAAAACTTAAATAGAAATTATTATTTATCATTAACTGCCTCTTTAATTATTTTAATTTGATAATTTATGTTCCATTTTCTGTCTATCTCTTTAAACGCTTCAATTCTCGTTTTATTACGTGAAATTACATCTTTTTGTGTCCACATTTCAATTTTGTTTTTCAAATCTTTAGCATTGTCCATTTCGAAGAAATCTCCAGTAATTCCAGGAATGATTGCTTCGAACTCAGGATTTTGGTATGCAAAATTATTATGTGTTATGATTGGACAACCGAAAGATAAGGCATGGATTGCTGTTAATCCAACATTGCCGGGAGAAACGCAGGCATATGCATTATAGAATAATTCTCCTAGTAACATGTCGTCATAGCATGGTCCATATAACCAAACTTGTTTATCGAGTCTTTTACGTTTTGCAATGATGTCTAACCCAACATTATCAACATCTTTTCCAACAAAAACAACATTAATGGGGTTGCCTTCTTGATTTAAACTTTCCATACAGTCTAAAATCATATCCAGCTTTTTCCATTTTTGTATTCTACCACAATAGATAATTGTTGGATAATTATTGTTAAAGTGATTATGATATATATCTGTATCCTTGAGCTTGGTTCTTACTTTCATTTCTAAGTCTGAGTCCATGGAGTTGGCTATACAATACATTTTTTGTGGAGATATGCCAGCTTCTTGTTCCATCAAGCGTATCGAATATTCATTATATACTAATAGCTTTGTATGTAAGTTAAAGAAAACTATTTTCAAAATTTTCTTTAATCTACTTTCTCTACCATACCATCCATGAGTCCATGCAATAGTATGCTTGCTAAGTAATTTGCTAATAGCTAATATTACCCATGAAGACAAGCAATATGGCTCTCCATCAAGAATATATGTATTGTATTTCTTGAATAATAATTTGATGGAATTCGATTGCCAATAAAATTTGCCAAAAAAATGATTCGTCAGGGTAGCTTTATATCCAGACAAATCTTTATAGTTAAATGTCTTAATAGGCAAATATACTTTGTCACCTAGATAAAAGTCACAGCCTAATTCTTTTGAAATTTTCTCAAATATAGGATATCTGTAGTGAGGTCCAATATTGGTAATCATACATATTTTGGGATTCTGTTTCATATCCATTATATCTATTTATTGTTATATTTTAGATTTGTACATGCAACAATCAATATTAATGGTAATAATCCATTTGATAACATTGTTGTAAATATCGATGTATTTAAGAAGAATGCTATAGTTGGCATAAACAATACAAACATGTCAGTCTTCTTGTATCTTGCTGTAATCGAATTGATGATGATAAGCAGAGCTAAAAAGAAAATACCAATAATACATATTCCCTGAAGACCACCTGCAGCGATGCCGTCTGTGAGAAAGAAATTAGCGTTCGCATTTTGAGAACCATAAGCTACCGCTTTGCCTAGAGGTGCGGAGTATGGATAATTCTGCGTGACGAAGTTTACCACATTGATATGTGAATAGTATGTATATGGATTTTCGTTGAAAAAATGCACGTAAAGTTGTGTTAGCCAACCAGCTACGCATACAGTTCTTAATAATAATATAGCTGCGATAGTAAATATTAGCTCACTATCTTGTAATACGTAAACAATACATGAAAAACAAATGATTGCAATCATGATATATGAATGTAAATAGAAGCTAACTTTCTTTTCATTGAGTCGTGTAATTTGATAGAGTACTATCAATGCAAATGGCATTAAAAAAGTCATTTTTTGCATATCAACCATAAATAATACGATATATCCAAAGAGAGCCATTGATACTTTTATCCATTTTTTTTGGTCTAAGTAATGAACTAATACAAATGGATAAAAGGCTCCAAAAAGCCATCCTTGAAGGTAGCCAATTCCACCAAGTGATTCTGCTTCTGAATTTTCGCTTCTTAATTCATATAGTTGAGAAGATTCTGTAAAAATGTTGACAAAATGCATATGGTCGTGCGCAATTGCAACAAATGCTATAGTGAGCATTACAGTTATGAACTCTATGAACTTAAAAGGAAGTTGAGGCTTCACTAAGATGTTTTTAATGGGTGTCCATTCATTGCCTATTTTGAAATAAAGAATCATAAAGATAAACATAACTAGGCTATATGAATAAGTTTGCATATCACTTATATTATATAATACCATAATGGCATGTATAAATGGTATATATACAAATAAGTAAAGAAATAAACTAAAGAATGATGATATTTTATTTATTCCTTTGTATTCAGCTAAAGGGAGGCTAGAGAGAAGTATCCATATAATATCTCTCTCTACTGTCATTGGCTCATAATCGAGTCTTCCAATATAATAGAACAGCTTATAGACGAAATTCTCGTACATGTAATCATATACAAGTGAATAGATGGCTGCCAACAAGATGTTGCTTAGTCTATTATTAGATGAAAATATGATGTTTAATATTTGCTTCATAAATTATATAATCTTACCATTAATATAAGTATACATATAGTCCATAACAACAGTATTCTTCTATTGAGAAGTCTGCTATGAGTCAATGAAATAATCTTCTTTAATAGAGCCAACTTACTCAAAGTACATGCAAGGGCATAGCAGAAAAGGGTTGTCGTTAAGCTTATTGAGTTTATGCTGCATACCGTAAGAACTCCAATACCTGCAATGAAATATATTATGTCATATCGTAGTTGAACATTCTGTACATTTAATACTCTGAATATGGGCAATAAAGGTTGTGTTAGAACAATAGGAAAAGACCATAAAGATAAGCAGATCGCAATATCACCAGCTGTTTCCCATCCTTCACCTAAAAAACATACAATTGTTTGGTCACCACCGCAACAGATGAATAGAAGTGGAAGAATTGCCAGAATCCCTAGAAACCTAAAGAGGGTGTTGGTTGTTTCTGCAATTTTTTGTTGGGTTGTATCTTTTTGGCAAAGTTCTTGATAATATACCTTTCCTAATGATGAACCTACAAACGACATAGGCATCAAGAGCAATTGGAATATGATAGAAAGACTTCCTATTGCTGATTTCGTATAAAAGGCTGCCAAAATAATAGTTGGTAGACTCAATGCGGAGAAAGCCAACAAGTTAGCTGGTGCATCATATAATGGAAATTTTTTGTATTTTAGTACAACTCTCTTGATGTTTTTAAGAGTGCATGATGACCAGTTATATTTAATAACCAGTCGTAGTACGATGTAAGCTAAGAATCCTGCAGTTAATATTTCTGCCATTGTCGTTCCGAAAATTAAGCCATTAAACGCACTAATAGTCATAAATGCTAATGTAATTCTGAAAAAAGCTTGACTTACACCTTGTAAAATATTAGCTACAGATAAAGATGTATATTTAGAATATCTGTTGCTGATATTATAGGCTATGGTATACAGAATATATGCAATGAAATATAACGCAAAAACAATTGTTTCTTGTCCAATGTTGGTATTGAAGATATGAGCTTTCTCAATACAAAATATAAGGAGCGTAAACATAATGGCGAGTCCACATCCTATGAGTCCGCAGATGGTTAGAATAACAGGCATCTCTTCTTCCTTAGCTTTCACAATTGTGTTTTCATAACTCATGAAAATTACAATTGTAGCAATGGTTATAATTGAAGAAAATACCCCCCATTCGCCAAAACAGGTAGGAGAGTATAGGCGCGACAAAATTGGTGTTACTATGATTGGTAACACATACATGATGATATTGCTGGAAGAAAGTTTAGCAGTATTCATCACTAACGCCCTATTCTTTATTTTTTTTAATGTATTCAAAATTTGTATTTACTCGTTGATGGTATATAATACATCGTTATTCCTTTTCTGCCTAAATCTAGCATTTCCCGCAAACATTCTTTTGAGTCATACTCACTTACCAGTAAGTTAGAAAGACGCTTTTGATGCATGTGTTGCGTAAGATGTTTTGTTAATACACTTTCTCTTGTACGTCGTTCAATGTTGCAGGTATGGCATGTGTATTCACCTAATTCGCCTTCCTTAGTACGATATTTAAACGTGAATTTTAGACGAAAGAATTGTTTCCAATAGGGATGCTCTTTCCATAGTAAAGCTTCGACACAATGGGAAAATGTTCCGATGTAATGTTTCGGCAAACCGAAATTGAAAACAAGGGCATTAAGTTGTGTCATTCGATACCATGGGGATTCTTCGTCCCAGCAATTTCCGCATTTATGGTGATCTTTTGTTAGCCATTCGGCATACTTTCCAATAGCACATACAGAATGTTGAGTATTTATACTCCTAAGTACTCCAGGATATTTTCGGAATGTTTCAGCCAAATATCCTGCTGCTGTTGGAGTGTTAGTTACATCAAAGATAAAGTTTGTATCAAGTATATGTTCGCTTTTTGGAAAAGCTGGCATCAGTAATGTTCCTTCTTCTGTAATCGTTTCCAAAATTTGGTCTATAAGTTCTGTTGCTGTGCCTTGATAATTATAAAACTCCTTCATTGCAGCGTGGATACATACTACTGATCCTTTTTTCATCCCCATCTCTTTCATGACAGTTATGATATCTGAAGAAGTATATTTTTTGTGATATATTACTTTGCCAATGACTTTCTTGATATTTTTTCTCAATGCCGATATGTCTTGTACACCTGTCAATTGTTTGAAGACAATTCCTAATCTCGTTATAAAACTCAATTCTTGTTCCATAATTTAGACAAATAATTTAGATATGTCTTTGCGTAAAATGATTAATGTATACACGAACAATGATAATATTGTTATTGCTAATACAAATATCATACGTTTAGGACCTGCTGGCTTGATAGGAACTTCTGCTCCCTTTAATATCGTGAAGGCAGGTGTTTTCTCTCTTAGCTTTGTCATTGCTGATTGCAATTGCTGGTTAAGTTGGCTATATGTATTGTATTTTAATTGCATATCATTCTCTAAGTCTTCTTGCTTTGATCGAAAACTTTCCAAGACAACTTCCGTGTTAGCATCTGCGTAGCTTCCATATAGCTGTCTTGATTTCTCATAGGAGCTTTTTGCATCGAGTGCTAGCTTCTTATAGTATGCAACGTCAGCTCGTGCTTTATTTGTTCTGTAAGCTGTAATATAACGTTGCAAAATGCCTCGAATAGAGTCTGCTAAAGTTTTGCAAATCAGCGGATCTTGAGATGTCGTCTTTATTGTTATTACTCCAGTTTTTGAGTCGACGGAAACTTTTACATCTTCTCTAATTTGATCTATAATTTTTGTTTGTTCTTCATTCAATGCATATGGATTAGTTTTCGCATTCGGGAAATCCATATTCTTTGTGTCCTTTTTCTTAGAAAACAAAGTGTAAAGTGTTGGCATTTTTTGATATTTACTCAAATATTCAAAGTAATTTGTCTCAATTTTGCCGTCTTGGGATTTTACTTTTATCGGGAAGAATGAATAGACAAATTTGTTGTCCTTCATTAATTCCGGATATAATAATGGGGTAATTGCATCTTGTGAATTCATCTTGCTCATATCAAATCCAAAGGATGATGCAAGTGACCCTAATGTGCTTGTTTCCATAGAACTTTCTATCTCTGGTGCCAACTGGGTATCTGTTGAATAATAGCGGGGTATGGTTATAATGTAGAGACAAGAAATAGTAAAGCTAATAATCAAAGTCAAAGCAAAACTTAATTTATGCTCCATGACTCTTTTTACTATCTTTTTTAAATCTATAACTTGCGTCTTGTTTTCGTTCTGTTCCATTTCTATTTACTTTCATTAATTTTTGATTATGTGAAAGGTGTTATAAAACCTAATCACAATTTTGACACACTTAAATTAATAAGTATGTAAACACTTGCAAAATTACTACTTTTTTTTTATATAAACAAACTTTTCTCGGTTTTATTGTCTAAAATGTGAAGGAAATGGAAAAATAATGGGGAATAGGGGGGATGAAAGGGAATAAGCATGTATGGGGTAATGAAGATTAGCCATACATGCTTATTAAGTTGAGGGTATTTATTATTTGTACCTTTTTACTTCTTCTGACATGCCTGTCAAATCTGAGATTGCAACGACGGATGTTCTTTACTTACTCATATTAGCAATCGTAGCAATCATGGCGGCGATGCTGCTCATGCTGCTTCCCATACTCATCATTTCGGCGGTACTCATCTTGCGCTTCAGCTTAGCTGGGACGACAATCTCACTGCCTGGCTGCACTTTGGCACCATGAGAGAGCTTGGCTACCTTACCATTCATATAGATGATGTATGCCTTGCTCTTTAATGCATCTGAGGCAAAACCACCTGCCTGATCGATGTAATAGCTTGCCTTCTTGCCCTTTTCGTAGGCTACCGTGTTAGCAAACATTACGGCACCATTGATCTTTACCGTACCATTGTACTGAGGAATGACCAGACGGTCGCCCTCGCGTAAGATGATGTCGGCGTCGCTGCCTGGATTCGCCAGTGCTTCTGGAAGGTCGATACCTACAGGGTATTCGCTAGGTACATTGAACTTCTCTATATTGGTGCGCTCTACATCCTTAGAGGTCTGCGAGATGGCACTGGCATTGTTGCTGCTGGAGGCTAGTTGCAGAAGATTTTTCTGTATCTCTTCGCGCTGCATCTTCAATACTGCCTCCATGCGCTGCTTCTCTTGTTCGTTGGCTTTGCGGATGATGCGGGCTCCCTTGAGATATGCCTGGTCGGTAGCTCCACCTGCCTTCTTGAAGAGTTCACTCAGGCGGGCGTTGCGACGGTCTAATGTATAGAGACCGGCAAACATCACTTCACCGGTAATCGATACGTTCTGCTGCTCTACATAAGCCGGACTCTGACGAATCATTACTTCGTCAAATGGCATCAGCTTGAAGCCAGGGATGCCGTCGATAACGAAGCCGTCTTTAAGAGATAAAGTGTAGGTCTTGGCGATAACGCTGTGTGGACGTAAAGCCTTGGCGTCCATCACTCTACGGCTTACCATTACATTAACGGTTGAAGCCTTGTCGGTTAAGCCGCCTGCCTGAAGAACGAAGTCTTCGAGGGTCTCATTGTCGGCATATTGATAGACGCCTGGATACTGCACTTCGCCACGGATGGTGAGGGTGCGTTCTACAATCTTTTCCTGTCGGGTAGGGATGAAGAGAACATCGTTTTCCTTCAATGGGATATCTGGAGTCTTGCCGTTCATGATGCCGGCAATGTCTACACTTACTACTTCGAGTGAGCGGTCTGACTTCATGCGGTGCATTACGGCACGGTTAGTGAATGCCTCCTCAGTCAATCCTTCGGCATGCTCTACAAGGGTGCGTACGCTGTTGATTTCTTCGCCGAGATTGTACATGCCCGGACGGAATACGGCTCCTTTCACCTCTACGGTGTTGGCGTAGCGTGGCAGGATGCTGTCTACGCTGATTGAGTCGCCGTCATCGATACGGAAACTGGAGAAGTCGAACTCTTCTATATTATATACGGCACGTTCTCTGCCGGTCTTGCGGTTCAGTCTTACTGATTTCTTGTAGGCATCGCCTGTAAAACCACCGGAATACTTCAGAAGGGAATTGACACTCTCGTTCTTCTTCATTTCGTAAATCATCGGGCGCTTGACCTTTCCGGCGATGGTTACGAGACAATCGTATGGACCTACTACGATGACATCGTTGTCGGCAAGGCGGACATTACCCGTCAGTTTGCCGTTCAGAATATAGTCGTAGATATCAACAACCGTTACCAGTTTGTTGTGTCTGTATACCTTGATGTTTCGCAATGTACCCAGATCGTTGGTTCCGCCAGCCATGTAGAGTGCATGGAATACGGTAGCGAAGGCTGAGAGGGTATAGGTGCCCGGAATCTTAACCTCGCCCATTACGTTTACCATGATGGTCTTGGTCTGTCCTACGGTAAGCTTGATGCGGCTTGAACGGTATCTGCTGCCCACGGTATTGCGCAGGCGGGCATTAGCCTGAGCTACGGTTAAGCCTGAAACGCTGACCGGTCCATAACCCTCGATGGTTACTTCACCATCTGGCGAAACGGTGCTCTCGATGGTTTTCTGAGAGGCGCCATAGATATCTATGATGACGGCATCGCCAGGCCCCAGACGATAGTTCTGTGGGGTAGCGATGTTCATATTTGGCTCGAAACTGAGGTCTTTGTTATTGAAGATGTCACGGCCGAAAACTTTACTGCGCTTCTGGTTGAGCTCAGCCTGCAGCTGTTTTACCATGGTAGCTGTATCGGGTACCAGAGCGTTCATTTCCTTGCTGAAATCGTCATAATCTGGGTTGGTTTCATCATAAGATGAGTAGTAGCTGTCGTTCTGCTTGCTCTGGATGCGATAATTGCTATAGGTTGAAACCTGCTTCTCATTGTCCTTGTCCTGGTAATCTTCTCTTTGCTTACCATTGTTGGTTCGCATTCTCTTGTTGCCTGCATTTCCTGCAGCGGTTGTGCTGTAGAGTTCGTTCTGCTGCGACATCTTCTGATACTTATTGCGTACACGTCGAATCTGGGAGATGTCTACGCCCTTCTGCATCAGTTTGGTAACAATCTGCGAATTGGCTGTGCCACGCTCATGTTCTTTCACCACAAAGCTCATGACCTGATCATCGGTCATGTGTGAACTCTGTGCGAAAAGAGGTCCTGAAGACAGGACGAGCGCCAGTACAAGTATGATATGTTTCTTCATTTTTGTTCTATTATCTTAGTTATATTTATGTAATAACTCGAAAAAAGTGATTTTGTTGCTATAGAAGGCTGAAAAGATGTTAATAAAAACAAGTAACCCAGGGTTCAACCCTGGGTTACTGATGTTCTGAGCGAGATACGGGAGTCGAACCCGCCTCACAGGCTTGGGAAGCCCGTGCACTACC
>OFML01000659.1_pt1 | contig 24991 bp, 14 predicted proteins | sample 1541831 | NCBI WGS metagenome assembly OFML01 (sample SAMN04209237, study PRJEB22552) | human gut metagenome | biome: gut; material: feces | host: Homo sapiens | place: USA: Oklahoma | reverse complement strand
AGCACCCGCCGCTACCACCCCGGCTATGAGTGCAAGTGGGCGACCAATACCGTTGCACATATCCTTGAAAACCGGGAATATACGGGCTGCCTTGTGAATTTCAAGACGGACAAGGTTTCCTACAAGCTGAAACACAGCGTAGAAAATCCCCCGGAAAAGCAGGTCATTTTTGAAAACCACCATGAGCCTGTCATTGACCGGGAAACATGGGAACGGGTGCAGGAGTTACGCAGGCAGCGCAAACGCCCCAACCGCTATGATGAAGTGGGCTTGTTTTCCGGCATACTCTTTTGTGCAGACTGCGGCAGCGTCATGTACCAGCAGCGGTATCAGACGGACAAGCGCAGGCAGGACTGTTATATCTGCGGCAGCTACAAGAAACGGACAAGGGACTGTACGGCGCACTTTATCCGCACCGACCTTTTGACCGCCGGAGTGACCGAAAACCTTAGAAAGATTACCAGCTATGCGGCAAAGCATGAAGCCCGGTTTATGAAGCTGCTTGTGGAGCAGAACGAGGACGGGGGCAGACGCAGGAACGCCGCCAAGAAAAAGGAACTGGAAACGGCACAGAAGCGTATCAGTGAACTGTCCGCTATCTTCAAGCGGCTGTATGAGGACAGCGTGACCGGGCGCATATCAGACGAGCGTTTTTCGGAACTGTCGGCAGACTATGAAGCCGAGCAGAAAGAACTGAAAGAGCGTGCCGCCGGATTGCAGGAAGAACTTTCCAAAGCGCAGGAAGCCACCGAAAACGCAGAAAAGTTTATGAAAGTGGTTCGTAAACACACCAGTTTTGAAGAACTTACCCCCACTCTGCTGCGGGAATTTGTGGAGAAAATCGTTATCCATGAAAGCGTTGCCCTTGACGGGAAACGCCGGGGGAAGTTACGCAGACAAGAAATCGAAATCTATTATTCTTTTGTCGGCAAGGTAGAACTGCCCGACTAATGCCCGCCCTGTCCGGTTCTCTTACCGGATAGGAACGGCAAAATTTTTTACACTTCTTTTACTTCTTTATCTCACATGAGTAAAATCCCAGGGAATCAAACAGCTGATGGCAGGCGGTGGTGTTGTGCTCATCGGGATGAACCTGATTCCGCTGCTTGCAAACTTGTTCGGATAAGGAGGAGTAGCGGTTTATGCAGGACATCCTGGAACAGATCGAGGAATGGATTAAAACCTTTCTCATTGATTGTATCACCGGCAATCTCAGCGGGATGTTTGATAGTGTCAATCAAAAGGTGGGAGAAATCGCGAATGAGGTGGGTAAAACACCGGGGGACTGGAACTCCGGTGTTTTTTCCATCATCCAGAATCTTGCTGAAAATGTGGTGATTCCCATTGCAGGTTTGATACTGACCTTCGTCCTTTGCTATGAACTGATCAGTATGATTATCGAAAAGAATAATCTTCACGGCGATTTTGAAACATTTATGCTGTTTAAGTGGATTTTCAAAACGTTTGTGGCAGTGTATCTGGTAACCCATACCTTTGATATTGTAGTGGCAGTTTTTGAGTTGGGACAGAATGTTGTCCATCAGAGTGCTGCACTGATTGGGAGTGATACCGCACTGGATTTTGAAGCGGTCATGGGTGGATTGATGGGGGAATTGGAAGCAATGGAAATTGGCGAGCTTTTTCTTCTCTTGATTGAAACCTCCCTGATCGGACTTACCATGAACGCCCTTTCCATCTGCGTGATGTTGGTGCTGGTGGGAAGGATGATTGAAATTTATATCTATTGCTCCATCGGTCCGATTCCCTTTGCGACGATGGTCAATCGGGAATGGGGGAGCATGGGCAATAACTATTTGAGAGGTCTTGTGGCATTGGGGCTGCAAGGCTTTTTTATTTTAGTCTGCGTCGCAGTTTATACCGTTTTGATTCAGGGAATAGCCAGTGCACAAAACCTGCATCTTGCTATTTGGAACTGTGCCGGATATACCGTGCTGCTGTGTTACTCCCTTTTTAAAACCGGAAATATCAGCAAATCCATCTTTAATGCCCATTAAGAAAGGAAGATGTTATGTATCACAAGAAAAATGAAAGAAAGCAAATCAGCAGCAAATATAGGGATTTTGTCCTCTGGAAGATGCGGCTGCACCCATGCCGCAGAAAAAGAATTGTTCGACCCAGAGCAAGAAGCTGATAAGGAGGGAAGAAAATGCCCTTTGTATCGGTTCCAAAAGATTTAAGCAAGGTAAAAACCAAGGTGGCTTTTAATCTGACGCGGCGACAGCTCATTTGCTTTTCTGTTGCGGGATTTATTGGCGTGCCATCTTACCTGTTTACCCGCTCCCGTATTGGGAATGAAGCAGCAGTTCTGCTCATGGTTGGGCTGATGCTGCCGTTTTTCTTTTTGGCGATGTATGAGCGGGACGGACAGACACTCGAGAAAATCATATGCAACATCCTGCGCGCCAGATTTTTGCGGCCAAAGGTTCGTCCTTATCAAGCACAGAATTTGTATGCCTTTTTTAATGAAATGGAGGTGCATCATGCAAAACAAACAGCAAAAAAGACAGGCAGAAAAACTGCAAAAAAGCATCCAGCAGCAAAGAAGAAACAAAAAGTCGGACAAGTTATCTTCAGAAAAAAGGAAGAACGGTAATACATCCTTCTTTGCACGAACAGTAAAGTTTTTTTCCAGAAAGGAAGTCCCGACCACCGCACAGCAGACCATTCCCTATCGGGAAATCTATCCGGATGGAATCTGTCGGCTGGACGAACACTTCTTCACCAAGACGCTGGAATTTTTCGATATCAACTATCAATTGGCACAAAATGAGGACAAGACGCTGATTTTTGAAAACTACTGCGACTTCCTCAACTATTTCGATTCCTCCATTCGGGTGCAGCTTTCCTTTGTAAATCAAATGGTCGATGTGGAGGAATACCAAAAGGCAATCGATATCCCAGAGCAGAAGGATGCCTTTAACAGCATCCGCAGGGAGTATGTTGCCATGCTCAAAAACCAGCTTGCCAAAGGGAACAATGGTCTGATGAAGCGAAAGTACATTACCTTCGGTATCCAAGCGGATTCTCTGAAAGCGGCAAAGCTCCGACTGGAGCGGATTGAGGCAGATGTGCTGTCAAACTTTAAGGTGCTGGGAGTCAAAGCCTGTCCATTGAATGGAAAAGAGCGGCTTGCACTCCTGCACCAGATGATGAATGGTTATGATAAGCGAAAGTTTCATTTTGACTGGAAGGAAATCGCAAAAACTGGCATGAGCACAAAGGATTTTATTGCGCCGGATAGCTTCTGTTTCCAGAACAAAAACCGCTTTCAGATGGGCAAGACCTGTGGGGCAGTATCATTTTTACAGATTACAGCGCCGGAGCTTACCGACCGGATGCTCGCCGAGTTTCTGGATTTGGACAGCAGCATGGTGGTCAGTCTGCATATCCAGTCCATTGACCAGAGTACCGCAATCAAGAACATCAAGCACAAGCTGTCTGACCTTGACAAAATGCGAATCGAGGAGCAGAAAAAGGCGGTGCGTGCAGGTTATGATATGGAAGTGTTGCCGCCGGACATTATCACATATGGCAATGAGGCAAAATCCCTGCTCGAAGATTTGCAGTCCAGAAACGAAAGAATGTTTCTGGTGACCGTCCTTGTGATGAACACCGCAAAATCAAAGTCCAAACTTGTAAACGATATCTTTCAGGTGTCCGGTGTGGCGCAAAAGTATCATTGCCAGATTCGTCCGCTCGACTACCAGCAGGAGCAGGGACTTGTTTCCTCGCTGCCGCTGGGACTCAATCAGATTGAGATTCAGCGGGGACTCACCACCTCCAGTACCGCGATCTTTGTGCCTTTCACCACCCAAGAATTGTTCCAGCATGGGGAAGCGCTCTACTATGGGCTCAATGCTCTGTCCAACAATCTGATTATGGCGGACAGGAAGCTCCTCAAAAACCCGAATGGACTGATTCTGGGAACGCCCGGTTCCGGTAAGTCATTCAGCGCAAAGAGGGAAATCGCCAATGCGTTCTTGTTGACCGGTGATGATATCGCCATTATCGACCCGGAAGCGGAATACTTCCCACTGGTTTCCAGGCTGGGCGGTCAGGTCGTGAAGATTGCGCCGACCAGCACCGATTACATCAACCCCATGGATTTAAACTTAAACTACTCTGAGGACGACAATCCTTTAACCTTAAAGTCTGATTTCATCCTTTCGCTCTGTGAGCTGATTGTCGGGGGAAAGGAAGGTTTGCAGCCGGTAGAAAAGACCATCATTGACCGCTGTGTCCGAAGAGTGTATCAGGAATATCTTATCGACCCGGAAAATACCCCGATGCCAATTTTGGGTGACCTGTACGAGTTGCTCCGCAGGCAGGAAGAGCCGGAAGCCCAGCATCTTGCCACCGCTCTGGAAATTTATGTTAACGGCTCGCTCAATGTCTTTAATCACCGCACAAACGTGGATGTCAAAAGCCGACTGGTTTGCTATGACATCAAGGAGCTGGGTAAGCAGCTGAAAAAGATTGGAATGTTGATTGTGCAGGATCAGGTGTGGGGAAGGGTGACCAAGAACCGCGCCGAGCACAAATCCACCCGCTTTTACATCGACGAGATGCACCTGCTGCTCAAGGAAGAACAGACCGCCGCCTATACCGTGGAGATTTGGAAGCGTTTTCGAAAGTGGGGCGGTATCCCGACCGGATTGACGCAGAATATCAAAGACCTGCTTGCCTCAAGGGAGATTGAGAATATCTTTGAGAACAGCGACTTTATTTACATGCTCAATCAGGCAAATGGTGACCGACAGATTCTGGCAAAACAGCTGAACATTTCCCCGCACCAGCTTTCCTATGTGACAAACTCCAATGCGGGAGAGGGATTGATCTTCTATGGCAACGTCATCATTCCCTTTGTTGACCACTTCCCGAAAGATACCGAACTTTACCGCATCATGACCACGCGTCCGGAAGATTTGGCAGAGCAGGCAGAGGAGAAACGATGAGGGAAGGAAAGTTTTTAGCAAGGGAGAAAAAGACGCACAAGATGACCCGCGACGGATTGGTGGAGAAAAGTGCTCTGAGTAAAGAAGAGCGCAAAATCAGCAGTCGCACAGCGGATTTTTCTCTGGATAAAAAGAAACCCCGTCCAAAAACGCAAGCTTCAAAAGGCAAATCTCCCAAAGGGAAACCGCAGAAACAGCGGGATTTTTCCGGCAATCTTCATAAAGAAACGATCAGCCCGTATGAAGCACTTGAACAGCAAGTTGCAGCAGATGCTGAGGAGGAAGCAGCACAGGAAGAGGAAATTTTACCGAAGAAAGGGGAGACATTCAAGCAATCCAATCAGAAGGACAAAGCGGCCAGTGCTGATACCGGACGATTCTCTTTTTGGGAAGAGAAGCAATCCTCTGACAGGACAAAGGAAAAAGAAAGCAGCGGAACAACAGAGCATCGTCCTTATAGCACAGGAAAAGCAAAGCAGCAGAAAACTCACCGCAGGTTCCAGTTTGATCGGGGAGAGCAGACAAAGGAGGAAAGAACAGCGGCTCATTCCGAGAGTACGGCAGATTCTCGTCAGAAACAGAAAGTTTGCAAAGCAGAGGAAAAGGCAGAAAAAGCAGCCCAAAAGCTGGATGATGCAAAAGAAAATCTGCCAAAGCGCACCCGGCTTACCTTTGAACGGGAGTTTGACGCAGAGCATGGAAAAACAAAACGCAGGCTCAGTTTAAAAACAGAGGAAAAGTCCGAAGCCCAAACCTCTCTGAAAGGAGTGGTCGCAACAACCTTGCTTTCTGCACCCGTTTCATCGTTGTGGCAGAAGGGCCATCAGAAAATCCATCAGGTAGAAGAGGACAACGTGGGGGTGGAATCGGCGCACAGGATGGAGGAACGCGCAGAGCAGTTGGGGATGCTTAGCTATCACCACCATCAGTATCAAAAAAAGCATCAGCCATATCGGATGGTAAGGAAACTGGAGCGCAAAGTCCAAAAAGCAAACTGCGATGCTGCCTATCAGCGGGCGTTGTTGGAACATCCGGAACTGGAACAAAAGTCCTTCGCAAAATGGATACAGAAACAGCGTATCAAGAAAGAGTACGCTAAAGCAGCACGGAAGGTAGAAAATACCGTTCAGACCGTGCAAAGTGCAAAGGAGGTGTTTGTCCAGGTTATCCGTGCCATCGCTCATTTTTGCGGTGCACACAAGGTCGTGCTGGGGACGGTTGCGGTCGGATGTGCGCTGTTTGTCATGATGGCTTCGCTGCTTGGTTCCTGCGCTGCGTTTTTTTCCGGTGCAGGAACGTCTACCTTTGCGGCAAGCTATACTGCGGATGACCAGGATATCAACAGTGCTCAGCTGTACTACACCGAAAAGGAAACGGACCTGCAATACAAAATCAATCATATCGAAGAGGAATACCCGGGATTTCAGGAATATCGCTATGAGCTTGGAAAAATCGGACACAACGCCTACGAGTTGATGGCCTATCTTTCTGCCATGTATGACTTCTTCACCTTTGCAGAAATAACACCTGTTCTGGATGCACTGTTTCAAAAGCAATATGACCTGCAGCTCATCGAGCAGACAGAAATTCGGGAGGACAGCAATGGGAACGAGCATGAATGGCGCATCCTGAATGTGATTCTGACTGTGACCCCGATGGAACAAATCACTATACCAGAGATGGCCGCCACAGATACAAAGTACAAGTATGATGTGTATCAGCAGACCTATGGGAACCGGCAAAATTACGGCAATCCTTTTTCCTTTTGCTGGCTTTCCTATGTGTCCAGTCCATACGGTTATCGTTTGAATCCCTTTACTGGGGAGAAAGAACTGCACAATGGAATTGATATCGCTGTTTCTGCCGGAACACCGATTCATGCTGTCCATGACGGAAAGGTAGTTTCAGCAGGTGATGCCGGAGATTATGGATTATGCGTGGTGATTGAGGATGAGCGCGGATATCAAAGCAGATATGCACACTGCCAAAGTCTTTCGGTGACCGCCGGTCAGGAGATTAAGAAAGGGGAAGAGATTGCGGCGGTGGGCAGTACAGGAAACAGCACCGGTCCACACCTGCATCTGGAAGTAAGCAATCAGGGGCAGAGGCTCAATCCCTTCTATTTTGTGGATAACGGATATGAAACGAAGGAGGAAACAAACGAATGAGGAGTCTGGAAAAGATCGACCTGAAAATCAGATGGTTTCAGGAAAAAATCGCGGAATATCAGATGCGCCTGCAGGAACTGCAAAAGAAACGAACAGAGGTGGAGAACATGGAAATCCTGCAAACCGTGCATGAGGTGGCGGCAACACCAGAAGAAATCCGGCAGATTCTGGAACAGATTCGTTCGGGGAAAGGACTTGAAACAGCAGAATCTCAAATGAAGGAGGAACCGAAAGATGAATAAGAGGATGATAAAACGCTTGACAGCCGTTGTGCTGTCTTTTTCTTTGCTCCTTTTGACAGTACTGCCGCTGATGGGGACGGCGGACGAACTGGTTGTAGGAGAGTCGGGAGGATCACCCATCTGCACCTGTGACATGAAGTGCAGTGCGACAACACCCAATCTGGATTGTCTGGCCTGCGCCCTAGATGTATCAAATTGTACGGGAAAAGAACCGGAAGTGACGAAGTGTTTTTGCGACATCAAATGTACCAAAACAACGCCTAATATGGACTGTCCGATCTGTGCTCTGGACGTGTCCGGATGTATCGGAAAGGAGCAAGAGGATACCTGTATCTGCACGAATCTTTGCACAGAAGAACAGAGAAATCCCGACTGCCCGGTATGTAGGAAAGACTATACCAGCTGCAAAGGAGTGCCGCTATTGCAGTCCGAATTTTCGATTGACATTGTACCTCCTACCGGTTGGAAGACAAAGGAAACGGCGGTGGAATTTGTTCTGACCGATCAAACCGATGCCGGATTTGAGAAAGTGGAGGTTAAGATAGAGAAAAACGGAAACTGGCAGGATGTGACAGACAGCTTGATTCAAAAGGGAAATGAGTATTTTGGTCAAGTGGAGATTGCAGAAAACAGTACAATTTATGTCAGTGTTACCGGCAAGGACGAAAAGGTGTATGAGAAATCGCGGTATATTGAATGTTTTGACCGCACTGCCCCAATCGTCAGAGCGGGAGTTTCAGGAAAACTTTTGCACGTGCAGGCAGAGGATGAGCTGTCCGGGGTAGCGGCAATCTATGTTGACGGAGAAAAGTTTACTGACCTTGTGAATGAAACCTTGGATATCGGGCTTCAGCAATTAAACAGTGACGTTGAGGAGTTTGCGGTTCAGGCGGTGGACAAAGCCGGAAATCAGTCCAGACTGGTCTTGGTAAAGAATCCAATCTATAAAGAACCACAAAAAGAGCAGCCTGAAGAGAAAGAGGAGCAGAAAAAAGAAGAATGTGTCCCTCAAACACAAACAGAGAAAGCACCATGTCCAGAGCAACCCGAAGTTTCCAAAACAAAACCTTCTGTATCATCGGACACGACGGGAAGCAGTACATCAAATCAAAAGGATTACACAAAGTCGTCTGTATCTGCTACTGTTCCAAAACGGATAGAGCCAAGGGCAGAGATTCCACTCACTCCAAACGGACAGGCGACGGTGATTGATCATGCAAGCGGGGAGGACGGCAAGGAGTTTTTCACCATCACTACCGCGAACAACAATGTCTTTTACTTAATTGTCGACCGTCAGCGAGAAGAGGAAAATGTCTACTTCCTCAACGCAGTGACCGAGACAGATTTGCTCTCCTTGGCGCAGGCCGATGAGCAGCCGGAACTGATTCTTGAACCCGAAGAGCCGACCTGTAGTTGTATGCAAAAGTGTGAAGCAGGAGATGTGAATACACTCTGCCCGGTATGCAAGGAAAACAGAAAAGCCTGTATTGGAGAGGTGCCGGAAGAGCCTGAACCGGAAGCGAAAGAAAGTAATGCAGGGCTGATTTTGTTTGTTGTGCTGGCACTTGCAGTCGGCGGCGCAGTGGGTTGGTATTTTAAGATTTACCGTCCAAAGCAGGAGTTTATTGAAGACGATGACGGCGAGGAAGAGGAGTCTGAGGAATTTGGCACAGAAACTATCAACGAAGACGAAGAAGAAAATCAACCAGAAGAAACAACAGAGGATGTCGCATACTACGATGACTATCCAGACGAAGAACCTCTGGAGGAATCGTAGAGTTACGAGTAAAAAATCAAAACAAATCTCGAAGAGTTGTATAAGCTCTTCGGGATTTCCGAATCATTACATCATCACTCAAAGCATTGCTCATAAAAATTGATGGATTAAAACACAGTTGATTTATGATGCGAAATAACATATATTATAAATGAGATTAGATGAGAAATGAAACCGATGAAAAGTGAACGAGAGTTTGAGGAGGCGTTGAATCATGTGCTTTTTAGTTGCAAAGAAATATAACGAAAGTGGCTGTATTGCAATGCAAATGCAGCATGGAAAACATCTGTCTAAATTTAAGGCAGATTTGTTAAAAACGGTTGGATACGATAGAATTCAGCTGATTACAATCAGCCGCCCTTCCGCGTATGGTGAATATGAACCATATCGATTTGTCGATACGGAAGCAGAATTCAAATCATTGGTAGAAAAAATGTAATCGTGATAGACTGAGAGGACCATCTGAAAAGATGATCCTTTTTTTATATCAACTTGTGAAAATGAATCCGATGATAAAACTCTAATAATTTAAGAAAGGGTTCCATTAAGAGACCTTTTCTGGAAAGGAAGAAAAATGGTTCGACTTGTCATTGCAGAAAAGCCCAGTGTTGCCGCTTCTCTGGCAAAGGTGCTGGGTGTTGGTAAGAAAAAAGATGGATTTTGGGAAGGAGAAAACGAACTGGTCAGCTGGTGTATTGGGCATCTGGTGGAGCTAGCCAGTGCGGACAGTTATGACCCGCGCTATTCAAAGTGGGAACAGGAGGATCTTCCAATCCTTCCTGCAGTTTGGCAGTATACTGTAGCCCCGGATACCAAAAAGCAGTTTACTGTTTTGCAGAAACTCATGCATCGAGAGGATGTGGAATGTGTCATCAATGCCTGCGATGCTGGACGGGAAGGTGAGCTGATTTTTCGTTTGGTGTACGCACAATCCAGCTGTCAGAAACCCGTGAAACGGCTCTGGATTTCCTCCATGGAGGATGAGGCAATCCGAAAAGGCTGGGGGCGTCTTCTGGATGAAGAAAATTACGATAACTTGTATCAGGCGGCACTGTGCCGCAGTAAGGCAGATTGGCTGGTTGGCATCAATGCCACCCGGCTTTTTTCCTGTCTGTATCACAAAACACTGAATATTGGCCGGGTGATGACGCCGACTCTAGGAATGATTGTTCAGCGGGAAGCGGAGATTGCCGCCTTTCAAAAGGAACCCTTTTATACCGTGAAGATTGCCTTTGACGGTATCACTGCGGAAAGTGAGAGCTTCAAAAGAAAAACAGATGCACAGAGGTTACGAGAAAAGGTCTTGGGAAAGACCGCAATCGTGCAGTCAGTGGCACACAAAGAGAAAAAGGAAAAACCGCCAAAACTTTTTGACCTGACCTTGTTGCAGCGGGAGGCAAATCGCCTCTTGGGATATACCGCCCAGCAGACTCTGGATTATGCGCAGGCCCTGTATGAAAAGAAACTGCTGACCTACCCCAGAACGGACAGTAACTTTCTGACCGAGGAGATGGAAAGCAGCCTGCCAGCATTGCTCCAAAGTCTTTCCGGGGTTTTGCCGATTTCCGAGGTGACGGATAGAAAGGATCTTTCTGCGGTAATTGATAGCAGTAAGGTCAGTGACCATCATGCCATTTTGCCGACCAAATCAGCAGCAGATACCGACCTGGAAGCACTTCCTACCGGAGAGAGAAAAATCCTCATCCTTGTTATTGCTCGGTTGTTTTGTGCCGTGAGCAGTCCCGAACGGATAAAGGAAACGGATTGTGTCCTGCTTTGTGAGGATATTTCCTTTCACGCAAAGGGGCGGGTCATTTTGCAGGAAGGATGGAAGAAAATCTGGTCTGACTGTTTGAAGTTGCTTCGAAATAAGCCGGAAGAGAAAAATGCCATGCAGTCCCTTCCACCAATGGAAGAAGGACAACGATGGGCAGGAGTGCAGGCAGATATCAAGGAAGGAGAAAGCTCCCCGCCAAAACATTTTACCGAAGATACCCTGCTTTCTGCCATGGAAACTGCCGGATTGGAGGAGATTCCAGAGGATGTTGAGCGAAAAGGGTTGGGAACACCGGCTACACGCGCGGGGATCATCGAAAAGCTTGTGCGGAGTGGGTTGATAGAGCGAAAGGGCAAACAGCTTCTCCCAACGGCAAAGGGAAGCGATCTGATTTCGGTTTTGCCAGAACGCGTCAAATCGGCAAAATTGACAGCAGATTGGGAAGCAGAGTTAAAGAAGATCGAACAGGGCAGACTGTCACCGGAAGATTTTCTTACAAACATTCAGGCAATGTTGCAGGAATTGGTTGCTGCTTATCAGGGTGTCTGTGTTGCCTCTGCGCTGATGCAGGAGGTTGGGAAATGTCCTCGCTGCGGCAGACCAGTATATGAGGGCAAGAAAAGCTTCTATTGTTCCGGTTATCAGCAAAGTCCTCCCTGCAGCTTTGTCCTTTGGAAGAATAATCGCTTTTTTCTCGAAAAGCAGAAGGTGTTTGACCGCAAACTTGCCGCCGATTTTTTAAAGACCGGACGGGTGAAGATGAGCCGGCTTTATTCCGAAAAGAAGGGAATCTACTACGACGCAGTGGTGGTCATGCAGGATACCGGGGAAAAGTTTGTGCAGTTTAAGCTGGAATTTCCAAAGAAACGAACCAAAGAATCATAAGAAAAAAGGAGGGTGTTTATGGCAAGAAACATCAAAACTATCTCACAACTAGCACATCAGACCGCCAAGGAACTGAACCGTAGTCCGCAGAAGTGGATGGACTGCTTGCAAACTGCGGGTCGTTTGTATCAGTATCCCTTTGCCGATCAGCTGTTAATTTACGCACAGCGACCAAATGCCACTGCCTGCGCCTATATGGAGCAGTGGAATGAGAAGATGCATCGCTGGGTAAATGCAGGCTCCACCGGAATTGCAGTTATTCGAAGTCAGAATGGGGAGCGAAGACTCGGTTATCTGTTTGATATCGCGGATACGCACCCAGTAAAGGGAGCAAAGCAGCCGTGGACGTGGCAGCTTTACCCGGAGTATGAAGTGGTTGTATCACAGGCATTTGCAGAGCAGTATGGAACGGTTGCGCTGGAGGACATTCCTTCCCAGCTGATGGAGTATGCTGCCCGAGCCGCAGCAGAACATTGCAAAGAATATCTTTCGGATATGCAGTACCGCAAAACAAACAGCTTTTTAGAGGAGCTCGATGACCAGAGTACCGAGGTAACCTTTCGCAATCTCCTGACAGCGAGCGTTCAGTATATGGTGCTGTCCCGCTGTGGGCTGAACCCATCCGATTATCTGAATGAGGATGATTTTCGTGCAATCACAAATTTTAATACGCCCAGAATGTTTTATCATCTGGGAAATGCTGTCAGTCAGACAGGAAAAGAAATGTTGCAGACCATCAGCCGCACCATCCGAAATGCAGTCAGAACGGCTCAGATGCAGCAGGAAGTACTGGAAAAAGAAGAAGGGAGTATCGACAATGCCGGAAATCACATATCGAAGGATGGGAGATTATCAGATTCCAGAACTAGAACTGCCCAAATCGAGCAGACTGGGGAGATTCGGTCGGATGCGGGAGCAGTATCTGAAGCAGGAACACAGCGGGATTTATACCGAGCTTCTGCTGATGGGGGAACTGGACGGGCACCTCAGGGAGATCGAGCAGAGAGCGACCGAACAGATGGAACGGCTCATCAGCCAGATGGTAAGCAAGGAAGGCTTGAGCGAGGAGTTCAAAGCGACAGATCAGATGGAGTGGATTCGCAGGATGAACAGCATCCATCAAAGAGCCGAGGAGATGGTGAAAAGCGAGATCATCTACGCTTAAAGGAGATCGAACAGATCACCTTGTTGGAAGCAGCAGAGGAACAATCAGAACAGGAAACAGAGCAAAAGGCGGTGGAGAAATCCACCGCCTTTTTTGGTATGCCTAAATTTCAAGAAACAGATAGGATAGATAATATAGCAGAACTTGACGGTGGGGTTATCACAGAAGAAAATGACAGTCCAGATGAAGTTCAGGAAATAGGACAGGCAATAAAAACACAAAACTTTCGGATTACTGATGAACACCTTGGAGAAGGCGGGGCAAAGCAGAAATACCAGCGCAATGTTCAGGCAATCCAGACGTTAAAACAGATCGAGGCAGAAAACCGAACCGCAACGCAGGAGGAACAGGAAATCCTCTCTCAGTATGTGGGATGGGGCGGACTGGCTGACGCATTTGACGATAGGAAAGAGAACTGGAAAAAAGAATATGCACAGCTAAAAGAGCTGCTGACACTGGAAGAATATGAATCTGCTAGAGGGAGTGTGCTCAATGCGCACTTTACAAGCCCCACTGTGATTCGGGCTATCTACAATGCAGTGGAAAATATGGGAGTTGTACCCGGCAATATTCTGGAACCTGCCTGTGGAACCGGCAATTTCTTTGGACTACTGCCAGAGAGTTTGCAGCAATCGAAGCTTTACGGCGTGGAGCTGGATGACCTGACGGGACGGATTGCCCGTCACCTCTATCCGCAAGCAGAAATCACCATTTCAGGATTTGAAAAGACCAGCCGCAGGGATTTTTATGATCTGGTGGTAGGAAATGTCCCGTTTGGCGAGTATCGGGTGGCAGACAAAGAGTACGACCGATGGGGATTTCCTATCCACGATTACTTCCTGGCAAAATCCATCGACCAGCTGCGTCCCGGCGGTATTATGGCAGAGGTGACCTCCATGTACACCATGGACAAAAAGAATCCGTCAGCAAGGCAGTATCTTGCCAAGCGGGCAGATTTGCTGGGTGCAGTCCGACTGCCAAACAATGCCTTTCAAGCAAATGCCGGAACTGGAGTCACAACCGATATTCTCTTTTTCCAAAAGCGCGATCATGCCCCGGAACGAGAGCCGGATTGGGTTTCCTTGTCCAAAACGGAGGATGGAATTCCGGTCAATCGATATTTTGCCGACCACCCCCAGATGGTTTTAGGAGAAATAAAGCAGATTTCGGGCAGGTTTGGGGAGGAGGTTGTCTGCGAGCCGATGGAAGGAATGGAGCTGAAAGCACAGCTTACTGATGCACTTTCTCATCTGAATGCTCCGGATCAAGAGCTGTTCTATTCCGTTGCTCCCAAAACAGATCTTTTATCAGAACGCTCCACTTTGTCGGCTGATCCGCAGGTGAGGAACTTTTCCTATACACTGCACGACGGTCAGCTGTATTACCGGGAAAATTCGGTGATGTACCCGGTCAATGTCTCCAAAATGCAGGAAGCAAGGATTCGAGGATTGCTGAATATTCGGGATTCTGCAAGGACGTTGATTTCCTTGCAGCTGGAAGGGGCGTCCGATGAAGCCGTACATAAGGAGCAGGCAAACTTAAATTCCCTCTATGACGATTATACAAACAATTATGGGCTGCTTAACTCTTTGGCAAACAAGCAGGCCTTTCAGGATGATACTGCCTATCCGCTGCTCTGTTCGTTGGAGATATTAAACGAAGAGAGAAAACTGGAGCGCAAGGCGGATATGTTTTTTAAGAGAACCATCCAGCGTCATCAGCCGGTCACCAGTGTCGATACTGCTGCCGAGGCGTTGGCTGTCTCCATCGGGGAAAAAGCCTGCGTTGATTTGGAATATATGGCATCACTGCTCGGAAACAAAAAAGAGATTCCGCAGATGGTTCGGGAGTTGGAAGGGGTGATCTTCAAAGATCCCTCCAGCGGAGTTTTTGACATGGAGCAGGAAAACTGGTCACAAGGATGGCAGACAGCGGACGAATATCTGTCCGGCAACGTGCGTCAGAAACTTCAAACTGCACAAGAAGCCGCACAATCACATCCAGAATTTGCCGTCAACGTAAAGGCACTCCAGCGGGTGCAGCCCAAAGATTTAAGTGCAGCCGAAATCGATGTGCGAATCGGTGCATCCTGGATTGCGCCGGAATATTACCGGCAGTTTCTTTTCGAACTGCTCAAAACACCCTATTATTTGCAAAATGGAGGCGTAGATGTGCTGTACTCCCCAGTCAGCGGAGAATGGAATGTCAAAGGGAAGGGGCAGGATAGTAAAAACAACGCTCTTGCATATAATCGTTATGGAACCAAACGACGAAGTGCTTATGCGATTTTTGAGGATAGCCTCAATCAGCGAGATGTCCGCATTTTTGATACCGTTACCGACGCAGATGGCAAGGAAAAACGAGTCCTCAACGCAAAAGAAACAGCCCTTGCACAGCAAAAGCAGGAAGCGCTGGGGGAGGCGTTTCGGGAATGGATTTTTAAAGATCAGGAACGACGCACGAACTTATGTCAAACATATAATACCCTGTTTAATTCCACCCGACCTCGAGAATTTGATGGAAGCCATATCCGTTTTACCGGGATGAATCCGGAAATCTCTCTGCGAAAACACCAATCGGATGCAGTGGCACATCAGCTTTACGGGAAGAATACTCTCCTTGCTCATTGTGTGGGAGCCGGGAAAACCTTTACGATGATTGCCGCTGCAATGGAAGCAAAACGTCTGGGACTTTGCCAAAAGAGCTTGTTTGTTGTGCCAAACCACCTGACTGAACAATGGGGCGGTGACTTTCTACGGCTATATCCGGGTGCAAACATTCTGGTTGCGACCAAAAAAGACTTTGAACCGGCAAATCGAAAGAAGTTCTGCGCACGAATTGCCACCGGTGACTTTGATGCCGTTATCATTGGACACACACAGTTTGAAAAAATACCGCTTTCCCCGGCTCGGCAGAAAGCGGTTATTCAAAATCAGATCGATGAGATTACCGACGCAATTCGGGAAGCCAAGGAAAACGATGGGGAACGATACACCATCAAGCAGATGGAGAAGACAAGAAAAAGCCTGTCAGTGCGATTGGAAAAACTCAATAACGAAAGCAAAAAGGACAATGTGGTCACCTTTGAGGAACTGGGTGTGGATCGGTTATTTGTGGACGAGGCGCATTTTTATAAGAATTTGTTTTATCACACGAAGATGCGCAATGTAGCGGGAATTGCCCAGACCGAAGCACAGAAATCCTCTGACCTTTTCGCCAAGTGCCGGTATCTGGATGAAATTACTGATGGACGAGGGGTCACCTTTGCAACCGGAACACCTGTGAGCAACAGCATGGTGGAACTGTATACGATGATGCGCTATCTTCAGTTTGATGCGTTGCAGGAGCGCGGCTTGGGGCATTTTGACAGCTGGGCAGCAGACTTTGGAGAGAAGGTTACTGCAATCGAATTATCACCCGAGGGGACGGGATTTCGCTCCAAGACAAGGTTTGCAAAGTTCTATAATCTGCCGGAACTGATGAATCTTTGGAAAGAGTCGGCAGATATTCAGACAGCGGATATGTTAAACCTTCCTGTTCCGAAGGCAGAATATATCACGGTCACCACAGAGCCCAGCGAGCACCAGCAGGAGATGGTTGCAAACTTGGCAGAACGCGCCGATCAGGTGCGAAATCGAACGGTAGATCCCAGCGTCGATAATCTGCTTAAAATCACCAGTGATGGTAGAAAACTGGCACTCGATCAGCGACTTCAAAATGAGCTGCTGTCTGATGATGCTGACAGCAAGGTAAATGCTTGTGTGGAGAATATCTGTTCGGTTTGGAAAGAAAGCATGGATACCAAAGGAACACAGCTAGTGTTTTGTGACCTTTCCACCCCGCATTATGACGGTACATTCAATGTCTATGATGATATGAAAAATAAGCTGATAGAAAAAGGGATTCCGCCGGAGGAGATTGCCTATATCCACGATGCCAACACCGAACTGCAAAAGGCAGAGCTGTTTGCCAAGGTGCGCAAGGGGCAGGTTCGTGTTCTTTTGGGCAGCACACAGAAAATGGGAGCAGGAACCAATGTGCAGACTAAGCTGATTGCACTGCATCATCTGGACTGCCCGTGGAGGCCGTCCGATATCGAACAGAGGGAAGGACGAATCCTGCGCCAGGGCAACGAAAACCCGGAGGTAAAAATCTATCAGTATGTGACCAAGGGAACCTTCGATGCCTATAACTGGGGATTGGTGGAGAATAAGCAGAAATTTATCGGTCAGATCATGACCAGCAAGTCTCCGGCACGTTCTGCAGAGGATGTGGATGCAACGGCACTGTCCTATGCAGAGGTAAAAGCACTTGCTACTGGTGATGACCGTATTCGAGAGAAGATGGAGCTGGATATCGAAGTTTCCAAGTTAAGGATGCTCAAATCCAGCCATACAGCACAGATTTACGAGCTGGAGGATAGGATTTCCCTGTACTATCCGCAGAAGATGGCACAGACGGAGCTTTCTATCGAAGCACTCCAAAAAGACCTTCCGGTCTTGATGGGACATCCCATCAAGGATGATGCTTTTTCTATGTTGGTGTCAGGACAGCTTTATACCGAGCGAAAAGCTGCCGGAGAAGCCATCATTGCGGCATGTAAAACGATGACCGACCCAAATCAGAAGATCAATCTGGGAGAATACCGCGGCTTTCCAATGACTTTATCTCTGAATGGACAGACCTTTCAGGTTTCGATGAAGCAGAACTTGAGCTACACAGCAGAAATTGCGAACGACCCATCGGGTAACATTACCCGCATCAACCATGTACTGGAAAAGATACCGGATCAGTTGAGGATACAGAAGGAACAGCTGCTGACTTTGCAGTTAGAGCTGGAACAGGCAAAAGAGGAGGTCAAACGCTCCTTCCCGAAGGAAGAGGAACTGGTGCAGAAATCTGAGCGGCTGATACAGCTAAACAAGGAGCTTGACCTGGATGAAAAACAGACGGATAAAGCGCCACAGGAAGAGAAGGAGGAAAGGGCTTCCATTCTCAAGGCACTCAAACAGTTTGAAACGCCGCCAATCTCAACACAGGAAAAACCGAACAAGGAGGTGGTACGATGAAGCGAAAGGAAGGACGGACAATCGGACTTTATACCAAGGTGTCACCGGAAGAAAAGGAACTGATTGCAAAGAAGATGGCGCTTTTGGGCACAAAAAACCAGCGCGCATACTTAAGAAAAATGGCGCTGGATGGGTATGTGATTCATCTGGATATGAGCGATGTGCGGGAGTTGATCCGACTTTTGCGGAATGTTTCCAACAATGTAAATCAGATCGCCCGTCGAACCAATGAAACCAGAAATCTCTATGCAGAAGATATGGAAGATATCAGGCAGGGATATCTTGCTGTCTGGAAACAGATTGGAAAGCTGATGGACAAACTGGAGATATAAGTTTTATTTTGGAGGTGGAGAGGGTGGCAATCTCAAAGTTAAAGCCCAGAAAGATAAGCGATGGAAAAAGTATCCGCCAGTATCTGGCAGACCGAATCGACTACGGCAAAAATCCAGAGAAGACAGATGGGGGACGACTGGTTTCCACCTACCAGTGTTCTCCCGAAACTGCCGCGGAGGAATTTGTGATCAGTAAGAGGCTCTATACAAACTTGACCGGAAGAAGTCAGCCAAAGGAGCGGGATGTGCTGTCCTATTTTCTGCTGCAATCCTTTCGTCCCGGGGAGATCACACCGGAGCAAGCGCATCAGATGGGATATCAGCTGGCACTGGAATTTACCGGAGGGAATCATGCGTTTGTGGTCTCGACCCATATTGATCAGGATCACATCCATACCCACATTGAGTTTAACAGCACCAATCTTGAATGTACAGGAAAGTTTCGCAACGTAAAAAACTCCTATTTGTTGTTGCAAAATATTTCAGATCGGCTGTGTCAGGAACATGGGTTGTCAGTGATTGCCGCTCCAAAAGGAAAGGGTGCGCATTACGCCCAGTGGAAAGAGGAGAAAAAGGGAACCAGTTACAAAGCAAATCTTCGTCAAATGATCGACCGCGTGATTTTAGAAAGTTGTAGCTTTGAGGAGTTTCTTTCGAAGATGCGCAATGAAGGGTACGAAGTCAGCACACACGGACTGCTTAAATTCCGGGCTGCAGGACAGGAACGCTTTACCCGTTCCAGAACCTTGGGTGCAGAGTATTCAGAAGAATCGCTCCGGGAGAAGATTTATGGCAAGACAAAAGTCCCGGTACCATACAGAAGAAAGGTAAACCTTCTCATCGATATTCAAAGTAAATTGGCGGCAGGAAAGGGGAAGGGCTATGAGTATTGGGCAAAGGTTTTTAATCTCAAGGAAGCAGCCCGTACGCTGAATTTCCTGACCGAAGCTGGGATTTCGGATTATGCCCAGCTGGAACAAAGGGAAACAGAGGTGAGTACTCGTTTTCAGGAAATTTCAGGAAGGATGAAGCGATTGGAAGGGAGAATGGCGGAGGCCGCTGACTTAAAGTATCACATTATTCGGTATAGCAAAACCCGTGAGACTTATCGAAAGTATCGACAAGCAAAGGATAAGGCAGCGTTTTATCTGGAGCACGCAGAAGAAATCGCGCAGCACGAAGCGGCAAAGAAGGTATTTGATGCCTTTCCCGGAGAAAAGCTTCCTACTGTTTCAGAACTTCAGAGTGAATACAGGAAACTTTTAAATGAAAAGCAGAGGCTTGGAGAAGAATTTGCAAAGCTAAAAAAGGAAATACAAAACTATCGGGATGCAAAGAAGAATGTGGATCAGATTTTGCAGGTGGGGGATGAGAAAAGGGAAAAGATGAAAGATAAAATAGAGAGATAAAATGTGTGCTCTTAGATCTACTGATCATTGAAGGAAACAGAATGTAAATTCTCAAAGCCACACGCGAGTGTGTTCGACAAGAAATGAAATGCACTTGTCTCGGGGTTTGGGGCAGAGCACCAACAAGTAGCATCGGGGAAAAAGCAAAAGGATATCCCGATGCATTGCTTGCTAATTATACTTTGTACATTAAAAATGTAAGTTGTGCAAAATATATTGATTTTTTTATTATTAAGTATTATTTTGATGTAAAACATATATGTAATTGTAAGTGAATCAAGATGATAAACTGGATTATAGTCAATAAAGTGGACATAGTTTATAAAGAAAAAGTGACGAGTAGAACTGTTTGGATCTGTGCCCAGTACCATTATCCTTTTTCATTTGGTGTCATCATTCCAAGAGCTCCATGTGGTCTTATGGCGTTATGGAATCCTTCAATGTATCCGAATACTGATAGCTGGAGTTTCTGCAGGGAATGGGATGTTTTACGGTTAATTTCTTCTTTTTTGAGGTATTTGAAGAAAAATTTACAGCAGGAATTGTCGAAAAGATATCCTTTCTTGGAAAATGACTGTACAACGTGAATGAAATGCAAATGCAGTATATTTCGCTTCTCTGTCAGAATAAAACATGAGATTGAATGGTGCGTTTCTTTTTTTGTAGGCTTTTTTGAACTCAGTCGTGACCAGATCAACATCTGGCTTTCCTGAGATATGCCAGGAGATGATTTTGAGGGAATAAAGATCAATGACAATGCAGAGATAGTACCATTGCCGGGGGTTTTGATATAAGTAAAATCGCTTGCCCAGACAAGATGAAGAGCCTTCTGGTTGAAATCCTGTTGGAGATGATTGGTGCATTCGCCGTTTTCATTGTATTTTTGAGGATGAAAAGGTTTTCCAGCAGACATCTTTGGTAATTAGAGTGATTTTACCAGGCGGTACACTCGTCTGACACTGATGTGAATGCCATAGTCAGATTGAAGAATATGAGTAATTTTATAAGCTTCGAGTCGTTTGTTATAGTGGGTATAGATGTGAAGAATCTTGGAAGCAATCACTTGATTTTCTTTGTTTCTGTCAGATGGTTGTGAATTGTAATGTTTATAGTAGGTGTTGCAGTTTATCAGTAAAATACGACAGAGAGTTTTCATGTTGTGTTGAAATCTGTACTTATGAACCGATCCTAATCGTTGTCGGAGTGTGTCGTGAAGAAAGCAATCGTTTTTTATATAAGGTTTTTATTGGAGTTGAGAAAATCGCCTTTGAAGTTCTTTGACTTGTTTGTCAGTCATGACTTCACCTTCATCTGTCTCAACGGTTATGTATTGGTTGATTCAGTTAGTGAGAGCTGTCTGAGACGCTTTGTATTCTTTACAAAGAGCGGTTTGGGTTTTGTCGCTGGATTGATATAGGTTTACGAGTATTCTTTTGAAGTCTTCGTTGTATCGGATCTCTTTGTTGTTTGTGGATATGTGGATACTTCCTTTTGGTGTCCACTTTTTTAATATAGGTTCATATTATTTTTACGACAGTATAATTTCACCCATTAAGGAGGAAGAAGAATGTTATTTTTTCATAATTTGGTTGTCAATGCAAATCATCCAAAGTATAAACCATTTTTGTTTCATCTGACGTCGTTTAGACGCAGAGTATTAAGTAAAAATGAGTTTGAAAATGTTTGCTCAATGATTTCTAAAAATGAAAAAATAACATTGTTTACGGATGCAGAAATGAAATTTTATCATCAATTGGTTTCCGAAAAACAAATTATAGAAAAGGCTACACTAGATATAGTAGATGAACAGTTGTATCATTCATTCAAAGGAAAATACAAAGCATTTTATCATGATACAAATATTGATATAGGAATTCAAATTACTCAAAAATGTAATATGGATTGTATTTATTGTTATGAGAAAATGTATTTAACAGACCGAAAAACTGTATCCAAAGATATGATAAATCATGTGCAAGATTTTATAGATAAAGCTTCGGAGTTAGCAAAAGAAAACTTTAATATAAAAACTATAAGAATAACAGGTGGAGAACCAATTTTAGATGATGAAACGGTAGGATTAGTGCGTTACTGCGCAGAAAAGTGGCAGAACGCAAAGTTAAGGATACAAACCAACGGGATTAATATAGTAAAATATTACGAGGCTTTGCCATTAAATCGAATTGAGCTTTTTTCTATTTCATTGGACGGGAAAAAAGAAATTCATATGCCACGGCGATTTTCAGATAATAAGCATGATGAGTTATATATTAATATTATTTCTGGAATAAAAAAATTGATATCAAACAATCAACTAGTTATAATTTCAAGTGTTATGGATAAAACAAACTATCAATTTTTCCCAGACTTTCAAAAGTATTTATCAAAAGAAGGCATTATAGATCAACATAATTGTATTGTAAGGAAGGGAATAGTTACAAATTTAAGCAATAATCTGGGAATAGATACTAAGTTCAATACCCAAGAAGATATTAAAAAAATGTCAGATTTTTTTGGAGAAAATGGTAGATTAGTTAATTTTTATCCAGGAACAGAAGAATTAGTTCAAAAAATATTAAGAGGTAAGAATGTTTTCATTGAACCTTCTATGATGCTATGCACGGCTAGATTTTTTGATAAACTATTTTTTGCAGCGGACGGTAAGGTTTATATTTGTGACTGCGGGCAAAAAGATAAGGGCGTGCTTGGAACATATTATCCTACAGTTTCTTTAAATATGGATAAAATTAATGATATGGTTTTTCATGCACCAATCTTCTATGATAAAGAGTGTAAACTATGTCCATATAAGTATCTTTGTTTAGGTGGATGTCCTCTTATTGCTAGCGTTCAAAACCGATCGAAATTTTGTGGGATTTATGCGAACGAAAGTATATTAGATAACTTGTCATGTAATCCTGAAGAAATAGGATTATAGGAGAATATCTTAATGAAAAAAAATATCTTGTTATTTATTATAATGCTGGGGATAATACTGGGTAGGATTTGTATCTTTTTTCACAATCAAACGCTGACTTTAGAAAAGCCAGTTAAGTCTTATGAAACGATATCTCCTAAATATCAATCGCGAGGATACACAAATCTTTATCGTACATCTTTAGCTAATTATTATTTTACGTATGAAATGGACGATTTTGCAAAAGAGCTTATTTGGAAAGCGGAAATCATTTTGCAAACAGCAATTAATAAATATCATATACAACCGATGATTCCAGGTGTAGTTAACATTTGTTTCCGAGGAAATAGTATCTTTTATGAAGGTAATTCTAAAATAGACTATTTGGAAATTAATCCTAACGATAAAATGCAAGAGGGAATTTTGATGTATTTCGTCAGTGGAGGAAAACTGCCAATTTGGTTATGTAGTGGCTTGGAAAAATATTGGATTAATCAGTATCGTGGTATTCAATCAGAATTTAATCTAGGGTTATGGATATGTGATGCTCAAAAAAATAATCTACCAGTATTAGGGGATGAATGGTTTATTCCTAATTTAATAAAAAGCGAACTTTCAAAAGATGTAACTGCGGCGGCGGAAAAATTAGTGGAATGCTTGGATTATAAAAATAAATTGCATTCACTAATCAAATGTTATCTTGAAGATAATTTTAAGAATGCAGGGAAAATCTATTATAGTGAAATGGAATGTGTCTCTAACACAAACCTCAAAGATACGAATTTTTATTTTCATTATTATATTAATCAATATCAGGAAGATATACATAAAGACGTTTTATTTAGCGTACAAGCAGAAGAGGCAATATATTACTTTTCAGATAATGATTTCTGGAATTTAGCAAATGTACATGAGTATTTAAAAACAGGAGAAAGTAGTATTACATACACTGAAGAATGGTTCGACAAAGAAAATTCAGAACTACTGAAAGTGTATTATATAATTACAGATAATATAAATTTAACTGGACAGTATTCGTATCCAGACAAAAAAGAAATTTATTACTGTAATATGAAAAAATATCCACCTATTGGTGTTGTACATGAAGCTGTGCATGTTATGTTAGAGCTATTTGGCTATCATACACAAGGCTTATATGAAGAGGGGAGAGGTAGAGGACAAGAACCTTTTGAAGAAGATTTATGTGCTGCAATAAGCATTTTATATACAATGGAAACAGGTGATGAAACAGCAATAAGAAATAATTATATTCAGAATCTTCAAATACTTAGAGGCTATTGTGGAGATGATGCTACACTAGAATATCTATTAACAGTAATATCTCAAGGTGGAGATGCAAATAAGACAAATGCGTATATATGGTCAGATTTGATTGCAATACAAACAATAAAAAAAGAAGATTTAGAAAAAAAGGTTAATAAGTCTGAAGATAGAAAGCTTTATTTGCTAAATCCAGATGTAGGTTCAGCTTTTTTAGTTCATTTACTTGAAAAAGGGGAACGAATAGATCTTCTAGAGATATATGAAAATGTAAATTGCGCAAAAGAGATATATGGACAAACGTTGAACGAACTAATAGATGAATGGATTATTCATCTAAAGATGTATGCATACAAGGGAAAATAATAGCAGATAAAAGGCAACACATAGCGTTTTTTAAGCTTGAGAAAGGATGTAATTTATGAAACCTATTAACGATTTAATTTGGAATCCAGAAGATGAGATTGCACCGGCAAGTGAAGAAATGGCTCCAGAATGTCATGGAGGACCATCCAAATGCATGACATTGCGCAATATTATAGCTGAGCATCCCGATGTTCCCCTTTTCAACATAGACTGTCAGTAAATAAAACTTTTATAAAAGTATAAAAATAAATAAATGACCTATGTGTTGCCTTTTACAATGGAGGAAGTATGAAATTAATAGAACATAAAATCTTAATACCATTGGACGATGGAAAGCAATTATTAGTTAATTCATTAAATGGATTAATTGATGAAATTGATAAGAAAACATCCAATATAATTAAAAGGTGGTCATTAGTAGAAGAAATTATCCCATGCAATGAGGAAGAAGATAAGCTGTTGGAAGAACTTTTAAAGCGTGGGTATATTGTTGATGATGCTTTAGAAGAAGAAAAACTTATGGATAATATTTTAAGTAAGTTAAAAACCTCTGTAGATAAATCAAAAAAAATGAGAGTATGAAAAAAAGTCTGTAAATTGAGATCTTCTATGATAAGTTAATGAGAA
>OFML01000651.1_pt1 | contig 25299 bp, 19 predicted proteins | sample 1541831 | NCBI WGS metagenome assembly OFML01 (sample SAMN04209237, study PRJEB22552) | human gut metagenome | biome: gut; material: feces | host: Homo sapiens | place: USA: Oklahoma | reverse complement strand
TCATAGTTCACTTCTCTCACTGTCTGGCTGAGAGACGAAGTCAAACTAGATGAAATCGCCGGAAGCCGTTTTAAACGAGCATCAGTTTCCTGACAAATAGACAGCAATTCTCTAACCGTTGTCGGAGATGCTGATGGAATAGCGATAATGATTTCATCAATATGATACTTCTTCGCCATATACGGGATATCCGTGCGATTTCCCACGATAGGAATACTATGAATATACTTTCCTTTTTTTGCCGGATTATCATCAATAATGCATACGACCTTGGAATCTCCAGGTCCATACTGAAGTTCTTTGATTAAAAGCGATGCTGCAGATCCCGCACCGACAATCATAACATTGCGGAGACTCTCCGCTTTTTCATACTTTCTCCAAAACTGTCTCCAAACACGGATCGAAACTCTGGAACCTGCTAATAGCACAAATAAAAATACCCAGTTAAAAACATAGAAACTTCTGGGCATATCTACATTAGTAAAAATTCTGTATACGACATATAGAGCTTCTATCACAAAAGAAGCCTTTAATACAGAAATCATCTCGTCAATGCCTGCATAAGACCAGACACGATTATATAGCCTAAACGCAGTTAGCACTCCGATTGTGATAAGGATATCAGCTGGCAAGCATTTGATTGCAGGTTCTAAATAAGCAATATCCATGGTAAAAATGCCAAAACGAAGCGCTAGCGGTACAATCGAACTAAATGCTACAATAATCGCATCCACTATGATAAGTATAAAAATTCTGATATATTTTGAATTCATAGTCTTCTTTCTATCTCACTACTCAATCTACATATAAACTCATTCTACCATATTGCCTCCAAGTATTCAATATTTCCATACATGGAAGCTGAGCTTAAAATCACTCCTAATACGATAACAGCTTATCTATCATCTGCACAATACTTGTCCCATAGTCCGCTGCTGGTGCCCATCCAACTCCATTTGGATTGGCATTTTTTCCTAACCATTCCACATATGGTGCACTTCCTCTTTTTACATACTTAAAGCGCGGATCTACACAAGCATTATTTAATGGTAACGTGTTCGCATATGCCTTTAAATGCTGAATCTGTGCTCTTACTCCTGTGCGAACGTCTTTAAACGATGCTCCGGAAACACCTCCACCGGTCGCACCAATTCCGGCAAAATTACACTGTGATACTTTCACATCTCCGCCGAATTGCAACCATCCAGTTTCTTTCATTGCCTGACAAAAAGCAACTTCTGCTCTAATTCCTTCTGCTTGAGATTCTTCATAATAGATTTCACAAAACGCCTCTATATCTGTAGCGCCCTTAGATGCATATGTCTTTGAAGGATATTTTTTCCCTTTCGAATTATAATATTTGATCATTTGGCGAACCGTTGTTTGTGTTTGTCCCCCTATTTCAACTCCTTCAATTAAAACTCCATCAGAATTAAATCTATATACTTTCCCATCAATCACTACATTCCCAGTTTGCACTATTCCTTTATCGTTTGCATAATATCGAATACTTCCAAAGCTGAACCACCCTGTGATCGCATATCCATCTGGCATGAAAAAATATCTGTCTCCATTCAAAGTTTTCCAGCCAGTCTGCATTACACCATCTTCTCCAAGATAATAATACTTCCCGGAAATCCGCTGCATTCCCTTTTGTACAATACCTTTATCGTTTGCATAATATCGAATACTTCCAAAGCTGAACCACCCTGTGATCGCATATCCATCTGGCATGAAAAAATATCTGTCTCCATTCAAAGTTTTCCAGCCAGTCTGCATTACACCATCTTCTCCAAGATAATAATACTTCCCGGAAATCCGCTGCATTCCCTTTTGTACAATACCTTTATCGTTTGCATAATATCGAATACTTCCAAAGCTGAACCACCCTGTGATTGCATATCCATCTGGCATGAAGTAATATTTGTTTCCATCTAAAATCTGCCACCCTATCAGGGCATACTCGTCTTTAAAATAATACTTTTTTCCATTAATAGTTTTCCAGCCATCTTGAAAGTAAGTTTTGTCATCATTTAAGAACTTCCACCCTGTCCCATCATAAAACAGCCCTGACTTACGCAACCCAAATGCCTTCGCAATCCCTGTCGCATCTGCAATTCCCAGCTTCTGCAGTTTACTGTCGCTACTGAGGAAGTTGTTATAATCGCTCGCATTAGAAAGAAAGGCATGTTCCACAATAATAGCTGGAATGCCTAAATTTTTACTGTTGCGAATGATCCCGTAATAATCTGAATAAGAACCATCCGCATAGGTTGAGCCATTTGCTGTATTTCTGATTTTCGTACCACGATTACTTAATCCCAGGCTAACCAGTTCTTTCTGAATAGAATCAGCGACCGCTTTGCCGCTGTCTCCTATCGCTGGTTTATAATTGCGATTTGGATAGTATACTTCTGCACCATATGCTGAGGAAGACCCGGAGTTCTGATGAATGCTTACCAGAATATTAGCACCATAATTTGCTGCAATCTGCGCTCTTTCCTGTAAGGAAGGATTCGTATCCCCTGTGCGAGTCATATATACTGTAACACCGCAGTACTGTTCCAACTCTGCCTTGCAGTACTGTGCCACCTTGAAATTTATATTTTTCTCATACACAGAACCTCGTGTAGCACCTGAGTCGCTCCCACCATGACCCGGATCAAGAACAACAACAATATTGCTGCTCTTGGCACGTCTTGCTTTTGTTTGCGCCTTTGGAGCGGCATCAGTTGATGTAACGGCATCTTTTATTTCTCCATTTACTTCTTTTTTATCGACAGTACCATCAGATTCCACTTCAACTTTTGCAATAGCGTCATCTTCTATAGCTTCTCCTTTTACCACTTTAAATGATGCGGCAATTTCCACATCATCAAAAGCAAAATACTTTTCTTCATTTCCAACAAAGTATTGTACACCTTTGATCTTGTATGTACTCGCTTCTGAAGTAGTAAAATCCTTTGTAAATACTATAGATTCATCGTTTCGTTTTGATTCTTTTAAAGTAAATGTCTTACCCTGTTCATTTTCATACACCAGAACCATATTTTGAATATCGTCAATGGCTTCCTTCCAGGAAACAACGATGTTCTGCGTTCCGGGAGCAACCAGTTCTTTTGACTCAATATAAAGGAACTCCATTCTCTCTGTCACGGTCTCTTCTAACTGGTCATTTTCTGCAGCGATAATGCTTTCTTTTACAGCTGAAGAATTAGGTGACGATTCATTTTCAACGCTCTTTTCATCATCCGTAGACTTCGCAGAAGTTTCCTGTGTCGAATCAAATTCTTTTTGTGGATCATTTGATTCTTCCGTCTGTGTCGTATTCTCATTTCCCGACTCTGCGAAACTCAAATCTGCCGGAACGATCATTGTCGTTATCAGCATAAGAAAAACAAGTAATTTTGCGATGTGTTGTTTCATGGTACTTCTCCTCGTTCTGGCACTCTATAGAACTAAAAAAACTCTATAACTCAATTGTGTATATAATACTCTATTATCTTCCTTTTTTCAACTTTTTCCTCTTCACGATCCACACGATCCCCCCGGCGATCACAATCAGAATCACAACAAGGCCGGCAGCCATCCCTGCGATCTTATTAGGCTGCTTGAAGATCTCTACCGACGACCAGCTGTCGATCTTCGTCTTTCGTCCCTGAGCCTTGCTGTAATACGATGGGATCTGGTCGTCTGCGAAGGACTCCAGATAAGATGCCACTGCGTACCAGGCTTTGACTTCTTTATCGCCGTCGTAGATGATATGGTCTTCGTAATTGGTGATCGGGTTTCCGTCGGCGTCTTTTGGCTCGATTTTCAAAATACCTGCTGATTTATCCTTGACCGCCCCCAGCATCTGGCAGGAATAGAGATCCGCCGCCACGCTGTAGAGCTGATCATCGTCTAACTCTTTCACAGAAATACCGTCATTGTATCCGATGTCCACCGCTCTGTTTAACATCAAACGATGCGGGTTCCAGCTGTATTCCAGACCACTGCAGTAAAGTCTTGCCACGCCCATGAAGTTGGACACGCTGGCGTCTACTTCTGCCACAGCTTTCAGTTCCTTCCCCGTCAGATAAGCTCGCACCAGCGGATATCCTGCCTGACCATCCTTACCGTAACCAAGCGAAAGGATATTAAAAGCATCTGCCACCGTCACCGATCCCTGTAGAAAGCTCCCCCGGATCACGCCCAGCGGCACGATGGTCACCTGCACGCCGCCCTGATCGGAAGTCACTTCTCCCGAAGCAACGCCGCCTGCTTCATAGCCTTTAACAGAGCATTTTTCTGCCTGCATGATGGCATATTTATAGGAATCCGCCAGAAGATTTCCCAGCGGCTCCTCTCCCTGGGTCAGCCCTATCTTAGAGCTTTCCGGAAATGTGATTTGATTCTCTACCACCGTATCTGACACACTGTATCCATACTGGCTGAAGTATTTTTCATCCACCAGGTTCCGATACTTGCTGAGCTCTGCCTCTACCAAAGGATCGCCCTTAACCGATTCGTCCAGCGGAACCAGCTCATAATCCTTGATTTTGTAACGATCTCCGTCTTTTTTCAGCACCACATGTCCCATATTGGTATTGTAGCTGCCGCAGGAAACCAGATACGTATCTCCCACCTGCACTGGTTCATCCAGCGTGGTATGGCTGTGTCCGCTGATGATCAGGTCTATGTCCGACACATTTTCTGCCAGTTGGTAATCCTCCGATTCTTCCAGTTTATCCGCTTCATTTTCGATGGTCCCGCAGTGAGAAATGCAGACGATGAGATCCACGTCTTCCTTATCCTTGATCTCGTTTACAACGTCTTTCGCCGTCTGCTGTGCATCCTTGAAGATCAGTCCGCTTTCCGGCGCATACTCCACCGCGGACTCGCCCAGAAGCCCGAAGACAGCCATCTTGACCCCATCGTGATCTAAAACCGTATAATCTTTCACGCCGTAGGCGTCGCAAGCCTCCTTCAGGACCTTTGCATCGTCTTTCAGCGATCTATCCTTTAAAGTCTTCCCCCAGTCGATATTGGCGCAGAGAAGCTGCGGTCCCTTGCCGGCAGCCGACTGCAGCATGGAGGCAAGACCCTTTGCACGATAATCGAATTCATGATTGCCGAAGGTAGTTGCTTCATACCCTAAAAACTTCATCATTTTCAATTCGGAAGCTTCCTTGGAAAAGATCGTCTGATACGGCGTCCCCATGGAAAAGTCCCCGCCATCCAGCACGAAGCTGTCCGGATAGTCGGATCTCACCTCGTCCATGGCAGTTTTCAGCTTACCGAAGCCGCCAGCTTCCACCACCTCGCCGTCTTTCGATACCCGGTCCGCGTCCATATGGGAATGCATGTCGTGTGTGAAGATGACTGACACTTCACCCGTATCGGTCGCGGCATAGCTTTCTGTATCGATCACGCTGCCTGACAGAAGCATAACGCATCCGCAGCTCAATGCGGTGCAGATCGCCAGCAGCCTGGATCTCAATTTCTGTTTCATTTTCTTTCCTCACATAAGTACTGTGGCTCTATAGAATCCTGCTTTTCCATCAGCTTCGTCAGTGCGCTGATATCGCTCTTCTCCCCGGCAGCACCGGCAAGCTTCCTGGCACTGGTCACAAGACTGCTAAAAAGGCTTTCGTCCGGTTGATAGCAGAATTCATACACTTCTGCATCTTCCAGATCGCACTCCTTCTGCATCTGTGCTACAGCATCGTCATATGTGTTCACCACGTCGTCCACCAGCTTGTTGGCTTTGGCCTGCCTGGCCGTATAGATCCTGCCGTCAGCGATGGAGCGGACATAACTTTCGTCCAGCTTCCTGCCGTCAGCAACGATTCCTACGAATTGATCATATGCTTCATCGACCATGGACTGCCAGATCTCTCGCTGCTGATCCGTCATAGGCTCAGTCAGACTTCCCATGGCTTTATTAGGCCCGGATGTGATAGACTCTGACTTGATGCCGTACTTTTCCAGAAGTCCTGAAATATCGTAGATCGTCCCCATGGTGACGCCGATAGAACCCGTCCAGCAGTTCCGGTTTGCCAGGATCTTGTCAGAAGGCGCAGAGATATAGTACCCTCCAGAGGTCGCCTGAGATGCGAAATAGGCGTATACAGGCCGTTTCGTCTCTTTCTGATACTCCCGGATCTTCAGGTACACTTCATCGCTCTCATACACGCCGCCACCCGGCGTATCCACGTACAGCATCAGTCCCTCATTGGAATCATTTTCTATCATGCTGTCGATATTTTCCAGGATATACTGCTGATTGTAATTCTCATCCGAATCACCGATAGTCCCTTCGATATAGAGGACGGCGATATGATCTTCATGGATGGATGCCGCATCCGTCTTGTTCTGATCCAGTCCGGAAAATCCTGTGATTTTCAGCAGGATCCCCAGCAGGAGCACCCCTGCCAGAATGCTCCCAAAAACAAGCAAAGACCGGGGTGGTTTTTTACGCCCTCCCGGTGTCCTGTTATTCCCATTACCCTGCGGCATGCCGTTTTTGGCACGCCACAGGTCTTTTGCTCTGATTTCATCTCTGTTCTGGTTCTGATTCATATCTCTTTCTCCAGATAAGGCTCGATTCTCTTAAATAGCTTTTTCTGCGATTTCCTTAAGCAGGTTTTCCTGCAATTCATCCGGCTTGATTTCAAACTGTTCACCAGTCTTGTTGTTGCGTACCGTCAGGTAATCGCCCTCGACTTCCTTTTCTCCGATGATGCAGATATATGGATTTCTTTCGTTTCTGGCTTCACGCAGTTTGTAACCGATCTTCTCGTTTCTGATATCGGCTTCCGCACGCAATCCGGCTTCTTCGAACTGCTGCGCGATCTTCAGCGCATAGTCGGAGTACTTCTCTGTTACCGTCAGCAGCTTCACCTGTACCGGCGCCAGCCAGAGCGGGAATTTTCCTGCAAAGTGCTCGATGAGGATACCGATGAATCTTTCGATGGATCCGAAGATAACGCGATGGATCATGACCGGGCGATGCTTCTCTCCGTCGGATCCTACGTAGGTGATATCAAAGCGCTGCGGCATCTGCATATCCAGCTGGATCGTACCGCACTGCCACGTTCTGCCGATAGAATCCTCCAGGTGGAAGTCCAGCTTCGGACCGTAGAATGCGCCATCGCCTTCGTTGATCACATACGGTACGCCGATGCTTTCCATAGCTTCTTTTAATGCGGATTCTGCTGCCTCCCATTCTTCGTCTGTTCCCATGGAATCATCCGGACGAGTGGACAGTTCTATGTGATACGTGAATCCAAACATCTTATATACATCATCGATGAATCTTACAACACCGATGACTTCGTCCTTGATTTGTTCCGGCAGCATGAAGATATGAGCATCGTCCTGTGTGAACGTCCGCACACGCATCAGTCCGTGAAGTGCTCCCGAAAGCTCATGACGGTGTACCTGTCCCAGTTCACCCATGCGGATCGGGAAGTCACGGTAAGACCACATCTTGCGCTTGTACACCAGCAGTGAACCCGGACAGTTCATCGGCTTGATAGCGTAGTCTTCTCCATCGATCTTAGTGAAATACATATTTTCTTTATAGTGATCCCAGTGGCCGGAAGTTCTCCACAGATGCTCGTTCATGATGAGCGGCGTCTTGATCTCTTCGTAGCCGCGTTTTCTGTGTTCCGTCTTCCAGAAGTTCTCCAGTTCATTGCGGATGATCATTCCCTTCGGCATGAAGAACGGGAATCCTGGAGCTTCTTCATACAGGGCGAACAGATCCATTTCCTTGCCGATCTTCCGGTGATCTCTCTTCTTGGCTTCTTCCAGACGCTGCAGGTATTCGTCCAGCTCTGCCTGCGTCGGGAAGCACGTTCCGTAAATTCTCTGGAGCATCTTGCGCTTCACATTGCCTCTCCAGTAGGCCCCTGCTACGCTCTGCAGCTTCACAGCCTTGATCTGTCCGGTGCTAGCCATATGCGGTCCTGCGCAGAGATCTACAAAATCTCCCTGCTGATAGAAAGAAATGACTTCGTCCTCCGGCAGGTCTTCAATCAGCTCCACCTTGTAATCCTCGTGCTTGTCAGCCATGAACTTGATGGCTTCCTCCCGCGGCAGCTCGAAGCGTTCCAGCGGATAGTTGGCCTGGATCACCTTCTTCATTTCCTTCTGGATTTTCAGAAGGTCCTGATCGTTGAGCTTATGCTCCATATCAAAGTCATAATAAAATCCGTTATCGATAGCAGGTCCGATAGCCAGCTTGGCATCCGGCCACAGTTTCTTCACCGCCTGTGCCAGAATGTGGGACGTCGTGTGTCGATAGCATAATCTTACCTGTTCATCTTCAAAATTTATTTTTTCCTTAGCCATTTGCTTCCTCTCCTCTTCTTACGTATTCTGCAAATCTATTGTTCCAGCGCCAGCTCGATCAGCCGGTCGATCAGATCAGGGTACGGGATGCCGGAGGCTTCCCAAAGCTGCGGATACATGCTGATATTGGTAAAGCCCGGCAGCGTGTTGATTTCGTTGAACACTACTCTGCCGCTGTCTTTTAAGAAAAAGTCTACACGGGCAAGTCCGCGGCAGCCCATGATCCGGTAGATCTTGACCGCCGTATCCTTGATTTCCTGTTCCTTCTTAGGATCCAGATCCGTTACGACGGCTGTTTTCGATGCTTTATTTTCATATTTCGCGTTGTAATCATAGAATTCGTTTGCTGCAAAGATCTCGCCGATGCACGATGCCTCCGGCTCTTCGTTGCCCAGCACTGCCACCTCGATCTCACGTCCTGTGATCGCTTCCTCCACCAGCACCTTGTCATCTTCTGCAAAGGCTGTTTCCAGGGCTTTCGGCAGCTCTTCCGCGTTCTTCACCTTGCTGATGCCCACGGATGAACCGGCGTTAGCCGGCTTTACGAAAAGCGGATACGTATCGTTGAAGTACGATGTGATGCCCAAAAGTTCTCCGTATGGATCCTTTGCATAACGCTGATGATAGATCAGAACAGCATCCGCCTGACTGATGCCTCCGGCCTCTTCCACCATGACCTTGGTGATGGCTTTATCCATGGAAGCTGCCGATGAGATGGTATCGGAACCTACGAACGGGAGCCCCGCGATCTGCAGAAGCCCCTGCATCCTGCCATCTTCTCCGTTTCTGCCGTGAAGCACCGGGAAAACCACATCGATGGATATCTTCTTCACAGCTTCCGCGTCTTCCAGCACGAACAGCCCGCGACTGGCTCGATCTAAGGAAAGAGCCACGTTTTTATTCGCAGGATCCTGCTCCCAGGAGCCGTCACCGATACGAACAGCAGGGGAACTTGTCAAAAACCAGTTCCCCTCCTTCGTGATTCCCACCGTATAGATCTCATATTTTTCCCCATTGATATGGGTGAGGATCGACGAAGCCGACACCCTCGAAACCTCGTGTTCCGAAGAGACTCCGCCGAATAAAATCAGTAATTTCGTCTTATCCTTCATAATTTCCCCTTTTATATTTAATACAGCCCTGTCTTGGCTGAGATCCTCTTGCTGATATTCTGTACATCCTGCGTCGGCGTATACCCTTCCTGACCGAAGAACTGCTCGTGCAGCTTGGTCACATTGCTGCTGAGAGTCACCGGAGGACCGTACCAACCGCCGTGAGACCAGCTTCCCACATCGTACGGCCAGCCTACGCTGTCGGTCATCTCATAGGAATTGAGTTTCAGCACCATATCCATCATATCGGCAGAAGACATGTTGGTCTTGATCTCCGGCAGGATCTCATTGGAGATCTTCTTCAGTGCCTTGGTATCCATCTTGGCCGCCTTCTTGAACGCTGCCTTGACCACGATCTTCATACGCTCGTTTCGCCGGTAATCTCCATCCACGGAATCCTTACGGATCCGGGCATAGGTAACTGCCTGGTTGCCGTTTAAAGTCTGCTTGCCGGCGGTCTCGATCTTAGCGTTGGAACCACCGATATTCTTATAGGTATCCTGGATGTATTTATTCATTTCCTTGATCTCGGAGTCTTTGATGTTGATATCCAGTCCGCCCAGGGCATCGACTGTATCCGCAACGGATTTCCAGTTTACGACTACCACTTCCTTGACGTTGAGATCCAGGTTCTTATTGATGGCATACAGCATCTTGGTCGGCCCGCCGTAGAAATATCCGTGAGTCACCTTGTCCAGTCCCGGAGAATTATCTCCCAGATCCAGCATGGTGTCACGATAGATGGAGAACATCTTGATCTCGTTGGTTTCCTTGTTGATGCTGGCGATGATGATAGCGTCGCTTCGTACATTCTCATCGCTGCTCATATCTCTGGCATCGATCCCCAGAAGGGCGATGTTGCGGTAGTTTCTCAGATCGGAATCCACCTGCGGGTTGATGCCGATGAGATCCGGATCAAGTTCGATCCGGCCTACGTTATCCAGTGTATTCTTTACTACGGTCAGCCCTGCTGCGATGACTCCGCCGATCCCCAGAACCAGGATCAATACGATGATCAACGCGATCTTCAGGCCGCGTCCTTTTTTCTTTTTCTTCTTTCTTTTTTTAGAACCGCCGTCAAAACCGTCTCCACCGGATCCATTTCCGCCGTTTCCGCCGTTTCCGCCGTCTGCAAAGAAAGCATCTTCTTTCTGTGCTTTCTTACGCGCTTTTTTCTCAGCGCGGGTCAGCTTGTCAGCTTTATTGACTCTGCCTTTTCTGGCGATAGGTTTACGGTCGTCGATTTCCTCTGCAGCAGACTGTCTCTGCTGACGCATCTTCGATACTCCGTACGGCGTATCTTCTACTGATGTATGAAATCCGCCGGAGCTGTCAAATTCCTGCGAGGGCTGATGCTGCCGACGGTTTCCCGACCGGTTGGGAATGTAGGAGCCATATAAAGCATCGTCCTTGACATAGCTTCCTCGATCCTCGTTATGTTCCCGCAGACTGAGATATTCCTGATAGGCATCCTGCCTGGCTCTGGATTCCCTGCTGCGATCATTGTCATGTCTTCTGTTATCATTCATAGAGTATTAGTGCTCCTTTCATGTCACAGTCCATTATATCAATAGAAGCGCTTCCTTGCAACAACCGGGAGCCCTCCCACTGTAAAAGTTGTGTGAAGTTGGCTAAAATTAAAAGGTTCTTAAGAATTCCTCCACGGAAGTCTGCACTGCTTCATACAGATCCTGCGTCTGCCTTTGGTCTTTTCCTCGTATGCAGTAGTAAAATTTGATCTTCGGTTCCGTCCCGGATGGCCGCACTGCGACCCAGGATCCGTTGGGGAAGAAAAACTTCAGAACATTGGATCGAGGCAGCTCGTCTACTCCCTTTTCATAATCAAGTATCTTGTCCGGTTTTCCAAGCGGTGCAAACACCGATCCTCTACGGCTGCGCAGGCGTGCCATGATCTTCTGCATCTCCTTTGCACCTTTCGCTCCCTCGAACACGAAAGAATCCTGCTCATCTATGTAGTAGCCGTACTTCTGATAAAGATCCTCCAGTGCATCCAGCAAAGTCTTTCCCTGAGTCTTGTGCCACGCTGCCGTTTCGCAGAGGAGCATAGCCGCCAGAACCCCGTCTTTATCCCGGATATGCATCCCTCCTATATAGCCGTGACTTTCCTCATATCCCAGCAGGAATTCTCCCGCTTCCATGTGATTCATTTCCTCACATACAAATTTGGATCCTGTCAGCGTGTGGATCACAGTTGCTCCTCGGGAAGTCACGATCCGCGAGCCTAAATCTCCAGTCACAACGGTAGTCACCATTATTTTTCCTTTCACGCTGCCTTGCCTGCTGAGGAAATCCGCCAGAAGAGCTCCGATTTGATTACCGGTAAAGAAAAATGCTTTTGAGTCCTGGATCACACCTGCCCCGATCCTGTCACTATCGGGATCCGTTGCGATCATAAGATCTGCATGTTCCTGCAAAGCCTCCCGCTCAGCAATGCGAAACACTTCCGGCTCTTCCGGATTCGGCTTTCGAAGTCCAGGGAACTTCCCGTCGAATCCAGCCTGCTTTTTCACAAGATGCACCTGGAAAAATCCATCTTTTTCTAGTGCGTCCAGGACAAAATCACGACCCGATCCAAAGAGCGGCGTATATACAACACTCAGATTTTTCTTTGCAGAACTATCATTCAGTTTGCTGCAATCCGCAGCAGCGCTGGTAAACTTCTCTGCGATTTCCTCGCCGATCCACTCGATGTTCTCCTGTGCCAGATCATCACAGTGCGGAACATCCAATGGATCCGCCTTTTTCAGCATCCAGCGAAAGATTTCTTCTGTCTTGTTCGGTCCCATCTGAGCACCGGATGCTTCATACGTTTTGAAGCCATTATATGCTTTCGTATTATGGCTCGCTGTGATTACGATGCCTCCGTCGCAGTGGAGCTCCCTTACTGTATAGGACAGGAGGGGAACCGGGGAATATCGGTCAAATATAAGGACTTTAAGACCAGCTTCCGCCAAAACCTTGGCCGCTTCCTCTGCAAAGTTTTTTGAATCCAGTCTCGTATCGTAGGCAATGGCAACTTTTTTCCCTGCCCCCAGAATCTGCGCCATGCCCCATGCTGCAAGCCTTATCGTATAGCGGTTAATCCTGTTTGATCCCAGGCCAACTTTGCCGCGCATGCCTGCCGTGCCAAAAGGAACCTGGCGGTAAAAGCATTCTTGCTGTTCTTCTTCCGTCATAGAAACAAGCAGCTTACGTTCCTCTTCCGTCAGATCCGGCAGCAGACACCATTTCTCGTATTCTGTTTTAAACCTGTGGTCTATTCGATGTTTTTTCTTCATTCTTTTCTCCAAAAACAAAATACCGCTGTCCCAGATAATTGAATCCCGTAAACAAGATCATTCCTGCCAGCATCGCTATATTTTCCTGTACCTGCTGTGTTGCACCTGTCAGGATCGCCCGGACTGCCGGTTTAGCGATCCCATATGCCAGCAGATAGCACGCCGCTATGTTTCCGGTGAATCGTAGTGCGCTCTGAGCGATCTGCCCCCGATGCCGGAACGTAAACTTCTTGTTGAGCACATAACTGAGTATGCTCCCGATAACATAATTCGCTGCTGACGATACCCAGTAGGAGCAGCCTGCCAGATTGTACAGCCCGAACATGATGGCGGTGCCTACCAGGGTATTGATGATACCGACCAGGATAAATTTCAGAAGTTTTTTGTCGATGATATTTTTCAACTACTTATTCTCCAACTTCACACTGTCTTTTAAGCACATAACACACGGAAGGCTTAAGTAAAACATAGCTACCGTCTGCTTGGCAAATGGCAGTACAACGATATCAAACAGCGATGCGATTCCAAAAGCAGTAATAGCCATTACTGCAAAGAGTTCATAAGACGTATTTACTCTCCTCGAAAAAACACATCGCAAAATCCAGTACGCACAATATAGTTCTAATAAGAAAAACAATCCCCCTGCAAAAGCTCCAGAACGTAGCAGTAATTCTAAAACTGTATTATGCGTGTGATAATATGGCCGACCTGCATCAGGAACGATAATAGTCCTATTTCCAATATCATTACCAATCAAAGAGCTCTTCTGCAGGCACGTCCACCAAAGTGCAATTCTACCAGACGAGGCAGCGTTGAGATCAATTCCATTATCTCCGGTTTTTCCTTGCTGCATTCTCTGTTCAATCACTTTGTCCACTTTAACACTGGAAGACGATGACTCCGTCGAATCTACGCTAGTCACAACCTGAGTTTCTGAAACCGTTTTTATTGTTTCTTTTTCCAATACATTTTTTAATTGAAGACCGTTTATAAAAACAGGAATCAATACAACTAAAAAAAGTGCATACAAAACGATCCGTTTGATCAGGATCCTGTCTCTATGATGATAACAATACTTGATTCCACAAATCATTCCCCAAATCAAAATGCACCCTAAAGCGATCAGATTTGCCCTGGAAACAGTCATTAGTGTCATTCCAATTGATGCGGAGATGATTGGAATCATCCAGATTTTCTTGCGCCCAGTCCAAGTGATCAGTAAATAAATTCCGCAAACGCATGATGCCACAGCAGATTTTGCCACTCCGTTAGGATCCGCGGCAATTCCCCCATATCTTCCCCAAAAGGTATCATCCATCCCCGCTGGTGCACAAATCATATTTACAAAATAATAGCAAATAAAGCAAAGCACTCCTATGATTGCAATACACCGAAACAAGGTGTCAAAGTCTCGACGATAGCACCATACGATAATAAATGGCGGCATAAGAAACGTCATAAAAAGTCCCATTAAAATATAACTGTATCCTATGTAATGATGGATCCCTGAAACCACGATCACAATACCACAAAGCATCAAAACATACATGAGCCAGGATCGTATTTTTACCATTTCTATTTTTCGATCAATACTGACAATAAGAAATCCTATAAATGCGCATGTGCCTATAAAGCTGTTCAGCATGGCCGGATAATCGTATAGAAAAAAACGCTTAGCCTGATAAAAATAGGTCGATACAATAATAATGGTCAAACAACTATACATCAGTATTGACCGTGTTCTCTGGGACAAACCTGAGGTATGCTTATATATAAAATTCAGGATTGAAATATATAATTTTTCTACGATCATAACAACTCGCTTTCTATTGATTTTATTTATTCTCCAGATACTGCACCGTTCGCATCAAGCCTTCTTTCAGAGAATACTGAGGCTGCCAGCCAATATTATGCAGGCGATCACTGTTAAGGATCCCCAGGGTAAAAGGTGCTGCTCCAGTATCTTTCGTTTCTTTTGGCAGATCCATCACTACTTGAATATCACGATCCGCATAAGCATCTGCCAGTGTTTCTGCCAGTTGACGAATAGATACGGTGGATTCCGGACTGGATATATTGTAAACCATTTCATCGGAATCCAGCAAAATCCGAAATATAGCAGCTACGGCATCGCTGACATAGGTATATGTGCGAATCGGTTTTCCTTCGCTCTTCATTACGATATTTCTATCGTTTATCACATCTCGCAGAAAATCCGCCTGAACCCGGCCGTCATCTACGGACATTCCCGGACCATAAGTATGTGCCAGGCGTGCCACCTTAACATTGAGTCCATACTGCTGTGCAAAGGATGCACACATGGTTTCAGCAGCTTTCTTGCCCTCCGGATAGCAGGAGCGTGGGGAAAGGGGGTCTACAAACCCATAGCTATCTTCCGTAAATTCTTTCTGATCATCGTAGGGCTGTCCATAGATTTCACGAGAAGAAATAAACAGATACCCCTCTGCATGACTTCTGCGTGCCAGATCCAGGGTGTAATAAGCACCCAAAGTATTTGCAGCAATCGTCCCCACCGGATCTTCTCGCATGATCAGTGGACTGGCCGGGCTGGCTGCGTGAATGATATAATGGAAATCCACATCCGTTTGGATTGGCTCTGCTACACTTTGACGGAGCACCTTGACCTGATCTCGAACATCCTCCGGCAGCTTTTCCGGATGGCGTACTAATGCGTACAGTTCCAGATCATTTCCAGAAATCTCTTTCCACTGAAGGATCGTCCTGCTGATGTAGCTTCCCAGCATACCACCGGCTCCCGTTACCAATATACGCTTACCGTCAAAATTTTCCCAGCTGATGTCTTGTTTTAATATGTCTCGTGCATCTTCCTGTAAAATATGGTTCATAGCTGTCCTCTATTTCTTTAAATTCTGTGCGATCTCTCCCGGAGCCAGGCCTAGTGCCTGCTGCGTCTCTTTATACTCCAGCATTGCACGGAATACATACAGATCCTCCGGCGTCGTCACCTTGATATTGCCCCGGTTTCCTTCCACCAGATGAACTTCTTTCCCGACAGAACGCATCAAGGTACAAGTATCGATAACTCCCTCATAATTCGGATTGTTTTTCCGCACCTGGTCGTGTGCCTGCAGTACATCTCCAAGCCAAAAGCTCTGTGGTGCCTGTGCAGTATAGAATGAACTGCGATCCGGAGACTCTTCCACCACGTTTCCACTATGGCTGATGATAGGAGTTTCAAAAAACTTTGTGCAGGTCACTGCCGATCCATATTCTCGGACACTTCTCAGATTAGCATCGATCACTTCCGCTGTAATGCATGGGCGCACGCCGTCATGGATCATAACGATATTATCCCGTCCTTCGCCCTCACAGGCTGCTCGCAATCCATTCAGGATCGAATCCTGCCCTGTTGCTCCGCCCGGCACGATATCCTTCACCTTGCTGATCAGAAAACGTTTGACTAACTTTTGCAAACGCGAGATGCAGTCTTCCTTGCATGCTACATAAATAGCATCCACTGCCGGATGCTCTTCAAAAATTTCCAGCGTGTGAATAATGATAGGTTTTCCATTTACTTCGATAAACTGCTTCGGAAGTCCGGATCCCATACGAGCTCCGCTTCCTCCTGCAAATATGATCGCAATGTTTTTCATGTTCTATTCCTCCTGCAGCAGGATCTCATCGATTACCCGGTCCGATGCATCGCCGCGATATCCGCCAAAATTGTCCTTTGCAAACTGGATGATCTTCTCGGTTTCAAAATCTTTCTGTTCCAGACATTCCATCAACTGATCAAAGGTATCGCAGACCTTTCCCGGGGCGCTCTCTAAAATGCTCCGGTGCACACCTCGTGTCAGTTCATAAAACTCCCTGTCGTAAGTATAGAATACAACAGGCCTCTGCAACAATGCATATTCAAAGTAGTTAGAAGAATAATCCGTGATCAGAAGATCTGTCACATAATACAACTTGTTGATATCCGGAAAGCTGCTGAATTCCCGGATGCGATCCTGCAAAAGTTCAGGGATTTCCGGCAGTGTCTTCACAAATGGATGCATTTTTATCAAGAAAACAGCATCTTCTTTTTGGCAAAACTCATATATCCTCTGGAAATCCAGTTTGGAATAATCATAATAGGCATATTTTTGTTCTGTCCCGCGATATGTCGGAGCAAACAGAATGATTTTTTTCTCTTGTAATTCAGGATACTTCGTATAAAAGTCGTCCTTAAACTCATCGATCACTTTAGGATCCAGGAACCCATCCATGCGCGGCATGCCCACAGGATAAAAAGCTTCCTTTTCAATTCCGAATACCTCGTGGAACACATCGATCAAATGTTCCGAACCCGTAATGACATGGGTATATTGTTTATGGCAGGAACCATCTGGAAACGGACTGCCGTCCTTGCCGAAGCGACTGTACCCTACGGATTTAAATCCTTCTCCAGCATGCCACACTTGGATCAGCTTCGTTTTTCGCCCCAGCTTAAAAAATCCGAACACCGGAGCATAATCATCAACGAAGATCACATCCTGTCTGGCAATCTTTGTTACCACCTTCATCCAGCTAAAAATATCTTTTCCGCTTTGATGCTTCCCTGCAGCACTTCTGTAGGAATATGTTATTTTAAACTTCTGATCCAGATTTCGTTCTTTGATGCGTGTATCGATATATTTCAGATTGCCCCACAAGACATCTTTCGTTTCACTCATGATCATAACACGTGTGCCGTTTTTTGGCGTTAATGCGTAAAGCATATGGTAATAGCAGCGGATCATAAGGATCGCAGCATACATGAAAAAGCGCTTTGTCTTTTCCTTTGCAGTACGAACTTCACGAACGTAACGCCTTTGACGCCATCGTCTGTTTTCGATCATGAAATAACTATCCAAATAAAAAATCAAATTCGCATCATCTTCCGAAGCAACACCAAAAGTCATAGTATATGCCATCTGATCCTGTGCGTAACGAAAAGTACGTGACAGCGAATCCAGCTGATACGAAGTATGGGCATCAATCGTACAGAGCGTCTCGGTACCGTCCGCAGAAACCGCAGCAATCTGCCATCTGCCGTTTTCTAAAAAGCTGCGCTCGCTGACACAAGTGATATTCAAAGTAAGAAAAGTACACCCCTCTTCCTGCCTGCTCTCCAGTTTGATCGGAGCATAGCCGGGGTTTTTCAGATAAAAAGACGCATCCTGTCTGAATGCCAAAATTTCAATATGCAGGAAAATACGTTCCCACCAGATTTTCGTAATTACAAACAAATTTGTATTTCCTACCATAACAAATCTCCTGTCAATCCCAATAATAGTATCATAAAAATGTTGAAAAAACAACGTTTTCTTGCTATAATCTCAACAGACAGGAGGTTGTTTATGAGTCTGATTATACGAGCAGGGATCCTTATTTTGAATTTGATCTACTGCTTCATGAAGCTGCTTCCACAGCAGAAAAAAATCGTTTTCCTCAGTCGGCAAGGTGACTCTCCTTCCGTTGATTTCACCATGCTTGAGAAAAAAATCAAGGAACTCCACCCGGATTATGAAACGATCATGCTTTGTAAAAAGTTGAATATTAAAGATCACGAATCTGCCATAGACTATGGACTGCATATGCTCGTCCAGATGTATCATCTGGCAACGTCAGATGTAGCCATTCTGGATTCTTACTGTATTGCTGTCAGTGTTCTTCACCACAAAAAAAGCCTGCTGGTCATCCAGATGTGGCATTCTATCGGGACGATGAAAAAATTCGGGTACAGTATCCTGGATAAGCCGGAAGGCAGCCCTTCCAAACTTGCCAAACTTATGAAAATGCATGCAAATTACGATTATATTTTAGCAGCAGGTGAGGGCTACAAAGAACATCTGGCAGAGGGCTTTAATTATCCGCTCGATAAAATCGTAACGCTCCCTCTTCCTCGAATGGAGCTTTTAAAGGATGAGGATCATCGAAACGATACTTTGCAAAAGATTTTTAAAATCTATCCGGAGCTTGCGACAAAAGAAAACATCCTCTATGTTCCAACATTTCGCAAAGTAAATGACGAGTTGTTTATGAGTGCGCTCAGGTCCATATGCCAGGCCGCGGATTACGACAACTATAATCTGATTATAAAAGTACACCCAAACACAAACTTAACAAACTTTAATCCTGGTCGGGCGATCCTGGATACGGAATTTTCTTCAGAAGACATGCTCTACATCAGTGACATCGTAATCAGTGATTATAGTTGCATCATCTATGAAGCAGCCCTCCTGAACATACCGCTTTATTTCTACACATATGATTATGAGAAATACATGAAGGCGCGAGAAGTCTACATGGACTATAAAGCAGAAATACCTGGTCCAATGGAACCATACCCACGACTGGTATTCGAAAGGATCGCGTCCAGAGATGAAGGTGCCGATCGAAGAAGAGTGGATAAATTCCTGCACAAATACATCTACACCGGCAGCAAACATGAAACAGAAGACATCGTAAACTTTATTTTTGACCACCTAAAGAACAAAAGAAGAACGAGAAAAAAGAAGTCCTTGTAGGAATTGATCTACAAGGACTTCTTTTATTAATCTGTTATACTCTCGAATTCTCTCGTTTTTTAACGAACAGTGGCGTCAATACGATATAATACAAGAAGATAAATCCTCTCTCAAACGGGAGAATACCTGTATCCAGCATGGAAATCGTAAAAAACATAAGGAACGCGGAAAGCATCACCAATCCTGCTGCATCTTTACGTTTAAAAAATAATACCAGCGCCATAATCCCTGCAATCAAGTTAAAAAGCAAATATATGATTCCTGTCGGAATCCCTGCTTTATAAGACAGTTCAATATACTGGTTATGTGCATATTCTGTGTCGTAGAACATCAATTCACTGCAGCCACGCCAGGTCATGTTTTGAAAATACACATTCCAGATAGATAGTCTGCCTGCCATGAACCAATCCAACTGTTGAATCTTAGGGTTTTGATACAGTTCATTCATGGAAGCTCCCAGCTTCTGATCGATTTTATCCTGTCTTGTGATGTTTTCTTCATCTGTTCTGCTTTCTTCCACTGTGCCTGATGAAATTTCATACGTTGATTGTACTTCAGAATTATTTTGAGACTTATCTTTTAACACTGTGCTCCCTATTGAAAATAGCATCACCCAGGCAATAATGCATCCAGACAAAACGAGTAGAATACCTGCAACACCTTTCTGTACGGCGGCTTTACGATTTTCCCCTGCCTTCTGCAATCTCATAATACCATACACGATAATCAAAACGCATAATAAAATCAGTATGATTTCCCCTGCTCTGCATTTTGTCAGTATTACAGTAATCGCAGAACCGCCAACAACAAGACTGATTCCTATGAATAAAACTTTTGGGAGCGACTTCACCAGCAAATACATCCCTGCTACTATACCTGTTATAAATACTTTAGTTGTCCCATTGGGGTTGATACCAAATGGTGCATACTGCAAATCATATGATAAATAACTGGAAGATTCCGCCGGATATTTTATGAAACACACTACTAAAAGAATTGCGGTAAACAAAGTATATGCCCCTGCCGCCGCATCAAACAGCACTTCATAATCCCTTCGATTTCCCCAGACATAGAACAGACACATAAAAGCGACCAGCATAGCCAGTGGGAAAGCCTGGTAAGCGGGCCCCATTTCATGATCCAGAGAAGCGATCAAGAGCAATAAGCCCGTTACCGTAAAAGGAATGTATGTCCATAAATTCCATTTCACAATTTCCAGTTTTCGATCTACACTGACAAGAATGATGATACCCATCATCAGGCAAATAAAATAATCTCGTATTCCACGATTAAATCCATCGAACTTAAAAATATATTGTGATGTGAACTGCGCTGCAAAGATAGCAAAAAAACATACAAATAATATAATTTTTCTCGTTCTGTCATTCAATCGAAAAGTTATTTTATCATAAAAGAAATTTAAAATCGGACGATAGGCATGCTGCAAAATCATCTACTTCTCTCCTTCCCTGTCATTCACTCTATTGAATTCATTTCTATACTTCCAGCAGTACCTCAAACGGAAAGACATCAGACACATTTCCGTAAAACTTTTTAAGGATGCAACAAGCATGATCTGAAAATGACCTGTGATGCCTAGAATTATCAAGCCAGCGATCTGCACAACTGCTGCGCTCAATGTAGTCTTGGTCGTTTCCTTTACTTTATTGATCGCACCCAGGGTCGGCCAGCCAAGCAGCATTGCCGGAAAACTAAAGAACAATACCGGCACCAGACAGCGCATGATCGGTGCTGCGGCAGCATACTTTGCACTACCTGCGATCACTAAGATCGGCTCCGCGAAAAGCACAACGATCAGACAGCCGACAACGACCAGCGGCAGAAAAATCTTTACAACGCGTTTGATGATGCTTAGATCTTTCGTTTTGATCATCTGCGGATAGATCCCGTTGTTGATCGGTGTATACATAGCTCGGACGGCGGACACCAGCTGCAGACAGACTGCCCAGTAAGCAACATCCGCCTTATCCATAAAAATACCGACTAAAATCGTATTTAATGCACCAAATACGGTGGTTGCCGCTTCCGAAACGAAATAGATGCTGGAAACTTTTAAGGAATTCCAGCTGCCTTTTATCGATTCCACAAAACTGATTTTGATGCGCAGCTTCCTGACTTCCCGTAAAGTCAGTATGATAGCAACCAAAGAACTTAAAATATCAAGGATCGGGATCCATAGAATATCGCTGTCACCTTTTACAAGTACAAGGGTCAGTCCTACCGAAATAGATTTCATCAGCACATATCGAGCTGCAATGATGTGCATCAGTTCAAGCCCTCGGAATAAGAATTCCAGCAAAAGTGTCGACAGTGCGATCGGAATAAATGCCAGTATCGTATATAGCATATTCTCCCGCAAGATTGGAATAAAAAGCGCTGCCGTTACGATAACCGCCAGAGATGCGATAGACAGCATCACCTTCGCCAGTATCACATTCCCCGTGATCCTGCCTACCAGCTCCCTGTCTTCTCGTGCTTCTGTAATAGCTTTGACCCCGGAAAGCATGAATCCAAAATCTACAACAAGCTGAGCATACACCATGGTCGCCTTCACATATGAAACAACGCCGTAACAATCCACTGACAGCACTCGCGTTAAATACGGAAGTGTGATCAGCGGAAAAACCAGCTTTGCAATATTCATGATATAGAGCATGCTTACATTAAATGCAATGCCTTTTCCTTTTCGAGGTAGATTTTTTTTCATAGATTCTTTTCTGTATCATTTTGTTTTGCAATAAATACATTTCATCTTACCACATTTTGATATGGGGTGCAAATACGAAGCAGGGATTTTTATGCTATAAAAACATAAAAAAGAGATCTGAGCCGTTATGTATTTGCTCAAATCTCTTTTCAACGCTATTTATTGTACATTTTGTATATCTTGCGGCAGCATAGCACACCGATCAATGCTGTGATTGGAATCCCTACCCATGAATTGGCGTTTCTTCTTTTAAGTAGCTCCATACGAAGCTTCTGCGCATCGTATCTGGTTTTCAGTTTATTGTAATCCCTTTGGGAAACGACACCATAAATAAAGGGATCGTTCGTTACTTCTCTCTGTACGAACTCCTCCAGTTGCGCATGCGTCATAGTAACTATTTCGTCCTCTTCCGTCTCCGAGTCAGATCCTGACGCAGCATTTGCAGAGAGCCGCATCGATATGCTTTCGTAAAGACAGAGTCCATTTTTATACAGGTGAGGTTCATATCCATCCGGGCAGCGATCATATCCTTTATCAGGACCTGGACCCGTTATATATGCAAACATCATCACTGGAGCTATAATAAAAATACCAATAGTGCTCAAAACCTTGCCGTTATTCATATCCAGCCCTTCTTTTCATACTTCTCGAGGACATTTTCCTTAATGTAGGAATTCAAATCCGATCCAACCTGTGCCAGAATTTTCATGTGCTCCACGTGCTCACGTCCTGCACTCGCATAAGAATACCGATAGATCGATCTGTCTTTAAACACTACATCGATGTAATCCTCTCCAATAAAAAACTCTTTTACATTCGAATTCCCGCCCAAATTCAAATACCTGGTCATCATAGTTCGACTCCTTTTCTCTCTGTGCATGGTTCATACATGCACCTCATGTAGTATTTTATACATTTATCTTATCACATGCTTCGGGTGGGATGTACTTATAATTACCATATTATTCCTACCTATTGGTGGACTGCTTTCTGTTACCAGAACACCTGACCTATGATTGCATCAAAAACGAAATTTGCACCGCTGTAAACAAACGGTGCAAATTTCTAAGGGGTTCTTAGATATATTCAATTTAATATCTATCACTAGTATAATAACACATTTTCCGGATAGAATATAGCTCTAATTTTAAAATGATACATCCATATCTGTATCCTACAGAGTGTTACTCCGGCTTGATTTTGTCTACTCTACCCTCTCCAGCCTTCCGATGGAGACTTCGTAGGCGGTTCGTATCTCTGCGATCCCGTCATCGCTGTATTTTCGGTATTCCCGGCTTTGCAGCCGTCCTTCTGCAAAGATCTTCTCTCCCACTGCGAGTGTTGCAGCATAGACAGCGTTGCGGCCCCAGGCGATTGCCGGGATGTAATCGGATTTATTGTACTGCCGGTTGACGGCCAGCATCAGATCACAGATCTCACGGCCCAGCGGAGATGTACGCCTGACGGGAACTTTGCATAAAAAGCCTTCTAAAGATATCTCGTTGCAATAGGAAAAGCTGCCATACCCGTTGAAAACCCCGTCCGGATGCTCTTCACCCCAATAGTACAGTTCCCTGACGAACACATTGATTTCCAGATGATTTTTACCGTTTACTTCCCGGTTGTATGTTCGGATCTGTCCGTACAGGTCCACAAGATCTCCTTCCTGAGGTGATCTGCCGCCCAGGATCCTCTCGGAAACGATCAGACGGATGCGATCCTCACAGCCGCTTTTGCGAAACGCTCCCAGCATCATCAGATAAAAAGCTTCTCCGTAGGTTTTATGACTAAAAACCGGTGCTGTCAGTATTCTCCCCGACAGATGGACCCGGTTTTCCTCCCCAAAATATTCCATGTTTTGATCCTCCAGATTGTGGTCTGGTAGAATATATGCGCAGGAGCCGTTGGAATATGCATGAGGAATAAAATGGGATCAGAGCTCTACTTCAGATCCAGTCGCATCACTTCCGGGTGGCAGTCCACCCCGTACTGCGGGCAGGTGAGACACTCGAAGAAGTTTGGCGCTTCCTCCCGCGGCACGGTGACAAATCCGGATTTTCTAAAAAATCCCGGTGCGCGGGCCACGAGGAAAATTCTTTTACCGCCGCGTTTTCTCGTTTCTGCGATCCCAAGATCCAGCAGGGCTTTTCCCAGCTTTTCTTTTCGGTATTCCGGATCCACGGCGATGCCGTCCACGATAAACTCGCCCTGTCTTTCTGCCAGAACGAAACCTCCGATCAAGCGGTGATGATCAGTCTTGTATTCCGCCGAATCCTCATCAGGCTCCGGCTGTGCACCTTCGGTCACCTTCCAGCACTGAACGAGATCCGTCGGCACCTCGTAGTCTTCTTCATCAGGGAATTCCAGGTCGTTGGCTACGAAAAACGGCACAAGCCGTTCGTAATCGTCTGTCGTTGCGATCACATAGTTCAGTTTTTTATTAGAATCTATCATAATGAATTGCGTCCGGGGACACAAACACCTCCAATCTGTTGTGCAGCACACTGAATTCCAGCGGCAGCTTTTCTCCATGCTCGCCATCGATATCGGTGCTGATATCCTCCGGCGATTCTATGCGCAGTTTTTCCGTCTGAAAAGACAAAACGTTTTTATTCTTCGGATGTCTGCCCTTGACCACCTCGAAAAGAAGCGGTCCCAGTTCTACGATAGGCATTTTACGGAAGGCGATCACGTCCAGCTTTCCATCGTTGATAGACGATTGCGGCGATAATTTCCGGAAACCTCCGGCTGATTCCCCGTTCATCACGACCATGAAATAGATTTCTTCTTCCATCACCTCATCCGGCGTCGTCAAAGTCACCGGAAGTGCACGAAGCTGCGGGAGCTCCGTCACCGCCTTGAGATAGTAAGCCAGTGTTCCCATCACATTTTTCAGGTTGGGATCCGTCTTCTGGCTCACATCTATCAGCGCCCCCATAGCCGCCACATTGACGAAATTCCGATCATTTACCACCCCTACATCCGCCGGACTGGTCGTTGTTCCCAAAGCGATATCCATCTGATATTCGATACTGCTTGGGATGTCAAAATAATAAGCAAAATCATTGGCCGTTCCCGCTGGAAGCAGTGCCAGTGGCAGCCGGATATCATGACGGATCATGGAGTTGACGCAGATATTGATAGTCCCGTCTCCCCCAGCCGCAATGATACGGTCGTACTCGTTCTGATCCAGATTTGCCAGCGTTTCTTCGATCACATATCCCTTTGACGCGCGGACCGGCACCACCTGAAAACCCTCTTCCTGGCACCGCTCTACGATATAGTCC
>OFML01000637.1_pt1 | contig 25894 bp, 24 predicted proteins | sample 1541831 | NCBI WGS metagenome assembly OFML01 (sample SAMN04209237, study PRJEB22552) | human gut metagenome | biome: gut; material: feces | host: Homo sapiens | place: USA: Oklahoma | reverse complement strand
TCCAGCACCTTGGGGTCGGCCTTTTCCAGCGCCTTCTCGTAAAGCGGCATATTGTCGCAGGCGGGCAGCTTCTCATACAGCGCCTCCATCTCAGCGTCAAGGCCGTTCAGCTCCTTGATGTCCGCCAGAAGCGTTTCCTTCTCCGCTTCCGTCAGGGCGTTGCTGCTGCGGATAAACGCTGCTTCGTCAAAGTCTGTGAAGTCATAGTCAGCAGGCAGAGCGTTGCAGATTTCGTCCAGCTTTTCCCACAGCGCTGCGTTTCTCTGGAAGATGGCGTCGCTCTTCTCTTCCACCGCCTCGATCTGATTCCAGATGGCGTCCTCGTTCTCGGTTGCAATTTTAGTAACAGGCTCCATTGGTACGGATGTGGCGGCAAAGGCGGAGGTTGCTGTGCCGATGGCCGTTACCGTCAATGCAAGTGCCAATACAAGGCTCCAAATCGTTTTCTTTTTCATGGTATGTTACGCTCCTTTTTTGAAGTATTCAGGTCGTGTATCAACCTTGTCTTTATCATATCAGAAGAAGTCTCTGACTTCCCCCGCAAAAGTGCGGGGGAAGTGTCACAAAACTGTCACAAAGTCGGTATGCCAGCACGTTTCAAGACAGCCTTGACACAGGGGAAGCCCGCTTTGTACAACAGAGGACGCCCGGTTTGTACAAGACAAGACTGCTTGTGGATGCAAAGAAAATATGCTATAATCTGTCCTGTGTGACTGAATTCAGGAGGGACGCCATGTTTTATACAGATGAGGAAATATCTGTCATCACCGGCTTTCTCAACGGCTATCTTGTGCGTGACCATGCCAGTGCCAAAGTAAGAGAATCGTATATCAGGATCAGTGCAGGGCTTCAAAGTCATACATTGACCAAGGACGATTATGTTTGGCTGGAGAATGCTCTGTTGTTTCTGCGGCCGTACTGGTGGAGTGACCGCGAGGATGGAAAAATGCTGATGGATGCGTTCCTGCATACGCAAACATTAGCAAAAGAAGAATAGCGAAAAAGATGAAGGATGTACCAACTGATACACCCTTCATCTTTTTTCACTGGCTTATTTGCGTTTCGCCCTTTCAAGATTTTGTCGGGGTCATGGCCATGCTGATATGCTCTGCTGGGCATGATCGCCCATCCCGTGCCTGCTCTGCTCCGTCCTCAATGCCTAATGACCTCAAGTACAAGGCCATTGTAGCGGAAAGCTGCCGGGGCGCACAGGTGGAAAACGCTTCTTCGCCGCGAGAACCGACTTATCCATTCATATCATCGTATCCATGAGTGCTGCCAACGCTGCTTGCTGCACTGATGTCAGGCAATTCCATTTATCCAACATCTCACGCTGCGCGGGAGTCAGAGCCACACAAATGTCGTCCTGTGCAAAGAATTGCGACAATGTAACACCGAAAGCATCGCAGATCTTCTCAAGCGATGCAAACGATGGCGTCATAGATTTTTTATACCACGAGGAGATGGTAGACTGTGGCAGGCCAGAGCGTTCAGCAAGCTGATATTCCGACCATCCCCGCGCCTCACGATTCTGCTTGATGATTTCAAGAATATCTGTCACAACTTCACCACCTTAGATTTTTCGTTTATTATACTTTGGAAAATCGTTGCATTTTAATAATTATTGTCGTATTATTTATTGCGACAATAATCTTGTGAAGGTGTGACTGCTTTGGAAGAAGGCTGCCGTATATACCGTTGTGCAGTCATGGGACAGCACCCCATGCGCTTTCCATGGGGGTTTGACGAGGAAGATGACCGCTGCCAAAAACTAAAAATGGAGTTGGCGCAACAGATCATGGTGCTGCGTCAGCGCGGTGTGACACAGTTCCTGACCGCCTGCGATTGCGGAGTAGGTCTTTACGCAGCCGAGATCGTCAATGGTCTGCGGGAAACCGCCGACCAAGACCTAATGCTTTTCTGCTACACACCACATGAGGAACAGGCCACAAAGTGGGCGCCGTATCTGAGGGAACGCTATTTTACTATGCTGGAAAAATGCACCCTTATTTCGGTCGTGTGTCCCGTGGGTACGCCGGATGCACAGCTGCAAGCCTATAGGAAGATCATCGACCTTGCCGATGTGGTGCTGGCGGTCTATGACAGGGACATGCAGCCCGCAGACAGCGCGGAGGACAGTGCCTTGGCTTACGCCGTAGACATAGCCCATAAGTCTGTGCTGGTGTTAGACCCTATCAAGCTGACTACATTTCAGATCGACGAACATTTTCGCCCCCAATAAAGAAAAAAGAACCCGCTCTGCGATTGCAGGGCGGGTTCCTATTACACTGCGACGTGTATCGCCATATTATCCATGAGGGTGTGGAGACTTAAGTCATATTGTTCTTGCGAAATCACTCAGCGCTCAAGAAAGGTGTCCAGGACATTTTTTTGCTTACTGTAAAGACGTTGCTGTTTTTCTGGTCAGAAAGACCCTGCCACTCATTTGTTACCGTAAAGTCCAGTTCCATTTGTTTTTCCTCCCACAGTATTCGCACATATAGCATTCACACGCGAAATACTATACCACAGGTGGCAGCAAAAGGAAATTGGCAAAACGGCAAAAAACGCAATGGGTTTTTCTATCAACGAGAGAGACGCTACTATTACGATGCCTTTATTCACGTCAGTGCGGCAATGTAAAAGCTGCTGCCGGAGGGGGCCACGGAACAGGCGTTCACCGTCAAGCTGGTGAAGAAGCCGGAAATACCATGAAAGAAATCAGAATACGACGATAATAGGACACCCATCCTTGCGGTACTGAAAAGCAGCGTATAGCCAGCACGATAACCAGTGCCTCGGCTGTATTGCGGAGCTTCAGCAGTCCGCCGAAAAAAGTCCCGCCTTCAATAAAATTGGGCGGGATGATATAGGTGTCATATTCATTTGGCTTACTCACATTTAGTTCTCCTTCCTACCCTATGATCCAGAAAGGCCCACCAGCACCGGCACGGCCGCTGGCTTCATTCAGGATGATAGCCAGATCCCATGCCTGTTGGCTTCGGGTATAATTGGCAGGGTCGGCCACCAGTATCTTTCCGTTCTCCACACCGCGCAGCACGATGAAGTGTCCTGAGCTGGTGAAATGACCTTTCAGCATGATTGCCACCACCAGCTTGCCTTGAGAGAGCGCATCCACAATGCGCTGCCCTTCTGTTTTCCCGCAGCCCTGTACCGGAAGCCCCCACGCTTTGGCAGCACCGGGGATCAGCGAATGGTAGGAACCGCTTCTACTGCACCAGTAACCGTTTTCATAGGCCCAACGTGCCATCTCAACGGGATCGACCGTCTCGTTGGTCAAAGAAGATACCACCATTGCCATACAGGTAGGCCCGCAGCCGTAGGTGCCGATGTTGTCGGTGCCGTAGGGCTTGCTCGCGTACCGCTTGTCCAACTGATTATAGTAGACCACCTGCGTCGCGCCATCCGAGAAACGAATGTCGCCCAGAGATACAAGGCCGGCGGACTCGGCAGGCAGCAAGCCCTGCATCATACCATCGCCCAGGAATACGCTCAGGTTCTGGGCGTAGTTTTCCGCCAATCCCTTTTGTTCGTCCGACAGAGCGAATATCTTATCCTCAAAATAGGCCTCTCCGTTGTAGACGATGGTATATATCTTCCATATCTCTGTTACTTCCGTTTCCGTCACCGTGACCTTACCGGTTTTGGGATCCGTATTCGTTTCCGTTACCGTAGTCGTGCGAGACTCCTCCGTGCTCGTGAAGGTATAGAGGGCGTCCTTGGCCTTACGGATCACATCCTCCATATCCTTGAGGGAGATAGATGTGTAGTCCTGATTTTTGGCGGCACAGTACATGGCAATGAAGCGGTTGGCATTGTAAGTCGGGGAGCTTTCGTATGGATTGATGATCTCCTTCTGGTCAGCGCCGGAAGCGGTAAAATCCGTGTCAATACGGGCGCGAACATCCTCCTGCCCTTCCTCCAGCAAGTCGCTGATCGCCTGCGAGATCTGATTGATGTTCTCCACAATGGCGGCGTTGTCGTTGAGGATCGGTGTGTCTGGACTTCCTTCAACCCCTGCCTTGGTCAACCCGCCGAAGATCAGGGAGGGTAGCAGCATGATGAACAGGACGGGAAGCACCAGCAACCCGGCAATGATGGCAGCAACCGCCTTGCGATGTGTCCAGAGTGCCGCTGCCGCCGCGCCGTAAGGGCCTGCGGCAGCGGTGCCTTTTGCCGCGCCGCTTACCACTTTTCCGGTTTTGATGGCGCCGCGCACGGCACCGGCAGCGTGTGCGCTGATCTCAGCGGCTTCGTTCAGACCGTTGCGTTCTTGCTGGGTCATATCAGGTCTTGTCCTTTCTACGAGGCGGGTCAGGCAGACGCCGGATCAGGCTCTCACGATAGGAAATGCCGCCATCCGGATTCTGATAGGGTTTTTTCTCCACTACGTCCTGTGCGTACTGCCTATACCATTTTGCGCCATCCACAGTGGTGACGGTGGTGTATTCCCGTTTTGGCTCCATATACTGTTCAGTGCTGTACATGGCAAAGGCACGACCGGCAGGTTCTTCCTCAGAGGTCTCCGTGCCGGTGATATGCCCGCCGCCGATCTCCACATTGGAGAAGGAGGGAATATCCGCCGCACCTTCACCCAGTGCCGTGTAGCCCATATAGGACATGAGGGCGTCTGCAGCCATATTGCCGGACATGACATCGCCGGCTCCCGACCTGCCGGTAGCGATACGGCTGATCACATTATTGGCAACATCGCCGCCCTTGGTCATGGAGGCACGGAACGCCATGCCGCCAACGCCGCCGCTGCCTGTGCCGGTGGCGTTTCGGTATGCGCCGTTATAGAAGCTGCGGTTGACGACACCGGCCAGACCGCCTTGCAGGAAGGTGTTGCTGTCACCGCTGCCGCTGCTGCCACCGGCACTTCCTCCTCGGCCTGCATTGCCGCCTCGACCGCGGCCAGCAACACCACGGGCGGCAGCGATGCTCCGCGCGGCCAGCATCGCTTCTGCCAGCATAGAGCCACCTGTATGGCCCACATTGATGCCAAGGCCCTGCATGAAGCTGTCGATTTTCTGTGAGATCTTCAAAAATGCCACTGCGCACAGAAACCAGATGAACAGGTTTCCGGCCACGCCTTCTTTACCGGAGGCTGAGACCTGAGACTGCACATCTGATTCCGTCAGAGCAAAGGCCGGGATTGTGAGCGCACATATAACCAGTACGGACAACACGATCCCTGTGATGTATTTCGTTTTTTGATTCATGATCGTCTCCTATAGGGATAAGGGGTTTGCCAGGAAGGTTCCCACCATGGTGATGAACAGGCGCAGGCACCATGCGTTCATCAGCAGCAGAAATATCTGGCCGCCGAACATCCGGCACCACGCCTTGAAGATGTTGGAGGTGGCCTGCGCCGCGCCCGTAGCAAAAGCCACCGGTGCCGTGAATACCAGAACGCCCAGCAGCACATAACGCTCCGCCGCCTCAAATAGCAGCTTGATATAGTTCCACGCCAAAATGAGCACGAGGATCAGGGCGATTAGAGCCACCGCGCCGTTGGCGCAGACCCCAAGGATGGTAAGTATGACCGAATTGAAGTCGGCAAAGTTCAGTGTGGGCAGCTCAGACGACATGATCCACGCGTAGGGTGTCCCGCCGATTTTCAGTATCAGTTCCACGATTTCATCTGCGAAATAGGCCAGCAGGATAAACAGCACGGAGCGGATTGTCAGTTTTACCGGGTCTTCTGCCTCTACGCCTGCTATAAGGCCGTAGTTCTTGAATAGCTGCCAGATCAGGTTCAGCAGGATCATGCCGATAGCCAGTGCCACGAAGATGTTGTACATCGTCTCTGCGGCGGGGAAGTAGCGCAGGAAGGTGGTCATGTCGCAGCCCAGAGCCCCCAGCACAGAGGTGTTGATAAGGTCAAGACCGTACATGACCTGTTCCGCGATCCATTCTACAATGCCATCTAATATGCCCATAGCACTTCTCCTTTCTCAGCCGGGCAGTTTGGCGTTATCCGTTCCATCTGCCATCTGCGAAGAAGGGCGTCACATAGGACATGATGAAGCCCAAACCGTTAAGGATTGCCCATGTGATGATGATACGCTTGAGCCATGCGCGGCTCTCATCCACAGTGCGGCCGCTGCGGGAGAAGTTCATCAGCAGCAGAGCCACCGACGCGGTGACAATGGCGGCGATAGTGGAGATCAGAAGGATCTGGTTATAGACGTCCTTCATGATCTCGTTGGCCTTCTCCCAGACGGTGGCGGCAAAGACAGGCTGGCAAAGCATTGCGGCCACGGTCACGCCCGCGAAGGCCGCATATAGTGCCATGCCGGGGCTTGCCCTGTGGAGATGTGTCTTGGTCAGGTCATGTTTTTTCACTCGTGATACCTCCTGTGATAGAAAAGATGTGGAGGGGCAGCTCCCTGAAAGCCGCCCCTCTTGGGCTGCCCAAATACCCGGAAACAAAATAACACCACCCCGTAGGATGGTGTTACTCGTATCGCCTTGGCATAGTTTTGAGCATACACAGTATAGCACACTTGGTTTTACGCCGAAATCGCAAAACCGTGCCAATGTTGTGGCAGGAGAGCGCCATTGGAGCCACATAATGCTAAGAAATACTATGTGAGATTATTAGTATCCTCGTTTTCACAGATCACAATAAGCCCTAGATCAATTAACGCAAGCATTAACAGGCTAAGTAATCCGTACTGCCCTTTCTCTATGAATTTGTTTTCTTGCCATTCAAATATTTGACAGTTGGTTTCGGAAAAAGTATCTAAGCTATTCATAAAGACTTCTGCATTAGCGTCTATGCCTATGCTATGCAGAGAAGAAATGAGCTCCTTTGCGCAGTGCATAAGGGTTTTCTCAGTAATGCTATTGGGGAGCAGGCGGTTTTTATCAAGCGCATTCTTAAGATCGCAACCGATAGATACTTGATTTACCCAACAGTATTCGAGACTATTAGTTAGTAGATTCATACCGACAAATGCCTCTATGGCCGGATAAGACAACAACAATAGTCCCTGACGCATCATATCTTTATTGACATCACGGGCGCTTGCTAAATTTGATAGCATGTCACGAATAAACTCTGTATCGGTATTTGATGCCGGATCTCGGTCAAATAAATAATATATCGCCGCATTATCAATATCAAAGTCATAGTCCTCAATCAGGGAACGAAATACTTCATCCAAATAGTTGTTGTCCTTATCTATGAATTTAATATTTGATTCTTCAGTATTTATAACAGTAACCCTAGAATAAGGGTCATCTATGCGATGAAATACGCGATATTCGCCGTTTCGGTAAATGCGCTCCATCTGATACCCTAAAATTTTTGAAAAAACTAGATAGATTAAGTTTGGTTCTGTACTTTCGCCTTCGACTATAAACAATACCTGACCAATCCGTTTGCCTTTTTTTAACTCAAATTTCATTGTATTTTGGCAATCCACTAAATACACCACCTAAATACATTTTTTCATAATTTTGTCCCGTTCTAGGTTGCTCAGAAGAGAAGCGGACAATATTTGTGCCGTTACAATCGAAATTTACAGCATACAGTTGATCTGGACGTAACAGAGAAGATGAAATCAAATTGGTTGAATGCGAGACAATAAAAATTTGAGAATTCTGCGAATGGCGCATAAAATACTTTATTAGAAGTTCTTCTAGATCGTTGTGTAGTCCACTACTAAACTCATCACAGATTAACATCCCACTATTCTTTACCACGCTAAGATAAGAAGGTAGAATACTCATTAAATGCTTATTACCAAGAGACTCAATTGCCATGGGGATATCTGGTTGTATTCCGCGCCTTTTTACATATAAGCCAGAAAACGGCGCGCCGTCATCGATTTCATTAGGCTTATAAGAAAGTGAATAGTCGAATCCACATTCATCTAAGAATGAGTTGAGTTCGTCTACTCCGTTCTCTTTAAGGTACTTATCTATGCTAAACCTTTCACGAACATCGTTTCCTACAATCATGTGCCATTGCGGATTAACGTATTTTGATTCTGACAAAAACGCAAACCACTTTTGCAGTAATGGTTCGCCCCGAAATCGGGTGTTAAACCATAAATCGCGCAGAAAAACACTGTCGCCAGGAATGTCATTAAATAGTTGACGCTCTGATATCTTAGACTTTGCAGTATTTCCCATGCGTTCTATAACTGTAGCATTGTTGACCAATAGTTTTTCTATGAGGGCTTCTTCCTCGGCATAGTATCCAATTTGATACTCGATGTTTTTACCATCAATCAAAAACACATAACTGTTTGTAAAGTTTTTGGAGTCAGCAAAGAGACAACAATAACTTTTCCAATCAATGTTTTTATTAGAAAACAAGGCTTCTATCAAGATGAAGATTCCATCAAGCAAATTAGTTTTACCAGAGGCGTTTCCACCGACAAACATGCATCCTTTAAGAACTCCCTGATCGACATTGGTGTTCTCAAGTACCTGATATTGTGTTTTTCTTAAATCAACTTCTGTGCGCTGCCTTATTGACTTAAATCCCTCCAAAGTATAGCTTTGCAACATAGTAATCGCCTCCCTACAAAGTTCAAAAATATTATAACACTGGAGCGAACAACTATGCAACATTTTTTTGCCATCTTATAGTGCTGCCGCAAAAAAATTGCGGCAGCACTATGCTTACCGTTTCTATTGGCATTAACAATCATAATCAAAAAATGTTAAGCATTAAACTGAATATGAATGGCTACGTAATAATAAGTACATTTAGGTGTGCAATGGTAATGAAGTATTTGGATAGTTTTCAAAAAAGCTTTTCCCAATTAGGTTTTCTTATGTGCTATTACAATGACACAAATTACATTAGTCTTACCCCTCCGGCACAAACTTCTCCAACAGTGCCAGACTCTCCTTCGACGAATACCCCCACAGCACCGAGCTCAAGGCATCAATCGCCATCTGACGCTTGCGGAAGTAGGTGCGGTAGCTGATGTCCCGAATGTGCGGCTCCAGCTTTTCGATGATCTCCTGCGTGTTCGCCAACTGCTGCGGTGACAGGTAGGTGTAGTACAGGAGCCAGTAATAGCTCTCACCGTACTTGTGCTTTGTCCGCAGCAGCTCCACGGAGGTATCCAGCAGCTTCAGCATTTTGTAGCTGCGTTCGATGCAGCGGGCATGATCCTCAATCGCCGAGCCCTCGAAGGTGATACCGGCCACATAGAGGGATTCCAGAAACTCCTCTATGCTGCTGCCATACTCGATCTGGAACTGCCGACGTACCTGCTGCACGGACAGCTCCAGGCTCCACACCACGTCCCGGTACTTGCGCAACAGCATCCACGTATCATGGTACAGAGGATTCTCGGTCACTTTGGGTTCTTGTGCAGTCTTTTTCATCGTTCGACCTCCTTATCGCCGCGCATCCCCGTCGGGTGCAATCTGAGTTCAAAGTGATAGACTTCCTGAGCGTCACCGCAGGTGACCACCAGTTGAAGCCACCGGCGCAGCGGAGGCACCCCTTCTATCGTAACCTCGCAGTCGTCGGATAATGGTAATAACATATATTGGGATTTCGGGCATGAAGCGCACGGCAGCCCTTGTGCCACAAGGATTTCACGCATCTTTCGCTCGATTCGATGGCGGTTCATTTCTGAAACGCTACCGGACTCATTTGAACCGCTTGTTACCGTCGTGGTCAGGGCGGTTTCTTCCTGAAGCTCCAGCTTGATGCCAAGGCTCATGGCGATCTCTTCCTTGTCCACCACGATGTCAGAAATTTGGAACATGGTGGAGAGATAGTTCTGGAGATAGATCGTGGCGCCGTGTGTGCCAGGGAAGGCTGCCAGTTGCAGATAGCCCCGATCCGCCATGCGCTTGAGGTATCGGCCGGCAGTTGCCTTAGAGACGCCCCAGCGGGATGCCAGTTCGGCGTAGCTGACCAGCGGGCAGCCTGTACCGTTGCGGAGATAGACCACCGGCCCAACGTCTGAACCGAGGACCTGCGGATCGTTATAGACGGTGTTTATCCACAAATCCAGTACGGCGTCCATCTCCGAGCAGTGACCGGCACTGATCAGCTCTGTGGCAGTGGATACAGGGAAGAAGAAAAAGCCGGTATCCTTCTGACAGGGCGCATTGTAGTCGAGGATCGTGTTGTGACGCCGCCAGCCGCGAATCTTGAATTTGACCAGCTTGCCATGACCGAGAACAAGAAAACTGATAAGCCCTTTCATTTGCAGTCCCTCCAAAGCGGCCAAGGTCTGGCGGCGGAAGCGTGTGCGGAAATACCGGGACAATTCCTCCACAGACATGATCCATTCGCCGGGGTAGATGGTGTAACTAATGCCATCAATGCGCTTGTATGAGGTGCGGAAGTTGGCATAGGAGCAGAGCACGACAAAATAAAAAAGGCCGGAGCCTCCGCTCACGCGAATGCTCCGGTCTGCTATCAAGGCTTGTACGAACTGCCGGTAGATCCGGCAGCGTGGATAGTCTACGATCTGTTTGATCTCAAGTGTATATTCTGACATGGAAACCTCCTGAAATGAGCGCCCCTGGTGGGAAGCCGTGTGTTATAATTGGCATAGAGCAAAAGCGGCGCAGTATTACCGAATGTGGAATGATGTTTCACCGATAATGCTGCGCCATTGTGCTATTTTAGTGTTGGTACGATTCGTATGCCTGATGGTCTGTTTCTTGTTTTGTCTGAACCCCAATGAACCGAATCCCTTAGAGGTAAAAACCTAAAGGTGCGTTTCTTGCGTGGTTAGGCCAACAAAACCGGTCATCTCATGGCTCTTCTCTTGGAGTTGACACCAACGCTGACACCAACCGCTACAGGATTTCATGGTACGGGATGGGAATGAAGAGGAATGCAGATTCCTCGGAACCCTTGAAAATACTGACTTCCTGGGGTTATATGCGCCGCTATGGGACTATAAGAACTTCACGGTGCATTTCTCATAACCCGGAGGTCGGAGGTTCAAGTCCTCCCTCCGCAACCATATCAAGCGGATGTAACTGAAATCAGTTACATCCGCTTCCGTCTGTCAAAGAGAACCCCTGCTTTCGCCGCATGAAAGCAGGGGTTCTCTTTGACAAGCACAAGGCTCCCCCTATGACAGGGGGAGCCTTTGATCAGCAGGGAAGGGAGCAGGCAAGCCCGCCGAGCCCGGTTACATAGCCGCAATGATCTCCACGATCTCCTGGCCGATGCGCTTCTGGGCCTCCACGGTAGCCGCGCCGATATGAGGCGTGCAGGACACCATGGGATGGCTGTACAGCGCCACGTTGCTGGCGGGCTCGTCGGCGTACACGTCCAGGCCGGCAGCCCGGACCTTGCCGGACTCCAGAGCGGCCAGCAGCGCATCCTCGTCCACGTTGCTGCCCCGGGAGGTGTTGATGATCACCACGCCGTCCTTCATCTTGGCAATGCGCTCGGCGTTGATGAGCGCGCCGCCGTCCACAGCGGGGGCGTGGACGGAGATGAAGTCGGACTTGGCCAGCAGCTCATCCATCTCCACATAGGGGATGTCCAGCTGCTCGGAGATCACGGGGACCTGATAGATATCGAAGGCGATGACCTTCATACCGATGGCCTTGGCCATCACGCCCAGGTGCTGGCCGATGCGGCCGAAGCCCACGATGCCCAGGGTCTTGCCCTGCAGCTCAATGCCCTTGCCATAGGCCTTCTTCTCCCACTTGCCCTCGCGCATGGTGTGACCGGCGATGGACAGATACCGGGCGCAGGCGAACATATGGCCCATGGCCAGCTCTGCCACAGACTGGGAGGAGGCGCGGGGGGTATTCTTCACGTCGATGCCGTTGGCCTTGGCATAGTCCACGTCGATGTTGTCCACACCCACGCCGCCGCGGATGATCAGCTTCAGCTGGCCGCCCTTGGCCGCATCAATGTGCTCCTTGCGGACCTTGGTCTTGGAGCGGACCACGGCCACATCAAACCCGCGCAGGGCCTCGCCCAGCTGATCGGGCTCATAGAACTGCTCCACTACCTCATGGCCATGCTCCCGCAGCTGCGCCATAGCGGTCTTATCCATACCGTCAGTAACCAGAATACGCATCGTAATAATCTCCTTCCATAATACGAAATGTTGTCGGATATAGGGGGCAGGGGGACGCCGTCCCCCGTTTTGCGTGTTACTTGTGCTCTGCCTCGAACTTGGTCAGGAACTCCACCAGCGCCTGGGCGCCCTCGATGGGCATGGCGTTGTACACGGAGGCCCGCAGACCGCCCACGGACTTATGGCCCTTCAGGTTGTCGAAGCCGGCCTCCTTGGAGGCGGCCACCACGGCGGCGTCCAGCTCCTTGTCGCCGGTGACGAAGGGGATGTTCATCAGGCTGCGGTCCTGGGGCACCACGGCGCCCTTGAACAGCTTGGAGGAATCCAGGAAGTCATAGATGACCTGGGCCTTGGCGATGTTGCGCTTTTCCATTTCCTCCAGACCGCCGATGCTCAGCAGATACTTGAACACCTTGCCGCAGCAGTAGATGGCCCAGCAGTTGGGGGTGTTGTACATGCTGTCGTTGTCGGCATGGGTCTTATACTTCATGTAAATGGGGGTCTTGGGATCCAGGTCGTCCCGGATCAGATCCTCCCGGATGATGACCACGGCCATGCCGGCGGGGCCCACGTTCTTCTGCACGCCGGCCCAGATCAGACCGTAGTCGGACACATTGCAGGGCCGGGACAGGAACATGGAGGACTGGTCGGACACCAGCACGTGGCCCTTGGTGTTGGGCAGCTTGTGCCAGGTGGTGCCGTTGATGGTCTCGTTCTCGCAGATATAGACGTAGTCGGCGTCCTCGGGAATGTCCAGGTCGGAGCAGTCGGGGATGTAGGAGAAGTTCTTGTCGGCGGAGGAGGCAACCACCTGCACCTCGCCGTACTTCTTGGCCTCGGCAATGGCCTTCTTGGACCATGCGCCGGTCTCCACATAGCAGGCCTTGCCGTTCTTCATCAGGTTCATGGCCACCATGGCGAACTGCAGGGTGCCGCCGCCCTGGATAAACAGGACCTTGTAGTTATCGGGGATGTTCATCAGCTTGCGCAGGTCGGCCTGGGCCTCGTCGGCGATCTGCTGGAACACCTTGGAGCGGTGGCTCATCTCCATGACGCACATGCCGCTGCCGCGGTAGTTCATCATCTCGTCGCGGATCTCCTCCAGCACGGGCTCCGGCATCATAGCAGGACCGGCGGAGAAGTTGAAAGTACGACCGTATTTCATGTTGCTTTTCCTCCTGATTGTTGTGATAGGGTGTTTTGCGGTTTGTTCCTTTTGCTTCTATCTCATAGTATACGGCAAATGTTCCCCAGAATCAACAGGGAAAATCTCAAAAAATCAGCTTCCCTGAAAATTTTTCAGCTTCTCAGAAAAAACGAGAGAAAGGGGAGAGGCGGCAGCGTCCGGTTCCGGGTTGACAGGACCGCGCGACAGTGGTATCATGACGAAGCAATCGACTTTTATTCCAGAAAGAGGTGAGCAAAGTGAGCTTAGGTGACAGTTACGGGCGAAGTATTCAATGTGCCGCTGTGTCCGGCGCTTGCTTTGCGTCGGCTCGTACAGGTAAATAAAGGCCGGATATGACAGCACATTGCCCGGCTTCACTTTCAATTAGGAACACGATGCGATTTTAATTGAAAGGCGGTAATACCATGGCAATGTTCAACGAAGACAAGAACCTCAAAAGCGGAGGCTGCGCGGATGAGATCGCGGCGCTGATAAGGGATGACCTTTCGCCGAAGATGATCCAGGAGCAGCTGGAGAACTATCATAACAGCGATATTGCCAAGTCCATGGAGCAGATGGACCGGCTTGGAAGGATGCGGCTGATCCGCTCCATTGAGCCGGACAAGCTGGCCAGTATTTTCAAGTATGTCGAGCCCCAGGAGGCGGCTGCCTTCCTGAAGGACATCGACACGGCAAGAGCTGTTTTCATTCTGGAAAAGATTGACCCGGATGCTGCGGCGGACATTCTGCGGGAACTGCCCGGCAGCGACAGGTCAGCGATGATCGGGCTGCTCAACGGAGCGCTGCGGAAAAAGATTGAGCTGCTGGTGTCGTTTGACGAGGACGAGATCGGCAGCAGAATGAGCGCCAATTTCATTTCGCTGGATTCGGAAATGACGGTGGGCCAGGCCACCCGGGCGCTTATGGACCAGGCGAAGGAAAACGATAATATCCAAATGCTCTTTGTGACGGCGGAAAACGGCTTTTTCTGCGGCACGGTGGAGCTGCGCGCTCTGCTTATTGCGGAAAAGAACGCGGCTATCGCGCCCCTTATCCAGCACAGATTCCCGTATGTCTACTGCAGCGAGCGCACGGAGGACTGTATCGAGCGGCTGAAAAGCTACTCGGAAAGCGCCATTCCCGTGCTGGATGCCTCCAACTGCATTCTCGGCGTCATCACCCTGAAGGACCTGGTGGAAGCGGTGGACGACGAGATGAGCGACGACTATGCGAAGCTGGGCGGCCTTTCCGCGGAGGAGGATCTGCACGAGCCGCTGCGGGCAAGCCTGAAAAAGCGGATGCCCTGGCTGCTGGTGCTGCTGGTGCTGGGAATGGTCGTTTCAGGCGTTGTGGGCGCATTCGAGAAGGTCGTGTCCCGGCTGACGATCATTATGGCGTTCCAGTCGCTGATCCTGGATATGGCGGGAAATGTGGGAACGCAGTCGCTGGCTGTCACCATCCGTGTGCTGATGGACAAGGAGATCACCGCCCGGAAAAAGCTGGGCCTCGTCTGCAAGGAGATGCGGGTGGGGCTGTTCAGCGGGCTGATTCTGGGCAGTCTTTCCGTGCTGTTTGTGGGCGCTTACATCATGCTGGGCAAGGGATATCCCGCCCAATATGCGTTTGCGGTTTCGGTGTGCATCGGTGCGGCGCTTCTGCTGGCCATGTTTATCTCCAGCGCCGTGGGAACGCTGATTCCCATGTTTTTCAAGCGAATCGGGGTGGACCCTGCCGTGGCCTCCGGGCCGCTGATTACCACCGTGAACGATCTGGTGGCTGTGGTCACCTACTATGGGCTCAGCTGGCTTCTGCTTCTCCAGGCGCTTCATCTGGGCAGCTGAAGCAAAATGAAACAGGACGGGGGCTTTGCTTTTCGGGAGGCAGGCCCCTGTTTTTGCGGAAACAGGGAATGGCTGATATGCCGGATTGACACCAAACCGTAAAGATGCTATAAAGAGACTGTCGAAAAAAGCTGGCTATAAAAGGAAGAAGATTTTTTTGGGGGAACGGGCGGAAAGGACGGCGGCAAGCGGTGGATAAGTGGAAAAAGACCATAATGCATATGGGAGCATACCCGGCGGCGCTGGGAAAATGGGTGCTGCTGGGCGGCATCATCGGTGTGGCCGGCGGCGTGATCGGCTCCCTGTTTCATATCGGCGTCAATTACGCCACGGCTGTCCGGGGGGCGCACCCCTGGATTTTGTACCTGCTGCCGGTGGGGGGCCTTGCCATCGTGGGGCTTTACAAGCTCTGCCATCTGGAGGGCAAGGGCACCAACGCCATCATCGAGTCCGTTCACTTCGGCGAAAGCGTCCCCATTCTGCTGGTGCCGGTGATCTTCGTGTCCACCGTCATTACCCACCTGTGCGGCGGCAGCGCCGGCCGGGAGGGTGCGGCCCTTCAGATCGGCGGCGGCCTGGGCTTCCAGGCGGGCAAGCTCCTGCGCCTGGGGGAAAAGGACCTGCCCCTTGCCACCCTGTGCGGCATGAGCGGCGTGTTCGCCGCCCTGTTCGGCACGCCCCTCACCGCCACGGTGTTCGCCCTGGAGGTCATCAGCGTGGGCGTGCTGTATTACGCGGGCCTGGTGCCCTGCATCACCGCCGCCATGGCGGCCTTCGGCGTATCCGCCCTCATGGGGGTGGAGCCCACCCGCTTCACGGTGTCCATGCCCCGGGTGACCCTGGAGCTGATGCTGCCGGTGGTGGTCCTGTCCATTCTGTGCGCCCTGGTCAGCATCCTGTTCTGCAAGGGGCTGCACTGGACGGAGCACCTGCTGACCCGCAGCTTCCGGAATCCCTGGCTGCGGGTGCTGGCCGGCGCGGCCATCCTCATCGTCCTGAGCCTGCTTACCAACGGCGACTACAACGGCGCGGGCATGGACGTCATCGCCCGGGCCCTGCGGGGGGACGTCAGCGGCTGGGCGTGGCTGTGGAAGCTCCTGTTCACCGCCGTCACCATCGGCTGCGGCTTCAAGGGCGGCGAGGTGGTGCCGTCGTTCTTCGTGGGCGCTGCCTTCGGCTGCTTCATGGGGGGGCTCCTGGGCCTGCCTGCGGGCTTTGCCGCGGCCATCGGCCTGGTGGCGGTGTTCTGCGGGGCGGTGAACTGCCCCGTGGCGTCGGTGCTGCTCAGCGTGGAGCTGTTCGGCTCTGCCGGGGCGCCCTACTTCGCCGTGGCCTGCGCCCTGAGCTATCTCCTCTCCGGCTACTGCGGCCTGTACAGCAGCCAGACCATCCTCTATTCCAAGCTCCGTGCGGAGTTCATCAACGTCCGCACCCACGAGTGACAAAAATGTAAGCTCAGACCGGGGAAATGTAAGCCCATTCGATGGCCGCGCATTTCCCCGGTCTGCTATAATAGGCCCCGTAAAGGAGGCATGGATATGCAAATTCTCAATGTAACGGGCCTGAAAAAGGTCTATACCACCCGTTTCGGCGGCAGCCAGGTCACGGCGCTGCGCCAGGTGGACTTCTCCGTGGAGGAGGGGGAATATGTGGCCATTATGGGCGAGTCCGGCTCCGGCAAGACCACCCTGCTGAATATTCTGGCGGCGCTGGATAAGCCCACCGCCGGCCGGGTGGAGCTGGACGGGCGGGACATGTCCGCCGTCCGGGAGTCCGACGCTGCGGCCTTCCGCCGGGACAACCTGGGCTTCGTGTTCCAGGAGTTCAACCTGCTGGACACCTTCACCCTGCGGGACAACATCTACCTGCCCCTGGTGCTGGCGGGGCGGCCCTACCGGGAGCTGAAGGCCCGGCTGGACCCCATCGCCCGCCAGCTGGGCATCCTGGAGCTGCTGGACAAGTATCCCTACGAGGTGTCCGGCGGCCAGAAGCAGCGGGCCGCCGTGGCCCGGGCGCTGATCACCCATCCCCGGCTGATCCTGGCTGATGAGCCCACCGGGGCCCTGGACAGCCGCTCCACCGATGAGCTGCTGGACCTGTTCGGCCAGATCAACCGCCAGGGTCAGACCATCCTCATGGTCACCCACTCCGTCAAGGCCGCCAGCCACGCCGGACGGGTGCTGTTCATCAAGGACGGTCAGGTGTTCCACCAGCTGTACCGCGGCCAGTGTACCGACGAGCAGCTGTACCAGAAGATCGCGGACACCCTGACCATGCTTCAGGCAGGCGGTGACCGGGCATGAAGCTGTACCGTCATCTGGCCTGGGACGGCATCCGGAAAAACAGCCGCCTCTACGTACCGTACCTGCTGACCGGCGTAGGCGCCGTGTCGTTTTTCTACATTCTTGTGGCCCTGGCCCGGCTGCCGGAGGGAACCCTGCCCGGCAGCGGCTCCGTGCAGGTGATCCTGAATCTGGGCAGCTTTGTGCTGTGGGTGTTTTCTCTGCTGCTGCTGTTTTACACCCATTCCTTTCTGATCCGCCGCCGGAACCGGGAGTTTGCTCTGTACAACGTCCTGGGCATGGGCAAGGGGGACATTTCCCGCATTCTCTGCTGGGAGTCTCTGCTGTCCGGCGGCCTGTCCCTGCTGGGGGGCCTGGCCCTGGGCGTGGTGCTGAGCAAGCTGGCGGAGCTGGGCCTTATGCGGGTCATGGGCCTGGAGGCGGACATGACCTATCGGGTGTCCGCGGGGGGCCTGCTGATGGCCCTGGGCCTGTACGGGGCCATTTACCTGCTGATCCTGCTGTCCGCTCTGCTGCGGGTCCACCGCTCCACCGCCATCCAGCTCATGCGCAGCGAGGCGGTGGGGGAGAAGCCGCCCCGGGCCAATTGGGCCCTGGCGCTGCTGGGCGTTCTGCTGCTGGGGGCGGCCTACTACCTGGCTGTGTCCATCCGGGAGCCTCTGACGGCCCTGACCTGGTTCTTCGCCGCCGTGCTGATGGTCATCGCCGCCACCTATCTGCTGTTTATCTCCGGCTCCGTGACCCTGTGCCGCCTGCTGCAAAGGAATCCCCGGTTCTATTACCGGAAGCGGCATTTCGTGTCCGTTTCCTCCCTGGTCTACCGCATGAAGCGCAACGGCGCAGGCCTTGCCTCCATCTGCATCCTGGGCACTATGGTGCTGGTGATGCTCTCCTCCACCACCTGCCTGTATTTCGGGGCGGAGGATTCCCTCCGTACCCGCTATCCCCGGGCGGAGAACGTTACCGTCTGGTACACGGACCGGGAGGACCTGTACCGGGACCACTCCGCCCTGCACGCCGCCGTCGTCACTGCCGCCCGCAGCCGTGGCGCGCAGATGCAGGACCTGCGGGAGTACCGTTCCTCCTCCTCGGCGCTGACTGTTCGCAACGGCGTCCTGCAGGGCGCAGGCGGCAGCATCAGCCATGCCGTTCAGTTCACCGTCATCCCCCTGTCGGACTACAACGCCGCCATGGGCGCCCGCCTGACCCTGTCCCCGGGCCAGGTGTATATCTGCCATGGCCGGTCCGACTACCGGGAGAGCACCCTGTCCTTCCCCGGCGGCGCTGCCTGGCAGGTGAAGGGCCTGGTGGACAACCTGGCCTCCGGCGGTGACTCCGCCAGTGTGGTCACCCAGCTGACGGCCATCGTCCCCGACGAGGAAATAGCGGACATGGACCGCCTGATGGAGGGCATGAACACCGGCGTGTCCCGCAGCTGGAGCTGCGGCTTCGACCTGGACCAGGAGCCTGCCCGGGACGAGGGCGACCCTGTGGCCGCCGCCATCCGGGAGGCGCTGGTGTCCCGGCAGGACGATATCCGCTTCAACGTGGAATCCCTGTCGGAGAATCGCGATGATTTCTACGGGTCCTACGGAAGCCTCTTCTTCCTGGGCATCCTGCTGAGCGTGGGCTTCTCTCTGGCCGCGGTGCTCATCATCTATTACAAGCAGATCTCCGAGGGCTACGAGGACCAGGCCCGCTTTGACATCATGCAGAAGGTGGGCATGACCCGCCGGGACATCCGTTCCAGCATCAACAGTCAGCTGCTGCTGGTATTCTTCCTGCCGCTGCTGCTGGCGGGGCTGCATCTGGTCTTCGCCTTCCCCTTTGTCCATAAGCTGCTGCTTCTGTTCAACCTCTGGAACACCCGCCTGCTGGTGGGTACCACCGCCGCCAGCTTCCTGGCCTTTGCGGTGCTGTACACCCTGGTGTACCGCGCCACCTCCACCGCCTATTACCACATCGTCAGCGACGGAGGGGACCGCTGATGCGCCGGGCCGCATATCAGGCGGTGTTGTGGTGCGGCGGCGCGGTAACGGTGCTGCTGGCGGCGGCCGCCGCCATGACCGTGTCCCTTACGGACCGTCTGCTCCGGAAGCTGGAGCCATAAAAAATCAACCCCGGAGGCAGAATGCCTCCGGGGTTGAACGCTGTTGTAAACGCCTCGCAGAGCTTGCCGCCCGCAGGCGGCAGACTGCAATTTTTATCAAAAAAAGCAGGGCTTTTTTTGATATTTACATCCACATGGCAAAGGGCCGCAGCAGGCCGCCCAGCACTCTGTGCAGCAGGGGCCGGTGCTCCCAGTCCGCCCGGGTCACCTGCCGGGACTTTTCCATAATGCCGTCCATGTCCTCCAGCAGCGTCTCCATGGCCGGCGCACCGTACAGCAGGGTGCCGCACTCGAAGTGCAGCTGGAAGCTGCGGTAGTCCATGTTCACGGACCCCACGAACGCCGCCTCCCTGTCCGCCAACACGGTTTTCCCGTGCAGCAGCCCCGGGGTGAACCGATAGATCTTCACGCCGTGGTTCAGCAGCTCCCCGAAATAGCTCTCCGCCACCATAAAGGCGAACTTGTGGTCCGGAATGCCGGGCATCATCAGCCGCACGTCCACGCCGCTGCCGGCGGCCATGCACAGGGCCTTCTCCATGGACTCGTCAATGGCCAGATACGGCGAGGTGATATACACCATGTGCTTGGCCCCGCCGATCAGCTGCAGAAACGCGTCCTCGGCAGAGGACACCGGGTTGCTGTCCGGCCCGTCCGCGATGGGCTGCACAAAGCCCTGCCCCGCCGCGCTGCTCTGGGGCCGGTAATAGTCGTGCTCCTGCTGCAGGGAGCCGCCCATGCGCTCCCACATATAGATGAACTCCCGGGTCAGAGTCCAGCAGGCCTGGCCCTCCAGCCGGATGCCGTCATCCTTCCAATAGCCGAACCGCTCGGTGATGTTGGCGTACTCGTCGGCGATATTGGCCCCGCCGGTATAGGCGGTGTCCCCGTCGATGCAGGCGATCTTCCGGTGGTCCCGATAGTTGAAGTACAGCCGGTTCACATAGTGGTGCACCGGGTTGAAGATCAGCACCTCCGCCCCAATGCGCCGCAGCTCCTCCACGGCCTCCTCGGGCATGCGCATCATGCTGCCGAAGTCGTCGAACAGCACCTTGATCTCCACGCCCTGTCCGGCCTTCCGCCGGAAAATATCCATCAGCCGGTCCCACAGCTGCCCCTCGGCCATGATGTAAAACTCCATGAAAATGAAGTGCTCCGCCTGCTCCATGCGCTCCAGCATGTCCTCCAGATACGCCTCGCCGGTGGGCAGATACACGGCCCCGGTGCCGGTGTACAGGGGGAAGCCCTGCCGGTCCAGATACGCCGCCAGGCGTCCCCACTCCGGGTGCTCCCGCCGCAGCTTCTCCACCTGGAGGCGGCTGGCCTCCCGCCGGGCCTCGGATTCCTGGGGCCTGGGCAGCTTTTTCAGGTCCAGCCGCTTCTGGGGATGGTCCCCGTTCCACAGCCAGTACAGGATCAGCCCCACCACCGGCACCGTCAGGATCAGCAGGGTCCAGCCCAGCTTATACGAGCTGCCGCCGGGCCGGCTGTTGATGCGGAAGGCATAGGCCAGAGCCAGCAGCTCCAGCACTGTGTACGCCATAGCCATCCGCTGCCGCAGCAGATCGCTGAGAAACAGCACCAGCGCGATCTGGGCCAGCAGCAGCACCGCCACCAGTCCCAGCCGCAGCGCCGCGGATATGCGCCGCTCTGTCTTTTGCTGCACATGTGGTTTCTTCACCGGAAATCCTTCCTCCTTTCCCACTGTCCCCGCCGCTCATCGGCGGTGTATGGGTATCTAAGGGTGTCTGTTTTGCGGCCCGCTGAGGGCAGCGAGCTCTACAGCCTTGGCTCTCCCTCTGGGAGAGCTGTCGGCGCAGCCGACTGAGAGGGCCTGTAGGGACGGACAACCCCCGTTTGCCCGCAGGTCACTGCTGAGAGGACCGCAGCAGCTCCTGCTGAATGTCCCACAGCTTCCGGGACAGGTCTACCACATACTTGTGGGGATAATCGAACCGCTTCACCTCATCCCACAGGGTGTCCACCTGCTGGCGGCAATAGGCCTGGATCTCCGGCAGGGAAGGGGAGTCATACACCTGCTTGCCACTGAGGAAAATGGGCACCAGCAGCTCCCGGGCCGTGAAGTTGTACACGGTTTTCTTTTTCCAGGTGGCCATGGGGTCGAAGATCTCCATGTCCTGGGTGTCGTCCACCGTCTCGTCGTGGAGGGTGATCAGGTCGGCAATGGCCTTGCCGGTATCCCGGCCATAGAAGCGGTAGACCTTCTTGAAGTGGGGGATGGTGATCTTCTCCACGTTTTCGCTGACCTTGATCTTGGGGATGATGTTTCCCTCATCGTCCTCCACCGCCGCCAGCTTGTATACGCCGCCGAACACTGGCTCGGACCGGGCGGTGATCATCCGCTCACCCACGCCGAACATATCGATCTGGGCGCCCTGCAAAAACAGATCCTGGATCAGATACTCGTCCAGGGAGTTGGACACGGTGATTTTGCATTCGGTCCACCCGGCGTCGTCCAGCATCTTCCGGGCCTTCCGGGTCAGATACGCCATGTCGCCGGAGTCCAGCCGGATGCCGCACTTGGTGATGCCCATGGGCTTGAGCACCTCATTGAAGGCCCGGATGGCGTTGGGCACACCGGATTTCAGGGTGTTGTAGGTATCCACCAGCAGCGTGGCGTTGGTGGGGTAAATTTCGCAGTACGTCTTGAAAGCATCATACTCCGTGTCGAACATCTGCACCCAGGCATGAGCCATGGTGCCCCCGGCGGGCACGCCGTACAGCTGGTCGGAGATGGTGCAGGCGGTGCCGCCGCAGCCGCCGATATACGCGGCCCGTGCGCCGATGATGGCGGCGTCGGCGCCCTGGGCCCGGCGGGAGCCGAACTCCAGCACCGTGCGGCCCCGTGCAGCCCGGACGATGCGGTTGGCCTTGGTGGCAATGAGGCTCTGGTGGTTGATGGTCAGCAGGGTAAAGGTCTCGATAAGCTGTGCTTCAATGGCCGGAGCCCGCACCACCACCAGGGGCTCCTTGGGGAACACCGGGGTCCCCTCCGGCACGGCGTAAATGTCGCCGGTAAACCGGAAATTGGCCAGATATTCCAGAAATTCCTCGCAGAACAGGTTCCGCCCCCGAAGATACGCAATGTCCTCCTGGGTGAAGTGCAGGTTCTCGATGTAGTCGATCAGCTGCTCCAGGCCCGCGGCGATGGCAAAGCCGCCCTGGTCCGGCACCCGGCGGAAGAACACGTCAAAATACGTGATCTTATCCTTGAAGCCGTTCTCGAAATACCCGTTGCCCATGGTCAGCTCATAAAAGTCGCAGAGCATGGTCATGTTCAGCTTTTCCTCAATGTTCATCCTTCAATACCTCAGATTTTCGTTATACTTGCAGGGGTGCCCGCCTATGATAGCCGGTTTCCGCCCCCAATGCAATCGTTTGCTTTACGCATCCCTGCGGAAATAGTGCTTGGCGCAGAATTCCCGCCGCACCTCAATGCGGCCCTCGTCTGCCAGCCAGTCCACAAAGTTGGCAAAATTCCGCTCCACCACGCTGAACTTGAACTCATTGTGGGTCCGGACGTTTTCTTTTTTGCAGAAGGTATAGATCCACTGATCAAAGGACATGCCGTCCTCCAGGCAGTCCAGCACCTCCTGTCCCTTGTCCAGGATAAACGCAAGGTTCCGGTCGATCAGCGGCCCGATATCCGTCAGCACCTGCTTGTGGGCGATGATGTATGCCGGGCACCGCAGCGCCCGCAGGCTCTCCTTGCTTTCCAGGTCCCGGGCGATGAACATGCTGGTGGGCAGCTTGGCCCCCTCGATCTGCCCCTCGTCAATGAGGCAGTCTCCCACATAGGCCACGTTGTCCGGGGTCACAATGCCGATGTGTCCGGCGGAGTGTCCCGGCAGCTGCAATATGCCGAACCGCGCCCCGCAGAAGTCCACATGGCCTGCGTCGGCGGGGATGATCACGTCCGCCAGAAAGCACTCCTCCAGGAAGTATTCGTGGCTCTTGCCATAGGTCAGGGCCACATAGTTGGCCCGGTACGCATCGGGATTCACGGAGATGCCCGCCTCGATGATCTGGGCCGCCGCCTGGCAGCCGTACCGCTGCTGCAAGTAGCGGACGTTGCCTGTGTGGTCAAAGTGGGCGTGGGAGCACAGAATCCCCCGCAGCCGGAACCCGTTGTCCTCGACAAGATTCGTCAGGGCGCTGCGGTCCAGCTTGGCGTATCCCGTGTCCATCAGCACAATGTCCGTGTCCGTCAGCTTATATACCGGCATCAGCGCCGTGGCCCCCACGGCGGCATAGGTCCTTCCGTATACGTGCCGCAGCTCCATATTTCGTCCCCCTCCATGGTGCAATATTCCATATTATATACCCTTCGACGGGAAAAAACAACCTCGGAAAAATTTCCGTTTACCCCCTATGCAAAACCAGAAAAATAAGGTAAAATACACCTAAGTATAGATAGGGAGGATTCTGTCAATGGACGAACCGAAGTATAAGCGGGTGCTGCTGAAGATCAGCGGCGAGGCCCTGGCCGGCGACAAGCACTTCGGCCTGGACTTCCAGGTCATGGGCCGGGTGGCCGACGTCATCAAGGAGTGCGTGGCCATGGGCGTCCAGGTGGGCGTGGTCATCGGCGGCGGCAACTTCTGGCGCGGCGTCAAAAACGGCGAGGGCCACATCGAGCGCACCCGCGCCGACCATATGGGCATGCTGGCCACCGCCATGAACTGCATGGCCATGGCCGATGTGCTGGAGCAGAAAGGCGTGGACGTCCGGGTCCAGACGGCGCTGGAGATCAAGGAGGTGGCGGAGCCCTACATCCGGGCCCGTGCCGTGCGCCATCTGGAAAAGGGCCGCGTGGTGATCTTCGGCTGCGGCGTGGGCTGCCCCTTCTTCTCCACGGATACCGCCGCCGTGCTTCGCGCCGCCGAGATCGGCGCCGATGTGATCCTGCTGGCCAAGAACATCGACGGCGTGTACGACTGCGACCCCGCCAAGAACGCCAATGCCGTGAAGTTCGACGCCATCACCTACGACGAGGTGCTCAAGCGCCGCCTGGCCGTCATGGATTCCACTGCCACCAGCCTGTCCATGGACAACCACATTCCCGTGCTGGTGTTCGCGCTGAAGGACCCCTACAACATCGTCCGTGCCCTGCGCGGCGAAAAAATCGGAACAATTGTGAAGGAGGCATAACCCCATGCTGAAAGACGAGTACAAGATTTACGAGGAAAAAATGAAGAAGAGCATCGAATCCGTTGCCAACGACTTTGCCGCCGTCCGCGCAGGCCGTGCCAACGCCTCCGTGCTCAACCGCATCCATGTGGACTACTACGGCACCCCCACCCCCATCCAGCAGATCGCGTCCGTGGCCTCTCCCGATCCCCGCAGCCTGGTCATCACCCCCTGGGACGCCTCTGCCCTCAAGGGCATTGAAAAGGCCATCCAGGAGTCCGACCTGGGCATCAACCCCCAGAACGACGGCAAGTCCATCCGCCTGAGCTTCCCCCAGCTGACGGAGGAGCGCCGCAAGGACCTGGTCAAGCAGATCCGCAAGTATACCGAGGGCGGCAAGGTGGCCGTGCGCAACATCCGCCGCGACGCCATGGAGAATTTCAAGAAGCAGCAGAAGGCCTCCGAGATCACCGAGGACGAGCTGAAGATGGCGGAAAAGGACCTGCAGAAGCTGACCGACGACAGCTGCAAGGAGCTGGATAAGCTCCTGGAAAACAAGGAAAAGGAGCTCCTGTCTGTCTGATGGGCCTGTTTTCCAAAAAGATCCATCATCACGGGGCGGGGCAGGTGGACATGAGCCGCCTGCCCCGCCACATCGCTATTATTATGGACGGCAACGGTCGTTGGGCGAAGCAGCGCGGCCTGCCTCGCACTGCCGGACATAAAGTAGGGGCCGAGACCTTCCGCAAGATCGCCACCTATTGCAAGGATCTGGGGGTGGAATACCTGACGGTGTACGCTTTCTCCACGGAAAACTGGAGGCGTCCCGCCGATGAGGTCAGCACCATCATGGCCCTGCTCAAGCAGTATATGCTGGAGGCCATCGACTCCATGGAGCGGGACCAGATCCGCCTGCGCTTTCTGGGGGACCTGTCCGCCATTTCGCCGGAGCTGCAGGCCCTGGTGGACCGCACCAATGAGATCTCCACCCACATCCACGGGTTCCAGGCCAACGTCTGCCTGAACTACGGCGGCCGGGACGAGATTCTCCACGCCGCCCGCCGCTTCGCGCAGGACTGCACCCGGGGCGAGGCCGTCCCGGAGGACCTTACCGAGGAGGGCTTTTCCTCCTATCTGTACTCTGCCGGCATCCCGGACCCGGAGCTCATCATCCGCACCAGCGGCGAGGAGCGCCTGTCCGGCTTTCTGCTGTGGCAGTGCGCCTATTCGGAGTTTTACTTCTGCGATACCCTGTGGCCGGA
>OFML01000630.1_pt1 | contig 26073 bp, 15 predicted proteins | sample 1541831 | NCBI WGS metagenome assembly OFML01 (sample SAMN04209237, study PRJEB22552) | human gut metagenome | biome: gut; material: feces | host: Homo sapiens | place: USA: Oklahoma | reverse complement strand
GTACACAAAGTACATCTGCACTTTTCAAACCTTGTCTCGGCAAAAAATCTCTCGCCGAATGCTCTCGCTGAATCGTGCGGTGCTGCCCTTAATTATGCCTTATTGTAACACGTCTCCGCGGCTGCGTCAACCTCGGGAAAGAGCGGCCCCTGCCCGCAGGCAGGAGCCGCCCGAAAGTCAGAAGCGGAAATAGATGAACGGATTATACGACGAGCTGAGAATGAACACGATGCACACGATCAGCAGAAGGCCCGAGGCAAGGTTCGCCAGCAGGATGCCCTTCGCGCTCTTCGGCTCCCGGCGCAGCAGCGGCAGGCAGCACACGATGCCGAGCGGCAGGTAGACGACGGCCTTCAGAAGGGAGACGTTCGTGGCGGCGGCAGCCACCCAGTCCGTCGCCTGCGGGACGAACATGAGCTTCAGCGCATGGCACAGCGACGGGAAATCGGTCAGGTCGAACAGCACCCAGCCGATCAGCACGAAGAACGCCGTATAGAGCCAGCGCACGGCCTTCGGCAGCCGCTCCAGCAGCCGCCCCAGAAACAGCTTTTCCGCCAGCAGCAGAAGCCCGTAATACAGGCCCCAGAACAGGAAGTTCCACTGTGCGCCGTGCCAGAAGCCGGTCAGCGCCCAGACGACCAGAATATTCCGGATCCAGCGGGATTTTTTGACCCGATTGCCGCCGAGCGGGATGTAGACATAGTCGCGGAACCAGGTCGACAGGGAGATGTGCCACCGCCGCCAGAAATCCGTGATGGAAAGGGCGGTATAGGGGTGGTCAAAGTTCTCCAAAAAATGGAAGCCGAACATCCGCCCCAGACCGATGGCCATGTCGCTGTAGCCGGAAAAATCGAAATAGATCTGCAGCGCATAGGCTACGGCGGCAAGCCAGTAGAGCGTGGTGCCGTAAACGGCGCTGTCTCCGGCGTAGATCGTCTCGGCGATGCGGGCGATGTTGTTTGCCAGAATGACCTTTTTTGCAAGGCCGAGGATAAAGCGGCGCAGACCGGCCGCCACGTCGTCGATCGATTCATGGCGTTCCTGAATTTCCTGCTCGACCGTCTCATAGCGGACGATCGGCCCGGCGATCAGCTGCGGGAAGAAGCTGACGTAGAGGAGCAGGTAAAAATAGTTGCGCTGGACGCGAATTTCGCCGCGGTACAGATCGATCACATACGAGAGGATCTGGAAGGTATAGAAGCTGATGCCGATGGGGAGCGTCAGCTTCGGCAGCGCGCTCCAGCCGAACAGGGCGGAAAGATTCTCCGAAAAGAAATTCAGATATTTGAAGACGAAGAGATTCCCGACGAGCAGAACGACCGTGACGATCAGAATGAGCTTCCGGTGTGCGGTGCAGCGCTCCATCAGCAGGCCGCCGCAGTAGGCCGCGAGCGTGGCGGCGAGCATCAGCAGCAGGAAGCGCGGCTCGCCCCAGGAATAGAACAGGAGCGAGGCGAGCAGCAGGACGACATTGCGGTAGACGCGGTTTTTGCTCAGGTAGTAGGCGGCGGCGACCAGCGGGAAAAAGGCGTAGACAAAGGTGATACTGCTAAAAACCATGGCTCAGTTCTCCAGTGCAAAGTCGGGCGAGATATAATAGTCGACGTTTCCGATCAGCAGGACCTTCGTGATGCTGTTCCTGCGCAGATAGTCGCTCAGGGAGAAGTCGCTTCCCAGATAATTGCGGTAGTAGCGCAGGTCGACGGAATATGTCCTGCCGAAGTGGGAAGCCAGCAGTTTCAGAATGGCGTTGTCATAGGATTCACCGATGACAAGCACGTTCTCCCGGTCGGTCCGGCCGGTGTCAAAGATGATCTCGCCGTCGTCCCCGCCGTAGAAGGCGCCGTAGCTGAGCGCAAGCTCGCCCGGCACGGCATCCTGCCTGCCGTAGTCATCGGCAGGCTCGCCGTTGCGTGTGACCGTCATCTCCGGATAGGCAAAGCGGTAGACGGTGAAGGGCTCCGAGAAGATGTCAAGCCCCGTTCCGGCCGCCTTGGAGCCGGAAAACTCGCCGAGCGTCTCGGTCGCGGTCGGTTCCAGCGGCGCATCCGTGCAGCCGAGGAAGGAGAGCAGCTCCCGATAGGCGCGGTAGGAGCCGAGGTAATTCCAGTGGTGATCCGTCCGGTAAAAATATTCGGAGAATGCGGCAAAATCGGGAATTTCGTATTCCAGCATCCGGTCCTCCGGCAGGTCCAGCATGGAAAACAGCAGATCGTCGGCATAGACCCGCTCGCCGGTCTCGAAGTTGATATCCGTGTCCTTTTCGATGTAGCAGACGTAAAATTCCGTGTCGGGATGGGCGGCGAATATGGCGTTATAATTTGCGGCGCGCTCCTCCAGCGTGGGACGGAGCTTCTCCAGATCGCGCGTTTGATACGTCAGGTAATCCGAGAACAGCTGCACATCGCCGACCCGATAGTAGCGGCCGTTTTCCAGCACGGGCTTCAGCAGTGCCTTGGTCAGCTTGGACGACAGATCGTTATACCGCGCCTTGAACCGTTCCGCAAAGGGAGTCTGATCCCCCAGCGCGGCCTCCAGCTGATCCTGAAACGTGCCGTCGGCGTAGCTTCCCGGCGTCGGCAGGGCCGCGCGGTTTGCATAGCGGTTTTCATAATAGTTGATCTCCTTTGGGAAGAAGACCGTCCGCGCCAGACCGAGCAGCAGCCCGCAGAGGATCAGCCCCACAAAGGCAAAATTGATCACTTTCTTCAAAATATCGTTTCCCTCCCTGCATGGGACATCGCCTGTCGTGATTTTGCAAAATCATCAGCTTGTCAAAAGCCCTTTCGGACTGTTTCCCCTCCGAAACTTTCGGCTGGGCAGGTTTTTGACAGTCTGAATCATATCATAAAGGGAAAGTGTTTGCAAGGGAGAATCCGGGCTGCACGGCGGAACCGGCAGAAAGCGCTTGCCTTTTGGGGGAAAACGCGGTATAATGGTGCAATCACGCTGCACGGGAGGGAAACGCTTGAAGCTGAAAAAGATGATCGATAAAACGCTGGCGCTTTATCTGCTGGTCGGCGTTCTGAACTTCATCGTCTGCACGGGGATCATGTTTCTCCTTTATAACGTGGCCGACGTCAGCAAGCACTTTGCGCCGATCGTGAACTACGGCCTCGGCAGCATCATCTGGTATCTTTCCTGCAACTATCTGCTCTTCCCCGGCCACAAGACCACCTCGAAGCAGCTGCTGTGCTTTGTGCTGGACATTGTTGTGTGCTATCTGCTGTCGTATTATCTCATCGGGCCGTATGTCTCGCGCCTTCTGCTGCGCTCGCACTCCGTGACGCGCTTCTTCTCGTTCGGCGGCACGGAGAATATCCGCGGCAACTGCGAAATGTCCGTTGGTTCGCTCAGCTATGCGCTGCTGAACTATTTTGGCCAGCGCTACTTCGTCTTCAGCGACCGCTTCGCCGCCCGTAAGGACAGAAATACCGAAGCATAAAGCAATTCCCCGGGGCAGGATGAACCGCTCCGGGGGATTTTTCAAATATTGTATCGCGTCATATGTAGGGGAGCGGCATGCCGCTCCCGGCAGCGCAGTTGCAGCCCGTACAAGCCTCCGTTAAAACGGTAATGGCTTCCGATTTGTCATTGCGAGGAGGCCAAAGGCCGACGCGGCAATCTCAGGCAGGTACTTGCAGTTCATGCAGTCCACCGTTAAAACAGTAGGCACCAATTGCGTCTGTACGTTTTATCATGCCCTGTGCGAATCGGCAGTGCCTTCCCGAGATTGCCACGGCCCCGTTGGGGCCTCGCAATGACAATTTTGGGAATCTCACGCCGCAGGATGCGTACCTGCTTTTTGCTCAGCCCTCCATGCACCGCAGCACGGTCTCCTCCGGGACGATGGCGGAGATGCCGCCGGGGTACTGCGTGGACAGGCTGGCGGCCGTGGCGGCGAAGCGGCCGATGGCGGTCAGCTCGTCCTCGGTCAGCGCCTCGGGCGCGCGGCCCAGCTGCAGCAGGCGGCTGACGGCGCTGCCGCCGAAAATATCGCCTGCGCCCGTCGTGTCGACCGGCAGGACGCGCGGCGCGGCCACGCGGACGGCTGCCCCGGCATTCTGCAGCAGGCAGCCCTTCGGCCCGCAGGTGACCATGGCCAGGCGGACACCGAAGTCCGCAAGCAGGCGCGCTGCGCCCTCCTCGGGGCCGCAGCCCCAGAGAAAGCGCACCTCGTCATCGCTGATCTTGACGATATCGGCCTGCCGCAGGCCCCAGAGGATCTGCGTTTTCGCCGCTTCGGCATCCGGCCACAGCGGCAGGCGGAGGTTCGGGTCGAAGCTGAGGAGCTTGCCGTGCGCGGCGGCGTAGGCGGCGGCCTGCTGCGTGGCGGAGCGCACCGGCTCCTGCGTCAGGCTCAGGCTGCCGAAGTGGAGCAGACGCGCCTCGTCCAGCAGCGAAAGGTCCAGCTCGTCAAAGCGGAGCTGTGTGTCCGCGCCCGGCTTGCGGGCAAAGCTGAACGCGCGCTCGCCGCCGGGGCCGAACGTGACGAAGGCCAGCGTTGTGAACACGGACGGATCGCGCACGATGCCCTCCGTGCGGATGCCGGCCTGCGCCAGTGTGGCGCACAGAAGGTCGCCGAACGTATCCGCGCCTACCTTGCCGAGCATGGCGCCGCTGCAGCCGTAGGCGTGCAGGGCGGCCAGAAAATTCCCCGGCGCACCGCCGGGATGGGCGGCGAGGGTGGGGTAGCCGTCGCGGTCCGTGTCGACCGTGGCAAAGTCGATCAGAAGCTCGCCGAGTGCAATGGCGTCCAGCATGAAGGATCCCTCCGTATCAGAATTCGGAACAGAATGAAGAATAGAAAATGAAAAATCAAGCCAGCACAGCACCATTCAGCGAGAGCATTCGGCGAAAAAGATCCGGGAAAGACCGAAGATGTAATTGTGCGGTGCTGCCGTAATAATCAAAGCCCGAGCCTTTCCAAAGCGGCCATGCGCAGGGCGAGGCAGAAGATCTGCATGGCCTGCTCCAGCTCCTCCACGGGCGGGAAGCTCGGCGCGATGCGGATGTTGCTGTCGGCGGGGTCGTTTCCGCCGGGATAGGTTGCTCCGGCGGGCGTCATGGTCACACCGGCCCCGGCGCACAGAGCGAGCGTGCGCTTCGCCGTACCGGGCATGGCGTCGCATGAGACAAAGTAGCCGCCCTTCGGCTCCGTCCAGCTCGCGATGTTGAGCGGGGCGATACCGCGCAGGGCTGCCAGCACGGCCTCGAACTTCGGGCGCAGGATAGCGGCGTGGCGCTGCATGAGCTCGAGCACATGGGCCTTGTCCTGCAGGAAGCGGACATGACGCAGCTGGTTGACCTTGTCATAGCTGATGGTCTGCGCGCCGAGCAGACCGGAGAGGTATTTCAGGTTCGCCTCGGACGCCGCCATGACGGCCACGCCCGCACCGGGGAAGGTGATCTTGGATGTTGAGGCAAATTCATAGACCATGTCGGCGTTCCCTGCCTCACGGCACAGCGTGAGCATGTCACGGAAGGGAACGAACTGGCCATAGACCTCGTGCAGGCAGTAGGCGTTGTCCCACATCAGGGCAAAGTCCGGCGCGGCGGGGCGCAGGGCGGCCAGCCGGTCGACGACGGCGTCGGAATAGACGATACCCTGCGGGTTGGAGTATTTCGGCACGCACCAGATGCCCTTGACGGCCGGGTCGCGCACGGCGGCCTCGACGGCGTCCATGTCCGGGCCGTCCGGCGTCATGGAAATGGGGATGAGCTCCATGCCGAACGACTGCGACACGCGGAAATGGCGGTCATAGCCCGGTGCGGGGCACAGGAAGCGGACGACGGGCTCCTGCGACCACGGGCGCGGCGAGTGCAGCAGGCCATGCGTCCAGGCCTTGGCGATGAGGTCATACATGAGGTTCAGGCTGGCACTGCCGCCGACGAGGACCTGCGAGGGCGTCACGCCCAGCAGCTCGGCAAACAGGCGCTTGGCCGAGGGAATGCCGGTCAGCTCGCCATAGTTGCGCACGTCGAGCGCGCCGTCGAAGCAGTCCTCCGGAGACTGCAGCACGGTCAGAATGCCGCTGACCATATCGAGCTGCGCACGGCTCGGCTTGCCGCGGGCCATGTTCAGGGAGAGCTGCTTGGTCTTCCAGGCCTCGTACTGCTCCTGCAGCGCGGTATACTCCGCGCAGCGCTCCGAACGGGTGTAGTCTGCATAGGGCTTCATGATGTGACCTCCAAAAAATTTTTTTGGTTTGCCCCCATCTTACCGCGCAGCGGGCGGAATGTCAATCGCTTTCCCACATTCTTTGCATGAAAAAAATCGCTTTTTTGACGGCGGACGCAAACTATGCGAATTATTTGCAGCGCAACTTGCAAAACAGCCGGATATCTGCTATGATAAATCAGAATTCGCCTGAATATGAGAAGGAGACGGTGATTTTGGCACAGATCGACCTGACGACGGGCTCCATTCCCAAAACGCTGCTGCGCTTTGCGTTCCCCATGATCTGCGGGAACCTGCTGCAGCAGCTTTATAATGTAGCGGACACGCTCATCGTCGGCCGGTTTCTTGGTTCGGATGCGCTCGGCGCGGTCGGCTCGTCCTATACGCTCATGACGTTCCTGACGTCCATCCTGCTCGGCCTGTGCATGGGCAGCGGCGCGCTGTTCTCCGTCTGTTGGGGGCAGCGGGACCTTGCCAGACTCCGGCGGCAGACGCATGCGGCCTTCGTGCTCATCGCGGTGTGCACCGTCGTGCTCAATGCGGCGGCCTTTCTGCTGCTCGATGCGATGAAAACGCTCCTGTCCGTCCCGGCGGAGGTCTGGCCCCTGATGCGGTCGTATCTGTTCGTCATTTTCTTCGGCATCGGCGGGACGTTTCTTTATAATTATTACGCCTCGCTCCTGCGCGCGGTGGGCAATTCGCTCGTTCCGCTCCTCTTCCTTGCGGCGGCAGCCGTGCTCAACATTGCGCTCGACCTCGTGTTCGTGCTCGTGTGCCGGTGGGGCGTGGAGGGCGCTGCGGCCGCGACGGTGCTGGCGCAGTGGCTCTCCGGCATCGGCACGGCGGTCTATACCCTCGTGCGCTGTCCGGAGCTGCGGGTCCGGCGGGAGGAGCGGCGCATCACGGGCGCCATGCTGCGGGAGCTTCTGAGCGCCTCGGTGCTGACATGCCTGCAGCAGTCCGTGATGAACCTCGGCATCCTCATGGTGCAGGGACGCATCAACAGCTTCGGCCCCGTGATCATGGCGGCGTTCGCAGCCGCCGTGAAGATCGACTCGTTTGCCTATATGCCGCTGCAGGACTTCGGCAATGCGTTCTCCACGTTCATTGCACAGAACTACGGCGCGCAGCAGCCGGAGCGCATCCGCCGCGGCATCCGCACGGCCGTGCTCCTGTCGTCGGTCTTTGCCGTGTGCGTCTCGGCCTGCGTCGTGCTGCTTGCTGCGCCGCTGCTGGGGCTGTTCCTGCAGCCGGGCGAGACGGAGATCCTGCAGGCCGGCGTGACCTACCTGCGCATCGCGGGCGCGTTCTATGTGGGCATCGGCGGGCTGTTCCTGCTCTATGGCCTCTACCGCGCCGTTGGCAGGCCGGGCATGTCGCTTGTGCTGACGGTCATCTCGCTCGGCACGCGCGTGGCGCTGGCCTACGCGCTTTCGGCCGTCCCGGCCATCGGCGTTGTGGGCATCTGGTGGTCCATCCCCATCGGCTGGGCGCTTGCGGATCTCACGGGCGTGCTCGTCTGGCGGCGCGCCGGGCGAAAGTTGACAGAAAATTCACACCCCGGCGCGGAAATGCGTTGAAAAGCCCTGCGTGGTGTGATATGATTGGAGCATCATTCGGAAAGCGAGAAACATTATGGATCTGGAACACAACGAAAACGAGGAACTGAAAGTGACCCCGGCAGAGCCGGAGGCGGCCCCGGAGGCCGAACCGGAAACCGCGCCGGTCCCTGAGGCGGAGCCGGAGGAGAAGCCGGAGGAGAAGCCTGCGGAAAAGAAGCCCGGCATGTCCAAGGGCGCAAAGATCGCCATTTTCCTGGCGGCGCTGGCTCTTGCGGCGGCCATCGCGGCCTGCGTCCTGCTCATCACGGGCCGCAAGGATCACCCGGCCGAGACGGAGGCCCCGCAGACGGAGGCGACTGAGGCAACGGACGGCACGACCGAGACCGTCGCAGACAAGACGCTCGAAGCGGGCGAGGAGGTCACGACGACCTACGGCAAGGCGGCCAATCTGATCGACGCCGATAATTTCGGCAAGAACGCCGTCACGGACAACGCCTCCTATACTACGGGCACGGCGGAGGCCGGCGATGTGCAGATGCGCACGGTCGTTGCGCGCGACGCGACGGGCTACTGCCTGACGAACGCCGACCTGCAGATCTACTACTGGATGGAATTCTACCAGCTCATGAACAACTATGGCTCCTATGCCTCCATGCTGGGTCTGGACTACACGAAGGCGCTGGCCCTGCAGGACGCCCCGAGCGGCGGAACGTGGGAGCAGTATTTCCTGACGAGCGCCACGAACAACTTCGCCGAGATCCGCGCGCTGTATCTGGCGGCGCAGGAGGCGGGCTATGAGCTGCCGGAGACGGACGCCTCCTCCATCGAGGACGTGCTGGACCCGGAGGGCAGCTTTGCCAAGAGCGCGGCGGATAACGGCTATGACGATGTCGACGCCTATCTGCAGCTGAACTTCGGCAAGGGTGTCACGACCGAGATCTATCACGACTATCTGCTGACGTATTATACGGCGGTGAACTATTATAAGAACGTGCTGTACGGCGAGTCTGCCAACGCGCTGACGGATGCCGAGGTCGAGGCCTATTATGACGAAAACGCCCAGAGCTATATCGATCAGGGCGTGACGAAGGTCAACAACGTCTCCGTCCGCCACATCCTCATCCAGCCCGAGGGCGAGAAGGACAGCGACGGCAACTACAGCGATGAGGCGAAGGCAGCCGCCAAGGCGGAAGCCGAGCGCATCCTTGCCCTCTGGCAGGCCGACCCCACGGAGGACAACTTCAAGACGCTTGCGCTGGAGTACAATCAGGACCCCGGCTCCAAGGACAACGGCGGCCTGTATGAGGACTTCCAGCCCGGCAAGATGGTCACGGAGTTCAACGACTGGTGCTTCGACGAGAGCCGCCAGCCCGGCGATTGTGAGATCGTCGAGACGACCCATGGCTACCACATCATCTATTTCATCGGCCAGACCGAGACCCGCGCCTGGTTCGACACGGCGAAGGACGACATGGCTTCCGCCGCAGCCGGTGAAAAGATCACAGAGCTGAAAACAAAGTATCCTGTAGAGTTCAACTTCAATAATGTCGTGATCTACGACCTGCTGAGCGCTTCCGTCTCGGCATCCTGACACGAAGACAGAACGGGTGCGCCGCGGCAGCAGCGGCGCACCCGTGCTGAGCTTGTCAAAAAAGAATTTTTGACAAGCTCTCAAACGAGACCCGTTTCACTGGGCTCTCGTTTGAAAAGGCTGCGGCTCGCGGCAGCGCACGAAGGGCACGCCCTTCGCACGTTTGCGAACCGAGCGGTATTTTCTCCGACGTACACGCCGCCGGAGAAAATGATTCCTACTTTCTTTGCGCTTGCGAGCGCAAACTCTGCGAGGCTCTTTATACAAACTGAGGAAACTCTGACGATTTCCTTTGCCTTCAGCTGGGAAGGCTTTTCGACAGACTGCGGTGGGGCTGCCGTTAACAGCAGCCCCACCCGGAATATTGGAACTTTTGGCACAGAAGCACGTCTTACAGGTGCAGCACGCGTTCCTTGATCTCCTGCGTTCTGCCCTGATTCCAGAACTGCGTGCCGATGTAGCCGCAGGTGCGGCGGGCGACATTCATCTTGCTCTGGTCGGTGTTGCCGCAGTTCGGGCAGGTCCAGACAAGCTTGCCGTCCGCGTCCTCCAGCACCTCGATCTCGCCGTCGTAGCCGCAGACCTGGCAATAATCGGACTTTGTGTTCAGCTCGGCATACATGATGTTGTCATAGATGAACTTCATGACCTCGAGCACGGCGTCGATGTTGTTCTGCATATCCGGCACCTCGACATAGCTGATGGCGCCGCCGGGCGAAAGGGCCTGGAACTGCGACTCAAAGGCCAGCTTGTCGAAGGCGTTGATCTTCTCCGTCACATGGATGTGATAGGAGTTCGTGATATAGCTCTTGTCCGTCACGCCGGGGACGATGCCAAAGCGCTTCTGCAGGCACTTGGCAAATTTGTAGGTCGTGGATTCCAGCGGCGTGCCGTAGAGGCTGAAGTCGATGTGCGTCTCCGCGCGCCACTTGGCGCAGGCCGCGTTCAGATAGCGCATAACATCCAGTGCAAACGGCGTCGCCGAGGGATCGGTGTGGGACTTGCCCGTCATATACTTCACGCACTCATACAGGCCCGCATAGCCGAGCGAGATGGTCGAATAGCCGTTGTAGAGCAGCTTGTCGATGGGCTCGCCCTTCGGCAGGCGCGCCAGCGCGCCATACTGCCACAGGATGGGGGCCGCGTCGGACAGCGTGCCCTTCAGGCGCTCGTGACGGCACATCAGTGCGCGGTAGCACAGGTCCAGCCGCTCGTCGAAAATTTTCCAGAACTTGTCCATTTCCTTGCCGGAGGACAGCGCCACATCGACAAGGTTCAGCGTCACGACGCCCTGGTTGAAGCGGCCGTAATACTTCGGCTTGCCCGGCTCATAGTTCCCGGCATTGGCCACGTTGTCCCAGCCGTTGCCGGAGGAATCCGGCGTCAGGAAGCTGCGGCAGCCCATGCAGGTGTAGACATCGCCGTTGCCCGGCGTCTCGCCCTTCGAGAGCTTGAGCTCGCGCATTTTCTTCTCGGAGATATAGTCCGGCACCATGCGGCGCGCCGTGCACTCCGCAGCCAGCCGCGTCAGGTAGAAATACTTCGAATCCTCGTGGATGTTGTCCTCCTCGAGCACATAGATGAGCTTCGGGAAGGCCGGGGTGATCCACACGCCCTTTTCGTTCTTCACGCCCTGATAGCGCTGACGGAGCGTCTCCTCGATGATGATGGCAAGATCGTGCTTCTCCTGCGGATTGCGCGCCTCACCGAGGTACATGAACACCGTGATGAACGGTGCCTGGCCGTTCGTCGTCATGAGCGTGACGACCTGATACTGGATGGTCTGCACGCCGCGCTTGATCTCCTCGCGCAGGCGCTCCTCGACGATCTTGGAAATACGCTCCTCCGCGGCCTCGGCCCCGAGCTCACGGATCTCGCGCACCACACTCTCTCGGATCTTCCGGCGGCTGACGTCCACGAACGGGGCCAGATGCGTCAGAGAGATGGACTGACCGCCATACTGGTTCGAGGCGATCTGCGCGATGATCTGCGTGGCGATGTTGCAGGCCGTAGAGAAGGAATGCGGCTTTTCGATGAGCGTGCCGGAGATGACCGTGCCGTTCTGCAGCATGTCCTCGAGATTGACGAGGTCGCAGTTGTGCATATGCTGGGCATAGTAATCCGCATCGTGGAAGTGGATGATACCGGCCTCATGCGCCTCGACGATGTCGCGCGGCAGCAGGATGCGGCGCGTGATGTCCTTCGAGACCTCGCCCGCCATATAGTCGCGCTGCACGGCGTTGATGGTCGGGTTCTTGTTGGCGTTCTCCTGCTTGACCTCCTCGTTGTTGCATTCGATGAGGGACAGGATGCGGTCGTCCGTCGTGTTGGACTGGCGGACAAGGCTGCGGGTATAGCGATAGGTGATATAGCGCTTGGCGACCTCGAAGGCCCCGTGCGCCATGATCTGGTCCTCAACGAGGTCCTGGATCTCCTCGACGGACAGGCTGCGGTTCATTTCCTCGCAGCGGATCTCGACGGCCTGCGCGATGCGGTCGATCTGCAGCGGCGTCAGGCGCTCGGCCTCCTCGGCCGCATTGTTGGCCTTTGTGATGGCCACGATGATTTTTTCGATGCGGAACGTCTCTTCCGCTCCGTTTCTCTTGATGATCTTCATGGTATTCTCTCCCTGGGCTTTGCCCGCTTCTCTGTGTTACTCCGAATTCTCGATCCTTTCAGAACGATCCCGGCCGATTCCCGCTGCGCATTTTTTGAGGCAGTGCAGCATCCGGTCGTCGTTCACGCACCCCTATTATACTATATCTTGTGGTTATTTCAAGTCCTAACCACAATATTTTCCAAAAAAACTTTTTAACGGGCCGGAATGCCTTTTTTCGCAGCAGGGCTTTCCTTTCCGGCAAAAGCGCGTTATAATGAATATGAACTTACGCTCTGGAGTCATGATTATGAAACGAATCGTCACCATGCAGGACCTGTCCTGCATCGGAAAATGCTCGCTGACCGTTGCGCTGCCGGTGCTCTCCGCCATGGGGCTGGAATGCGCCGTGCTGCCGACGGCCGTCCTCTCGGCGCACACCGCCTTCGAGGGCTTCCGCTATGAGCCGCTCTCGCTCACGCCGGTCGCGGACCACTGGCAGCAGCTCGGCCTGCAGTTCGACATGATCTACACCGGCTATCTCGGCGGCAGGGCTCAGGTGGATCAGGCGCTCGACTTCTTCACGCGCTTCCCCGCCATGCGGCTCGTGGACCCTGTCATGGCCGACCACGGCGCGCTGTATGCCGGGCTGGAGCCAGACTTCCCCGCCGTGCTCCGCACGCTCTGCGCGCAGGCTGACCTCATCACGCCGAACATCACGGAGGCCTGCCTGCTGACCGGGCTGGAATACCGTGAGACGCATGACGACAGCTACATCCGCACGCTCCTGGAGCGGCTGCTCGCGCTCGGGGCGCGCACGGCCATCCTGACCGGCGTCCGGACGGAGCCGGGCCGCGTCGGCGTGGCGTGCATGGATGCCGCGGGCGCGGTGTCGCAGTGCAGCGCGCCGTATGTTCCCGCCGTGTTCTACGGCACGGGCGACCTGTTCGCCAGCACCTGCGCAGGCGCGCTGACGCTCGGCTGGAGCGTACACGATGCCATGGAGCTGGCCTCCGCCTACGTTGCGGACACCATCGCCGAGACCCGGCGCGAACCGGATGCCCGCTGGTACGGCGTGAGCTTCGAGGCGACTATTCCCCAACTTCTCCGCCGCATGGCGCAAAGGAGGCCCTCCCATGCAGAAAATTGACCGCACGCGGCGGAAGCGCCGCTATCTCGTCCTGTCGTTCGCCGTGCCGTTCGGCGTGATGCTGCTGTGCTTCGTGCTCGGCGGCCTGTGGCCGTTCGGCGACCGGCAGGTGCTGGCGCACGACATGTGGCATCAGTATTACCCCTTCTTCGTCTCGTTCCGGGAAAAGCTCCGCTCCGGCGGCTCGCTGCAGTACCTGCGCGAGGCGGGCATGGGCATCGGCTACCTGCCGCTGTATGCCTACTATCTCTCCAGTCCCCTGTACCTGCTGTCCGTGCTGGTCCCGGCGTCGCTGCTGCGGGAGTTCTTCGCGCTGCTCGTTCTGACGAAGATCGGACTGGCCGGTCTGTTCTTCGCCGTCTTCCTGCGGACGACGTTCCGCCGGAACGAGCCTGCGCTCGTGCCGTTTTCCATGATGTACGCCCTGTGCTCCTTTGTGGCGGGCTACTATTGGAACATCATCTGGCTCGATGCGCTGGCCCTCCTGCCGCTGATGCTGGCGGGCATGGTCAGCCTGCTGCGCGAGGGCCGCTTCCGCCTGTATACGCTGGCGCTGGCACTCTCGCTGCTGTGCAACTACTATCTTTCGTTTTTCTGCTGCATCTTTGTCGGGCTGAGCTTCTTTGTCTGGTGCATCTGCCGATGGGACGGCTGGAAGCGCTTTTTCCGCCGCTTCTGCCGCATCGCGCTGTGCACGCTGCTCGGCGTCGGCATGGCAGCCGTTCTGCTGCTGCCGACGCTCTACGGCCTGCAGAACACCCACTCCGCCGGGAACGAGGCGCCGGAGCTGCTGGCGCTGAACATCGCAGAGGACGCCTCCGGCAAGGCCGCGGAGGGCCAGAGCACGCTGGACCTGCTGAAGGAGCAGACGCTGCCGGGCCTCGCCTACGGCGCGCGGCGCGTGCTGGCCAACCTGCTCACCTCGACGGAGCCGACGAAGATGGAGGGCCTGCCGAACGTCTACTGCGGCTTTGCCGCCGTGGCGCTGGCCGTATTCTTCCTGTGCTGCAAAAAGGTCCGCCTGCGGGAAAAACTCCTGAGCATCGGCCTTCTCGCCTTCTTCCTGCTGAGCTTCCTGTTCCGCACGCTGGATTATTACTGGCACGGCGGGCATTTCCCCAATATGCTCCCCTATCGCTTCAGCTTCCTGTTCAGCTTTGTGCTCATCGTCATGGCCTACCGTGCGTGGACGCTGCTGGACTGCTTCCGCAAGCGATATCTGTTCGTCATCCTTCCCGTCTGCCTCGGCATTATCCTGTGCGGGCTGGGGCTGGAGGGCAGCTTGCGCCGGATGCTCCTGAGCGCGCTGGCGCTGGCCATTGTATGCCTTGCGCTCGTGCTGTATCGCCCGGAGCGCAGGCGGCAGCTCCTCAGCATGGCGCTGCTGTTTGCCGTCATCGGGGCGGAAATGGTCTGCAGCATCGCCATGGGCGTGGCAAAGGTCTCGCTCACGTCCCGCTCGTCCTATCCGCGCGAGTCTGAGGATGTGCAGGCCGTCCTGCAGGCCGTGCCAGAGGGCAGCGGCCGCGTGGAGGTCACGTCCTACCAGACGCTCAACGACGCCGCGCTCAACGGCTACCGTGGTATTTCTATCTTCACCTCGTCGGCAAACGTCCGCTTCAACCGCTTCAGCCGTTCGCTCGGTCTGGCCTCGTGGCCCGCAAGCAACCGCTACCTCTATTATGAGAGCAGCCCGTTTACGAATCTGATGTGCGGCCTCGAATACCTCATTGACCGCGACGGCCAGCAGCGCGACACGTCCTACACGACCGTCGCCGCGCAGTCCGGCAATGTCCTGCTGCTGCAGAACCGCGCCTATCTCGGCCTCGGCTTTGTGACGGACGGTGCGCTGGGCAGCTTTGTGGCGGAGCAGAACGTCTATAACCCCATCAAGGAGCAGGAGGAAATGTTCCGCATGGCCACGGGGCTGGACGACGCGCTCTACACCCACCTGAAATATGACACGCTCGAAGCGCCGGACACCTGCGATCTGCGCGCCAGCGGCACGAGCGGCACGCAGTACAGCTATTCCACGCAGGACGCCGACGGGCAGAGCGAGCTGAGCATCACCTATGTCGTGCCGCAGGACGGCCTGCTCGTCGCCACGACGAAGTCGTCCGGCAACTATGACCTGACCGTCTACCGCAACGGCGAGCGGCTGTTCACGCGCAACATCAAGGTCCGCTGCCTGTTCAGCCTCGGCTGCTTCGAGGCGGGCGACACCGTCACCCTGACCTACCCCGTCGCCGAGGGTAAGGAGGGCACGATCTCGCTGGACGTGGCCGAGCAGAACGACGCCGTGTTCGACGCGGGACTTTCCCGCCTGTCCCGGAGCGTCTGGAACGTGACGGAGGACACGGACACCAGCCTGTCCGGCACGGTGGACGCCGCAGAGGACGGCCTGTTCTACACATCCATTCCCTACGAGAACGGCTGGCGCGCCTATGTGGACGGCGTTGAAGTCCCGCTGGCGCAGACAGCCAGCGCCCTGTCCGAGAGCGTCCGGCTGACGGACGCCGTCATCGCCTTCCCGCTGACGGCCGGGCAGCACACCATCGAGCTGCGCTACACCGCGCCCGGCCTGAAGACCGGCGCGATCATCTCCGGCGTGAGCCTCGGCCTGTTCCTGCTGCTGGCGCTGCTCCTGCGCCGCCGCCCGCTGTTCGGCGGCGAGGCGGACGTGCCGCCCGTGACGGAATTCGCCCTGCTGCCGGATAGCCTGCCGGAGGCCCCGGCAGAAGCCGAAACGCCCGAAAATGCAGAAGATACCACGCCGGAGCCGGACGATCTGGACGGCTGGCGGCAGTGGCTCGATACCCACCCCGAACCCAACGATCAGAAAGGAGATCCCCCTCATGCAGAATTATGATCCGCAGCAGGACGTCATCCCTGCCGCCCCCGAGCCGCAGCGCCCGGTTCCCGGAACCGCAAAGGCGTTTTCCATCGTCGCCTTCGTCTGCGGCATCTGTTCCCTCGTCACGCTTTTCGTTGGCATCCAGTTCGGCATCGCCGGACTCGTGTTCGCGTCCCTCTCGCGCCGCCGCGCGGGCTTTGACCTGCCGCGCAACCGCAAGGGCCGCATCATGTCCATCATCGGCCTGATCGTCTCGGTGCTGTGGCTGATTCTCTATATCATCCTCTTCGTCTACGCCGTGAACGGCATTGTGGACGGCACCATCCCCACCCCGACGGAGGGCTTCTACTTCTTCAACACCTGACATGCGCAAAAAATGACCTCCACCGGCTGTGGTGGAGGTCATCTTTTATTTATTTCTGTTCCAGCGCCGGTCGTCCCACTTCTTGCCGTAGTAGAGGAGAACGACCTCGCAGTCCGTGCAGATCTGGGCGAGCTTGGTCTTGCCGTCATCGCTGAACCAATATGACCGCATCACGCGAATATCTCCGCGGCGCTTCAACGGCCACTCTATGAAAGGCCATTCGAAGCGGGAACGCTCCTCGTCTGTAAAGAACAGGTTTCCATTACACTGCAGCAGCCCGCAGCGCATGGGCTTTCCGCAGAGCGGGCAGGGCTTGGGGTCAAACTCAGGGCCAATACAGTGTACATCCTCCATTTGCCTTCACGTCCTTACCATATAGCTCCAACGCCTTGTTCGCAACTTGGGAATAGCTATAATCGTAAGCAGTCGGTACAATCGAGATAACCCAAGTGAATGATCCGCCGCTGGTATAGCCACCCGTGTACTCTCCTTTCCCAGCATATGATACGACATGGACATAGCTCTGATGTGTTACAGTATCATAAACATATCCATCTCGACCGCCAGAAAAACGGTACTTAGCCGACCGATACAGGGAAGCATAACTTACAATCTGCTGAATGCCCTGTACCACTTGCACAGCTACACCAATAGCGCTTAATACACTTACAGTTGTTGATGCCGAAAGCGACAACCAGCTGCTGACCAAAGATAATGCAGTTGATGCCGCAAATCCCTTCCAGTCAGCACTGATTTTTGTATATGCGTTTCTGGTTCCGGTCACCTTAACCGTAAAATTCTTCAAAAGAATTGGTGAATACATAGAGTCCTGCAGATAGACCGCACCCGTTTGTACCGGAAAATTGCTTTTCAAATTAGCAAGCATCTGTGCTTCACTTGTGAATCCCATTGCACGTGCTGGCATAGGTTCGGCTGTCGATAACTGGCTGAATTCTTCGCCTTCCTCTGAAAAGTTAGCTGAATCATCAATCATTTCTACGCAATCATAGTCTTCCAGCGCGTTCCAATTTCCTTCTTCGCACAAAGTATCAATTTCATCTAATAGTTCATCCGATATCTGGCAATATGATCCATTTCGGAAGTCACTAATGACCCTTGTTTCTACAGTGGATGAATAGAAGTAGGCATCGCTTTCAGAATTATAAACAGCCAATTCCGTCAGGCCAGCCATATTGTACGCCAATGTTACCTCATTTGCTCCGGATTTATACTGAACATATAGGATTTCACCATTATAGCTAACCTCAGTGATTACATCACAATCGTACAAGTATTCTTTCAGTTGCTCAGCTTTGTAAATATCATATCCATTTTCGTCAGTATATTCCTTTTCGCACAACTGTAAGATCTGAGTGGCACTAATTTTTGTTGCGTCAGTGCTTCCGGGAACTTGCAGAACATATTTTTCATTATTCTGCAATTCACGTGCGGTTGCCTCGCGTTCCCTTGATTTGTCGAAATACAGATAACCGTCCTTTTCATAGTAGTCACTTTCGCTTCCCGGAGTCGCTAGAACAATGGGAAATACCGTCTGAAGCAAAGCTACCACCAGCAAGAACGCAAGTGTCCTTCTTAGGTTGGTCTTAAGCATAATTACATCTCCTTTCACAATGTAACTGTCGTTCACTATTAAAGCGAAACACTGCGCAAACACAAGTTAAAATTAGCACATTGGACTCGCACATCCTCTTCTTACAGAATACCCCAGTTATTACAGGGATGACCTAGTATATCATATAAATATTCTCACCACAAGTCATAAAATACGCCAAAAATTGTTCTAAAATATAAGAGTTGAAAACGTTTATATTGGTCATTTCGCTATGTACTCTAAAATCTACGGCCTTTTCCAGAGCTGCAGGCGGCTTCCGGTGCCCGGCAGTTGCTCATAGCCTGCGGTGCGCAGCAGGGCCGTCAGGCCCTCCAGCCCGTCCTCCCCATCCACGGCATAGGGCTTCAGGCTGCCGCTGTCCGTCGTCTCCACAACGACATAGTCCGTGCTGAGCAGGTGCTCCTGCGAGCAGTAGCGCAGGTCATAGAGCACGGCGCGCCGCGACAGCGGCACCACAAGGAACGTCGTGGCCGTGACGCTCGCATCGTCCGGGATGCGGTCCAGCACGGCGTCCGCCTCCTGCCAGACCGCGCGGTAGTCAAAATAGCGGTTGACATAATTCTCAGAGAGCGGCAGGATGTTCCCGCAGAAGCACACACCCGCCAGCAGGGCCGCCGTGGCCGCCAGCGCCGGGCGGTTCCAGACGCGCGGCAGCTCCGCCAGATTCACGGCCGTCAGGTAGAACAGGCAGGCCGCAGAGCCGTAGGTATACTGGAAGAAAATGCTGTGCTGATAGGTATAATCCGACATCAGGTTCACAAGCAGGAACGGGATGAGCAGCACGAGCCGCTCATAGCGCCGCGTGCACAGCGGCAGGAACAGCAGCGGTCCCATCGTCAGGAAGAAGAACGCGATCTTCTCGCCCTTGAAGCATTCCCAGAGCGTCCGCACCGGCGAGAGCAGCACGGCCTTGATGACCGTGAACAACGAATCCGAGCCGTCATAGAGGAAATTGCTGTAGCGATAGGACATAACGCCGTCGCCGTCGGCGGCGAGCCAGGCCGTCACGCCGAGGAAATAGCCCACTGCGCCGACGAGCATCGCACCGCCCGTGAGCAGGCCCCAGCGCCGCTCCGCCCCGGTGCGGGTCAGAGCCCGCAGGACCACCCACAGCGCAATGACCGCGACATAGACGGGCGCGTCCTCCTTGACCATACATGTCAGCACGGAGAACAGGGCAACGCCCCACACGCAGCGGCGGTCGAGGAAGTCGAACAGCCACAGCAGCAGCGGCGTGAGGAATTTGTTTTCATGCACGTCATAGCTCGTGCCGCCCGCATAGGCAGGCCAGAGCAGCAGCAGGGCGCACAGCAGACCGGCCGTCACGCCGGACAGACCGTGCCGCCGCGCGATGCGCCAGAGCGGGATGACCGCCGAGGCCAGCAGCAGGGCCTGCAGCACCTCGAGCGTCACGGGCGACGGGAACAGGGCGTAAAATGGCAGGAACAGATAGTAGATCGGCGAAACATGCACGGCGAAGTGCGACAGCACGCGGTCGCGCTCGCAGGTCGTCACGGGCAGGCCCGTCGTGCGCATACTGTGAAACATCTGGGAGAAAATGCCGAAATCATAGGTCGGCGCGGCATAGCTCAGCACGCGGAACACCGTCAGCACCAGCACGGCCACAAGAAACACGGCTGCGGCAATGATTACAATAATAAGCACTGCGCGGCGGCCGATGCACGCCGGCGCAGCTGTCAGGCTCTCTGCGTCCGTCCGCGCGCCATAGGCGGCGTAGACGAGCAGAAGGGCCAGCACGACAAGCCCGGCGCACAGCAGCGGCACGGACCACGAGGCACGCAGCCCCAGCGCAAGCTGCCAGCCGAAGCACACCGGCAAAGCCGCGCGCTCCCAGTGCGCCGTGCGCCAGCGAAGGCCCGCCAGCGTCAGCAGGACAAAGCAGACCGCCGTCCCCACGAGCAGCAGCGGGAACGACTGCCCCGTCAGGGCGGAAAAGCCGCTCAGCACCCGTTCGGGCGCGGGCAGGCAGGTATATTGTATGGCTCCGGTCAGCAGCCACGCCAGAAGCAGGCGCCGGATCGCATCCCCTGCGGCCGGGCGGGAAATCACACGCATAATCTCACCTTCCGCCGGGATTGTACCATAAATGAAGGCCCCTGTCAAATGATCAACGCCCCCCTCCCGCCGAAGCGAAAGGGGGGCGCCAAGGAAAGGAAAGCGTCGGTTTTGAAACGTCAGCTCTTCATACTGTTCTGGAAGCGGACCAGCACCGTCGCGGCCTGCGCGCGGGTCGCCGTACCGGCGGGCTCGAGCGTCGTGGCAGACGTGCCGTTGATCACGCCGTTGGCCACGGCCCACTGCATGGCAGCCTGGGCATAGGCGCTGACGGAAGAAGCATCCTCGTAGGCGCTGAGGTCGGCCTCTGCGCTCACGTCAAGCTCCCAATAGGAGGCGTAGCGATACAGGATCGCTGCCATCTGCTCGCGGGTGATCGGGGCATCCGGGTCGAAGGACGTCTCGGAGACGCCGTTGACGATGCCGTTCTTTGCGGCCCAATCCACGGCGGCCGCATAGTAGCTGCCTTCGGCCACATCCGCGAAGCCCGCCTTCTGGTCGACTGCGGGCTGACCCTCCATACGGTAGAGCACTGTGACGAACATGGCGCGGGTGATGGCACTGTCCGGATCGAACAGGTCGCTGCTCACACCGTTGAACAGGCCGCGGTAGACTGCCTCAAGGATGGTCTCCTCGGCCCAGTGGCCGGAGATATCCTGGAACTTGCCCTTCAGATCCTCATAGTTCTTGTCCAGGACATGGATCGTGACGGACTTTTTGAAGTCGCCGACGGAGGCGGTCACAGCCACATCGCCGCGCTTCAGGCCCTTGATGGTCACGCTGCTGTTGTCACTGGAGACGATCTCGGCGATCTCGGGATCGGAGACCTCCCAGTTCAGGAGCATGGCATAGTCGTCGACATCGGTATTCTGGATGGTCACTTCCTCGCCGATGTAGATCGAGTCCGTTTCCGCAGAGAGGCTGATGTTGTCATCGAGCAGCGAACCGGTAATGGTATAGGCGGAGCAGTTGCCTGCGTAGTCATAGCCGAGGAAGATATCGGTACGCGAGTCGGTGTACATCATGCTGCCGGATTCGCTCATGCCGTGGACGCCCTCGCCGTTCGGCTGCGCGGTCGGGAAATAGGTGGAGGTAAAGGCGGAGGCATAGAAGTCGCCGGTCTCTTCATCATATTCGATGGTGATGCTCATGTCGTAGTCCTGATACCAGGCCTCGTTCGATTCCACGGAGATCGTGTACATGGACTCCGGTCCCCAGCCCCAGTCTTCCGTCTTGTAGCTGAACGTCGGCTTCTTGCTGTTCGGGCCGGTCGTATCGATATAGAACGTATACTCGAGCGTCTGGGTCTTGGCGGTCTTGCACTCCGGAGTGATCTCCGCCTTGACGGAGATGAGGGAGTTCTCCGGCTGGCTGCACTTGGAATAATCAATATATTCCTCGCCGTCCTCGTCCACACCCTTGGCGTAGAACCAGCTCATGTCGAAGTCTCCGGCCTCGCTGCCGGCATAAACGCCGCCCGCGTAGCTCTTCTGCAGAAATTCGGTATCCTGCTCGGACAGGACCTCGCCCGTCGTCAGGTTCGTGACGGTGTAGTGGATGTTATCGACGTTGCGCAGCAGGCCGATCTGCAGGTAGAACGCGTCGAGCGAATTGTCGCCGTTCGGAGAGACGCCCGCCGTCTCCGGCACAAAGCCCTTATAGGCCGCGAACATCGTGGAGAAATTGAACTCGTCCATCGGGAGCATGGACATGCCGGGGGCGGCCGTATCGCCCAGCCAGGACTTCTCGGTCATCCAGGAAAGAGCATCGCTGTCGCTGATGGGGCGGTAGCTGTAGATACCGCTGGTGACCTGATCGGCCGTGTTGTAGGAGCGCGCACCGCCCAGAATGGTCGCGTAGCTGCCGGTCTCGGCAACGGGAGCCGCGCCGAAGTCGCCGTAGAACGCGAGGAACGGGACGGACAGGGTGACGGCGTCCTTGCTCGTGAGCTGGACAAAGCCCTCGACATATGCGCCGTTCGGGAAGCGCTCGTCATAGTAGGCCTTCTGCGCGTCGGTCAGCTGCAGGGTCACGGTGACCTGTGCAGTCGCACTGGCGGGAACCGTGAGCTCGTTGCCGTTCAGGCTGGTGGTATAGGTCGCGTCGAGCTTCTTTGCATAGTTCTGCGTGAGATAGGTGACCTTGCCGCCCTTGACGAGGCCGCCCTCTGCAGCCTGGCCGAGGCCCTGCAGGCTGAGCGCATAGGTTTTGGCTTCCTTGGAGAAGTTGACGACGCTGAACTTCATCTCGTACTTGCCGGTCTTCTCGGCATCGTCGCCCAGCTCAAGCTTTGCCTTGTCGGTGCCCTCGACGGTGATGTAAGCGCCGGACTTCACGGCGTTGCCGATGTTGGCAAGGCCTGCACCCTGACGGCGGACGAAGTAATAGGTGCCGTTTGCTTCATCGACGATCGGCGTTGCCGTGCTCATAAGCAGGCAGTTAGCGACCTTGGCATAGTCCTCTTCCGGGATGGAGGTCGTCTTCAGATACTGCCGCAGCAGCGCCATAGAGGCGGCGACGGCCGGAGAAGACATTGAGGTGCCGGAGGCAACGGCGAAATACTCGCCATAGTATGCGGAGAAGACGTTACCGCCGATGCCGGTGATCTCCGGCTTCAGGGAGAGGCCTTCCGTCGGGCCCCAGGACGAGAACGAGGACATCTCGCCTGCGGCGTTGTTGCGGTTCCAGTCGGCCTTGATGCTGACAGTACCCGTGCTGTTGTTCTGCTTCATCCAGTTGAATTCCGTCAAATTGACACGGGCAACGGGAACGTCATAATTGGTGAGCTCAACATTCACATAATCGTACTCTTCCCCTTCGGCGGGCGTCGGATCGTAGAGCGCAAGGCCCACGGCACCGGCCGCCTTGGCCGCCGCGACAAGGGAATCGGCATTGCCGCCCTCAAACGGCAGGAAGACGATCTTGCCGTCGGAATTCTTCACGGACTCGGTATAGGCATAGACGCCGCCTTCAAGAGCCTCGGTCGGCTTCAGGTTCTCATAGAAGCCCTTGCCCTCCGGGATATTTTCGACCTCGCTGGTCGTCATGTACTGATCGATCTGATGGCTGGCATTGTACCAGCCGAAGACGCCCAGGGCATAGAGCCACTTCACGCCTTCATTCTCGGCACTGGCGACAGTCAGGACGGAGTCGAACGTGCCGGGCATGCCCAGCGTGCCGCTGGAGACGCTCGTGGACTTGATCTGCTCATCGCCCCAGAGGCTCTCGGTGCCGGTAAAGCCATCGTTGCCGGCGGAGACGCAGACGCTGATACCCGCTGCGGTGGCGGCGTCATAGACCTCGGTCACGCCCTCGTAGTAATACGGGCCGCTGGAAAGGCCGAGAGAGAGGTTCGCGCAGTCGACGCCGAGGGTAATGGCGTCTTCAATGGCGGCGATGAGATAATCGAAGTAGCAGTTGCCGCCCTTGTCAAAGACCTTCATGATGACAAGCTGTGCCTCCGGCGCAATGCCGAGGGACGTCATATCGAACTGCTCCTGAGCCGCTTCGGTCAGGTTGCCCGCAATGATACCGGCAACGTGTGTGCCGTGGCCCATCATGGTGTCGTCATCGGAGCCGAAGTTGGCCTCGCCGTCGGCATAGTTGAAGCCAAACGGGACCTTGCTGCTGTAATAAATGGTGTCAAGCGCCGTGGACTTATCCAGCTCTTCGGCATGCAGGGTCTTGCTGTCGAGGATGGCTGCGATGTCTTCCTTGCTGTAGGCAACGGCATCGGGATCGGACGGCTCCTTGGAGAACGTGGGATTCTCATAGCACAGGCCGGTGTCGATGACGGCGACGCTCATGCCGGTGCCGTCATAGCCCGCGTCCCATGCGGCGTTCGCGCCCATACCGGCGGCCGCGAACTTCATGTTCGTGCTGATCTGAGAGGCGTCCGTCTCCACGGCATTGATCTCCGGCACGGAGTAGCACGGGGAAAGGAAGACCTTCTTGACGCCCGGCAGCTTGCTGAGCGTTTCCATATCGCCATAGGAAACCGTGGCGGCAATGGCGTTCGTCACAAGGGAGAACTGGCCCGTGACCTCAATGCTGTGGCCCAGCTTCTTCTTTGCGGCGGAAAGGACGGAGGACTGGCCGTTCTTCACGCTCTGCACAGCGGCCAGCTCTGCCTTGCCGAGGCCCTTGCCCAGCTCCACGGACATGCCGTCCATCTCGCAGACGGCCGGGGCCTCGAGCGAGATAATGACCTTGACCTTGTCATTCTTCTCGTGGGCCTCGCTCACGACGGTGACCTTATCGCCATCGCTGTAATCCTCGCCGCTCAGGATCGCCTTCACGGCATCGGAATAGGCCGCCGCTTCCTTCGCGTCATATTCGCGGCAGACCAGCGTCTGACCGTCGTCCGTCGTGATGGTGCTTTCCGCGCCATAGGACAGAGAGGCCAGCGCCTTGGCCTCCGTTGCGCTGAGGGTGCGGCCGGAAATATAGGTATCCTGCGTTGCCTTGCGCGTGTAGATCCGTCCATCGGTGGACTGGTATACATAGGTATAGCCCGCCGGGACGTAGGTGGTCTTGCTGTCCGTGGCATAGATGACCTTGCTGGCCGACTCCTCCGCCTTCGGAGCGCTCTGCACTGCACCGGCAGAGGTCACACCGAGAAGGCCGAGCGCCATTGCCAGGCAAAGGACAAGCGCCATCAGCTTTTTCGCCAACGTTTTCATATCTTTCCTCCTTGTATTTTTTATTCTCTTGCCGGGTTCTCCGCGCAGAGAGAATAAATATGCAAATAGTTTACTCTCCGCGCCTGCATCTGTCAATCCCGCAACAATTCCATATTTTTGCTATTTTGCATGTCAAAAAAGCAACGGCATTCACAAATCGTTCTCAATTTGTTCATTTATTTCCGTTCTCTATTGACATTTTTCCTTCCATATGCTACTGTTAATATGTTGTGCGCCAGTAAGCACCGTCGAAATAAATGCAAACAGCGCGGGCCGCTTCGCAATTCGAAGCGGCCCGCGCTGCATTTTTCAGAATCAATCCGTCATTTTTGCCTTCTCCGGCATCAGAAACAGATTGAGATCCACGTCGCCGGTAATGCCATCGACCACCCCGGTGCTGGAATATTGCAGGCAATCGAAGTGATAAAGAAATTCCGGTGTCGTGCCGTACTCCGCAAGCCAGAGAACATAGTCCTGCAAATAGCCCAGATCAAAGTATGTATATCCATACGTCTGGTTGAAGTAAACGCCCGCCGTATACCCGGCGGCCTCCACCGTCTGGCAGAAGGCAACTGCGCACTGCGTCAGCGGCAGGCCATCCGGCGAGGGGATGCGCGTGGAGCCTGCGACCGTCTCCCAGTCATAGAACACGGGAAGCTCCAGCGTGCGGCCGTCAAGCAGCTCCAGCGTGTAATCGGCCTCCTCGCGGGCCTCCTCGAGCGTCGTGGCCTGCGAGAAGAAATACACGCCGACCTGCACGCCCGCAGCCCGTGCGGCCGTATAGTTCTCGGCAAACCAGCTGTCCTCACGGAGCGAGCCCTCGGTATAGCCGCGGTAGCCAATGCGGAGAATGGCAAAATCCACGCCCGCTGCACGGACGGCAGCCCAGTCGATCTTCTCCTGATGCTCCGAAACGTCCACGCCGGTCAGATGTGCGCTTTTTGCATAGCGCAGCATGCCGTTCTCCTCATAAAACGAATCGGCGTCATAGTGATTCTTGGCAATGTTCTGCTTCTCGTCCGGTGTGGCCGGTCCGCTCTCAAAAAAGCGGCGGTAAACAAGAATGGCGGATGCCGCGACCACGGCGACGAGCAGCAGCGCCAGCAAAATATCGCGCAGCACGATGCCTGCACTGTGTTTTCGGTTTTTCTTTGTCATATCCCTGTCCTTTCGGGTCGCCGAAGGCGGTTTTCTGTCGTGCCTACAGTATACCACATTCGTCAAGTCCCGGCAAGGCAGGCTGTTTTTCGAAATTCGGACTTGCCGCCGCGGGCAAAGTATTGTAGAATAGGCGCATACATTTGATCATCTTCAGACTGTCAAAAACCCGCCAAGCCGAAAGTTTCGGAGGGAAGAAAAGTGTGAAAGGAAACCGTCAGGGTGT
>OFML01000627.1_pt1 | contig 26146 bp, 28 predicted proteins | sample 1541831 | NCBI WGS metagenome assembly OFML01 (sample SAMN04209237, study PRJEB22552) | human gut metagenome | biome: gut; material: feces | host: Homo sapiens | place: USA: Oklahoma | reverse complement strand
TTCAATTTCTCTAATTCTTGATAGAATAATATGTTTTTCATGTTCTTTTTGAGAAAGTATTTTTTGGCTTTGAGATCCATTTAACATAGATTGCATAAAATCTTTATATTGAGAAAAAAATTTTACCTCTTGACTTTTTATTGCTACACTATTTAGACGATTTCTATGTTCGTCTATCTGATTACTATATCTAATTGCCATTTGATTGTGTTTTGTCTGAAACTCATACAAATTATCCAAATCTTTATTTAACTGATAAATTTTTTTTTCGATATTACTGATTTCTATATCAATGTTACGAATTTGATTTACATAATAAAACTCCTTACTCATATTATTATCCCTCTCCTTTAAATAAATAATAGTTATCTAATTTAATACAATTATCTCAAATTTTTCAATTATAAACAATAAATTTTTTATTCTGTTGTTATTTAATTAATTCATGTAACAAAATATCATATACACCTATAAAATTGTAAGAAAAAACATTAAATTATTTTTGTAATGAAAAAATTGGAAAAATTTGGTAAAATATGTAAGAATAAACTATCTTTGGGAAAGGGGTGAATTATCAAATGAAAAAAGTTGTTTTTGCTATGCTAGCATTATTTTTATCATGCTCATTTGTAACTAATGCAGTATACGCTGATGAAGAAGACACATTAGATTTAAATACAGAAGAAGTGAAAAATAAGAAAGAAGATTATTCTTCACTTACTGATATTAATGGTTTAAACATTTTCACTAATGATATGGGGTCTTTGTTGAAAGAAAAAGAAGAATCAAAATCATTAGAAAATATAAAAACTAAAGAAGTTCTATTTACTAATGATTTTCAAACAAAATCAGAAAAAAAATCTTCCAAAAATAGTTTGTTTAATAAAATCGTTGTTTTTGATAAAACTGCAACTAATGAAAAGACAAGTTTTTCAATAACTCCATTATTGATTATAGGAACTGTGCTTTTTAGTATAGTAGCGTTTGCTTTAACACGTAAATATTATAGCAGAAGGGAGAGTATACAAAGTGAAGATAACAATTACATTTACTAATGGTATTAAAAGCATTGATTATGTGCTAAATGAAGAATTAACGATTAAGATGGCATTAGATATTATTGCAAGGAATGACCAATTTAGTATTCCTTCTGAGGTACGTTATGTTTATTCAGAAAGAAGAAATGAGAATATTAGTGTAAATCTTTCGTTTAAACAAGCAAATATTTATTCAGGAGATATCATTAAGGTAGTTAAGAGTGGAGGAGAGGACTCATGAATGAAATAATTAAACAGGAATTTAAGAAATCAAAGATAAATGCTACAAGTGATTTTGATTTTTATCAAATAGAAAGAAAAAGTGAGCATTTATTAGATTGCAAAGTTTTTAGAACGTTAGATGAAGTTAATTTTGAATTTCAGCACAACCACGAAAAGCCATTTGAAGAAATTAGAAATTTATCATTAACTTTCAAGTATCAGGCTTTAATAAACATACAGTATTTACTTAAAGATTCTAAGCGTATTAAAATCTCATTAAACCCAAACAATTTGGTGTTTGATACAAATATGATGCCAAAAGCAATTATGAGAGATGTTTATACAACTGATACATATGATGAAAATGACTTTGTAAAACAATATAAATCACTAATTGGTTATGTTTTACAAAATAAATATACTTTTAATGATTACTACCAAGGTGGAAATCAATTGCTAAGCAAAAACAAGGCAACCAATGCATTTGCTGAGGTTACAACTTTAAATGGGCTATTAGAAGTATTAAACAAAGAGTATGCTAATATTCAAGAAAAGTTACAGCATTCGCTAATTGAAGTAGATAAACGTAAATATAAAAGGTTAAACATTTTGAATAAGATTGTTATTCTATTATTAGTGTTATCGATTACTGGTTTAGGGTATTTTGGCTTCTTTAGATTAAATGAAGAAACAACTTTTAAAACAGCAAATGAAGAATACATTAAACAAGATTATATTTCTGTTAGAGAAACGCTAGAAAATATTAATGTTGATCGCATGAGTGTAAACACTAAATATATATTAGCGGTATCAAACATCAAAACAGAGTCATTGAGTGATGAACAAAAAAATAACATCTTAGCAAGCGTAACACTTAATGCGGATGAAAGAATTCTTGAGTTTTGGATTTATTTAGGTAAATCAAATATGGATAAAGCGATTGATCTTGCAAAACAGTTAGGAAATACTGAATATACTGCTTATGCATATATGAAAGAAAAGTCAAAAGTAGAAAATGATAAAAATCTTTCTGGTGCAGATCGTGAAGAAAAATTAAAACAAATAGAAAATAGTTTAAAAGAACTGGATATTAATAATGGTGAAAGCGATGTTTCATCATCAAATTAGGAGGTACATATAAATGAAAAGAATTTTGCTTTTCAAAGATAAACAATACCTTGAATATCCGTTTGATGAAAAATTGGAAATAGAGAATATTGTTTTTAATCTTTTAAATAATGAAGTATATTACAGCTATGCGAATAAAGCAAATGTAAAATTACTTCCTCAAGAAAAACAGCGTGTTGAAAATATAGAATTTATGCTTTTAAGCGAAGATAGTATTACATATGAAAAAGATATTAATGCTTTACTATTAGGACAGAAGAATTGTGATATTGAAATTAAAACAGGACGTTTCATTATTGACAATCATTTATTAATTTGTGATTGCAACTGTGAAGTTTATTTAAATGGTATATTGCAAAAAGATAAAAAAATCGAGTTCGAGTATGGTGATCAAATTTTAATAGATACAATACTTATTGTTATCTATGATGGATATATTAGAATAATTGCTAATAAAGATGATTATCGCACTGATCTTCCTTTCTATCATATGAAAATCAATGATAGTGAGAGATTTCCTGAATATCACCGTTCCCCTCGTGTGATAAAGCGATTAAAGAATGATAAGATAACAATTCAAAAACCACCCACTAAAATCACGCGTAAAAAGAATAGTTTAGTAAAAGTAATTGTTCCACCAACAGTGATGGCATTAGGAACAGTGGCTATGTCTTTGATGATGGGTAGAGGAATGTATATGCTTATTGGTCTTGCTGGGACAACAGTCAGCTTAGTATTCTCAATAACTGCATTCTTTTCTGAGAAGAAAGAAATAAAAGAAAAGAAAATTAAACGAGAAGAAGTTTACAATCAGTATCTACTTGGAATACGTAAGAAATTAGATACATATAAGCAAAGTGAAATAGAAGCTTTGCATTATAATCATCCTACAATGAACGAAATAGCTAATATGATTCATGAGTACAATCCTAGAATTTATGAGCGTGATATTAATGATGATGACTTTCTTACTTTGTCTGTTGGAACAACAACTGATAAAAGTGAGTATTCTGTTAGTTTAGATTATGATGTGCTTGAAACAGAAAAAGATGAATTATTAGATGAAGCAAAAGAAATCTATAATGAATATCAAAAAATCGAGAATAAGCCTGTAACTATTGATTTAAAGAAAGCACACTTAGGAATAGTTGGTGAAAAACATGAGGTACATGAACAATTAAAATGGATTTTGTCACAAATTACATTTTTTCATTCTTACCACGATGTACAAGTTATTACAATATATAACGAACAGTTTAAAGAGGACTTCGATTATATTAAGTGGTATCCACATGTGAAGATTCAAGCAAACAATTTAACAGGAAATATATATTCTGAGCGAGTAAGAGATCAGGTATTAGGTAGTTTGCATCAGATATTAAAAGATAGAAAAAACAAACGAGATGAAAACAAAAAAGAAATGAGTTTCTTACCTCACTTTGTAATCATTATTGATGATTATCATATGATAATGAATCATTCTATTATGGAGTATCTACAAGAAGAAACTTCTGAATTAGGATTTTCGTTAATTTATACAGCACAAAAACGTGCGAACTTACCAGAGAACATAAAAACAGTTTTAATGATGGAAGATATTGATACTGCAACTTTATTAATAAATGAAGGCGAAGAAGTCAACAAGCTATTAGCGGAACAACGAATTGGTAATGTTGATTTAGAATTAATGGCTAGAGATTTAAGTGCTTTAAATCATATACAAGGGATGAGTTCTCATATTCCAGAGTCTATTACTTTCTTAGATATGTATAAAGCGAATACTCTTGAAGAACTAAATATTCCTCAACGTTGGGAAAAAGGTGAATCACATAAATCGTTAGCTGTTCCACTTGGATTGCGTGCTGAAGATGATATTGTTGAATTAAATCTTCATGAAAAAGCTCATGGACCACATGGTCTTGTTGCTGGTACAACAGGATCAGGAAAATCTGAAACCATTCAAACGTATATTCTTTCATTAGCTGTTAATTTTAGCCCATATGAAGTTGGCTTTCTATTAATTGACTATAAAGGTGGAGGAATGGCTAATCTATTTAAAAAGCTACCTCATCTTCTTGGGACAATCACTAACCTAGATGGTGCTGAAAGTATGAGAGCATTAGAGTCTATAAAAGCAGAATTATCAAGAAGACAGCGTATTTTTAATGATCATGAAGTTAATAACATTAACAAATATAACAAGTTATTTAAGAATGGAAACGCGAAAGAACCACTACCCCACTTATTCATTATTTCTGATGAATTTGCAGAGTTAAAGAAAGAACAACCTGAATTTATGAGTGAATTAGTATCAGTAGCACGTATCGGTCGTACATTAGGAGTCCATTTGATTTTAGCTACACAAAAGCCAACAGGAGTTGTGGATGACCAAATATGGTCCAACTCTAAATTTAAGTTAGCCTTAAAAGTTCAAGATGAAAGTGATAGTAAAGAAATCATTAAGACTCCAGATGCAGCTTTTATTACTCAAACAGGTAGAGGATATCTTCAAGTTGGGAATAACGAAATTTATGAATTATTCCAAACAGCGTGGAGTGGTGCTAATTATTTAACAGAAGCAGAAAGTGAAAAAATCGATGATCGTATTTATAAGATTAATCTTCTTGGACAAGGTGAGCTTATTAACAAGGATTTAAGTTCTGATAACACTGGAAAAGACACTACAAAATCTCAACTAGATGCTATAGTAGATTTTATTGATGATTACTACCATGGTATTGAACATCAAGAAGTTACTAAACCTTGGTTACCATCATTAGCTAAAAATATAGCAAGTCCTTATATCGATGATATTAAAGATATATCATCAACAAATGAAATTGATTTAACTGCACATATTGGACTAATTGATATTCCTGAAGAACAAAAGCAAATTGATTACTCTATTAATTTTATAAAAGATGGAAATCTTGCCATTTTTAGTTCTAGTGGTTTTGGTAAATCAACAACGATAGGAACTATCATGTTATCATTAGCAGTTAAAAATAATCCTCAATTATTGAATTATTATGTACTTGACTTTGGTAACTCATCATTGATTCCATATAAGACACTACCACATGTTGCTGATTATATGACATTCGATAGTGAAGAAAAACTAAATAAGTTCCAAAAAATTATTACAGCAGAAATTAAAGCTCGTAAACAATTATTTGGACAGGAAATGGTACAAAATTTTGATATGTATAATCAAATGCATAAAGATAAGCCATTAAAAGCTATTTTTATGATTATAGATAACTTTGATGTTGTTAAAGAAATATCTATGGACTTTGAAGATTTTATCACTAAAACAACAAGAGATGGTTTTGGATTAGGGATTTATACAATCATAACTGCTACTAGATCAAATGCTGTAAGATTTTCTATCCTCAATAACTTTAAAAACAAAGTTGTTCAGTATTTATTTGATGAAGGCGATGTTATGGGATTATTGGGAAGAAGTAAATACAAATTAAATGATGAAGTAAAAGGTCGTGCATTAATTAAACATAAATATATTAGTTTAATGCAGGTATATGCACCAGTCAAATTTGAAGATGATGTTGAATTTATTACTAACCTTAAATCAACAATTCAAAATGTAGCAGATAAATATACTGGTGAGAAATTAATAGGTATACCTGTACTTCCAGATATATTTACTACTAAGGATTTTGTAAATTACAAGTATGAATCAACAAATGAAAACCTTATTGGATTAAGTCTTGATAATGTCGAAAGCGTAAGTGCTGATTTATCAGATTCTCCTTACTTAGTTGTTGGTCCATCTAAATCAGGCAAGACAAACTTCCTTGAAATTCTAATGAGTCAAAATGATGAAAAAGCTTATGTGTTTGACTCAGACTCAATGGCATTATATAAGTATAGAGAGAAATTTGATTACATAAATAATGATGAAGAAGTTCAAACCTTTATAGAAGAACTTACTGATGAAATTGAAGATCGCAAAGATAAACTTGAGGATGCTCTAAACTCAGGCGAATATGGCAATCCAAAAGAGTTTTATAAATCTTTACAAAGTATTAGTATCTATATTGATGACGTTGATCAATTTATTCAAAAAGTTCAAAATATACCAAACATAGTAAAAATATTAGAACAATCTGCTAGTGCAGGTATTCATATTATTGCTGGAGTTAACTCTGCAAAATTGAAAGGTTTTGATGAAGTATCAAAATTCTTTAAAAATGCGACAAGTGGTGCAGTACTTGGACAAATGGGTGCATTAAGTATGTTCCCTATCAACATGAGAGATATCCCTACTTTTGGCTATGCTATTTTATGTAACAACGGAGAACTTAGAAAGATTAAACTTCCTAAGTTCATCGAAAGTTAGGTGAATAGCAATGAAAAAATATGTAAAATATTTTGGTGGACTGACTCTTATTGTTGTAACTCTTGCTATTGGAATATATTTAGGTGGATTATTAGAAGAATCTAAAAATAATCAAATCAATGGTAATTTATATAACAGCACAAAAATAGCTATTGTTAATTTAGATGCAGGTGTGCAATATCAAAATGAACAAAGAAATTTTGCAAAAGAATTATTAGAAAATTATTCAGAAGATTTTTCAATGACAGGTTTAGATGACGCAAAGACAGGACTTACTGATGGAAGATATGCAGCTTATGTCATTCTTCCTTCAGATTTCTCATCAAATGTTGTTTCTATTAATACAACTCCTCAAAAGAGTTTGTTAAAATACGAAGTAAGTGGTGATTTATCACAAGAAGCAACTGATAAGGCTTGGCAAAATGTCATGAAGCTTAAGGAACAATTAAATGATGATGTTGGTTATGTTTATATCAGTTCCATATTAAGTGAGTTCCATGACGGACAAAATAACGCTTTAAAAGTATTATCGAATGATTCTGAAGATAAGGAAGTCATAATGGCCATTTCAAATTTGGATTTGATTGCTACTTTAGATATAACTGAAGTTGAACGCTTACAAAATAATATTGAGGATTTAGATGTAAGTCCTGATTTTGAAACGAATAAAGCCATTATTTCTGCAATTGACAATGCATATAAAGGATATTTAAATGAAACTGCTTCTGAATTATCTACTTTGAAAGAGGAAGGTAATAGTGTTAATGGTGATATAGCAAATGTATTAAACAATGCAACAGCTATTGAAGGTGTTTTTAAAGAAGATGATAATCCGAATTATTCTTTAGATAGTACAGAAACTCAAATGACTTTATTTAAAACATTATTAGGAACAAACATCAATAATATAGATGGCTTAATAAAAAATGCAGAATCTAGTTCAGCAACTAGTACATCTACTTTAAAAGATAAAGTTTCAACTAAATTAGATACATTAAATAATGAAATTATTAAAAATCATAATGATGTTTTAGAAAAACAAGCTAGTTTAATTACTAGTATTTATCAAAATAACTTTATCTCAAATATATCAGCATCAGAGAACTTAAAAAGTTATACTGAGTTGAATAAATTAGCAGAAAATTATGATAAAGAAATATCTGATTATATAGTATCGCAAGATAGAGTGATGAAAAAGATTTTGGAAGGATGCAATAATTATATAAGTAATCCTCCTGTTGGCGTGAATGAAAGTTTGAAAGATCACTTAATTATTCTATATGTGAACGATAAACAGATGCAGACAGATATCAAAACAATAGCAAAATTTATGAAATATGAGAATGCTGATAAATTCTCATTAATGGATTATTTAAATCGCTATTATGATGAAAATGAAGCAGTTCCAATTGAAAACGTATTAAATGGTTCTCCATCACTTAAAGTCGATATGCAAAATGCATTGCAAACTGATTTAACAAACAAATGGAATACAGCTTCTACACAAGTAAGCGAAATAAATTTGGACGATACGTTAAGTGATGATATGTCAAAGCAAATTAGCGATATAAAAGCACAGTTAGGCAATCTAACAGGTTTTGATGGTACAGAACTTAAAAGTGGTGTAAATGGGTTAATGAATGTATCTAATACAATGTCCTTTGATGTTGTTAATGATTTAGTAAAAAATGATTTAACAGCGTTAAATGATAAGCAAGCTACACAAAAAGCAAATTTATTGAATACGGTTCATACACATCAATCACTGATGGAACAATTAACACAAAACCTTCTTTCTTATGATCCATTATCTAAAATAGATGATGAAGAAATTGAAGATTATGTTAATGACTTTGATAAGAATAACACACAAACGCAAAGAAAAATTGAAGATAAAAATCGTGAGTATGTGAATTTTGTTGATGATTCATATAGAAATGCAGATGAGCAAGTAAGAAGTTTACGTGAAGATGTAACAAAATATCAACAAGAATCTGATGAAAAAGTAACAACTGGATTAGAAACTGCCAAACAGAAGAAAGAGGCAACTTCCTCATCAAATGCATCACTTATGAATAGCTATGTCAATAAGTTACCTTATACGAGAAATGGTACTGTTGAAAATACTGTTGTCTATGATTTTGTAACTGCCCCAACTGATATGGAGGGTTTAAAAGCAAATAATTCATTAATTTCTAGTTCATTTAACTACCAATTCATTTTAATAGGAATCAGCAGTATTCTTATTTTATCTTGGATTATTATGTATGCTGTTTCAAAACGACATAAGAAAGAAAACTAAAAAATAGTATAGTATTATTAGCAAATGATTTAACATGTATATCGCTTTTATTTATAATGTATTTTACATTTAATGGAAATGATATTGGTAGACATTACTAATTATTTTATGTATAATGTAATAGAAAAGATAGAAATTACACAAGGAGGAAATTAATATATGGCAGGAGTAATTCGCTTAAATGCAGAAGGATTAACTAATTCTTCTACACAACTTAAAGGAAAAGGAAATGAATTTGAATCATGGATAAATGAAGTTCAAGCATTAATTAATTCTTTACCTGAATCATGGGAAGGTGCAGCTGCTGAGGCATATGCAGAACAGTTTAACCAATTAAAACCAAGTTTAATTCAAACAAGAGAGTTGATTGAAACAATCGCTACTCAAATTGATCAAACTTTAGCTGCAGCACAAGAGTTGGATGCTAATATTGCTTCAAAATTAGGATAAACTAGCAAGTTATGTTAAGGTATCCCTCACTAAATTTTTGTGATGGGATACTTTTTTTATAAAAAGGAGGAGAGGGAAAATATGTTTTGGGATACATGGGATTATTGGACAGATGATCCAAAAACCAAGAAAATTAAATCATATCGACGCAAATCTAATTATTATGAAGAAAAATACAATTCACTTTCAAGTTCGTTAACAACAATTAATCGTTTGTTATCCGATGCAAAACAGAATTATAAATTAATAGGAACGGGAATTACTTACGTTAATGATGATGTAATTAATCGACGTTATTATGATACAGAAGCTAATCTATACAATAAATTATCTAATGTCATAACTGATTTAGAAAATTGCAGGGATATAATAAGTACGCAGAAAAATAATGTATATAATTTATATCAAACATATTATAGAAAAGCTATTAAGGAGTAGTTGATATGAGTACAAAAATTTATGTTCAAGAAGAAATGTTTGATAAGGCAAAAGAAGTAAAAAAGGCTTTTAAGAATGATTTTAAAGACAGTTATAAAGAAATGAAAAGTCTGTATGATAAAATGTCTAATGATAAAGGATTTCAAGGAAAGGCATGTGAAGGCTTTATTGAATTATTTGATATTCTATTACAATATCATAAAGATTTAATAGAGGAATTACCTGATTTTTTTAAAGCTTTTGAAAATTATGAAGAATCATTAGATGAGGTCAAGTCTACATCTGTTTATAAGGAGTTAGATTAAGATGAGATACAGTGAAAATGAAATAAATTTTTTATGTAGGTTAATAGGCTATGGTAGATTAGCAGGCTTTGATACTTTCTCTATGTTATCTAAAAAAGATAGTGAAGAAGTTGTACAACAATTTACTGAAAAGAATATTATTGAAGGTGATTTACTGTCTAAAACAGGATTAGCTTTAATTCAATTTATTAAATTATATGCAGAATCGAAAATCTATCTTAAGATTGGTGATAGTATGTTTGCTAATTATCAAGATGATGAATATATTATGATTAGTAAAAATGATATGACTTATACAATTGTTCCTTTAAATCAAGATGAAATCGTTGTTACTTTACTTTCAAAATTTTCTGATAAAATGGAAAATATTGAAGATGGAAAAGTAAGAAATAAATTGATGACAAAAAGAAGATTTAAAGAATTTATGGATGAGAATCCTGACATACCTGCAATTTTCTATTATTATATTGATTTAGATAAAAAAGAAAACAGGGATGCGGTGTTGTTTTATGCTGACAATAAATTACAACACTATAATGGGACATTGGAAGAATTGACTATTTATCCAAAAGAATATGTACAACAAGGAATAGAGTCAATCTTTCATAAGGAGGTAGGATAATGGGTAATGAAATAAAAATAAATACGCAGATTCAATCATATGCTGAAGATTTTATCCCTAATGCTCTTAAAATTAATAATTTTTTGAATGAATTAAGTTCACTTTATTCTGATGAACTGCGTGCATATAATGGAGAAGCAAATAAGGAAATCTCTACATATAGTTCATCTATGCTTCAACAAATAGCTGTTTTAAGTCAAAATTATACTTGTCTATCAAATAATTTATTTTCTCTTGTTGAAGCGTTTTTAGAGTTTGATAAGGATAACGAAGAAAAATTAAGACAATTTTATTCTACTATTATTACTAAGAGTGGAATGAAGATAGAGGAATAAAATATGGCAAAATATTATATTTCAAATGAAAATTCATGGCAAACACAAAAAAACAAACAAGAGAAGATGGGACAAGGAATAGATGTATTGTATGATATAGATAGATGGTTGGATAGAGCTTTTAGTCAACTAGAATATGATAAATATGGGCTTATGACAAGAAATTCGTATTCAAGTAGAAGAACAAAAATACAACAATGTGATAAAAAGAATAGTATATTATATAATTATTCTAAATCTATTCATGGCATAGTAGCAGATAAAGACTTTCAGTTCTTTAAAGAATTGAATAAAGCATATGAAGAATTATCTTTATTAGATATAAAGGAATATACAACAAAAAACACATTGAATATCACCGAAAAGAAAACAATATCAATATCGTATTATTCAGGAAGTATGGCATATCAATCAGGAACAGCAACTCCTTATGAAACAAGAGGTGTATTAAAAGGAAATATTAATATATATGATATCCAAATGAAATGTGATATGTTCGTATTGAAGAACAGTTTAAAGCCTACCTAGATACAAATGGAGAAAAACTAAGTGATAAAGAAATAAAAGAAGCAAAAGAGAATTTTTATAAAGGAATACTAAATACACATCATTTGAGCATGAAGTATATACTGATGATTTCTTTAAAGGCTTATCCACCACATTAGACTTCATACCAGTTGTTGGAGGAGTTAAAAATGTGATTGAGGGTTGTACAGGCTATACGATGACAGGAGAAAAACTGAGAGATAGCGAAAGAGCAACCTATGCAGTATTAGGAACATTATCAACCACACTTGATTTAGTAATGTTTGGAACAGCTTCAGGGTTAATACAAAGTGGAAAGTTTGTAGGAAAAGAAGTAGCAAAAGCATCTATAAAGCAAGCAACAAAGGTGGCAATACTAGAAACAACAGGATCAGTTGTAATGGGATGGACATCACAGTTTGCAAGCGAGAAGTTAAGAGATATGGGATTAAGTTCAGAAGAAATCTTTGCAATCCATGTACTTGTAGGTGTATCAACAGTTGGTGTAAGTAAGTATCAAACAAGAAAATTGTACGATAACTGGGATGATTTTAAAGAAGTTATGTATGATGTAGGAAAGAGAACAGATTTAACAGATAAGCAAAAAGTAAATAAAATTAAGAAATTATTTAAACATGTGGGAGATAAAACAGATATTAACATTCCAGAACATGTCCGCTATTTAAAAGGTTTCTCTAAGGAGGGAGTACCAATATATGATTGGCCTGATAATTTAGGATTTGATATATCTACCATACAAGGAATAAGCAAAGAGAATTCTTTGCCACTTAAATGGGATAGATACGGCTCATTATATGGCACAAATTTTGCGACAAACAGTAATCCACCTTATACATATAGTGAAAGAGCACTTCCGTATGTATTTAATCAAGATGCATATCATAGTGGAAAATTTGTTACAGAAACATATTTTGATAAAATTGATGCAATAAAAAATAACGATTTAAATGCTTTAAACTCCATACTATCGATAGAAGATATCCCACCAGTAAATAGTGAATATTTTGAGAGGTTGCAAGAAAATTTTAGAAACTATAAAATGAGTTGTAATAATCTTATAGACTCTGATTATGGGATTTTTGGTAAAGCTAACGCATGGGATAAGCTGTCAGGCGGAGCAGATCAAATTGTAACTCCTCTAAATGGAGTGCAGTTTGAGAGATTAGGAATACTAATTAATAAAAGATAGGTTGAGGAAAAAAGACATGAAAATTAATAATCAAAAAATTGAAAAAATAAAATTGTTAGAAAACAAATTGAATAATTATACAGTTTATCTTAATAAAAAAGGATATGCATGGCCTGGTATTGGATATTTTTTTGATAAAAATGACTCAAAGTGGAAAATTTTCGATACCCATGAAAAAGGAGAGTTGACTTATTCTTATATTGCAGAGACAGAAGATGAGGTTATAGATAAATTATTGAAAGTCCTGGAAGTGGAGTATGATGCACAACAAGTCATTATAAAATTAAGAAAAAGAAATAGTCTATCTGAACGATAATAATCTTATTATTGTATGCACTTGTATAAATTATTTTTGATGTGGAGGATAAATTCATAGTATATGGAGTTTGTTATGCTAGATAAATCAAAACAAGAATTATTGAATGAAATAAAAAATGGGCATGAAACTTAAAAATATAAGATTTATTATAATCAAGAGGGTTTTATGTGGCCAGCTTTAGGATTTTTTTGATGAAAATAAAAAAAGTGGATAGTGTTTGAAACTATTGAACGTACAAGTCCATGTGTTTATTTAGAAACTAACGATGAGCTAGAAGCTGTATTAAAATTGTATAAAAAAGTTTCTACCAAATACGAAATACAAGAAAGAAATCGCTAAATTGAAAGATAGTCAATAAAATTAAAAGTCTTATTTTAGATTATGTTAAACGCATAAAATAAGACTTTTCTTTTCATTTTTAGTTAGGAATAAAATATAGCAAAATATTATATTTGAAATGAAAATTCATGGCTAACAAAAAAAAGTGAAGATGGGACAAGGAATAGATGTATTGTATGATATAGATAGATGTCTAGATAAAGCTTTTAGCCAATTAGAATATGATAAGTATGGGCTTATGACAAGAAATTCGTATTCAAGTAGAAGAACAAAAATACAACAATGTGATAAAAAGAATAGTATATTATATAATTATTCTAAATCTATTCATGGCATAGTAGCAGATAAAGACTTTCAGTTCTTTAAAGAATTGAATAAAGCATATGAAGAATTATCTTTATTAGATATAAAGGAATATACAACAAAAAACACATTGAATATCACCGAAAAGAAAACAATATCAATATCGTATTATTCAGGAAGTATGGCATATCAATCAGGAACAGCAACTCCTTATGAAACAAGAGGTGTATTAAAAGGAAATATTAATATATATGATATCCAAATGAAATGTGATATGTTCGTATTGAAGAACAGTTTAAAGCCTACCTAGATACAAATGGAGAAAAACTAAGTGATAAAGAAATAAAAGAAGCAAAAGAGAATTTTTATAAAGGAATACTAAATACACATCATTTGAGCATGAAGTATATACTGATGATTTCTTTAAAGGCTTATCCACCACATTAGACTTCATACCAGTTGTTGGAGGAGATAAAAATGTGATTGAGGGTTGTACAGGCTACACCATGACGGGAGAAAAGTTAACCAATTCTGAACGTATCTCTATGGGAGTATTTGGGACACTGTCACTTGCAGTAGATGTAGCAACATTAGGAGCGTTATCAGCCACAACACAAGGAGCAAAAGCCTTGGCCAAAGAAGTAGGAAAAGTGGCATTTGCAGATATTGTTATTGCAGGATATGGAACAAAATACACAAGTGAAGTGATGAGAAATCTAGGAATGAGTCCTGAGCAAGTTATGATGACACATATGGTAACAAGCCTAGCAGTAGGAGGATATTCAAGCTATAAGAATTATAAAAAAAATCTTAGTGATATCATGAAGAATGCAGGACTAGATAATATCGATCAGGCAAAAGATTTAATGAAGTATACAGGTTTATCATCTAAAGATTTAGCAAAACGACTTGAAAATAGCAGTATAGAGAGTATACTAGGAATAGATAAGAAAAATCTAGATTATCTCATGAATAAAACAAACATGAGTGAAGTAGATATACTAACAGAACTCAAGAAGCAAAATATAGACATAGATAAGATAAATGGATTGAATGTTGATGAGATTTTGAAGAAATTAGATAAGGAGAGTAGACCTAAATTTGATATAGACATTGCACAACAAAAATTAAATGAAATCAGAAGTAGGATGCCAAATCAAAATTTAAAAATTAGAGGTAATATGGCAATTGCAGATGTTGCAGTTGAAGGATTGCCCAATGAATTTGTTGCTCATAGTAAAATTCATAATCTTGCCAGTAAAGGTGCTAATGTAGATAATTTTTCATTTACGCGTGAGAATAAATTTTTTGAAACATATGTTGATGATGGATTTCCTAGATATAATGATACAGAAGCAAAAATATTAGAAGATATTGCCTCTAAAATAAAAGATCCTAATATATCGGGAAGAATTAATCTTTTTACAGAATTGCCTGCCTGCCAAAGTTGTACTAACATTATATTTGAATTTAGAAGACGATTCCCTAATATAGAATTAAATATATTTACAAAATAGGAGGACATGAATATGAATAATATGTCATATGAAATTATAAAAGAGATGCTTATTGAAGATTACAATGATTTTATTGAAATTGAATCATATTCAATTAAGCAAGCTATTGCAGCGTTATTAGAAGATAGTGTAATTATGATGAATGAAGATATTAATAATTATATTTCTGTAATAGTCATTTTAGCAAAAATTAGTCTAGAAAGTAATATAATACCTAATTATATCTTAGAAAGATTTACTATTTTATCAGATGATATGATTAAACTTTATAAATATAAAGAAATTCCTGAATTCATAAATGATAAGGCTTATATCGATAATAAGTTAAAGAAAAAAAATATTGAAATTATTGATGATGAATATAAAGAAAGGGTAAATATTTTATTAGGTAACAATTAAATTTTATATAGAATGATACAACATTATATTGATGAATATTTAGCATTATATTGCTGAGATATTTTTCAATATAATGTTCTCTTTTTTAATAAACTGATTTTTAAGTTAGGTATATGCCCAGATCATACTATAGTAGAATATCAGGAAGAATAGAATGCTATAAGGAAAAGAATGAAAAAGTATGGAATTATGCAAGTACTATTCATGGAATATTATCTGATAAGGAAAATGACTTTCATAGAGCATTGAGCGAAGCAATAGATAAGATTCCTAAGGGATTTATATTGCATCATGATATAGATAACGGTGTATTTCAAAGTAAAAGAAAGTATTCATAGACAGTTTACTCACTATGGAGGATATTATTTTAACAAATAGCGAGGAAGGAAAAAAATGTTAATATCAAAATTTAATAACGATGGAATAAAACAAGCAATAAATCAATTTGAAAAAGAGATAGTAAAAATTCCAAGACAATATAAGGACTTTCTCATTAAATATAATGGTGGAAGAACGCCAGAAACAACTTTTAAAATAAATAAAGTATCTTCTGATTTAGTATGTTTTTATGGTTTAGGCAATACTGAAGAATATTATGATTATAGTAAAATTATAACTAGAAGTAGTTTTAAAGAGTTTATTGAAGAAGGATATCTAATTATTGGGTATAATTCTTTTGGGGATTACATTTTAATAGGAGTCAATAATGAAAATAATGGAAAAATTTATTTTTGCTATCATGATAGACCTAAAAAATATATAGAACTAGCAGAAAATTTTTCTACTTTCACAAGTAAGTGTAAAAGTAAAAAAATAGGTTATATTGAAAGTGTAGAAGAAAGGAAAGCATTTTTAATAAAAAATGGTAAAGAAAAAAATATAACGATTGGATTAATTGAAATGTGGCAGGAAGAAATAGATGATTATGCAAATATACATCAGGAAAAATTGATTTTAAATGAAGAAAAAGATTTAGAAAGATAAACTTAAAATAGCAAGACTCCCTTGAGTCTTGCTATTTTATTTAGAAGTTATATCCAATTGGTTAATACTAATTATCTTTGGGAATGTGAAGAATTATGTGTAAGTAAAAATCGACAGGTTTAGATAGTAGATGACGAATCATGTCTAATCATCATCTGTTTATGTATTATCAGTATGCCCAATTCATCAAGGGTTATACTGATTTTTTTATATGCCTTTATCTTTACTCATTATGCTTCTACTGCTTCCATAATGGCAAGTTGATTTTGAATCATATCCCAGTTTCGACATCTCTGTGTCCATTTGCTGCTGAGGTTCTGAATAGCCAAGTAAAGCATCTTTCTCAAACTGTCATCATTTGGAAAAACCGTCTTTGTTTTCGTGACTTTTCTGAACTGTCTGTTCAATCCTTCGATCGCATTTGTCGTGTAAATGATTTTGCGGATTTCAACTGGATAATCAAAGTATGTGCTTAGTATATCCCAATTCTCTTCCCAGCTACGTACTGCGGTTGGATATTGCTTGCCCCATTTATCCTTGAAAATTGCTAACTGATTCAGTGCCTGTTCCTCTGTATTTGCTTGGTAAACAGTTTTTAAATCCCTCATGAACTCCTTGATATGCTTATAACTCACGAAGCGTGTGCTGTTGCGAATTTGATGGATAATACAACGCTGAATACGTGCCTTTGGATAGACAGCTCCTATGGCTTCTCTGAAGCCTGTAAGACCATCTACGCAGAACAAGGAAACATCCTTAACCCCTCTGCTTTTCAACTCATTCAGCACTCCCATCCAGTATTTCGCTGATTCACTCGCACCTACCCACAATCCTAAAACTTCCTTCATTCCTTCGTTGTTGATGCCTAAAACAACATAGGCTGCTTTGGTCACAACCTGATGATCTTCTCTGATCTTATAATGGATCGCATCCATAAATATGAATGGATAGAAGGCTTCTAAGGGTCTGTTTTGCCATTCTGTTACTTCGGGCAGAATGCGCTCGCTGATCTTGCTTACCAGTCCTTCTGAAATCTCTACATCGTACAGTCCTTTAATCTGATCTTTGATATCTCTTGTGGACATTCCACTAGCATACAAGGAAAGGATGCGCTCCTCGATGCCATCGGCATTTCTCTGATATTTCCCAATGATCTGCGGCTCAAATTCGCCGTTACGATCACGTGGTACGTTTACATCTACTTCACCTAATTGTGTTTTCATTGTGCGTTTCACAGTGCCATTGCGATAGTTTTTCTTCCCTTCACAAGATGTTCTTTCAGCGCGATCATAGCCTAAATGCTGATCCATTTCAGCCTGTAAGGTCTGTTCTAAAACATCCGCAAACATGCCTTTCATGCACTCCATAATGTCCTGTGTTGATGTAAACTTTTGTTCATTCACAAGGTCCTTGATCTGCTTTGTCGAAATAAAAGATGTGTTCATAGTATTTTTCCTCCTGTAAGTATGTTTCGTATCTACATTCTTACCCGCTTTTTACTATTTACACATCTTTTGCTATATTCCCTTATCTTTTAAAATCAGTGATACAAAGTTGTATTTCTTTTAGGTTTTTAGTATGTTCCATATCCATAGATAACATAACTATTAATAGTATAAGTGTTTTGTTTACATTGATCATTAGAATTGCCTTCTACTGTGTAAATAATATTATTTTCTACTTTTTCAACAATACCAACATGATCACTAATACCATCTCGTTGCCAATCAAAGAAAATTAAATCTCCTGTTTTTGGCGTATAACTTTTATCTTTCCATTGGTCTTTATCCTGATAGTATTTTATACCATCTCTCACTGCTGAAAATTTGGGAATTGTTATATCAAGATCACCCGATTGATAGGCTACCCAACTTACAAAGCAGGCGCACCACTCAACTCGTTCTTTATATCCATACCATGACCAATAAGGTGTACCTCCTTGATTGCCTAATTGTGATATGGCAATATTGACAAGATTGCTGTTGCTTGTACCTAAACTTGCAAATTGGTAATACCTCATAACATGAGGCACATATTCAGGATCCCCATAGCTATTCCAACCATGCTTACGTGCCTGCACATCACTAAAGACTTTTGCATTTCCTTGAGAGTATGCACCAAAATTAGTTAAAGCCCATTCGATATAGCCATTACCAAAGTTATATCCCTGCATTGCTAAACTTAATAAGGGAATATCTAAAGGATCAGTACAGTTTGCTCTTTTAAGGCAGTCTGCAAAATTTTGCACACCAACTTGAATTGAATATTCTGGATCAGTTATAGCATTGGGTGTATTAGGAAACTTTGTGTTAAAGGAACATTCACTAGATTGCATAGGATCAGTCCCTTTACCACCTGATTCTTGCATCATAATTGCCTGTAATGCATTGATAAAATGAGGTATTTCATATTCATCTGCATACTTTTGGATGATTGGTGTATATTCAATAACTTCCTTTGATAGCTGATTACCACTGCCACTGCTGGAACTTCCAGTCATAAAGATTCCACCAATCAAAGCAATCAGTAATATAATAAGGATAGCAATCCAGCCAATTGAACAAAGAAATGTAAGTGATGTTCTTGTTGTATCGATAATTCTTTTAACAGCACTGACTCCCTTTTTTGATACTGACCATGACTTACGTCCTATGGCTTTTATTGTATGATAAGATTCTTTTGATACTTGAGCAGATTTAATTGCTGACTGCTTTGCTATTTCCTGAGAAGTTTTTATAGTAGTTTTAGAAGTGTTTTTAATTGTTTTACCACTACTGATAGAATCTTTGATGTTTGATTTGGTATTTTTGATTTCTTTTTTTGTCTTTCTGTTTGTGGTTCTGATATTTTTTTGAGCATGTTCTTTTGCTTTTATTTTTGAAGGAGTATCACTGCTACTATCTATATCGTCTAATACCGTATCTTTTTTGGATTTTCGTTTACTTTTGATATAACGATATCCTTTTTGCACTTGTATCTTTGTTTCAATTGCTGTTTTATTTGCTAAATGTTTAGCATTTTCATTAACCTTGCTAACTGCATAATCATTAGGACTTGTGTGTTGAGGTTGTGTATTTTCTTCAATTTTATCTTTTGTTTTTGATGATATATTACGAATATGTTCTCCAGCAATTAAAGCCTTATCAATTGATTTGACATCTTTGATGATATCTCTCGTTTTAATTGATTTGCTCATCTTTCTTTACCCATATTTTTTCGATAAGGCTGTTCTTTAAAGTATTCAGGATATCGTAGTTTAATTGCTTCAAAAAAATATGGAGCATATTCGCAAGCAAATAACTCTGATGGCGTACTCTCATTCTCATAGCCATCTTGTGTGTAACCGTTCCATAAATTAAAGGCTAATCTTGTTGTTAAATCTGACCCACTGGTTTGCCATGGTTGATTTAATCCATTAATGATAATGGAATCATCTTTTTTATTATATAATTCATCAATATGGTATCGACAGTCTTTATCAATACTAAGCGTATAGAAAAGTGAAAGATGATACGTATCATTGTTTTTGCAACCATTAACAAGTGTATAAAAAAATTGTTCGTGTTCTCTTGAGTTGAATTTCATAATTGGTTTCTCCTATCATTAAAAATAGGGACAGATTATCTCTGTCCCAGCTGTATTTCATTTTTACTTTTTACCTTTGTATTTGTTGGTTTGGTATTGGTTTTCTTTATATCATTAAGTTCAGATTTCACTGATTTTTTTGATTGTGAATTTTTTTCTAATTCAGACAGAGTAGTTATAACACTATCTGTTTTAACTGACATCTTTGTAAATACTGACATACAGAAAAATAAATTTTCCTGTGTTTTTGATATCAAACCTTTGTTAGTATCACGAGGAGTTGTTTCTTTTGATCCTTTACCAATAAATATTCTACCAATGTTTTTTAAATGTGAATTAGCTTCGTGAATTTCATTACCAAGTTTTGATAATTGATCAATATTTTGATCCATTAATTCAATTGAATTGTCTAAACCTTTTTTGATGGTTTCCATCATTCCTTTAACATTTAGTTTTTTTATGGCTGAATTTAAAGCTGATTTACCTTGTTTTTTAAATTCATTAACAGCTTTATCAACTGTTTTTATAACATGCTGTTTTAATTTTATTAAAGAGTTCTTTGCATCGTAGACTTTTGTTGTGACTTTATCAACAGCTTTATTTGCAGTTGCACGAAATGTCTTGTCCTGAATAGAATTTAATTCCTGTTTTACATTTCTCAGTTCTTCTAGTACTGTATCAAACTGATACTCCATCTGATCAATATATTGTATAAGATAATCAAATTCCTTTTTTTGATCACTCATACCGTTTTCGTTAAGAAGCTGACTAAATTTCTTGATGTTTTCCTGTTGTGCTAATGGTTGTTTTTCCATAATTAATGATCCTTTCTATAATGTGGAAAGATAGAAATTATCTTTCTCTATTTTCATTTATTTTTTTCTTTTGACTTGAACGCTCATTCTTATCATTAAATTCAGTGGTTACCAGATTATCTTCATTCAGAATAATATCACCATTATGATATTTATGTTTGATCTTAAGGATTGCTTCTCTTAATGAATTGGCTTCAATCTGGCAGATATGACTTAACGTTTCTTTGATCTCAATGTTATATTTATTCATATTGTTTTCCTTTCATAGCATTTTGACGATCTGTTGGCTTGGTTGTCATTAACTGATATAGTTTGGTATCTTTTGGGAACTGATTAATAAACGGAACTAATGAATTTCCATATTTGATTAGACCACACCCAGCATCAGCATTAGTGATATAGGACATTTGTTCATCACTGATACTTAACAGTTTGGCAAGTTTTTGTCTATCTTGTGAAGCCTGATTTAACATAACAATAAATTCAGAGTTGGATAACATTGTACTAGCAGTTACAGATGCTAATAAATATTCTACATTTTGGGTGATTCCTGTTGGATACCCATCTCTTTTTCTGAACTGACGCCATGCACTGTTGAAAAAGGATGCTGAATACTCATTTTCAAACACGACATGAAACTCATCAATGAACACATGAGTACGAATACCTTTTTTCCAGTTATCTGTTACACGATTTAGCATTGCATCAGTAATAACTAACAATCCCATTGTTTTCAACTGTTTTCCTAAATCCATGATGTCATAGACAATCATACGGTTATTTGTATCTACGTTCGTTTTATGGGCGAAAGCATTTAATGAGCCATCTGTGAATAATTCCATTTCTAATGCAAGATTATCTGCTTCCTTTTCTGGCTGTTCTAATAATTTTTCTCTTAATACGCATAAAGTTGGTAGCTTGCCACCATTTTGATAATCTTCATAGACTAAAGCAACACAACGGTCAATAATTGATTTCTCTTTTGGTCCTAGTCCATTTTTATCCAACTGTTCAAACAATGATAAAATAAATTCAGACTTATCAATAACTGGATTTTTACCTTCACCATAACCTTGAGTCATATCCATAGCGTTGATGTGGTCATCACTACCTGCTGCTATATGGATAACCTCGCCACCTAATGCTTTAATAAGTGCTGAATACTCATTTTCTGGATCGCATACTAAGATATCATCATTGGTACTTAATGCTAAAAATACAATTAGTTCCTTAGCACTGAATGATTTACCAGAACCAGGTACTCCAAGTAAAAAGGCAGACTGATTTAACAGATTCTCCTTATTAACCATAATCAGATTATGCGATATTGCATTTTCTCCATAGTAAATACCATCTTTATCCATGATTTCTTGAACTCTAAAAGGATTTAATACTGCAAGACTTTCTGTTGTAAGGGTACGAAGGGCATTGATCTTACGAACACCCATTGGTAAAGCGGTATTTAATCCATCCAACTGCTGAAAATTGAGAGGAGCCATTTGACATAGATGTTTGCGAGCAGTTGTTAATAATGCTTCACTGTCTGTTTCTAACTGTTCTAAACTGTCAGCTGTTAATACAAATGTTAAAACTGCAAACATCATTCGCTGATCTCTGGTGGTTAGATCATCTAAAAATTCCTTAGCTTCTTTTCTCTGCTGTTCCATATCGTAAGGAATTACAGCACTAAAGTTATTGCTGGCATTTTGACGTCTTTGCCAGTTGGTTATATTTGTTTCTACACCTAATAAACGATTTTCTACTTCTCTTACTGCTTCATCAGTTGGAACTGGAATCACATCAATGCTCATCATCATGTTATGATTCATATCCGTTAGTTCAGCAATCATGTTGTCTTTAATATAACTGGCATATTCCTTTAAAAAGAAAACACGACCATATCGTGTTCCCATTGTAAAATAATCTTTTTTAAATTCAAAACTGTCAGGACAGATATAGTCTTTAAAATCATGCCCTTTTCTCATCAGTTGTTTAAGGTCAATTTTGAAATGAGTTTCCTCACCAGTTCGATAGAAATCATGTAATATCTGTAATCGCTCTACAGCATTCAAGACTTTACATTTAGAGTCAAGTCTTGCTAGATGTGTTGTCATATCCGTAGTAACTCGACGAAAATACATTTTTGCATCTTCATAGTTTTTTCTAAATATAGATACTGTTAAATACATTTCTCTAATCATACCATTCGTTCCCATTGCTTTATCTAGCAACATTTGATTATATTCTTCACGATACTGATCAAGACTGTCATTCATTAAAGGCAATAGAATTTCTTTTTCAAAATTCTCCTTATTTAATCGTCTTAATGAAATTGTTATTTTAGTGGTTGCACCACTATCAAATGAATTTAGTAACTCTGAATATTCTAAAAACATAGCTTCTTTATCTTCACAAGAAGCAACTGCATAATTGATATCAGTAAACTTATAAGTTAAAGAAAACTTGTTTTTTCCTACCTGAAAGATACCATCATTATAGATGGTATCAACAGGAATAACCTGTTGTACTTTTTTTGGCACTTTAAATTTTTCTTTATCCTGCTTGGTTAAATTACTTAACGTTTTTATCACGTTTTAGTACCTCTCTTTCTTTTTTATTTATATAGGGAATCATTGCTTCCCAGTAAACATTATTGCTTTCAAATTTAATTTCTCTAGGAATCAGTAGTTCTGATTTAATCCATGCCCATACAAACTGCTCAGCAGTAAGTCCATTATAGGTAACAAAGCCTAATGCAGCAAATGGGGAAGCTCCTAAAACACAAAACCATGATAATGTTTCTAATCCAAAATAGGGCTTCATTATAAAATACAGTAGCACTGCCATAAGACAGGCTAAAATTGAAAAAATGAACTGTCTAAGTGACAGTCCAAAATAAATAGATTCTGTATAATTACGGATTTCCTTGTTTACTTTTACTTCCATAAATATTCCTTTCTCAAAAAGAAAAAAAGAACTTAATCAATATTAAGCTCTTAAATCATTCTTATTGTTTTTGTTTAAATGATAACATCTTTTCCAAATAGATAATTCCTTTAGTTTCATCAATAGAATAATAAAAATTAAAGGGAATTTTTGATGAAGTATACTTATATAAATATTTAGAATATAGTGGTGTTTTACCAGCGTTCTCTGATAAGAAAGAAGCAACATACAATATCTCATTTAATACTTTTTGAGCATAATCATAATTTTTAAAATGCTCTATACAGTATGAATCAATATTGTTTAATGTTTCATCTATTTCTTCTGTAATGAGTACTTTATAAACCATATTTCAACTGATGTTTTTTAGCAAAATCATCAACACTCATAGTTTCTATTTCACCATTCATAAGTCTTTCATGCTGTATATCTAACTCTTTTTTAAGTTCTATTTCTTTGACAAAGTCATTTAGTTCGTCATCAGTCATAACGTTATAAGAAATACCATCAAAAACCATTTTTCTAATTTCCATATAACCAACTCCTTTTCTATTTGTAGTATACCATATTCTTTGTTTTTTGAGTATAAAATTGATGAATTGAAAATAAATTTTTATAAACCCATCATTTCTCTAACAACACGATCACTCATCTTGACTGCCCCAACCAAAACAATCATATTGAAGATAAGTTCACCAACATAACTCCATACCTGAGTAACAGCTTGAGCAGTTTCATCTACTGCTGGTGGTGAAGATGCAAAAAGTGAAAAGATGATACATGCTAATACAACAATAGCTCCTTCAAGACAGACTGCGCAGTATGATTTCAAAAATGATTTTCCAACATTCTGCGTTGGCTCACCACCAAATGTAGATAACGGAACTGGAGCAATTGCGGTATAAAGATAAAGTCTAAAAAATCTTCCATACACACTCATAATCATGACAAAACTTAATATTGTAATGAACAATCCACCAATCAAAGTAACTGCCCATAGAGGTATAGAGTTAAAAAAACTAACATCTTCTATGGCAGTAATAAGTGAATCAGGAAGAACAGTATCAGTTGCAGCACCAAATCCAGCACTGTTCATAATTGTTGATACAATTCCCTGTACAATTTCAAATAATGCTATCATAAGTTCCAGTCCATAAGTGACAACTCCTTTTGCTAATGCAAAACGAATAAATAACTTTAGTGCATGTTCAGGTTTCTTGACTTCTGCGAATGATCCACACGTTTTCATTACACCAACTACAAAGAACAAAACTAATAGGGCAAGACCAATGGCCATTAATGCACCATTGATCTGCTCTATAACTTGCCAAATGCCTCCACCTTTAAAATCTTTAGGCGATTGGGTAATAATATTCCATATTTCAGCTAACTTTTCATTCCAAGTATTTAAAGCATTTTGCAGGTTTTGAACGATCCAGTTATCACTTTCCATTAGCCTGCAATAGTATTCAAAATTTCTTTAGCGAATGTAATAATAACACCACCTGCAAGTGTCAAGAAACCATTCGCTCTTTGTGAAGGATCGTGTGATTTCAAACTTAGACCGATTTGAACAATACCAAAACCAAGCAAGATCATACCAATTGCTCGAATCAGTCCAAAGATAAAATCACTAAGATTATTAATAACCGTTAGTGGATCTCCTTCAGCATGAACTGGTGTCAAACCTAGTGTAAAGAATGCAACTAATACTACATATATAATAAATAATACTTTCCCTTTACGAGATAGTGTTTGTTTTTCATTTTTCATTTCATAATTCCTCCATATTTTTTATTCATCAGCAAAAACAAATTCAGTATCACTTAAATCAAAATCTAAAGCCTCCTCAATATCATAACTCAATGATACTGAAGCAATTGCTTCTGTTATTTCTCCATGATGATATTCAAAATCTTTATTACCACTATCTGGTGTCATAGAAATATTTGGATGATGGGTTATCTCATATTTTTTATCCATGATGGGACGTTCACCGCGAATA
>OFML01000618.1_pt1 | contig 26458 bp, 18 predicted proteins | sample 1541831 | NCBI WGS metagenome assembly OFML01 (sample SAMN04209237, study PRJEB22552) | human gut metagenome | biome: gut; material: feces | host: Homo sapiens | place: USA: Oklahoma | reverse complement strand
AGCCTGTAAAAATAGTTTGTAAAAATGGTAATACATTTCAAGGTGTAGTGGATACTGTGACCGGCGCTTTAGATGACCCGCGAAATCATGATAGTATTACTGTTGAACAAGATAATAATTTATACATTCTATATGACGATGAGATAGTAAGTATTGAGATTGCACCTTACACGAGGTGAGTGGATTGAAATAAAATTAAAGCAATCAAAGAAAGGAAGAAATGATGAAAGTCAGATACAAGGGACCATCATTCGGGGTTGATGGATTAACCGACAATAAGATTTATAGTTGTAAAGCTGTCGAAAATGGCAATTTCCGAATAGTTGATGATTCTGATGAAGATTATCTTTATTCTGCCACTAATCCGGGACCATGCGATGATGCAAATGTTTCTGGGAAATGGGAAGTTGTGGAAGATGATGAAATAGGAACTTTAAAGAAAGCAATTTATGGAAAGTTAAATTAGTAGCTACGGGAGAACCGTGTCGCACTCTACATGAGGCGGGGCCTTTTTATTTGACTGTCTAAAAAATGCAATGCTCCTTTTGTTTTTCATAGGCTATAATAAATATTGAAAATAAAAACAAGGGGAGGAGTTTCATGAAAAAGAAAATCGCTCTTATACAAATGCAGGTGAAGCTTGCGGATCCGGACTTTAATTATAGCTGGGCAGAAAAATTACTGGAAAAGGCTATGGAAAACAGGCCGGATATCATCGTTCTTCCCGAGACATGGAATACGGGGTTCTATATTTCCCGCAAACTGAAAGAAATTGCAGATGAAGAGGGAAAAAGAACAAGAAAGTTTTGTGCGGATTTTGCAAAAGAAAATCACGTGAATATAGTGGCAGGTTCCGTAGCGGTCCGTCAGGGAGATTCTGTGTATAATAGGGCCTATATTTTTGACCGCGAGGGAAAAGAAATAGGGGAATATGACAAAATGCACGGCTTCTCTTTTGCGAAAGAGCCGTTATTTTTCGAGCGGGGAAATCGTACCGTACATTTTCATTTAGACGGACTCTCCTGCTCGATGGCTATATGCTATGATATCCGTTTCCCCGAGTGGATTCGTCGTCAGGTATTGGTAGGGGAAACGGATTTATTTTTCGTCCCCGCCGCCTGGCCGGAAAAGCGACTTTTCCATTGGACACTCCTCAATCAGGCAAGAGCCGTAGAAAACCAGATGTATCTTTGTGCGGTCAATCAGGGCGGAGTATCGGGAGGGGCACAGTATGCAGGGAATTCCGTGCTGCTGGATCCCTGGGGAGAAGACGTGTGCCGTCTAGGAACGGAGGAGGAAATTGCCGTCGGAGAGATTGATACGGAAGTGATTCAGAAAATCAGAAATACCATTCATGTTTTTAAAGACAGAAGACCTGAATTTGATGTAGTGAAATAGAGCGCATTAAAAAGAGCCCCGCAAAGGAGCTCTTTTATTATGCATCGACAGGAATCATTTTTCCCAAATGGAATGACCAGAGATATAAACCCGTCACGGGCTTTTTTAAAATTTGTTCCGCCGCTTCTTTGTATATAAGAAGCTGGACGGCATAGTGTTTTTTTAACTCATCCGCCGACTGTATGCGATCGGTTTTATAGTCGATAATGGTCAATTGCCCGTCTGTTTCAAGAAGGCAGTCTATGACCCCTTGGAGGAAGATTTCCTCTCCTTTTTCACAGTCTGTGTAGTAGCGGGAGGCAGGAAGTAAGACGGAGAAGGGGAGTTCTTTTCTTATGATATCCGCCTTTTCCATGGCATCCTGTAAGGGGCTTTGCATGAATTTTAAAATATCTTTTACCGGTGATTTTACCCCCGATTGGCGGAGAAGAATTTCTTTTTCTTCTGCAGAGAGAATATTTTTTTCATAGAGAGTTTCTATTTCCTGGCGGATGGCCGGTTCTTTGTGCGGCAGGCCGGTGAAATCCAGAAGCTCCATGGCCTTATGCATGAGAGTACCGTAGCTTGTTCCCGAAAACACAGGGGTTTCGCGAAGGAATTCCGGCAAGGTTTCATAACCGGCCGGTAAAGATTCTCCGTTTTCTATATCCGGGGCAAGCACGGCTGACGGAAGAGGCATTTCGTCAGAAACCCGGAATTCTTCCTCTTCTCTGAGTTTGGTGGCGGAAGTAGCTGTGAGTTTTGCCGGCGTATCTACGGCACCGGGGAAACCGTATGTCCAGCGGAACCGCCGATCCAGCCAATCCGGAACGGATTCATCAGGAAAGGAGAGGAAGATATCGGCGGCTTTTTCTTTTTCGGGGATATCGTTGCTCCCGGAGGATTCGTCAGTCTCATTGTTCCCTTTCTCGTCAGCCGTCATTAAATCGTAGCGGGATGTAATTTTCCAATCGAAACGTGTGTCGGTATCGGCAGGCGCATCAGCGACCGTTTTGGGAAGGAGTGATGTGTGATTCCATAAAGAAATCATACTCTCGTGTCTTGCTGCGGCAGGAAGAATCCAGGAAAGATAAGAGTTCGCATTTCCTATCAGGTGGCCGGGCAGGGAGTGCATTTCTTCGTTATCATCAGCAGTGAGAGGCATGAGCTGTCCTTGGAGATTTTTCGGAAAATCATTTCCGGAGCCGATAATATAGAGTTTATCTCTTGCCCGTGTCATGGCGACATAGAGAAGCCGTGCTTCTTCGGCCTGAGTTTCTTTCAGGGCTTTTGATTTTAATGCAATCTGATATAAGGTAGGCCAGCGGGCACGGTGGACTTTATCGAAGTAATGAATTCCGATGCCCATGGATTTGTCGGCAATTACCACATTTTTTAAGTCGACAGTATTGAATTGTTTTGCCGTATCTGCAAGGAAAACGACAGGGAACTCAAGTCCTTTGCTTTTATGGACAGACATGATACGTACTGCATTGCTGTCTTTTACGGGAGAAACGGTTTTGAATTCCTGTCTGGATTTTCTCAGATATTCAAGGAAATAAAATAAGCCGTTGGACACGGAGGAATCTCTTTGCAGAGCAAGGTCATAAAATGCTTGCACATGAGATTTACGAAAAGTACCGTTGGGAAGACCGCTGATCCATGTTATATAGTCAGTGTCTTCGAAAATGCTGCGCAGCAAAGGGGCAACACCGTCCCGTACAGATTCTTTTCTCCATTTTTCATAGAGTTCCAAAAAGCGGGAAAGACGCATGCTTTTCTCGGGGGAGAGCACCTCTTGGCGGAGCAGTATTTCCCAAAGGCTGTTTTCTTCTTCCTTTTTATCATTGTGCAGGGCAGTAAAGTCTTTTTCGTCGAGTCCTGCAAAGAAGGAACGGAGAACGGCGGTCAGCGGGAGATCCTGAAGAGGATTGTCCAAAATTTGGAGAAGCGACCATAAAACGCGGACCTCCGAGGATTGCAGAAAATCGTCATCTTTATCCGAAATGGCGGGAATACCTGCTTCATTCAGCGCTTTAAGAAAGGCCGGTGCTTTTCCGTTCGTTGCACGGAGAAGAATGACAATATCTTTGCAGGTAATATCACGGAAAGTACCGTCACTGTCCATTACTTTTTTATGGTTGTCGAAAAAAGAACGAATCCGCCGGGCAATCAGACGGCCTTCCAGCGTAGGAGTATCTATGTCATTGGCGGCGGTTTCCTGTGACGGAGCGGAGTTATCTTGTCCGTCATTTTTGCTTTTATCAATCCATTCCAGTGTTACTGATCCGCCGATATAGGAGTCGGGCGCAGGTGTTTCGTGACGGCCCGGGCGGAGAGCTTCCCTTTCTCCGTAATCGAGACCCAGATATTCTTTATTCATCAATTGCCGGAAGATGTAATTTGTGGAAGAAAGAATCGTTTTATCGCTCCTGAAATTTTGGTTAAGGTCAATCCTGCGGTTTACGGTTTCTTTCTCATCGCTGAAAGCGTTGTATTTATCGAGGAAAATAGTAGGGTCTGCTTGGCGGAAAGCATAAATCGATTGTTTGATATCGCCTACCATAAAACGGTTCCGCCCGTTAGAAATTAAAGCGGTAATGAGTTCCTGGACACCGTTCGTATCCTGATATTCATCAATCATGATTTCTTTATATTTCTTTTGAATCATAAGTGCTGCTTCCGAGGGAAACAGCTCTGCCTCTTCTGTCGTAAAACGGGGGTTTTCTTTATCCAAAAGAATATCCAGGGCATAATGTTCCATGTCGGAGAATTCCATAAGACCGTCTTGCTTTTTTCTCGCATGATAAGCGCGGAGAAAATCAATCGTAATGCGGGATATGATTTCTGCGACGGGAGACATATCGCGTACATTATCTATCCATTGCTCCTCGGGGATAGAAAAGAAAGGAGAAATTTTTTTCTTGAATTTATCCTTTACGGAATTTCTGATATCCTGGATACGGTTCTTGATGTCCTCGTAGCGGATGGGGTCGGCGGCTTTGTTTTTCGGTTTACTTTTCAGCCGTTCAAAAGAAATCCTTGGAACGCCTGCGTACCAGTCTTTCCAGTCTCCTGTCCGGGCAAGAAAAGAAAATGCGTCATACTCTTCCGAAAGAACAGGGAGATACTCTTCCAAGTCCGGTTCTTTTTCCAAAAGAGAAAAGATTTGGCGGTAAGCATCTTTAAATCCGCTTGCCGTGAGCTGATATTCCGAAAGGATAGAAGTTGCCCAGGGAATGGAAGAAAGGGAACTGTTTTCGGGAATCCGGTAGGGCAATGGAAGTTTGGAGAGCCAGTCCTCGGGGAAAGCCATAGAACAGGAAAAATTGTAGAGATACAAAACAGTATCTCTGAGTCCGGTATCGTTAAACCCGCGGGACAGAAGGTCTGCACAGTCAAGGAAAGAGGGATTACTTTCTGCATAGTAGGCTTCCAGCACTTCATTTAATACGTCTTGCTTTAATAAATCAATTTCATTGGCATCACTTAAAATCTGCGTGTCCGGATCTAAATCAATGAGATAAAAGTATTGGCGGATAAGGGTCTGAAAAAAAGAATCAAGGGTAGAAATCTGGGCGCCCGAAAGAAGAGAAAGCTGGCGGGATAAGTGGCGGATAAGTCCGGTGTCGTTCTTTTCCCTTGCCTGCAATAAGGCTTTGGAAATATTGGAGGCAATCCGGGTTTTCATTTCGCCGGCAGCGGCTCTGGTGAAAGTAAGAACGAGAATTTCGGAAATATCAAGAGGATTGTCCGTATCGGTGAGAAGTTCTTTAATCCGTGCGGTGAGAACGGCGGTTTTTCCGCTTCCGGCAGAGGCGGCCAAAAGGAGATTCTGATTCCTTGCGTCAAGAGCGGATTGCTGTGCGGCGGTCCAGGTCATTTTACTCATGGGAAGTCTCCTTTCTTTCCGAAGCTAAAGCGGCTGCTTTTGTCTCCAGAATATTTTTTGCATTTTTATTTTTGACCAGATAGTTAAAGTTATTTTCTTCCAGTCCCGGTTCAAAACGGCATATGCTTTTATAGGGACAGTAGGTACAGGCTGTAAATTGTCCTGATTTTATAGGATAAATAGAAATATCGCCACTTTGTATTTCCTCATACAGATGAATCAAAATTTGTTCCGTAATTGTTTTTAAAGACTCAAATTGGGCATCCGACAGAACGGGAGAGGCGCCGTGGACAGCTCCTTTTGAGGTATAGCGGACTGGTATAAAGCTTTTATCATGACCGGCCTCCTTGTCCAGCGTTTCCAAAACCGCAGGATCATTTAAAAAGAGTCCGTTGATTTGACTGTTTTCTTTTAAATCGGGAATTCCGTCGGGCGGTACGGTTTCTACAGGACGGACATTTCCGTGGAGATAAATGTACATCATCGCTGCAGGGAGAAGATTTTTTGTTTCTTCATCTTTCGATAGGGCCAATAAATATGTGATGAGTTGCAAAGAGGTGCCGTTTAATATATCACTCAGGTTTACGGTAGGACTTCCCGTTTTGTAGTCGGACACGACAACATGCTTTCCGTCCGAGTCCACTCTGTCGATTCTTCCGATGAGTGTAAAGGAATCGTGCGGACCGGCTGAAATCCTTACCGTGAAAGGACGTTCCAAATCTATGGTGTCAAAACCGCTTTGAAGACTCCATCGGCGGAATCGTTTCAGGGCGTCTTCAAAGGTACGGTCTAATACTCTCTTTGTGTACCGGAGGGAAATATCGGAACTGAGAGCACCTGCTTTTATACGGGGGACAAGTTCTTCGGTAATTTCCTTTGAAAGATTTTCGATATCCTTGTCGCCGGCATCCCGCCATTGACGATTTTCCTTTTTAAGACGCTCTCCGAATTTATGAAGTCCGGCATGCAAATAATTTCCGTAATCTAAAGGATCGACGTCCCCGGTCTTTCTTTCTTCAATACCGAGACCGTACTGGAGGAAATACTGGTAAGGACAGGTTCTGTAGTTTTGCAGCCTGGTGACAGAACCGAAAAAACGACCGTGAGGCATAAAAAGTTTTCGTGCTTCTTCTTTGGTGAGGGCGGTTGCCGTGTTCTGATAATACAGGCCTGCTAATTTACTTTGCAAAAGAGGGAGATTTTCTTTTCTCGCCCAATTTCTCAGAGCGGTCCAGCGGCTGTTTTCCGGCGGAACACCTTCTTGGAGAATGAGAGGCAGCAGAGAAAGTGCCTGTTCGGGATTGGTAAAGAAAGAAGAGTCGTCTTCCGTAGGAGAGGGAGAAAGGGAACGGGTATATTCCGTATAGAATCCCCGGTCTTTCAAGCGGGTGAAAAGAAAAGACGGTTCACCCTGACTGCCGTCATCTGCAGATTCGGGACAGGATAGGTAAAGAGCATCCGATGCCCGTGTGAGTGCCAGGTAGGTATAAAATTGCTCCTGTCCGATTAATTGAAGCAAATTATCTCCCAAATTGATTTTTGAGTGACTCCACAGGTTTTGTTTTTCTGCTTCTGTAAAAAATCCGGTGTCATCAATTTTTTGAGGAAATTCTCCTTCTAAAAGTCCGGGAATAAAAACCACTTTTGCTTCAGCAGCGTATCCTCTGTCCATAGAAGTGACCGTCACATGATCCAGTGTAGGCGGAATCATGGAATAGGTGAGAGATGAAATTCCGTCTTTCATCATGAGGAAGAATGTTTTATCAGACATTGTTTCATTTCCCGATGCATGAACGGCTTCCTCAAAAAGAGATATGATTTTTTTCCAAACCTGATTATGGGGACGGCTTTTTGTTTTTTCGTATTCTTCATCATCCCATGCGGCGAGTGTTTGCGGAACTTTTTGATCAATGAGCCATTCATATAAAACGGTACATTTCTCTTTGGCTGTAGCCGCCGTTTTCCAGCGGTCCCGCAGCGGATTCAGGAGAGCTACCACTTTTTCCCGCCATAAATTGGCGTCTTTCTGCAGCTTTTCTTCTTTTTCCGTAAGAGCGCCCGGTTTATCGTCAGGGCTTCTGTAATCACGGAATGTCCATGGTTTCTGCCATGTGCTGTACCGTATATTATATTTCAGGGTATAATTTTCGAGCCTGTCGATTTCAGAGGTGGTGAAAGCGGGAAGCATATTTGTTTTCAGCAGCCGGAAAACAGTATTTCTTTGAAATCCTTTATTTTTGCCACTCATTTCAGCGGAAAGAAAACGCAGCATGCTGTCGATAAGCATGATAAGAGGATGATTATTGACAGGCTGTTTCTTGTCAATAAACCCGGGAATTTTATACTTCAAAAAAGCTCTTTCCAGTGCGTCGGTATAGTGGTCGGCGGTGCGTAAAAGAACAAGAATATCCCGCCAGCGTAAACCTTTATCGCGGACTAAAGTCAGAATCCGACGTGAAATAAAATCGGCTTCACCGTTTCTGTCGGGTGCGGAAATAAGGTGGACGCCTTTTTCGGGAGTGACGGATTGTGCAGCCGGAAGCGAATAATTTTCCGAGGGGGATTGAAAATATTCGGCCGCGACAGATAAAATCCTCGGGCAATGGTAACGGTGATATTCCGATAGTGTAACCGATTCTGCCTGTCCTATATTTTCCAAAAGCATGCGGTATAAACGGTCGGGATGTGCAAAAATTTCGCAGTCGTTTTCACTATCCGGGGCAGGCATTTGCAAAGTAAAGGTAACCTGCTCGGCTGTCCGTACCAGAGCGGATACGATATTAATTTTTTGTGGAGCCATTCCATTGAAACCGTCAATCCATATGCGGGAATGACGGAGCATATCCGAACGGGGGATTTCCCGGGCGAGAAGATCGAAAAGGCTTCCTTCATAAGAAAAACGTTTACGGAGGAAAGAATGGTAGTTTTTATAAAGCAGTGCTAAATCGGACAGTTTTTTTCCTAACGGTGTGTTTTCTTCTTGCGAGGCGGCTGCTTCCAAGTCCGCTTCGGATACACAGAACATATCCAGCCGGTGAAACAGTTGTACCAACCGGTCTGCAAAATGAGGCTGGGAAGCACTTCTTGCAAGTATTTGCAGCTCTTCCCGGTGATCATTCATGATATGGCTTACTACCAGTTGTTGTCCTAAGGGAGAAAGGGCATCACGGACAGGAGAACGGAGTTCTTGAAAAACCCTGTAAGCGAGACGGGAAAATCCGCAAACCGTTACGTTCATAAACCCTTTTCCGGGAAATATGCCTGCCAACATACGCTCTGCGGTATACGTTTCCTGATCGGGGACCAGAAGAAAGGCGGAACGTTCTTTTCCGCCGGTCATATAGTCACGGATTTCTTCACAGCACCGGACTGTTTTTCCCGTGCCGGCAGGACCGAAAATAAAGTGCAGGCTCATGATATTTTTCTCCCCCTGTTTTATATTTGTTTCTATTATAAATCATTACCGGGAAATAAGAGGAGACTTTGAGAAAAAATCGGAGTGGGGCGTGCGGCAAAGCAGGCTTGACAGAAAAATTAAAAAAACTATAATCAATTTAAATTGCATTTTAAAACCGGGGAGCTTCCGGTTGTGGATTTTTATAGAGATTTCTATTTTCGCCACATAGTACATTTTGTATTATGCGGCGTATTTTATTGGAGAAGGGTATGTCATTGGGATATTATGCATTTCTTGTTTTTTTAGGCGGCTGTAGCTACGGGATTTTATCCACCATTGTAAAGTTGGCCTATGAAGCAGGTTTTACACTTTCTCATGTATCGGGGAGTCAGGGGTTTTGGGGGATGGCTCTTTTCTGGCTCGTTGCATGGAAATGGAGACCGGAAACAATCAGTCTGAAAAAAATGGCGGTGCTTATTTTTTCGGGGCTGCCCATGGGATTGACTTCAATTTTTTATTACCGGGCATTGGAAACACTGGACGCATCTCTGGCCATTATTTTTCTTTTCCAGTTTGTATGGATTGGCACAATATTTGATATCCTCTTTTTTAAGAAAATTCCGGGATGCCGTAAGGCAGTATCGATTCTTATTCTTCTTGCCGGATCTGTTTTAGCTTCCGGGCTGGAAATCGGACGGGGAATTTCTTTTCCTGTCGGTGTTTTCTGGGGTGCTCTTTCTGCGGTGAGCTATTCTCTTGTCATTCTGGCGAGCGGTGTTGTAGGACTCGGGATATCGCCTGTTTTTAAAAGTGCCATGATGTCTGTCGGTGCAGCAGCGGTTATTTTCTTTTATTTGCCGCCTGTATTTCTGACAGATGCGGATTTGTTCCTTTCTGTAATGCCTTACGGCATACTCCTCGGACTTTTCGGAATCGTAGTTCCGCCATTTCTGTTTTCTGTGGGAATTCCTAAAATAGGACCGGGGCTGGGGAGCATATTGACGGCTTCCGAGCTTCCTACGGCACTTTTGATGTCTTTTTTCGTACTTCATGAGCCTGTCGGCGTGTACCAGTGGATTGGGGCAGCACTCATTTTTGTCGGCATAGTGGCAGGAAATGTAGAGAAATAAAAGGGAAAAGTTTTATATCATATAGGAATTTTAGAATAAAATAAAAATATCTTTACTTTAATCTTTGAAAAATACAATTCTATAAATTTCTATATTGACATTTATAGATATAATTGATATACTGAATACAGTTAAAGGGTTCTATATAACAATTAGTTTTTATAGGAGGTAATATTATGTCTTTAATCGGTAAAAAAGTAAATGAATTTAATTTAGATGCTTACAAGCAGGGCGAATTTGTAAAGGTTTCTGACAAGGACCTGGCAGGCAAATGGAGTGTTCTTTTCTTCTATCCTGCTGACTTCACCTTTGTTTGCCCCACTGAATTGGAAGATCTCCAGAATAAATATGACGAATTCCAGAAAGAAGGCTGTGAGATTTATTCCGTATCCTGCGACAGCCATTTCGTACATAAAGCATGGCATGAAAGCTCCGAAAGAATCGGAAAGGTACAGTACACAATGGTAGGAGATCCGACCGGTACCTTAGCAAAGGATTTGGACGTATACATTGACAGTGAAGGTATGACAGAACGCGGTACTTTCGTTATCAATCCGGAAGGCGAAGTGGTTCTGTATGAAGTCAGCGCAGGCAATATAGGCCGTAATGCGGACGAACTGCTCCGTAAGGTAAGAGCCGCTAAGTTTGTTCATGAACATGGCGACCAGGTTTGCCCGGCAAAATGGCAGCCCGGAGAAGAAACACTGAAGCCGTCCTTTGATTTAGTAGGAAAGCTTTAATAGGAGACGGCATCATGGAAAAAATGTATGATGCCATAATAGTCGGCGGAGGTCCTGCAGGGCTTTCCGCCGCTATTTATATGGCCAGAGCCCGTTTCCGTGTTTTGGTAATCGAAAAAGAAAAAATCGGCGGACAAATTACTATTACATCAGAAGTGGTGAATTATCCGGGAATTCTGATGACCGACGGAGAAAATCTGACAAGCCAGATGCGCCGTCAGGCAGAAAATTTCGGTGCTGACTTTATGATTACCGAAGTCACGGGACTTGAATTGGAAGGCGATTATAAAATCGTACATACCGGGCGTGGCGATTTCAAGACGACCGGGATTATCTATGCGACCGGAGCCTACCCGAGGCTTGCAGGATTTGACGGGGAAAAAGAATTCCGCGGACATGGTGTGGCTTATTGTGCTACCTGTGACGGAGAATTCTTTACAGGAAAGGATGTATTTGTCGTAGGTGGCGGCTATGCAGCTGTCGAAGAAGCTCTTTTCCTGACCCGCTATGCAAAAAAGATTATCATGATTGTCCGGAGAGATCAGTTCTCCATTGAAAATGCGGAAGTGGATGAATTAAAAGAACATCCCAAGGTAGAAATCCGCTTTAATACGGAAATTACCAAAATCATCGGAGAAAATTCCATACAGGAAGTGGTATTGAAAAACAGGGAAACCGGTGAGGAATCCCACTATAAAGCTCCTGACGGAGATTACTGCGGCGTCTTTGTTTTTGTCGGCTATGCGCCGGAAAACGGTCTTGTAAAGGACCAGCTTGAGCTTACTCCCCAGGGCTATATTGTCACGGATAAAGACCAGAAGACCAATATAGACGGTGTCTATGCGGCAGGCGATATTTGTGTCAAGAATCTGCGTCAGGTTGTAACTGCTGTTTCTGACGGTGCGATTGCCGCGACTTCCATGGAAAAATATTTGGGACAGCTCTACAGGAAATTGGGGATTAAGAGAGAGTATGTGGCAGTCACAAAGGAAAACGACAGTGAAGAAGTAAAAGCAGCACCTCAGGCGGATTCCTCTTCATTCCTTGATGATGCGACCAGGCAGGCATTGGTGCCGGTTCTGAATCGTTTCGAGAACAAAGTCATTCTTCGTTTGTATACGGATGACAGCAAGGTGACGGAAGAAAATAAGAAGGTAATCAGCGAATTGGCTTCTCTTTCCGACAAGGTGGAAGCTGAGTTTGTACCTGCAACAAATGAAGAAAATAAACATACCATTTCCATTTGTAATGCTGACGGAACGGAAAGAGGACTTTATTTCCATGGCGTTCCGGGCGGACATGAGTTCAATTCTTTCATTTTAGCAATGTACAACGCGGCAGGCCCCGGACAGGATGTAGGAGAAGAACTTCAAAAGAGAATTGATGCACTGGATAAAAAACTTCGTGTACAAATTGTAGTTTCATTATCTTGCACAATGTGTCCGGACTTAGTTGCTGCAGCACAAAGAATTGGCGCCGACAATAAGAATGTAACGGTCAATGTCTATGATTTGCAGTATTATCCAGAATTGAAGGACAAATATAATATTATGAGCGTTCCATGTTTGATCATTGATGAGAAAGATGTACATTTCGGGAAAAAAGGTGTTTCCGAACTCTTAGATATGTTTGAACGCGCATAAAATCTGATGAGACTGTAAAAAATCCGTGAGAGTTTTCTTGCGGATTTTTTATTATGGCTTTAGACTGTTTTACAAGTGAAATTAACGAAACCAAAACTACCCGCTATGCGGATAAAAAACGAATGGTATAAAAGTCAAATTTATTATCCTATATCAAATGGATGATTAAATATATAATAGGACTAAAAAACAAGATATAGTAAAAGACGAATTAAGTGTAAAATGTGAAAAACATTTAAAAGGGAATAAAAAGCTCTTTAAAGGATAAGTAAAAGAGGGGAGAAAATAGGTGTTGGGTATAAAAAGAGTCGTTGGTTGATATGTGGCTTAAAAACTACCCATTATGCAATATGTTCTGATTGGATGGAATAACAACATATATGATGGAAATAGTAAAGCCTCACATAATTTTCTTTTACTTTTTGGGGAAGATTTTTATAAAATGCATGAGTGATTAGTGTGTCTGGATAAATACTGTTCTCAATAGTGTGGCTGATAAGAGAAGCTCTTTCTTGGTGTATGCCGGTCCATGTAGTTGCTTTTGGAAACGAACCTGTTTTCGGGATGGTTATTTTATTTGCTCTGCCAGAATCGACTGCAATGGAAAGTTTAAGGATGAAATTCCAGTTTGAATGTTTATATATTTCATTGCATTGTTTCAAAATCATTTTATATTGAGAAAATAATTTTAGGGCGTGGAGATAATCACTTTGTTTGTCTCCGGATAGTACAATGAGTATTTCCCCAAGGAGAGGATGTATATCTTCACACGTTTTATCATTTTCTAGTAGCAGATATAGTTTTTTTAGGAATATATAGCATGCTTCTTGAAAATGGATAAGAGGGGAAAACGTATCATCTTGTCTTTTTGGACTTATTTTAAGTGAAATAAAAATCTTTTTGTTGCTAAAATTGTTCATAATTTTGGTGCCTTTTAAATGCGTAGATCATAGTGCAATAATTTGCAGGATTGGAGGTAGTTAGGTTATTAACGATTTCCATTGTGAATATATCTCCCGCTATATATTCCTCTTTTTTTTTCACTATATCAAGAAAGAAAGCAAGATTTTCCGAAATCTTTTTTCCTCTACTGTAAAAAAGCATACATAGCCACTCTCCATTGGGAACAAATCGTATGTTTGCTTTATTGTATATTTGGGGAGTATCTGTTTTAAGAAAATATTTCATCTCGGTGAAGTTTTTTGCTTTGATATTTTTTTCGGAAAATAATGAGCCTAGAAGATAATGAGGCCATTTATGTTCATTGAATCCTTCTAGAAAAAGATTGTTTGCAATATTGGTAGAAGATAATTCATATTTTGTATCAAGTTTTGTATTTTCAGATAGCAAGATAAAGCATTCAGGTAAATAAAGAGAAAAGAGGGTTTTAGGTGGATAGTCTTTAGACAGGCTATAGTAATATTTGAGGTTATTCAAAGCATTTACCATAGAGGCAGACTCTTTTTCTTGCTCTTGGATTTCCTTTATGATTGTTTCATATTTTTGCAGGGGACTAGTATACTTTTCATCGGCAAGAAATAGACGTATTTTTTTTAATGGAATACCTGCACGTTTTCCAAAGAGAATGCTTGTTAATGTCAATGACTGTTCAGGAAGATAATATCGATATTTATTTTCTCCTATATAAGCTGGCTTTAAGAGGCCAATGTCGTCATAATGTTTTAGTGTGTCTATGGTGGTATGCGTAAGTTCACTGAACTTTCTAATTGTCAGATAATTTTTATCATTTCTCATAATATCCTCGTTTTCATTTACACAGGTATTACATTTTACTATATAATAACATAAGAGTATTTTTGATAAAAAACAAATGAAAGCTATTGTAAAAATAAATTAAATTTATAAATAAAAGGGAGGTAAAATGTTAAGAAAAGCATTAATTTCTATTTTTTTGGGGGTAATATTATTTTTGGCTGGTTGTGGAATACATATATCACAGGAAATAAAAGAAAATAATATGGAGCAAGTAGTTAATGGATTCCCTGTGACAATCGAAAATTATAATAGTTTGGGTGAAAAAGTAAAAACAACTTATCATAAGCCGCCTAAGAGAATTATTGCTCTTTGGCAAAACTCCATTGAAACTTTAATACAGCTAGGAGCATCGGAAAATATTGTCGCAGCAGCTGGTATATCTGATGAGAATCATTTAACAAAAGAAGATAGGGAAATCTACAAAAAGCTACCGGTTGTTACTAAGCAAAATTTAAATCAAGAAGCCGCTGTGGCATTAAATCCAGACTTTATTCTTGGCTGGCTCTTTGATTTTACAGGTAAGGCTAATTCTGTGGGGACTTGGGGCTTTTGGCACGATAGGAGTGTTCCGGTTTATATGACCAAAATGAATATGGGAGATTTTTTGGATAAACATGTGGTTGAAGATGAGCTTACTTATATTTCTGATGTGGGAAACATTGTAGGAAAACAGAGTAAAGCAGAAGAAATAATTTCATCCATTAAAACCTCTTTAAATAGGTTTTCTGAATATGGTAAGCAGCAAAACAAATTCCAAAAAGTGTTAATTATTAGCTCATTATCTCATGAACTTCATGTATATACACCAAGAACTTTACCAGGTGATATTGTGACAAGGTTAGGCGGGTATGTTATGGGAAAAGAAGTGGAAAGCGTGGGGAATACAGAAGTAATGAGTATTGAAAGTGTGATACTGCAAAATCCAGATGTGATATTTATCCAATCGAATAACCAATTATCGGAAGAATTAATTGAATTAGTAGCAGATTATCCGGGGCTCAAAGAAGTTAAAGCAGTGAGAAACAAACGAATTTATACAGTGCCGTTTTATACGATTCGTTGTCCCAGTGTACGTGTTTTAGATGCTATTGAAATTTTTGCAAAAGGGTTATATCCGGAAATTGAATAAGCAAAAATTAATAAATTCTGATTATTAAATTATAATTACTCATAAAAAAGAAATAAATAAAAAATAGTTATTGCTTTTTTATTGACATGTGGGTAACCCATTACTTTATAATTGGATTAAATAAACTTATGGGAGAAATTAAGGAGGATGTAAGAATGAAAAAGAAAAAAATATTAGTTCCAATATTATTATCCATGACAACTATTTGTGGAGGAACGCAGTCAGAAGCAATCTGGCAACTGGATGAGGTGAATGTTGTTGGTGAGAGATATGATGCTGATATTGCACAAGTAGTACCTGTTGCATCAGGTCTTGTAGGAACAATACAAGAAGTCGGAACTCTGGGGAAAAAGGATGTACTTGATGTTCCCTTTCAGCAAATGACCTTTACAAAACAAGCAATGGAGACGTTTTCGCATCCAGGGAGGAGCGCAATGGATGTACTTTCTTTATCTCCATCTGTAAGAACAACCAAAGGGTCTATGGATACGAATTTGTATATTCGTGGGTTTTCTGCAGGTAGTGGTAGCTGGATGCTTAACGGAATTCCAAGCATGAGTCATCAGATGACAATGCCCACTAATTATATGGACAAAATAGAAGTTTTGTCTGGACCTAATATTGGAATAAACGGTGTGGGTATATTTATGGCAGGTTCGATTGGGGGCACTGTAAGTGCAACAACGAAAAAAGCACAGGATAAGCCAAATTTTAGTACAGGACTTTCATGGGCAAGTGACTCTTATTTTATTCAGTCTGTCGATTGGGGAAAGCGCTTTGGCACAGATAATGAATGGGGAATCCGTTTTAACGCGTTAAATGCAACTGGCGATATGGCAGTAGATGGGACCAGAGATTACAAGAGGGTTTTTGCTATTAATATTGATAATAGGACAGAAGAAAATAAAACAAATATTTTCTTTAGCTATGACTATGATGATCAATACGGGCGTTCGAATACTATTGGATTGGGTTCTTTGCCGAGGTTACCCAAAACTCCTAAAAACACAAACAATTTATCGCCTAAATGGTCTAATGATAAATATGAAAATACAACCTTTATATTAAATCGAGAGCAATATCTAAATAAGAACTTAACTTGGTTTGCTAATTTTGGATGGCGCTGGGAAAAATACTCTAGCTGGCTACAGCAGTGGTCAGGTCGTGTACTTCAAGATATGGACGGCAATTATAAAGGAACCTATACGCAAATGCCTGTATTTCATCATTATACCTATGTTAATACAGGTGTTAAAGGAAATTTTATGCTAGGAGATTGGCACAATGAATGGATTGCCAGCATAGATTTTACGCGTTTTAGTAGATATAGGGATAACAATGTAACATCTGCAAATAAATATCCCATTGTTGGAAATATTTATACTGGCAGGTCTTCTAAAAAGCCTAGCGTGGTGTGGGATCCAATAACACACAATTTTAATTCTATTATGCGTGGATGGACGGTGGTAAATACTATATCGAGTCCGAATAAAAAGTTACATCTAACTTTTGGCTATCATGGACATGAAGTTGATAATACTAATTATGTGAATAATAGCCGTGTTAAATCTGATGCTAAGGCACCTATCTTGGGATTAACGTATAAATTTACCCCGAAGATGGTTTTCTATGCGAGTCATATGGAAAATTTTGTAGAAGGAAAGGCAGTTGGCAATCGTTATACAAATAGAGGAGATATTCTTCCGCCTACTAAGACAAAACAAAATGAATTTGGTTTGAAATTTAAGAATGGTATGGTATTAAATACTTTAAGCTTTTACGAAATAAAAAAGGAAAATGGGATGGCGGTTCCAAATTCAGATGGAACCGAAACTTATAAACTTGATGGGCAACAGAAAAATAAAGGCATAGAATTTTCTAGTGCGGGAAGTTTTGGAAAAAAATGGAGTTACATTTTAGGGGTAGCTTACATGAATTCAAAACAAATGAAAACTTATAAAGGTTTAAATGATGGGAGAAGCGTAGATGCAATGCCCAAATGGACAACGGATTTGTCACTTATCTACAAGCCGGATGATAATTTACGTTTAATTGGTCGTCTAGAATATGTAGGGAATTCTCTCATCAGAAATACCAATAGCTATACTAAAAGTTTGGAAATCGCTGGACAAACAATTCTTGACCTAGGCGTATCATGGGATACTCGTTTTGGTAAGCATCCGGTTACTTTATCTGCATGGTGCTATAATTTATTAGATAAAGAATACTGGTATGCTTCCGGAGGAAATAATATTGGCTTGGGAGCGCCCAGGACTTTTGCAATTTCAGCAAAAGTTAATTTCTGATATAACTTTTAAAAAGTTTTTAGAGTTGTCTATTTGTAGATATAAGGGAATTTTAATAAAGAAAAAGATAATTGATTCATAAAAAATCAATTATCTTTTTCTTTATTTGATTAATTATCCCACGGAGCATCCCTATTAAACTATTTTTTCCTATTTATAACGATATCTAGGTCATCATAAAGGAATCTCTTTTATTAAAGAAAAAAGTTTCTTGTAGTACAAAAAACAAATGCAATGCCATTTGAAAATTCATAAAGCAAGCAAAATAAAATATATCAGATAAAAAAGATATTGTGCTCTATAGCGAATAAAATATACAGCTAATAATTTATAGTTGGAGAAACCAAAAGCAAAAAAAGAAATGCACAAATTATTTAGAAGTAAATTGACTGTTTCATTCTATATTGAATTATTTACATATATCGAAAAATACTGTAAAATAAATAAAGGTTTTTAATCATATATATGGAAAATTTCATATATATTTACAATATATCGAGGGTGATACAATGAATGAATTACTTCGCGTGGAAAATCTTCACGTATCGGTAGGAGGGAAAGAACTCCTCCATGGAATTAATTTTTCAGTGAATAAGGGGGAAGTCCATGTCATTATGGGGGTAAACGGAGCGGGAAAATCGACATTGCTCCATGCCATAATGGGAAATCCCGCTTATGAAATCACAGAAGGCCGTATTTTCTTTGAAGGACAGGATATTACTGAATTGTCTGTTGATAAAAGAGCAAAACTCGGTTTGTTTTTGTCATTCCAAAATCCTGTTTCCGTAGCGGGGATTACGATGGAGAATTTCATCCGCACGGCCAAAACAACTATTTCGGGAAAGCAACAGAAGCTGTTTCCTTTTAAGCGGTTAATGAAATCACGCCTGCAGGACCTGCAGATGGATCCTGCTTACGGAAACCGTTACTTAAATGACGGATTTTCCGGCGGTGAACGGAAAAAAAGTGAAATATTGCAGCTCCGGATTCTGGAACCCAAATTGGCAATGCTTGATGAAACGGATTCCGGCCTTGATGTAGATGCGGTCAGAGTGGTATCTAAAAATATTTCTGACTATCATAATGAAAACAATGCCCTGATTTTAATTACCCATTTGAACCAGATTCTGAAATTTATCCGGCCCGAATTTGTCCATGTTCTGATTGACGGACGGATTGTCAGGGAGGGCGGTCCCGAACTGGTGGAGGAAATTGAAACGAACGGGTTTGATGCGTATCGTAAAGAGGTGTGACCGATGGCAGAAGGAAGAAAAAAAAGCCGGATTGATGACATCAGCCGCAGCGTTTATGACATCAAAGATGAGGTTGAATTTGCTTATAAAGCCAAAACAGGGTTGACCGAGGATACGATACGGGATATTTCAAGAGAAAAAGAAGAGCCGGAATGGATGCTCCGGAAACGGCTCGAAGCTCTTGAGATTTTTAACGCACTTGATGTACCGCCGTGGGCTCCCGATATTTCCGAACTGGATATGGATCATATAGATACCTATATCCGTCCTAAAACCGATATGAAGGCCCGTTGGGAGGATTTGCCGCAGAATATACGGGATACTTTCGACAGGCTGGGCATTCCTGAAGCGGAAAAGAAGTCGCTGGCAGGCGTAGGTGCCCAGTACGATTCCGAAGTGGTTTATCATAATGTCCAGCAGGAATTGGAAAACCAAGGGGTCATTTATGTGGATTTTGAAACGGCGGTAAAGGAATATGAGGAACTGATACGTCCTTATTTCGGAAAATTGATTACACCGCGATATCATAAATTTGCAGCATTGCACTACGCTGTGTGGTCCGGCGGTTCATTCGTCTATGTGCCCAAAGGCGTAGATGTAAAAATGCCGCTTCAGAGTTATTTCCGTCTTAATGCACCCGGGGCAGGACAATTTGAACACACCTTGATTATTGTGGAAGAGGGAGCGTCCTGCCATTTTATAGAAGGCTGCTCGGCACCCCGTTACAATGTAGCCAATCTTCATGCTGGAGCGGTAGAGCTTTTCGTAAAGAAAGGAGCAAAGCTCCGGTACTCGACTATTGAAAACTGGTCGAAAAATATGTATAACCTGAATACGAAAAAGGCGATTGTAGAGGATAATGGAGAAATGATATGGGTAAGCGGATCTTTCGGGTCTCACACATCCTGTCTGTATCCTGACACTGTTCTCAAAGGAGATCATTCGACCTGTGAATTTACAGGAATTACTTTTGCCGGTAAAAATCAATTTCTTGATACCGGTTCCAAGGTAGAAGCACTGGGTCGGAATACACATATTACAATCAATTCGAAATCAATCTCCAAGGGCGGAGGTACCGCTTTGTACCGCGGCGTCGTCTATATCGGACCGAAGGCGGCGGGGACAAAAGGGACAATCAGCTGTGAATCTTTGATGCTCGATAATGAATCGCGTTCAGATACGATACCGGCCATTATTATTGAAAATGACGATATCGATTTAGGACATGAGGCAAAAATCGGTCGTATTTCTGAAGAGGATATTTACTATTTAATGAGTCGTGGTCTGTCGGAGGAAGATGCAAAGGCCATGCTGGTCCGCGGATTTGCGGAACCTATTTCCAAGGCACTCCCGCTGGAATATGCGGTGGAAATGAACAGGCTCATTGATTTGGAATTTGAGGGTGCTATAGGTTAAGGAGGCAGTTATGGAAACAATTCAGGCAAACCGGCTGCCACTGATTACATACAGATATTTAAAAAGCAATGACAGCCCGTTGTTATTTAAAGCACCATCCCGTTTGGCAGAAGTTGTATTTTCAGATACAGCCTATGTCCGTGCGGGCGGTATATGGCCGTCTGATTATAACGGAACGGCACCGGAGGTTACTTCAGCTTCAGGGCAGGGAAAAACCTACACCATAGAAATCCCGGGAAAAACGGAAGCGAATCTTGTTATTTCTATAAATACCGACACAGACGTGCCGGACTTTGCAGGACGATTTATCTTTAAGCTCCATAAGAATTCCCGCCTTCATCTGGTATGGAATAGCTGTGGCGGCAAAGAAGAGGCGACGGTGGTAATTTCTTCTTTCTATGAGTTGGGAGAAAATTCGTGTCTGACTGTGTCTTCTTTGGAGAAAGGCTTTGAAAAAACTTCTTTCTATGAAGAAAGAAATATTTTGGCAGGGAAAGAAGCAAAGGCTCATTTTGTGGCAGCAAAAATGGTCGGAGAAAAATCAATTTTGCACAGTTACGGAAAACTTTCGGGCGACAAGTCAGAAATCAATGAGGGAACCGTCTATGCTGCCGGCAGTACGCAGCATCTCGACCTGTTTTATCACATCGATCACGTAGGAAAGGAAACGAAAGCGCAGATTGATGTGAAAGGCTCACTTTCGGAACGGTCATCAAAGACGTTCCGCGGTACACTGGATTTCAAGCGCGGATGCAGCGGTTCTGTCGGCGATGAGGGCGACTATGCGATACAACTCAGTCCTACAACCAGAAATGTATCGTTGCCACTGCTTTTATGTACGGAAGATAACGTAATTGGCAACCATGCATCCAGCTCGGGACAGTTGGATAACCAGGTTATTTATTTTTTAATGACCCGCGGATTTTCTCTGGAAGAAGCGCGCCGTATAGTTGTTGAATCATTAATACGTCCTCTGGTAGACCGGATGGATGAAAGCCTGCAAGAAGATGTGCTGGCTATCGTAAGAAAAAAAATAGAAGCTGAGGAGGCATGATGGATACCGGACTCATCAGAAAAGATTTTCCTATTTTGGAAACAAAAGTAAACGGGCATCGTGTCGTCTACTTTGATAATGCGGCTACCACGCAACGTCCGCGCCCCGTTGTGGAGGCAGTGACAAATTATATACTGCATCAAAACGGGAATCCCCACAGAGGAGCTCATGTATTTGCGATAAGCGCTTCCGAGGTCTATGACGGCTCTAAAACGGCAGTAAAAGATTTTATAGGTGCAAAGAGCAAAAAAGAAATTATCTATACAAGAAATACATCAGAAAGCTTAAATCTGGCAGCCCGTTCTTATGGCGAAACCCGGCTGAAACAGGGAGACCGTATTCTTATTCCGATTACGGAGCATCATTCAAATCTGGTTCCCTGGCAGCGGGTTGCAAAAAAAACGGGAGCGGTCCTGGACTATATTTATATAGACAAGAAAACAGGACATTTCTTAGAAGAAGACTTGAAAAAAATTGATAACCCGGCTGTCAAAATTTTGGCATTTGCCCAGGTCAGCAATGTAATGGGAATCAAGTTTGATGCGAAAGCCCTGATTGAAAGGGCTCATAAACACGGAGCCGTAGTGGTTCTTGACGGAGCGCAAAGCATTCCCCATATGCAAGTCAATGTACAGGAACTGGATTGCGACTTTTTTGCCTTTTCCGGGCATAAAATGTGTTCTCTCGGCGGTATAGGAGTCCTTTACGGCAAGGAAGAACTTTTAAACGAAATGGAACCGTTTCTTTTGGGCGGTGATATGATAGAAAATGTCTATGAGCAGGACACGACCTATGCAGAGTTACCGGCGAAATTTGAGGCGGGGACGCAATATGTGGAAGGCGCTGTCGGGCTTGTGGCGGCAATCCGTTACATAGAATCTGTCGGTTATGATGAAATCAGGGCACAGGAAAAGAAACTGGTTTCCCGTGCGATAGAAGGTATGAAAAAATTACCTTTCATCCACATTGTCGGTACAGACCGTGCAGAGGAAAAAGAGGGACTCGTATCATTTACCGTAGAAGGAGTACATCCTCATGATGTAGCACAAATTCTTTCCCATGACGGAATCTGTATCCGTACAGGTCATCACTGTGCGGAACCTCTTCACCGTTATTTGGGAATCAATGCGACTTGCCGTGCCAGCTTCTATTTCTACAATACCGTAGACGAAGTGGATTATTTTTTGGAAAAATTGAAAAATGTACGGAAAATAATGGGGTATGATGACTGATGGATTTACAACAACTGTATACAGACCTGATTCTGGAATATAACCGGGATATGACGAATAAAAGAAAAATTGAGAGCCCGACGATTCATGAACACGGACACAATCCAAGTTGCGGAGACGACATTGAAATCGAGGTTAAAGTAGATAAAGGCGTAATCCGTGATCTTGCCTACACGGGAAGCGGCTGTGCAATCAGTCAGGCCTCCACATCAATGATGGCTGAGCTGCTTCAGGGAAAAACGGTGGAAGAAGCTTTGCGGCTTTGCCATGTGTTTCTCGGAATGATACGTGGTGATGTCACTGATGAGGACGTTTTGGAAGAGCTCGAAGCAGCGGTCACACTGAAAGATATTTCAAAAATGCCGGTTCGTGTAAAATGTGCAACTCTCGGCTGGCATACACTGGAGTTGGCTTTAGAAAAATTACAAAAAGAATAGAAAGAAAATGATGATGGTATTCTGCAGAGGGATATCATCATTTTTGATTTGAAATCAATTTGACGATATCTAAATTATTTTTATATAATTTAGATAAATTAAAATATGATTACATATAATTTTCCTAACGGTAATTAACTTGAGTCTAGGAAAGGAGTATTAAAATGGTATTGCAAAAAGAGAGAATTCGCACTTTGTTTTTCTTTTTACTTGTAATGCTTATGCTGTTGATTATTGGATGTGGTAGAAGTGCTACAGGAGATAAGATAGGGAATGGATTTTATAGACACTTGACAATGACTCCCAATGGCGAATTTATTGTTAGTGATAAAATTCCTGATTCTCAAGCCGAAAAGGCTGGATATGCATATCATGTAGAAATGGATAAGGAACACAAGGATCAGATTTCAAAGATTACTTATGTTTATAATAAAAACACTATAAGAACAGGGCGTTGGAAAAACAGTATTGATATCTGGAATGGAGAATTTGCAATTATTACTATAAAAGCCCAAGATAACGGCTATACTAAATATTCATTTTCAGATGCAACGGGAGAGCCGACGCCCGGGTTTTATGATGCTTATTCTATAAGGTTTAAAAGAGATGATAAAAAGAGAGTTACTACCGCTTATTTATATAATAAAGAAGGGGAAAATTCATTAAAAAAATATGGAGATAAAATTGCTCAGTTGTTTTTTCAATATGACGAAGATAACCGCATCAGCAGGGTGATGACTGCTGATGGGGATGGAAATCCTGTAGATACACAATCTTTATCGGGCGGAAATGCAACTGCTCTCCAAATTACATACGATAAGAACAAAAAAGAAAGAATAAGTAGTATCTCTTGGATTAACCAAGGAGGGAATCTTGTAAAAGGAGAATATTGGGCTACTGAAAGTTATACATATGATGACAAGGGACGAATCATTGAAAAAGCACATAGTGGAACTGATGGAAATCCGGTTGATGTTAAGCGAGCAAAGAATGTGTACGTGATACCATGCATGAGTCCGAACTCTATGAGTAGATTACTTAGTATTATGAAATTAGGAGAACTTTCTGCCGGAGCAAAAACAAAATACTTTTATGAAGGTGATAGCCGGTATCCTTCCAAAATAGCATTTTTTGGAAAAACAGATCAGAATTATAGTATAGAAGATTTGGATGTTTCAGAATTTTCTATCCAGTATGATGATATTGGGAATATTGTTAAATTTAAGTCGGTAAGTCCTGATGGGATGGAGAAAGGAATGGATTGTAATATTTCATCTATTGTTTTTGCCTATAACAACGAAGGTATGATTTCAAAAGAATCTTATTATCATGGTGAAAATATGACACCATATACATACTATCCATTTGAAAATAGTAATGTATCACAGGTGGAGTTTGAATACGATGATAAAGGGCGTCCGATTAGTGAATCTTATTTTGATGCTAACGGATCACCGACAGGGTCAAAACTTTTTGGAGTAAAACTTTATACAAAGGTTACATATTTCTTTGATGAAAAGGGGAATCGGAAAGAAAAGTATTATGCAGATGACGGTACTGAAATTTCGAGTGACCCATTAGATTTAATTTATGGAACTTATAAATTCATAAGTACAAATATTTATCCGGAATCATTCAGGGTTACTTTCTCACCTAAAGAAATCGTCACGAGTGATGGAAAAAATATTACTAGAAAATCTATTTATAGCTACAAACCTTTTATAGGTTCTACAGAAGGATTTGTAAGTGTAGAGATAAATGCAGACAGGTTTAAGAAAGAATATAGTGTTGATGTGATAAATGGAACTTTAAGAGATTGGGAGGGTACATTGAAAAAAGTAGAATAAGTACTATATGGGTATGAGGAAAAATTCTTTGACTTTTTTCAGTTCCGTTGTTAATATAGGAATATAATTACGGCAATGAGGAAAAGGAGTACGCATAATCAGCGATCCGGTGATAGTGAGAGTCCGGTTGTATGCGGAAGGCGTTTCCGAGCTGCTGTCTGAACGGAGTAGGACAGCTATCCAATGAAGGTGGGCACAATGCCAATGAGGGTGGAACCGCGGATTTGAAATTCGTCCCTGCAACATGATGTTGCGGGGATTTTTTATGTGCAGGAGGAAATATGACATTACAAGAGATGATTTTAGCACTCCAGAAATTCTGGTCAGCCCGGGGCTGTGTTCTTCAGCAGTCCTATGATGTGGAAAAGGGAGCGGGAACAATGAATCCTGCCACATTTCTTAGAACTATCGGGCCCGAGCCGTGGAATGTAGCTTACGTGGAACCGTCCCGCCGTCCTGATGACGGTCGCTATGGAGATAACCCGAACCGGCTTTATCAGCATCACCAATTCCAGGTTATTATGAAACCCTCGCCTGACGACATTCAGGAAACCTATTTGGAAAGTCTGAAAGAGCTTGGCATTGATCCGGAAGAACATGATATCCGTTTTGTAGAAGATAATTGGGAATCTCCTACTCTGGGCGCTTGGGGTATCGGCTGGGAAGTCTGGCTTGACGGAATGGAAATCACACAATTTACCTATTTCCAACAAATCGGCGGCATTGACGAGCACCCTGTTTCGGTTGAAATTACCTATGGACTGGAACGAATTGCCATGTATATACAGGAAAAAGACAATGTATATGATTTGGAATGGACAAAGGGGGTTACGTATGGTGACATCTGGCATGAAAATGAGTATGAGCAGTCTGTCTACAGCTATGATTTATCGGATCATGATATGCTTTTCCGCCTTTTTGATATGTATGAAAAGGAAGCAACCCGTATCATCAAAGCAGGTTATGTGCTTCCCGCCTATGACTATGTGTTGAAATGCTCTCATACTTTTAACCTTCTTGATGCGGGAGGAGCGATATCTCTTTCCGAACGAACCGAATATATCGGGCGTGTCAGAAGTATGGCACGTATGTGTGCAAAAGCATATTTAAAGAAAAGAAAAGAATTGGGATTCCCCATGCTGAAAGGAAGTGACCGGAAATGAGTAAAAACCTTCTTCTTGAAATAGGGACCGAAGAAATGCCGGCCAATATCATGTCCGGTATTGTCAATCAGCTTCGTGAACTGGTTGACATGAAACTGAAAGAAGCCCGTATCTCTTTTGAAAAAATAGAGGTATATGCAACGCCCCGCCGTCTGGCCGTTATTGTAAAACAAGCAGCCGATGCACAGCCTGATGAAGAAGTAAAGAAGCGTGGACCGTCTGTAAAAGCCGCATTTGATGAAAACGGAAATCCGACAAAGGCGGCACAGGGATTTGCAAGAGGCCAGCATATTGACCCGTCACAGCTGGTCAAAGAAGGTGAATATACCTGGGCAGAAGTGATAAATAAAGGACAGCCGGTAGAAAATATTTTGCCCGAATTATTTACATCTCTGATTACCGGACTGAATTTTTCAAGAAGCATGCGCTGGGCTGATGAAGAAGCCCACTTTATCCGCCCTGTCCGCTGGATTGTCGCACTTGCGGATGATAAGATTATTCCTATGGAATTTGCGCATGTAAAAAGCGGAAATATCAGCCGCGGACATCGTTTTCTCTGCAAGGAACCGGTAAAAATAACCCGTCCCGAAGAGTATAAAGCCATTATGGAAAAAGCTTTTGTTGTGGTAGATCAGGACGAAAGAAGAGATATGATTTCCCGGGGGT